>Ga0209139_10000250_pt1 | contig 17806 bp, 17 predicted proteins | sample BogFormECP14_OM3_FD_188246 | JGI IMG/M metagenome (GOLD analysis project Ga0209139, IMG submission 188246) | Bog forest soil microbial communities from Calvert Island, British Columbia, Canada - ECP14_OM3 (SPAdes) (version 2) | ecosystem: Environmental > Aquatic > Freshwater > Wetlands > Bog ...
CTGGCGCAGTTCGAGCGCCTTGAGCCGGGGATGCGCGAGATAGAACGGAATGGCGATTTCCGGGACGCCTTCGGGTGAAAACCATTCGTCGCCGAGATAGCAGCCCGGGCGAAAGTTCAATCCGCGCGCGGCCAGTTCGTCGTAAAGCTGCGCGACGCGGGGCTCGAGCTCGCTTCCCTGGATGGCGGCGTGCAGCGCGCAGATGCGCCACTTCAGCAGTTCGTCATCTTTGAGCGACGCCCAGGATGGTTCGGTTTGGACATCGGCGAGATCATGCCGCTCCACGGTTTTCATCGTAGCGCATGGGGGTGGACTAACCTTCAACTTAGCGGGCCGGAATGGCTCGGAGCGGCGTTAGCCGCTCCGCAAGCCGGGCTACCATTCTGGCGCGAAAGCAATAAATCCCAGGACGGGGGTCTTCAAGAGACTTTCACACAAAGTTCGGTGTCACGCTGAAGCGGCAGCCTCACAGAGATAAAGCCATTGGCCGGGTCGCGCACGAATTGCAGAAAGTCGGGCTCCGCGTTGTCGTTCATCACATAGCCTCCCGTTCGGATCTGAGGAGCCAGGATTTCGATAACCTCGCGCGCGAGCGACGGCTCCTGACCATTGGGCCAGCCATCTATGAGCGCAAAATCCACCGGGCCGCCCACGCTGCTCAACGTTTGCCGTGCGTCTCCTTCCCTGATGTAGGCATAGTCGGCAAGGCCGGCGTCGGCGAGATTGCGCCTGGCCGTCCTAACTTTCTCCGGAACGAGCTCCGAACCAATGACGGTACCGCCGCCATTGTCGCGCATGGCCGCGGCAAAATAGATCGCTGACATGCCTATCGAAGTCGCAAAATCAACGACGCGTGTCGCACGCGTGCCGCGGCATAGCAGATAGATGAGATCGCCTTGGTCGGGGACGATGGAAAATCCGTATTCGGCATAATCAAAAGGATCGCGGCTGATTTCCGGATTATCGCTCGGACTCCCCCCCAGTGGGAGGCGGGGCGATTCTATTAGCCGCTCGATAACAGCACGGACACGGGTATCTTTGAGGGGGCTCAGAAGAGTATTGTTTTGCATAAGAAAAACCTCGCTTTCGGTGAATAAATCATGGTTATTTTGAGAGGATGTCGGCGTTGCCCGATTCAGAATTCCGGCAATGCACCGCGCTTCCTCAGCTAAATCGACGATATAATCTTGTCGATGTGGCCCGCCACCTGAGGTGGGACAAACTTCTATGCGAATGGGCCAAAGAAAAGTTATTGGACGTGTCGAGCAGTACTTCAGCGATACGCGCCCAATCATCGCGTTGTGCGAGACGTTCTCGGACTCGCACCACGTTCAGGCCCATCTTCACCAACGAAGTCAGCTGTTCTGCCCGATGTCCGGCCTCGCTCTGGCTTCTACTTCACACGGAACCTGGCTAGTCCCCTGCAGGCGTGCGCTGTGGATACCAGCAGGCGTCCGGCATGAATTGCGAATGCAAGGTGTGGTGGAGATGCAGAGTCTCTACTTCGACTCAAGTATGTTTCCCGACATGCCGGATCGCTGTCGGGTGGTGGCCATTTCCTCGCTTATGCGCAGCCTCATGGCCGAAGCCGTAGCCTTGTCGATCAGGTACGATCTCAAGGGGCGCTCAGCAGCCATTATGAAGCTCATCGGATATGAGGTGCGCCGACTTCGCGAACTGCCCCTCTCTCTACCGCTGCCGACAGACAAGGCTCTCGCACGCCGCTGCCTCAAGTTCTCAGCATCTCCCAAAGCTCATGAAAAGATCGATGACTGGGCCAGTTCACTGCATCTAACCCGTCGTACGTTCACTCGGTTGTTTCGACGGGAAACAGGACTCAGCTTTGTGGCATGGCGACAACAAGCGTGCATTCTTGCGGCGCTTCCGAAGCTGACTGCAGGGGCCTCCGTAACTCAGACAGCAGGCGATCTTGAATACGACAATCCGGCGTCCTTCAGCACATTGTTCAAACGAACACTCGGCGTGACCCCTCGGGAGTACATTCAATCCATCGACCGGTCCTGGGAAGGTTCCTCCAGACTTCCAATTGAGTCGGATCTGTAGGAAACCCCGGCGGGTGACGAAGCCCCGGCAGTTGATTTTGACTTTTGGGGGTGGCCCGGACCTGACGTAGCAGGATGAGTTTGGGTGCCCCATTCGCGGTTTTTGCGAGTGGGGTTTTTGACTCTTCGGGACAAACCGGGAACACACGGAACGTTCCCGCCGCCTTTGTGAGAATTAGTTTCTTGGAAAGTAATCAGAAAACGTCCCGCCTGTCCCCTTCCCTCAAGAACTATGGAACGGTTTTCAGCGGCGGTGCATCTAAGGTCGTGAGTGGCAAAAGAGGCCAGAAAAATGAACGTTGATTGCGTGAAGTGCCGACAACCACTATCCCTTAGGCCCGAAGAAATTACTTGCGACTGGCAATATCAAACCACCTGCCCACATTGCGGCCAGGAACAAGCCGGAGCTTTGTATTTCGCAGAGAGTTCCCCGGACGAAACCGCCAGTCTTCTATCCGTTGTTTTGAAATAGCTGGCGGGTGGCTAAGCCTTAGGAGTCGATTTTGAAATTTCGGGTGCCGCAACCCTGCGGTTTTCAGGGTGCGGTTTTTGACTCTTCTTCGTCCCACTCTTCAGATCCGCTCCCGCGCTAACGTTGGCGACCGGAACAGACGGGGCGTTCTCTGACATCCCGGCGTTCATCGAAGCCCTCTCGCTATACGCTTCCTTTTATTATGGTTACGATTTGTCTTGACAAGTGGGTAAATATATGCTACAATTGCGTGTGACAATCCGATACAACCTGTTTCTCTCGGCTCCGTCCCGGAATCCCGTCCTGTCTTCTCCTTCCCTCTGCTTGAACTCTGTGACCTCGGTGTCAAACCCCGCCCATAACCACACCGAGCCCGAGCCGCCATCCCCTTTGAAATCAACACTTCCAAGAACGCCCCCAAGTGTTGGTTCTAAAGAACTTATGGAATCGCTAAATCCCTTTAAAAGCAACACTTACAAAAAAGCGGGGGGAGGGGGGACAACTAAACGGTGGCGTCACTTCAACGCGTAGCTTCTCAAGCCAGCCGAGCATCGAAAGCCGTGACCTGTAAACTTGTCATCCCAAAAGGGAGCAATCCATGCGCTACAAACTACTCGGCAACAGCGGCTTGCGCGTCTCGGAAATCTGCCTCGGCACCATGACCTTCGGCGAAGACTGGGGTTGGGGCTCGCCCAAGGAAGAGTCCAAGAAAATCTACGACGCCTACCGCGAAGCCGGCGGCAATTTTATTGACACCGCCAACATCTACACCAATGGCACCAGCGAGACATTCCTCGGTGAGTTCATGCAAGGCCATCGCGAAAGCGTCGTCCTCGCCACCAAATACACGAACGCCGGCCCCGGCAAAGATCCCAACGCCGCCGGCAATCATCGCAAAAGCATGATGCAATCCGTCGAAGCCAGCCTCAAGCGCCTCAAGACCGACTACATCGATCTCTACTGGCTGCACATTTGGGACACGATCACTCCAGTCGAAGAAGTCATGCGCGCCTTCGACGACCTCGTGCGCCAGGGAAAAATCCTGTACGCGGGCGTCTCCGACACTCCGGCGTGGTGGATCGCCCAAGCCAACACGCTCGCCGAACTCCGCGGCTGGACGCGCTTCGTCGGCCTGCAAATCGAGTACAGCCTCATGGAGCGCACTCCGGAGCGCGAACTTCTGCCCATGGCCAAAGCGTTGGGCGTCGGAGTCACGGCCTGGTCGCCGCTGGCTGGCGGCTGGCTAACCGGCAAATATGCCGGTGGCGCCAAAAGTGGCGGTCGCCTCGACGAAGGCCCCATGCGCGCCAATTTTGTGAAGATCAATGACCGCACCAACGCCACTGTCGCGGAAGTCGCTGCCATCGCCAAGGAGCTCGGCCGGTCATCAGCCCAGGTCGCGCTAGCCTGGCTCCAGCATCGCGAGGCTCCGGTGATCCCCATCATCGGCGCCCGAAAAATCGACCAGCTCAAAGACAATCTGGCCAGCGCAGATCTGAAGCTAAGTCCCGATCAGTTGGCTCGCCTCGAAAAGGCCAGCAAAATCGAGATGGGCTTCCCCCAGGATTTTTTCAGCAAGGACATGGTCCGCGCCCTCTCCTTCGGCGGAATGAGGGACCTCATCGACCTCCCCTGAGCGTCGCGAACGAAACGCGATCAGGCCGGGGAGCCGGGTCGCACCTCGAATTGAGAATAGGAAGGTTGATACAGAATCCAATGTTTACGCCGTTCGCCGATCTCGCTTCCGACCCTCCGGTGCGTGGTTTCTTGCACGCACCCACTCGGCCGAGTCACGGCACTGTCGTGCTCACGCACGGCGCAGGCGCAAACTGCCAATCAAAGTTGCTAGTCGAAATGTCCGAAGCGCTCGCAGCGTCCGGGTTTACGGTGCTTCGGTTCGATTTGCCATTCCGCAATGAGCGCCCGCACGGCCCGCCTTTCCCCGGCGGCGCCGCCAGGGACCGTGACGGTTTGCGTCGAGCGGTCGCCGTCGTGAAGGAAAGAGAACACGGACCCATCTATCTGGGCGGACATTCCTACGGCGGCCGTCAATCCACGATACTTATTTCCGAGGACGCGCAGCTAGTCGAGGGCTTGCTGCTCCTCTCCTATCCTTTGCACCCTCCGCGAAAACCCGACCAGCTCCGCACCAGCCATTTTCCAAAGCTAAACAAGCCTGCATTCTTCGTCCACGGCACCCGCGACCCCTTCGGCACAATTCCAGAAATGCAATCCGCTCTGAAACTGATCCCCGCCGCGCACAACCTCCTCGAAGTCCAAGGCGCAGGCCACGACCTAAGCGTCAAAAAAAGTTTTGGTGAATTACCAACACATGCGGTGAGCGAGTTTCAGCAGTTCGTCAAAAAATCCGGCGTGTAGTTCCGCCGAGAGCCAACAGCAGCTTCAATCGCCGAATCTTGCGGCGGAGCGCGCTTTGGCCTTTGCCGCCACTTCATCACGATTCTTGGGCGGAGCTGTGGTCTCGAGCGAACGCATCAGTCGAGTCGAAACCGCCGCGATTTCATCGATCGCCGCCAGAAACGCCACCTCATTCGGCTTCGACGGCTTGTTAAATCCGGTAATTTTTCTGACAAACTGCAGCGAAGCCGCCCGCACCTCTTCCGGAGTCACGGGCGGGTCAAAATTAAAAAGGGGTTTGATGTTTCTGCACATTTTTTCTGACACCTTTCCTCATTAGTTCATCGCGGGCGGGGACCGTCTGTCGCGCGACTGACGCAGCCACGCGCCGTGCATGCCGAAGAACTTTCTACGAGCTACCAGCCGACTTTCCCATCCTCGAGGACGAAGAAGCCAATCGCTGTCGCGCATAACCACACCAGGGGCTCGACGGATCGAGCTTAAGATAAGTTTCCCAGTGCCGCCGCGCCTCGTTGTGCGCCCCCAGCTTTTCGCACACAAAAGCCAAATTGTAGTGCGCGTCGGGATAGCTCGGATCGAGCCGCACCGCGTGCCGCAAGTGCAGCCGTGCCGCTTCCAATCGACCCACTTCTTCCAAAACGCTCCCTAAATTGAAATGTGCCAAAGCGTTTTCGGGATCGGCCTGCAAAGCCCGCTCAAAATAGTCCGCCGCCCTCTTAAGATTTCCCTCTTCGTAGAAAAGCGTCCCACAGTTGAGCAGCGCATCGAGCTTCTGCGGATCGATGCACAACGCATGGTCGTACGCGTCGATCGCTTCAGCCCGCGTCTCGCCATCCGCTTCATACTCGAGCGCGGTCGCGAGCCATTCGTCCGCATTAGGCCCGGGCTTCGCGATCACACTCACGCGTTCGCGTAGCTCGCTGATATCAAAATTTAATGCGAACTGCCCCGAGAGCGGCTCAAGCCGCGCGCCGCCGTGCTCCACAAGGATGTCTTTTCCATCCGAAAGTACGCGAAGCTCCGCCAAAGGAGCCTGCGCATGCGAGAGTTTCTCGCGAAGCGCTACTAAAGCATGCCGCAACCGGCTGGCAGGCACACCTTCTTCCACCATTTGCTTGACCGTGCGCAACCCAATCAAATCGCGAAAGTCGTAGTAGCGAATTCCGTTTTCTTTTCGAGGAGAAACGAGGCGCAGGCGGTCCCAATAATCCAACTGTTTCCCGGTCAGGCCCACGATCCGCTGGACGTCTTCCGGGCTGAATCTGTCCATTGCACCCATACGAGATTAGCCGGCGGCTTTCTTGCCCGCCTTCTTCTGAACCACGGCAACTGGCTGCAAAGCGCGTGTTGGCGGCTTCTTCCCGACAGGAGCCGCAGCCGACGCGGCCGCAGGAGCCTGCTTCTGCGCCAGACTCTTCTTCAGCGCTTCCATCAAATCGATCACCGGGGCCATACGCGGCTGCGCCACTTCGGTCACTTCCTGCCCCTTCAGCTTCGCGTCGATCATGCCTTTCACATTCTCCATATATTCATCGCGATACTTCTGCGGTTCGAAGGGCGCCGCCAAACTCTGAATAAGTTGTTCCGCGAGCTTCTTTTCCTGGTCTTTCAGTTCAACCTTGTCCGTCGGAAGGGCTTCGGCCGCGCGAATCTCATTCGAATAAAACATCGTGTGCAACGTCATGCCCTTGGTACCCGGTCGAATAATCACGATGTGTTCACGCTGATGCATGGTCAGCTTCGCGATCGCGCCGTAACCAGACTCTTTCATCGCGTTCATCAAAAGCTGATACGCCTTCACTCCGGCATCTTCCGGCGCGATGTAATACGACGAGTCGAAGTACACCGGGTCCATCTCATCCAACTTCACAAACTCCAAAATCTCCATCACGTGCGCCGAAGGAGGCTCGATCTTGTCCAACTCTTCTTCGCTAAACAAAACGTACTGATCCTTTTCGTGTTCGAAACCCTTGACGATCTCCGACCGCTCCACATTGCGGTTGCAGACCGGGCAAAACAAAGGTTGCTTGAGCCGCGAATGGCACTCTTTGTGGAGCTGGTTAAAACTGATCCGTTCCCCGCGCGCCGCCGTCGACATGCGCACGGGAATCGAAATCAAACCAAACGTGAGGTGGCCTTTCCAAACGCTCGTGGCCATGGTCAGCACTCCTTAGACGAAGCTCGGGGCCGCGTACGAGATTAAGATTAGCCGCCCACCAAGGCGCGACGCAAGACGAATCCGCATCCCCGTATGCTTATTCTGCAAGTCAGGTCGTGTAGGATAGTCGGCAGTCTCCGTTACGGTGGTAAAATATATGCTACTATTACAGCAATGATCGACATTCGCGAATATCAGGACCCCGCTGGGCGGAGTCCTTTCAGCGAATGGCCCAGCCAGCTGAATGCCGAGGCCAGGCTCAAAGTAACAACAGCTCTTTACCGCGTGGGGCTCGGGAACTTCTCCAGCGTTAAGGGCGTCGGAGCCGGTGTTTTTGAATGCAGAATCAACTTCGGCCCCGGCTACCGCGTTTATTTTGGCAAGGATGGCCAGGAGATAGTCATCCTTACTTGGCGGGGGCACGAAGCAACGCCAGCAACGTGATATTGAGCTCGCAGCAGAAAGATGGCAAGACTACAAGCTAAGGAAGAAAAATCGAGAGCAAGGTGAATGAATGGCTTTGACTAGAGATTTCAGAGAAACGGTTCAAGCGGACGCGAAGCGGGATCCCGCCTTTCGGAGAGGACTTCTAAGAGAAGCACTGGAAAGCCTCCTTTCCGGCGAAGTGGCACTTGGCAAAGAACTGCTGCGCGATTACATTAACGCTACGGTGGGGTTTCCGACACTCGCCACGGAGACGAAGCTCCACGTGAAGACGCTTCATCAAATGTTTGGACCGAAAGGCAATCCGACGGCCAGCAATCTCTTTGAGATTGTTGCCTATTTGCAGCGTGCCGAAGGCGTGCGCTTCGAAGTGCGATCCACCCGCACCACCTTGCGAAGGAAGCAGAAACCTTTCGCACGAGCCGTCAAGAAAACCACCTCCGCAGGCGTCAGCCGTTGAACAACTCTCGTCCTCATGGCTAAGCTGGAAGAATACAAAAGGAAGCGGCGGTTTGACCGGACACCGGAGCCCTCCGGCGAACCGGAGCTACTGGAGCGGGCCGAAGAAGACGCGCGCGCTGAACCGCAAGGGAAACGCAAGCGTCTGCCCAACCCGAAGTTGGCGCTGCCAGAAGTGCGCGCAGAGCACGGGGATACTTTCGTGGTGCAGAAGCACCGCGCCACGCGGCTGCACTACGATTTTCGCTTGGCGATCAATGGGGCGCTGGTTTCCTGGGCCGTCCCTAAAGGGCCCTCGCAAAACCGCGCCGACAAACGGCTCGCGGTGCAGACCGAGGACCATCCGTTGGCCTACGGCGGCTTCGAGGGCAACATACCCGTGGGAAACTATGGCGCGGGAACGGTGATGGTGTGGGACCGCGGAACGTTTGCGGTGGAAAATGCTCCGGGGAAGCATCTCACCGCCGTACAACAACTGGAGAAAGGCGAAATCAAATTCAGCTTAAACGGCGAAAAGCTGCGCGGCAGTTTCGCGATAGTCAAGCTGAAGAAAAGCGAAAAGGGCAACGAATGGCTTATGATCAAGCACAAAGACGCCGCCGAAGATCCCGCCTGGAACATTGATGAGCACGATGGCTCCGTCCTAACCGGCCGCACTATCGAAGAAATCAAAGAAGAGCAGCCGCCGAAGCGCAGCGCGAGCCCTCTCAATCCGGAAGAACTGCAAGACGCGCGCAAAGCACCCATGCCTTCGCGCCTCGAACCGATGCTCGCAAGCATCGGCGATCGTCCCTTTTCTGATCCTAACTGGCTTTTCGAAATTAAATGGGACGGCGTCCGCGCCCTCGCTTGGCTTAATAATGGTTCTCTCACGCTGCGCGCGCGCAGCGGCTCCGACATCACGAAAACGTACCCTGAGTTAGCCTCTCTGCCGATCGCCTTCGCCGCTCGCCACGCGATTATCGACGGAGAAATTGCCGCCCTCGATGCTCGCGGCCTCAGCGACTTCGGCCTCCTCCAAGAACGCATGCACGTCCGCGTTCCCGCCGACAATCTCGTCTCTCGCGTCCCCGTCGTTTACTTCGCCTTCGATCTCGTCTATTGCGACGGATACGATCTCCGCCGATCACCGCTCATCGAACGCAAGCAACTTCTCCAACGTCTGCTGCACGGGAGCGACAAATTCCGCTTCTCCGATCATCAAGTCCAATTAGGAAAAGAACTCTTCGAACTGGCAAAGCAGACCGGCCTCGAAGGCATCGTCGCCAAACGCCTCGACAGTCCATACGTTTCCGAACGCAGCCAGAGCTGGCTCAAACTCAAAGTGACTCAGACTCTCGACGCCGTGATATGCGGCTGGACCGCCGCCCGCACGAACGCCATCCCGCTCGGCTCGCTCCTCCTCGGCCTCTATCAAGGCAAAAAACTTCGCTTCATCGGCCACGTCGGCACCGGTTTCGACGCCAAAAAACTCGAAGAACTCAGTGCCATACTAAAAAAGCTCGCGTCGCTGACGTGTCCCTTCGATACGGTACCCGAAACAAACGAAAAGCCGTCCTGGGTTTCTCCGGAACTCGTCACCCGCGTAAAATTCAGCGGATGGACGCAAGATCACGTCCTGCGTCACCCCGTTTTCGTAGCCCTTCGCGAAGACGCCAATCCCACGGACTGCCAATGGGAAACCGAGGTCGCAGAACCCAGCGCCACTCCCGCCGGTCCTCCTCCTTCCGTAGTGCACTCCCCGGGAGTCGTCGCTCGCGTCATCAGCAAAAAATCGCAAATCGAAGAAGAACTCTTCGCAGGTCGCGCCGAAACCGTCACCATCGAACTCGACGGCAAGCGCCTCCGCCTGACCAACCTCAACAAAATTTATTTCCCGGAATCCGGCTACACCAAACGCAACCTCCTAGCGCATTACTATCGCGTCGCTGATTTAATACTCCCTTTTCTCCGCGACCGCGCCCTGGTCCTGCGCCGCTATCCCGACGGAATCACCGGCCAAGCCTTCTTCCAAAAAGACGTCCGCGAAGGCCTACCGGATTGGTTCAAAACCGTTCCCGTCGACTCCGAAGGCAAAGGAAAGGAAATAAAATACGCCACGGCCAACGACCTCGCTTCCCTGCTCTTCTTAACTGGGCTAGGCTGCATCGACCACAACCCGTGGTCAAACCGCTACGACGACTTCGACCATCCCGATTATTTTTTCTTCGACCTCGATCCCTCCGACGGCACCGAATTTTCTGTTGTCATCACGATCGCGCAAGCCCTCCACGAAGCCCTCGAAGAATTGCACCTCGCCCACTTCCTGAAAACATCCGGCGCCACCGGCTTCCACATCTTCGTCCCAGTAGAACCCGTCTACACCTACGACCAACTGCGCACCTTCGCCGAAATCATCGCTCGCACCGTAACCGCCGCCCACCCCAATTTCGTCACCAGCGAACGCATCGTCGCCAAACGCCCCGCAGGCCGCGTGCTCATCGACGTCCAACAAAACGCCCACGGCAGGCCCCTAGCCGCAGCCTACTCCGTACGCGCCTTCCCCAAAGCCCCCGTTTCCACGCCAGTCCTGCCACGCGAACTGCGCCCCACACTCAAGCCCGAATCCCTCAACATAAAAACAATCTCCGCTCGCCTAAAAGAAAAAGGCGACCTCTGGGCCGACTTCTGGAAAAAACGCCAAAGACTCGATCAAGCAATCGAGCTTCTCAGTAGGCGTATGCCGACCAAAACGAAGTAAGCTCCTTGCTGCAAAATTAGTGCAAAGCAGAAATGCCGTCAGCCCGATGCGTTCGGATTGAGCAGTTGGTACCATACTCTCTGCCGAGAATCGGCAGCTGCTATGACCGCCATTGACGTCATTGATCTCTACGCCGCCCTGGAAAATCTGCGCGTACAAATCTGGATAGATGGCGGCTGGGGCGTAGATGCTCTGCTCGGTGAGCAAAGCCGTCCTCATAAAGATCTGGACATAACCGTTCAGCAGAAAGCCGTGGTGAAGCTGCGCGAGCTCCTGCACGCGAGAGGCTACAAGGAAATAAAGTTGGAGCACGCCAGACCTTGGAATTTTGTCTTGGCCAATGACCAAGGTGGAGAAATCGACGTCCACGTTATCGTCCTCGATGACCAGGGAAACGGAATATATGGCCCGGCAGAAAACGGAGAGATGTATCCCGCGGCTTCTTTGACGGGAATTGGCCTCATAGAGGGCCGAGCGGTGCGGTGCATTTCAGCCGAGTGGACGGTGAAATTTCATTCCGGCTACGAGCTTAAAGATAAGGATTTTCAGGACGTCTCTGCCCTCTGCAGGAAGTTTGGCATCGCGTTGCCTCCGGCATATGAACGGTTTATTGGAGCGACCTAAGCAAGTCAGCGAGTCGGCCCGGACCTTTGCCTTTTCCGGGCGCGCCACCTGTGATTAAATCCCAAGTGGGGGCCCCCATTCCGACCGCAGGCCAACTCCGTGTCGGCACGTCCGGCTACTCCTACAAAGAGTGGAAGGGCACCTTCTACCCCGAAAAATTTCCCGATCGCGAAATGCTTCCCTTCTACGCCAAGCATTTCTCTACCGTCGAGATAAATCACAGCTTCTATCGCATGCCCACCGAGTCCGCTCTCTCTAATTGGGCAAAAAGCGTCCCCGAAGGTTTTCGTTTCGCGTTAAAAGCCAATCAGCAAATCACGCATATCAAACGCCTACGCGATTGCGAAAGCACGCTAAAACGTTTCCTGGAAGTAGCCAGCATCCTGAATGACGGCGACCACCTCGGCCCCATCCTCATCCAACTCCCACCCACCTTCAAATTCGATCGCCCGCTGCTCGAAGATTTTCTAGCCCTCCGCCCGCCCGCTTTCCTTTTCGCCTTCGAAGTCCGCCACCCATCCTGGTACACCGAAGAAACCTACGCCACGCTCCGCCAACACAACACCGCGCTCTGCCTCTCCGAAACCGACAAACAAACGCCTCCCGACGTAATCACCGCCCCCTTCACCTACGCTCGCCTGCGCCTCGAGGACTACACCCCCAAACAACTCAAAGCCTGGCGCCAACGCTTCGACAACTACGTCGCCCAAGGCATCGACGTCTACGTCTACCTCAAACATGAAGACTCCGGCAAAGCCCCCGCCTATGCCAACCAAATTCTCGGCAAAACGAGCTGAGCCACAATCACGTCGCCGCTCACATAATTAAACCTGTGCTAGAGTCCATCAACTCCAGTCCCCGAGAGCCAAATGCCGGACAAATCCAATCCCCTAAGTAAAATCCGGCACGTCGTGGTCGTCATGCTGGAAAACCGCTCTTTCGACAATCTTCTTGGCTGGCTCTACGACCCCGCGAATCCTGCGCCCTTCAACGTCGTTCCGCCAAACTTTGAAGGGCTCTCTGGCAAGAATTTCTCCAATCGCGCGCCCGATGGCCGCGTTATTTCCGTCGGCAAAACCGAAGATCCGCACAGCCCGCAGCCCAATCCCGGCGAACCCTTCGAAGACGTCTACAGCCAGATCTACAACGTCGACAAACTTCCCTTCAACCAAATCCCGCCCGTCCCTCCGCAGCCGCCCAACATGCAAGGTTTCATCCGCAACTACGCCGTTCAAAAAGACAAGCCCGCCGACCCCGCAACCATCATGCAATGCCTCACTCCCAAAACCATTCCCGTACTCTCCGCGCTCGCCCACAACTACGCGCTCTGCGATCACTGGTTTTCGTCCATCCCCACGCAAACCTTCTGCAACCGCAGCTTCGTCCACGCCGGGACTTCTTCCGGCTACGTGAACAACGCCGGCGGCAGGCACGTTTTCATCAACGACACCACAACCATCTTCGATCTCCTCGAAGATGCCCACAAAAATTTGACTTGGAACATTTTCTGCGGCAGCTGGCTCCTCGAGAGCTTCACCTTACTCACGCAAAAGCATCTCTGGAAATACGCGCTCACGCCCCATTTCGCGCACTTCAACGATTTCCTCGCCGCCGCGGCCCGCCCCGGCGGCCTGCCCAACTATTCCTTCATCGAGCCCGTCTACTTCGACTCCGTCATCTGGGGCGCCCACAACGACATGCACCCCGAATCCAATCTCTACGAATTCTACGGCCCCTCCAATCTCCACAAAGGCGAAGCCCTCCTCTGGAAAATCTACAACGCCGTCCGCAACAGTCCCGACTGGGACAGCACTCTCCTCGTCATTCTCTTCGACGAACACGGCGGCTGTTACGACCACGTCCCACCACCCTCCGCGCCGGATTGCACAGTCGCCATCGCGCCCGACAAAAACATCATCCCGCCCACGCAACCTGGAGGCGCCGGCTTCAAGTTCGATCGCCTCGGCCCCAGAGTTCCCGCCATCATCATCTCCCCCTACACTCCGCCCCAAACGCGCCTCAACGCCATCTTCGAGCACACCTCCATCCTCAAAACCGTCGTGAACTGTTTTGATTTGCCGCAGGATCAACTCGGCGACCGCACCACCGCCGCCCTCGATCTAAGCTCCGCCCTCACCGAACCGGCCGCACGCACCGACCAACCCGCCATCCCCAAACCCGATTCCTCGCTCCTCGCCGATCTAGAAGCCGAAACGCACGCCATCGTCCATTCCCGCCTACTAGGCGCCCAGCAAAAGCCCCTCTCCGACCTCCAAAAAAACGCCCTCCACGCGGCCGCCCTCCTGACCAACTCCGCCGACCTCGCCAATCGCATCGACACGCTCGAAACCGAACTCCAAGCCGATCTCATGCTCGTCGAACACGAAGCCAAATTCGTCAAAAACAAAATCTTCCCCGCGTAACCTTCCCCACCCGGCACCAAAAGTCACGGACCTCTTCCCATTCCAGCCAACTGCCCCTGTTGCGCCCCTGGAAATATCTCGACGCGACGCGCCCACTTTCATCCCCCTCTCTGCATCAAAATAAAGGACGCCGCTGGGGACGGCCTCCCACCCTGCCTCGCGCCCCATTGGCTGGGCTAAGCATTGCGCACGCAACTCTTAACAACACTCGAAAGGACCTACGACCGATGAAACGCCTGCTCCTTTTCAGCTTGGGACTCTTCGTGTTCGCCATTCCGTCGCGGGCCCAGTCCTCGTTCGACGCCTCCGTCGGATACTCCTACTTCCGCCTTGGCAACTCCGACGGCATCAACCAAAACGGCATCAGCGGCTCGATCGCCTACAAGCCGATCCCTTTCCTGGGCCTCGTCGGCGACTTCGGCGCCTACCACGCCTCTCCCGGCGGCGTCTCGCTCAACACGTATACATTTCTCTTTGGCCCGCGCATCATCATACGTAACCCAACCAGAGTTACTCCCTTCGTCCAATTCCTGGCAGGCGCCGGGCATCTAACCTCCGGCAACGGCGGCGGCTCCACAACCGACTTCGCTTACAGTGCGGGCGGTGGCGTTGACTTCGGCGTGCTGCCCCACCTCTCTCTGCGCCCGCAACTCGACTACGTCGGCCTGCACAACTCCGGCGGCACCTCCAATTGCACCCGCGTGTCCATCAGCGCCGTGGTCCACTTTTGACGACGCGTCCCTAGACAGGTCCCTGGGCCGCAACTGTGGCCCCAGCGGCGAACCTCCGGTGCACACCACGAGCGCCCACGGAAAAAGGCCAGTGCCAGCTTGGAACACCTGACCCTTCGGCCATCTGACGGACTCGTCTCACTCCTCGCTACCCTGTTTCTGGGGCTCGGGGTCTTCTTGGGCCGAGGAGGGGTGATGTTGCGGATTCGATCTCTAGTTTTGCTGGGTGCAAGTTTGCTCGCGGCCTCCGCCGCCATGGCTGACGAAGTCGGCTACGTCGACTGCTCCGCGCATTCCGAAGAAACGCAAGTCTTCGGCAAACCCCGGCGCACTCCGGACACCGTCGCCGCTCTACCGTGCGGCGAGCGCTTCACCATCCTGGTCTACGGCTTCTATTTCTCCCGCATCCAGACCAAAGACGGCCAGATCGGCTACATCTACTCCAGCCTGATCGCCGTCGACCGCGGCGCCACCGCGGTCGCACAAACACCGTCTCTGCAGTCCGCGTCGGAAAAAACCAAAATCCCCAGTACCAGAGCAGCCGACGCCCGCTTGAACGCGCCAGCTCCCGCCGCCCAGCCGCGCACCGTAGCTCCCCAACCCATTCTTCCAGCGCCGGTGACAGCGCAGCCGTCGGCCGCGGCCGCAGTTCCTGCGCCCGCCTCCGATGCCACGACTTCAGCCGCAACCGCAGCGTCGGCATCGCCAACGCCCGCGCCTACGTCCGCAGCGACAAGCGCGGCAGACGCCTCGGCGTCCGCCGCCCAACCTGCCACGCAACCAACTCCCGCGCCAGCGGTAGAAGTCGCCTCCAACGCGACGCCACCAAGTCCGACAGAAACTCCAGCACCCGCAGCGCAGCCCGCCGCGCCACAAGACACGGCCGCAGGCGCGACACAGCCTGATGCGCCAGCAGCAACTCCCGCGCTGGCGCCAGCCCCAGTCTCCGCGGAACCTGCCGCCGCCCCTGCCCAACCAGAACCGGCACCGGCCCAACCGCCCGCGCCCGCGCCAAGACCCATCCGCCCCGCCGACACCCGCGACTCCTGGGAGAAAACTCTCCCCAGCGTCCGCCGTCCGCCTCTCGTCGAACTCTTCGGCGGCTTCGCCTACAATCGCACGCCCGGCACCGGCGGTGCCGCGTCCAGCAGTCTCCCCGGCGCACTCGGCTCCTTCGGCATCAACGCCAAGCCCTGGCTCCAGATCGTCGGCGACTCCAGCTACAATTTCCAGACTGTCAGCGGCACAAAGACCATCCTGTACGCCAATCACTACGGCCCGCGCTATTACTACCGGGGCCTTCGCCACCTGCACATCACTCCTTTCGCGGAAGCCCTCGTCGGGGGCTCGCGTGCCGACACCACCATCGCCGGCAGCACCAGCTCCCAAAACTGCATCTCCTTCAAAATCGGCGGCGGTATCGACTATCGCGCCTCCCGCCGCTGGGAAATCCGCTTAGTCGACGTCGACTACTACCGCACCTCTTTCGGCACCGACGCTCATCAGAGCAATTACTGGATCTCTACGGGCGTCGTCCTCCGCCTTTTCGGCGGCAACGAGTAACCGCGTAGCGTCCACATCAATTCGACGCCTCAAAATCAAAACGGGAGCGAGCCAGGCGAGCCATCGCCAAGCCGCTCCCGTTGTTCTTTTCCAACCGCATAACGCGCGCTGCTTCCCCGCTCAGTCGCCCCCGCCTCTTCAGCCGCATTCTGTTCCAATTTGGAATGCGGGAGCCTCGCTTCCACTTTTGAGATTCCTGAGGCGGCAAAACCGAATTTAGGACACCAAACCCCACTTGCCATTCCGTAAACTCAGTGAAATAATCAACTAATGATTATCGGAGATAGACTCCGCGAACTTCGCGAACAAAAAAATCTATCCCAGCGCGAAGTCGGACAACGCTCCGGCCTTCTCCGCGCCTATCTCTCCCGCGTAGAAAACGGCCACACCATCCCCTCTATCGAAACCCTCGAAAAATGGGCCAAAGCCCTCGAAGTCCCCATGTACCAACTTTTCTATGAAGGCGATAAGCCCCCCGAACCCTCCAACCTCCGCATCTGGAAGGCCGCCGCCGAAGAATCCTGGGGCGCCTCCGGCCAGGACGCCACCTTCCTAAAACAACTCCGCCGCCTTCTCCGCAGGATCGACGAGCCCAACCGCAAAATCATCCTCCAAATGGCCGCCAAGATGTCCCGCCGCAAGTAAAACTCCGACTCGCGCGCCCCATCCTCTCCTATAATGGCCCCTTCGCGATTTTGGGTGTCGAAAGGCCGGGTCCTTCGACGGCTTATTTCGCAAAGCGCGGGTGCCCTTCCCTCGTTTTTGGAGGGTGGGGTCTTTAACTCTTCTTCGAGTTTCGCCCACGGGCGCCCCCAAGAATTGACGCGTAGGAGGAAGAACCCGATGGAATCTGCCTCTGCATTCATCGACGAGAAGATCAAGGAACTTGGGGACTGGCGCGGGAAGACCCTCGCTCATCTCCGTGAGCTCATCCACGATGCCGACCCCGACATCCTGGAGGAGTGGAAATGGAGGGGAACCCCCGTCTGGTCTCATGAGGGCATCGTCTGCACAGGGGAATCTTATAAGCAGGTTGTAAAGCTCACCTTCGCTCGCGGAGCCTCCCTTGCAGACCCGAAGAAGCTCTTCAATTCCAGCCTGGAAGGGAACGTGCGGCGTGCGATCGACTTCCGCGAAGGGGAGAAGATCAACGAAGCTGCCTTCAAGCAACTCATCCGCGCCGCGGTGGCGGCCAACTCCGTAGTGCGCGCTCAACGGCAGCCAAGAAGAAGTAAGCCCGGCTCCCCGGCCCATGGGATGCCTACCCGCAACTAAGGAGCGCGCATGACCGAGTTCATCACCATCCGTGGTGCCCGCGAAAACAATCTCCAAGACGTCTCACTGCAGATCCCCAAACGGAAGCTCACGATCTTCACCGGCGTGTCGGGCTCGGGAAAATCGTCGATTGTGTTCGATACAATTGCCACAGAAGCGCAGCGGCAGCTCTACGAAAACTTCAGCCTCTTCATCCGCAACTTCCTGCCTAAGTATCCGCAGCCCGATGCCGACGCGATCGAAAATCTCAACATGGCCGTCATTGTTGACCAGAAGCGGCTCGGCGGCGGTTCGCATTCCACCGTTGGCACGGTGACGGATATTTACGGCGTGCTGCGCCTCCTCTTCTCGCGCGCGGGGAAACCGTCGGCGGGTGGAGCCGTTCATTATTCGTTCAACGATGCGCGCGGCATGTGCCCCGAATGCAATGGCCTCGGCAAAAAAGTCGGCGTGGTGTCCGACGACTTTCTCGACA
>Ga0209139_10000251_pt1 | contig 17780 bp, 11 predicted proteins | sample BogFormECP14_OM3_FD_188246 | JGI IMG/M metagenome (GOLD analysis project Ga0209139, IMG submission 188246) | Bog forest soil microbial communities from Calvert Island, British Columbia, Canada - ECP14_OM3 (SPAdes) (version 2) | ecosystem: Environmental > Aquatic > Freshwater > Wetlands > Bog ...
CGTCCGCCTTTCTGGCCACTCTGGGATTGCTCTTCGCGGCCGCCCTGTTTCTCTTTTCGGGGCAGGCCGAGCAGTTGTTGTATGGCGGCAGATTCAAGTCTTTTGCGTGGGCGATTCCAGTGTTGGCGTTCGTTCCGGTTTTTGCCGGGTGTTCTTCCAGTTTTTCTTATGCTTTGCGAACGCTAGGAAAGTCCCGTTACGAACTCCTGGCCTACGTGCTTTCAGCTCTTACCGCGGTTTTCTCGAGCGTGTTGCTGTTGCCACGGTGGGGTCTTCGCGGCGCCGTTGTCAGCCTTGTTGCCAGCACCGCGGTGCTGGCCGCGGCGGTTTTTTATTTTTACCAACGCCAGGGATCCGTGCGGAACGGCACGGGTGATCCGCCGGTCTGGTGCAGCGAGGAACACAGCTGAACGAAACGGAGGCGGCAAGCATGGGAAATGGCAACGCAACAACCATAGAGCAGTCGGCTTCGCCGGCGTTTGCCAAGGACCATGCGGATTTCCAGCGCGCGTCCGGATACTGCGAAACCACCAGGCACTATTTGGAGCTTGCCGCTACCGAGGAGCAATTGCTGTCCTTTCGGTACCTGCGGCCCTGGTGCCGTGATTTTCCGGTCCTCGACTTGGGGTGCGCGAAGGGAGCTTACCTCCGGCAATTCTCCAAGCAGTCCATTGGCGTGGACGTTTCCAATCCAAACCTGGAACACTGCCGTAAGTTGGATTTGCAAGTGCTGCCAGCCGATTTGAATTCTCCGCTGCTATTTTCTTCCGGCAGCTTCCCGGTCATTTTCTGTTCGCACGTCCTCGAGCACGTGGATGCGCCCATCGCTTTGCTGCGCGAGTGCCGGCGGATTCTTTCGGAGCGGGGTTTGCTTCTGCTGGGATTGCCGATCGAAACAAGTTTGGTGAACCGCATGCGCGGCCAGCGGTATTTCTACCATCATCCCGGGCATCTTTACAGTTTCAGCCTCGAGAATATCGACGTCTTGCTGAAGAAGACAGGCTTTGAAATTCTCCGTCTTTACTTCGAGCCACGAATTATACACGCGCAGCCATGGCTTTCCTGGATGCAACGCCTTCCTTCCCGTTTGATGTATTCGCTTGCGCTGGCGTACTGGGTGGTCGCACGGAAAATATCGGAACCGTGCAGTGAAAAACGAAATGCAAACGGGAACGGGAATCTGGATTCGTCGATAGATGCAAGAGAAACACCGGCGAATCGGCGGCCCGCAGAAGAATCGGGACGCCAATAAGAAGGAAGGATGCCTCGAACGAGACACAACGACTGGACTATGCGCCGCTGGGGCACTGGAAACCCGCACACGTCCGCAAAGTGCGCAGCGCAGGTTCTTCCATGGAAATGTTAGAGAGTTCTCGCAAATTCAACGGCGCTGCCGACTCTATGGGCAATCACGCGGCGACCGCTGCCGGGACGTTATTCGGCGCGGCAACTGTGGGCCTGTTTGCGAGTGCGGGGAGCTTGGTCAGTTGGATCGTCAATTCTCAAGGTTGGATTGTTTTCTTTCTGGTGACCAAGCCGCTGATTGACTTGACCTGGCGATGGAGGTTTTTCGAGTTCTCCGAACAGGGCGTCAACATTCAGACCTTCGTCAGTCTTCTCGTCTTGGGTATGAATGGTGTTGCCATGCTTTTCGGTGATCGCTGGCGCATCTTGCCTCGCCGCGTGCTGGTCTTTCTTGCCTGTGCCACGTTTTCCGTGATGGCCACTCCCTCGTCCTGGGCTTTCAACGAACTGCTCCGCTTCTTCGCGGGAGTCGCTTTCTTCTACACCGCCGGACCTTTATTAGCCGAGGTGAAACGCTTTGATCGTTTTGCAAAAGCACTTTTGGTTGTCGCGGCAGTTCCTCTCTTCTTGAGTTTCCTGCAGCGGGCGGGGCTTCTTGAGTACGACTATTGGGACTGGATCGAAGGCGTTCAGATAGGCAGAGCCAGCGGAGCTTACGAGACTCCCTTGAGTTTGATTTTCCTTCTGATCTACGTTTTTCCTTTGGCTATGTACCTCGCCAGCGGAAAAAACCATTCTCTCGCTACGAAAGCAATGGCCGCAATCTTCCTGCTCGCAGCCTCAATTTCCGCGGCATTCACTTATCACCGCGCCGGTTATATCGCGATCGCTTTAGAGGGATTGATTTGGCTGTACTTGAAGCGCGGCAAGCGAGCGGTCCTGGTCCTCATCGGAGCGCTCGTCCTGACCGCGGCGATTTCGAGCAGTTGGCTTGTTTCGCTCTATGATCCGTTGCGACAGGCTCTTCCAGGAAACGAGGAAATAACCAGCGACCAGTTTCTTCGTGGAAGAGGCTATCAGTGGTTTCTTTATCTGAACTCGTACGTCTCGAGCGGCCCGTTTCACTGGGTTTTCGGCAATGGCGGATCTGTGATCGCGGACCTGGGTCCAGATATCGACTATGTCCTCAGCCCTAACGAGCCGCATAGCGATTACATCCGTGTTTGGCATGCCTATGGCATTGTCGGATTCTCCGTTTATCTCTCCGTTCTGAGTCAATTTTGCGTGGCTGCGATTCGCAGGCTTCACTCGCCGGATCCATTTGCGCGGGCTCTGGCGCAGATGCTGTTGCCTATGCTCTCGGCTTTTGCACTCTTGAGCTTTACGACAGAACCTCTGCGGTACCCCGGTGCGTCCTGGTATCTGTTCGCTATTGCCTCCGCTCTATTTTGTTTGAAAAAACCTTTGGCCTCGGCAATCAACGCTCCAGGAACGTCTGCGACCGCGGAGGCGGCGTCTTGAAATGAATATCTATTCGCAAGTTCAGAAAGATGTGCATTTGCTCTGGCAATGGAACCTTGCGCCGCCGAGGGCGCGCCATGCGCGTGGATTGCAGAAACTTGGTTCTGATTACGGCGGTTATTACCTCGATGGTTCGATGATCTGCCACGACGAGGTGGTCTATTCGCTGGGAATCGGCGAAGACATCACTTTCGATCTGTCGCTGATCGAGAAGTTCGGCACGGGCGTCGAAGCTTTTGACCCGACTCCCAAAGTGAAAGACTGGCTCGCCAGGCAGACTCTGCCGCCAGGCTTTCATTTTCATCCCATTGGCATCGCCGGCCATGACGGAGAAACCACTTTTCATCTCCCGGCGCGTAAAGAGTGGGTCTCGCACTCCATTTACCCGGCAAAACAATACGGCAGGGAATCCGTCCGCCTGCCGGTAATGCGGTTGCGCACCGCCATGCAGCTTAAAGGGCACAGCCGAATCGACGTTCTGAAAATGGATATCGAAGGGGCCGAATACGCGGTGATCGAGGAAATCGTCCGCGAGAGAATTCCGGTGGGACAGCTTCTTGTGGAGTTTCATCACCGGCTTTCTTCGATGGGAACAGGCAAGACCAGGCACGCCCTCGCGCTGCTTAAGGGATACGGGTTGAGGATTTCTTATGTTTGTCCGCGAAGGGAAGTATTCACGCTCGTCGAAGCGCCGTGAGCTCTTACAAACCATGCCGGAAGCGATTCCGCAAGGAAGCAATCCATTGATAAAGAAAATTCTGATTGTCGAAGAGCAGATCAAACGATATCGCCGGCCTTTCTACGACCGTTTGCATAAGGCGCTTTGCGAGGAAGGGATCCAGCTCAGAGTCGTTTATAGCGCTCCAGAACGTTCAGAGATGCAGAAGCATGACAATTGCGAATTGCCGCGCGAGTACGGTGTAAAGGTAAAAGGTTACAGGATGGCGAAAGGCCGGCTGCTCTTTCAGCCCGCGTTCCGCGAACTCGCCTTCGCCGATCTTGTAATCATCGAGCACGCCAACAGATTCCTCCTGAATCATTTCCTTCTGCCTCTTTCGCTTCTAAGGCTGAAGAGGTCCGCCTTCTGGGGCCTGGGAGAAAACCTTCAGGCGGGCCGCTCGCGTTTTTCCGAGCTGTACAAGGAGCGAACACTGAATTGGGTTAGCTGGTGGTTTGCCTACACCGAAGGCACAGCGCGGTATTTGCAGGACCGCGGCGTACCCGCGGCAAAGATCACCGCGGTGCAAAACTCCGTCGACACCCGAAGAATTCAGGCCTGCGTGCAAAGTCTCAGCCGGAACGCAAGAGCGTCGCTTCGCGCCCGCCTTGGCATCGGTCCCGTGACGCCTGTGGGCATTTTCGTCGGCATGTTGCACAAAGTGAAGTCCGTTCCATTCCTCATTCAAGCAGGAGAAATGATTCGGCAAACCGTTCCGGAATTTCAGCTCATCGTCGTTGGCGGAGGCCCTGACGAGGAAGAAATCAAGCAAAGCGCAACGCGCTATCCCTGGGTTCACTGTGTGGGACCAAAATTCGGCGACCGGAAAGCACAATTTCTTGCGATCTCCGACGTTTTCTTGCTTCCCGGCAGAGCTGGCCTCGCTGTGCTGGACGGATTCGCCGCAGGCTTGCCTCTTGTAGCGACTCGCCTTTCCATTCACGGTCCGGAGATGGAGTACTTCGAGGACGGTAACAATGGGCTGATCACCGCGGCCGATCCGGAAGCTTACGCACAAGCGGTGGCAAGGTTGCTCTCAAATCCGCAGGAACTGCAACTTCTGCGCGAGGGTGCGGCGAAATCCGCTGAGAAATATTCAATCGAAGTGATGGTCGAGAATTTTAAACGGGGCATCGTGCAGTGCTTGTCTCAGCCCAAATGGAACTGGGGCGCGCTGAAATGGCGCAGAGAGCAGAGCGCACCGTGAAGGAACGGGTAGGAGACATAGAGAATGTCATGAGCCAAGCCGAACGAAGCTTTCTGATGACGACTAGCTGGGACGACGGCCATCCGCTCGATTTGCGAGTGGCGGAACTCCTCGTCAAGCACGGCCTTACGGGAACTTTCTACGTGCCGCGGTCGGGTCCGCGAGCCGTGATGGACACCTCCCAGCTTCGCGAATTGAGCAGGACTTTCGAGATTGGCGGTCACACTTTGGAGCACGTTGCCATCGACCGGCTCTCCGACCTCGACGCGGCCGAACAACTCTCCGGCTCGCGCGAATGGATCGAGCAATTGACGGGGAAGAGTTGCCGCGCCTTCTGTTTTCCTGGTGGAAGATTTCGCAAGCGCCAGTTGAAGCTCGTTCGCCGGGCCGGCTACCAGGCGGCAAGAACCGTCGAGTTTCTTTCGACCGCTAACCCGCGGCTTATAGACGATCTCTGCCTGATGCCCACAACCATTCAGGCTTATCCACATGGTCCCCTTGCCTATATCACGAATGCCCTGAAAAGGTTCCCAGCGCCCAGTCTAACCAACTTGCCGAGGTCGCTGCGAACGTCAGACTGGGTTGCCCTGGCAAAGGATTTATTCCTTCAAACCATGGAACACGGCGGCGTATTTCATTTATGGGGCCATTCCTGGGAAATCGAGCAGGAGCACCAGTGGGAACAGCTTGAGGTGATTTTGGCGGTGATGGGATCGTGCAGCGAGAAGGTGAAGAGCGTCACCAACGGAGAGTTAGGAACCCTTGCGGCCTAGCCTCGCACAAATCGCTCACTGCCTTTGCTGTCCTGACGATAGGTCGAGCCTCGTCGCAATCGCCGATGGCCTTCGTTGTATTCATTGCGGGCGCTCGTTTCCGCTAGAACGAGAAAACGTAATCGAGATATTGCCGTTGAAACCGGTTCCCATCGCTCGAGCGGATGTTTCCCCACGCTACCTCGACGGCTACCTACAGGAATTTGCGAAACCTTTGGAATTGCACGAAGACGCAAAGACCTGGGGAGCACCGGAAGGTTTGTCAAAAAAAGCCGTTCACTTGCGCGAGCGGCAAGCTCGTGAGGTTCTCGGTCTTCTGCGCGGCGGCCAGGCCGGCATTCCGGAGACATTTTGCGATCTATCCGCTGGCGCCGGGCATTGCACGTTCGAGGCCGCCAAAGAATATCCCCTCGTATTTCATTGCGACCTCTCGGCGGACTCCATCGCCTACGCCAGCGCGAAAGCCGGCCGCCTCGGGATCGCGAACATCGTTTTCGTGCGCTCCGACTATTTACAACTTCCTTTTCGGAACACTATTCAGCATCTCACCTGCCTGGACACGCTCATCCGCGGAAGCTGGCATGAGATGCAGTTACTCACCAGTCTTTGCCAGGCGCTCGCTCCCGGAGGCCGCGCAGCGGTTGATTTTCACAACTGGTGGCACAACCCCCTCCGCCGCTTGGGATTGTTCCGGAACAATTTCGAGGGCAACCGGAGTTATGCCCGCGCGGAGTTGCAGACACTCCTTGCCGACGCCGGAATTCAACATTTCCAGGTCAACCGTTTTGTGCAGGAAGTCGATCCCTCTCGACGAACCGGAAAAATACTCTCGCGGTTGATCCCGCCAACTCGTTTCCTGGTTTGCTGGTCCGAGCCGTCGGAAGCGCGCGCGCCGTGGGAACGTAGGAAGACACGTCAGGGCAGTGAGGTATCGTGAAGATTCTCGTCGCGCACAACTTCTATCAACGCCGGGGCGGCGAAGATGCCGTTTGCGAGTCCGAAATCAAGCTTCTGCGCGAAGCAGGGCATCAGGTGATCGAATATCTGCGCCGGAATAACGAAATTCACGACTACTCGTTTTTCCAGAAGGCCAAACTCGGCTGGAACACTTCCTGGTCGGAGCGCACCAATCGGGAGTTGCGGAAAATTCTGGCGAACGAAGCTCCCGACGTCGCGCACTTTCACAACACGTTTCCTCTTATTTCTCCTTCCGCTTACTACGCCTGCCGCGCCGCGGGAGTGCCCGTGATCCAGACGCTTCACAACTTCAGGCTTCTCTGCCCCGGCGGCAACCTCTTTCGCGACGGCCGTGTTTGTGAGGAATGTGTCTCGCGTTCCCTGCTTCGCTCCATGGCTCACGGCTGCTACCGCGAGTCGCGCGTCAGTACGGCTGTCGTGGCAAGCATGCTCACGGTGCATCGCCTCTTCAGAACATGGGCAAAGCAAGTCGATCTGTTTCTGGTGTGCACGGACTTCGCCCGCAAAAAATTTGTGAGCGCAGGTTTCGACGAGCGGCGCATCAAGGTCAAACCCAATTTCCTTGCCACGGACCCTGGCATCCGCTCGGGACGGGGGACTACGGCGCTCTTTGTTGGCCGTCTTTCGCCGGAAAAAGGGCCGCAACTCCTGCCGTTGGCCTGGTCAAAGCTAGGGACCGCAATACCTCTGGAAATTCTCGGCGATGGCCCGCTCCGCGCTCGCCTCGAAAGTGATTGCCTCCGGCTTGGTCTTCACTGCGTGCGCTTCGCCGGATGGGCCGCGCCGGAGGCCGTCCTGGATCGCTTGCGCGCCGCAAGATTTCTCGTCGTGCCCAGCACGTGTTACGAAGGTTTTCCGCTCGCGATTGCCGAGTCCTATGCTTGCGGCGTTCCGGTCATTGCCGCGGGCCACGGAGGTCTGGCCGAAATCGTCCCCGATGGTCTCACCGGATTGCATTTCCAGCCGGGCAGCGCCACGGACCTCGCGGCGAAGATCGATTGGGCATGGTCGCATCCCCAGGAAATGGAAACCATGGGACGCTTCGCTCGCGCTGAATTCGAAACAAAATACACAGCCGCGGCCGCGCTCGATCATCTGGAAACGGCCTACGAATTCGTGTCCAGAGAACGCGTCGGCACCAAGACGAGCGTCGCGCGGCCCACCGGAAAGCTGCCGTTGCGGGCCAACAAAGAGATAGAAGCAGACCGAATGTGCGGCACGGGCGGCCAACGCGGAAGATGACTCCTTCTACCCAACCCAAGACACCTTCCTTCACCGTGCTCGGCGTGCGCGTGGACGCGGTGCAAATTCCCGATGTGGTGGCGCGCATGGAGCACTGGATCGGGCAGCGCGATGCCTGCCGCTACATCGCCGTCACGGACATGCACAGCCTGATGCAGGCGCAACACGCTGCAAGCTTCAAAGAAATTCTGGCGAACGCGGACCTGACAGTTCCTGACGGATTTCCGCTGGTCTGGCTCGGTCGCCGGAAGGGATTCGCCTTACGGCGGCGTGTGTATGGCCCGGAGTTGATGGACCGGTTCTGTACAGAAACTGTCGCGAGGGGCTACCGTCATTACTTATATGGGGGCGCGCCCGGAGTCGCCAAAGACCTCGCCAACCGGCTGAAGGCTCGCTTACCCGCCCTGCAAATTGCAGGTTCCTACTGTCCTCCGTTTCGTCCGCTGACCCAAGAGGAAGACGACGAAGCCGTTTCCCGAATCAACGAGACGCGTCCCGATATTGTTTGGGTAGGTCTTGGCGCACCCAAGCAGGAGCGCTGGATGGCCGAACACCAGGGCCGCCTCTCTGCGTCCGTCCTCGTGGGTGTCGGCGCCGCGTTCGATTTCCATACCGGGAGAATCGCGCAAGCTCCAGAATGGATGCGCGAGCACGGCTTGGAATGGCTCTTCCGGCTCTCGCGTGAACCTGCGCGTCTCTGGCGCCGCTACCTTCTTTATGGCACGGAATTTATCGCCCTTGTTCTGCTCGAATCTCTTGGCCTGAAAAAATTCTACTGATGGCGGGGTCGTGCCCGAAGGCGGGGCCGGTGTGGCACGTAAGTCTTGCGCGGTTTGGGGGCCCCCTGGGGTTTCTTACAAGTGTTGATTCTGGAGGAAGTTAAAGTCGTTTGTTTTGATACGATTGTGCAAGTGTTGATTCTAAGGTAGTTACGGTTGCACTGAAATTGTGCAATTTTCAGGCTTTCGGGACGCTAGCAATCCAAGACCCTGCAGCGCGGGATAGCCCCCGAAAAGCAAAAAGCCAGCAAGGATGCTGGCGCTACTGGACTGAAACCTAGTATTGCCTGAAAGGCAGTATACCGCAGGAATAACGTTCTGTCAACAGGAAAAGCGAAAAAGTCTTCCGGGTCGGGGCAATCCGGCCGAAGAGCATTGCTTGCTGAACTCAGTCGACCGTGCGAAAATAACGGCTGTGATCGTTCCGCACGGAAGCACGGCTTTCACCGGCACAGCTCGCTGGCGCTATCGTCTAGGGGTCTAGGACACCGCCCTCTCACGGCGGTAACACGGGTTCGAATCCCGTTAGCGCTACCAACTTAACGAACCGCGTCTCAGCTGACTTTTTTCAACCGGCCGAACGCAGCCTTCTTTTTGCCTCCCTTCCTTGCGTACGATCGTTTCATTGCTAGAGTCGCCGACGGTACGCTGCCAAAGGAATATTCCGGAACATTCAGGCGACGCGGCCACCGTCCCCGGCGAGAGCCCTCTGCGAATCCCAGCAACCCCCTAAATCCTGGTAAACGAACAAGCTACTGGCCCGTTTTACACGTTAGATACTCCGTACCACAGGGGTACTAGTACGGAACACAGTACGTTTCGGCGAGTGACAAGCACTGTTTCATTCTGGAAACTCAAAGCATGCCAAACCCTCTCTCAGCCCGTCCAGGGCCTGAGGCTTTACCGTTGTCGGTAAATACGACCTCGGTCCGCCATACCCGGAGCACCTCTATCGTCTCCCGCGACGTTGCCGGCGAAACGATTGTCGTGCCCATTTGCAAGGGTGTGGGGGATCTTGACTCCGTCTACACGTTTAATCCGCTAGGAAGAAGCTTGTGGAGCCTGCTCGAAAACGGTCAATCGGCAGAGGAATTGGCGAACTGGGTTGCGACGCAGTACGCAGTAGACGCGGAACTGGCCATGAACGACGTTCAGAGTTATTTGGCTGAACTCCAGGAAATTGGTCTGATCCGCACGGTTTAGTAAGTCCCCCTCCTTCTCGGCATGCCTTCAACAAAGGCAAGACGCATGAAGTGTGGGTTGTGCGTGTTTCTAGCGAGTACTGAGAGTACTGGATTTTCGAGTGGCGAATGAAAGGTTGAGCGTGCAGACGGCACCTTACGGCGAGTTGACAGGCTTGGTTCACCAGCGTTTCCAGGGGAAACGCGCGCCGCTCGAGGTGTCCATCGAGGTCACTCGCCGCTGTCCCCTCGAATGCCTACATTGCTACAACAACTTGCCGATGAGCGATCACGCGGCTCGCGCCCAGGAACTGACCTTCGAAGAGCACTGCCGCCTCCTTGACGAACTCGTCGACGCCGGCTGCCTCTGGCTGCTCTACACCGGCGGCGAGATTTTCGCCCGCAAAGACTTCCTCGAAATCTACACCGAAGCCAAGAAGCGCGGCTTTCTGATCACCCTTTTCACCAACGGCACGATGATCAACGAGCGCATCGCCGACTATCTCGTCCAATACCCACCGTTCGCTGTCGAAATCACCCTCTATGGCGCGACGCGCGACACCTACGAAGGCCTAACCCAGGTGCCGGGCTCCTACGACCGTTGCATGCGGGGCATCCGTCTCCTCCTCGACCGCAAGCTGCCTCTCAAACTCAAGACCGTTCCCACTACAACGAACCGGCACGAAATTTTCGAGATGAAGCGGCTCGCCGAGGAAGAGTTCGGCGTCGAGTTCAAGTTTGATTCGCTGATCAATCCACGCATCGACTGTTCGCAGAGCCCGCTAGCGGTTCGCCTGTCGCCGGAGCAGGCCGTCGAGCTCGACTTTGCCGAGCCGAAGCGCAAAGCGGATTACCGGCGCATGGCCGAGCAGGATCTAAGCACGCCGATGGAAGCGGAAGAAGGCACACGCCAGAAATATTCCTGCGGCGGCGGCATCGGCGGATGCGCGATCGATCCCTACGGAACGATGAGCATCTGCGTGATCTCCCATCAGCAGGGATACAACATCCGCGAAGGCAGCTTTCGCGAAGGCTGGGAAGGACCCTTGCGCGAGATTCGCAATCAACCGCGCACTCGCCCGTCGATATGCGACCGCTGCCAGATTCAGTCTCTTTGCAGCATGTGCCCGGCGAATGGCGAGCTCGAAAACGGTGACCCCGAGTCTCCCGTTTCGTTCCTGTGCCAGGTCGCTCATCTGCGGGCGTATGCATTCGGCTACGAAGTTCCCGAGCACGGCGATTGTGAATGCTGCGAAGGCGGCGTACATCGCGCCGAACTGATGGTTGCCGCGGAACGGCTGAAGAATTTCGCACCGGATACACGCATCTGGCTGAAAGGCGGGCCAACTTCGCCTGTCTTGAATGTTCTGCAACCCACAGGCGGATGCCAGAGCGGCGGATGCACTTCGCGCGCCACGACGCTCGGATGATCGAAGAAAGACCATGAAAGACGAGCAAGACAAACAGCCACTGGAACAAACCGCGAAGGCCGCCTACGAGCCACCAAAGGTTATCCGTGTAAGCCTGCGGCCCGAAGAGGCCGTGCTGGGCCATTGCAAAGTTACTGGCGCCGCCGGACCTGTCGCGACGTCGTGCCGGTCGATCGTCGCTTGCCGGACATTGGGTTCCTGAGAGATTCGATATGCAACCACTCCAAAACGCGATTTCAGAGTTGAGAGCTCCTCGCGACCAGGATTTCCCGGGAGTTGCGCGGATTTCCTACCAGATCGGGGGCATCACGTTCGGTCTGCAGGCCGAAGGCGATCTTCGCCTGACGCTCGAAAAGGAACTTCGTGCCTTCGCGGTAACGTCGGATGCCTGCGACGTAAATCTTCAAGTCGCGTGGGCGGATTCGCTCGCCGTGCCGCAATCGACGCCGTTATTTCACTCGGGCGGGTTGTGGTCGCTCTTCGCCGAGTCCAGCGGCTATCGTTTCAGCTTTCTCTCTCCGTTGCTGGGGATGACTCCCTACAAGGAAGCTTGGTTTGATCCGGAATTTAGTTCCGGGCGCATCCTGCTCTCGCGGCGTTATTTCGATACGCAGCGCCCTGCCTATCCCCTCGAGTATCCGCTCGACGAGTTGCTCATGATTCACCGCCTTTCGCGCGGCGAAGGTGTGGAGATGCACGCCGTCGGAATTTCCGATGAGAACGGGCGCGGCCATCTCTTCCTGGGCCATTCCGGCGCCGGCAAGAGTACGACTGCGCGTCTCTGGCTCGATCGCCCTGGCGTACGCATCCTCAGCGACGACCGCATCATTTTGCGCGCGCGCGACGGCCAGGTCTGGATGTACGGCACGCCGTGGCATGGCGACGCAGGCATCGCTTCGCCGGAGTGCGCTCCGCTTTCCGGCATCTACCTGCTGGCGCGCGGAAAACGCAATGAGCGGCTTCCGCTTTCGCCGGGCATCGCCGCCGCCGAACTATTCAGCCGGACTTTTGCTACGCACCATTCGGGCGAAGGCATCCGCTTCACTCTCGAATTTCTGGATCGCGTCGTCCAGGAAGTTCCATGTTCCATTTTCAAATTTGTTCCCGATGAATCCGCGGTGGAGGCCATCTGTCGTGAGCAATCGTAAGACCATCGAAAAGCGGAGTTCCGCGCAATTCGCAGCGCTGTGCGAGGCGCTTCTGGATCGCGGCGCGAAGGTGCGTTTCCGCGCTCAGGGCCAAAGCATGCAGCCCAATATCTTAAATGATGACGCCGTCGTTGTGGTTCCGGCCGGCGCTCAGGATCTGCGGCGGGGCAATGTTGCGTTGACGCGTAGTGAAGACGGTTTCCACGTCCATCGAGTTTTAGCAGCGCGTCCCGCGGATGGCGTAATCACGCGCGGCGACTCTGCCCAGGAGAACGACCGCGCGGCGAATCTCGTCCTCGGAAAAGTCGTCGCCATCGAACGCCATGGCCGGATGCACTCAATGGCTCTCCCCGGCCAAAAATATGTCCACGCGTGCCGAAGCTTTTTCTATCGCTTCGGCCAGGCCGCCGCTTTGCGCGCAGCCAAGCTGGCTTCCGCCTCTGCTCTTTTCGCCCTGCTCATTCTTGGGGGAACCCTACTAACCGCCTCTCCAGCCGCCGGCCAGGCTTTTACGATATCCAACAACCCGGCGCCAACTCCCGTAGCTCCCGGCGGAACGATCACCTACACGCAGGTTATCTCGAATACCAGCGGCAACAACATAACTGCGACAATCGCGGTCAGCCAGACCATTCCTGCCAATGCAACTTTCGGCTCCATCAACGTGGCCGGTCATCACGCCGGCACGTTTACCTGTCTCCCTGTTGCACCCGCGCCCGGCGCCACGCTTACCTGCACCGACACGAGCGGCACCAACTATGGTTCTGGCGCTGCCGACAACACCACGTTCACGCTCATCCTCAATGTGCCGGCGGCCACAACCGACTTGACGGTCATCACCGACAAGGTCAGCGTGTCCAGCGGCAATGCGCCGACCGTCAGTTCCACCGCAAATGTAACCGTCCAAACGCCGAAAGTGTCGGTCACCAATTCCGGCGCGCCCAATCCCGTCGACGTCGCCTCAAACATCACTTACACGCAAACGGTCACGAACAGCAGTACCACGACTCCCGCTTTCAATCTCACTTTCTCCGAAAACACGCCGGCCAACACCACCTTTCAGTCCCTCCCAACTCCCACTGGCTGGACCTGCCCAACCGAGCCGGGGGTCGGCGGGACCGGAACCATTTCGTGCTCCGCAACCACTCTCGCGGCCAACACTTCTTCGACATTTACTCTGGCGGTGCAGGTCAATTCCACCGTCAGCTCCGGCTCAACCATCTCGGATACCGTCATGATCGGCGAATCTGGAACCGATCCAGGGACCATCACGGCTACGGCTACAACCACCGTTCAGATTCCCGATCTTTCTGTCACCGATGCCGCTGCGCCAAATCCCGTCGCCACCGGCGCAAATATCACCTACACAGAAGTCGTAACGAACAACAGCACGACCGTCGCCGCGGTTGGCGCGACACTGACGCAGAGCACCCCGGCGCACACACTGTTTCAGTCCGTCACGCCGCCAGGGGGGTGGACGTGCGGCACGCAGCCGGCTGTCGGCGGCACGGGCACAATCATTTGCACTGCAACCGGCACTCTCGCAGGCTCGGGCACCGCAACATTCAGCGTCGTCGTTTCGGTGAGTCCGGAGGCCGTCGTTGGTTCGACGATTACGAACTCCGTCACCGTAAGCGAGACAGGAACGGATCCAAATTCGGCGAACAATACCGCCACCGCTTCGGTCCTGGTCCAGGGTGCCGATCTTTCGATGACGCAGGCGGCCTCGGCGACGGCGATCGCGCCGGGCAGCACCATCACATACACCGAGACAGTGACCAATAGCGGCCCGAACGCCGGCACTGGCGCCACTATCTATCAGCAGACCCCCGTCAACACGACTTTCGTTTCCATGACTCCGCCAACCGGCTGGACCTGCCCGACGCTTCCCGGCGGCGGAGGTACCGGCCAGGTAATCTGCACGGCCAGTGCCGCGATGAACGCCACCACGACCACCGGCAATTTCACCTATATAGTGACCGTCAACGCCGCGACCGCTGCTGGAACGGTCATCACCAATCAAGCCGACGTCACTTCGCAAACCACCGACGGAAACCCCGCCAACAACGGCACGATCACCTCGGTTCTCGTCGAAATCTCGGCGGATGCCGACCTCGCCGTCTCGGTGAACACATTCCCAACACCTGTCTTCATCTCCTCCTCGCTCACCTACACCATTCAGGTCAGCAATCTAGGTTTGGCTCCCGGCGCCGGCGTCACTCTCACCGACACTTTGCCCGCGATTGGCACAGCTCCCAGCCAGACCAGTGCGCTGACCACTGTCACCGCTTCCAGTACGCAAGGCTCGTGTGTCGTCAATACCACGACGGCCCCCTTTACCGTCATCTGTAATCTCGGTGCAGTGGCCTATCCTCTCGCGGTACCAATCACCGTCACGATCAGTGGCACAACGCCTGCCACCCCCATGACGCTTACCAACACGGCCGCCGTTTCCTCTACGAGCACCGATCCCGTCGCCACCAACAATTCGGTAAAAACGTTGACCGTCGTGCAACCTCTCGTCTGCGCCACACCCGGCAACGACGGCACTCAGGGCGCACTCTCTGGCGTGGTCGACGCCTACTATCCACCTACTGCCAGCGCCGCCGCGGGCACCAATTCGATCGCACTCGGACCTGCAGCGGCAGGCAGCGCCGCAACCAACATCACCGCCGGCGATCTCGTGTTGATCATTCAAATGCAGGGCGCGCAGATCAATTCCACCAACACCACTTCTTATGGCGGTGGCATCCCGGGAAACCCCTTCGGATCCACCAGCCTCGGCGCCACGGGCGTCTTCGAATTTGTCACCGCGACGAACACCACGGCGGTCACGCCCGCCGCCGGCGGAACGCTGACCTTCATCGGTACGGGCGCCAGCAACGGGCTGCTAAATAGCTACACAAGCGCCGCCGCCACTGCCACGCAGGGTATCCAGACCTTCCAGGTCATTCGCGTTCCCCAATACTCGACAGTGACCTTGAGCCCAACCACGGCTGTGTCGGCTATAGCCTGGAATGGCGCAACGGGCGGCGTCCTCGCGCTTGATGTCTCTTCCCAACTAACTCTTAACGGAGGCTCGGCCGTTCTTGACGGCCTCGGCTTCCGCGGCGGCGCGGGCATGACCGAACAAGGCATCACTGGTTTTCTGAACACGGACACCGTAGACGCTTCTCCCACAGCCTTACCAAATCTTTCTGGCGGCGGAGACCCTCCCAAAGGCGGCGGAGCAGGAGGCGGTAAGGGAGAGGGCATCGCGGGAACCCCGCATTGGGTCGCGCCTTCCATCACTGCGATCGCGCACGCCTCGACCGCATCGAGCACTGCGCAGGCCGTCGTCGAAGGCTATCCGAATGGCAGCTTTGCCCGCGGCGCTCCCGGCAACGGCGGAGGCGGCGCGACCGATGCAGATCCTTCGGCGAACGACCAGAACTCTGGCGGTGGCGGCGCAGGAAATGGAGGTCAGGGCGGCCTCGGCGGTTTCGGCTGGAATAGCGCCGGTCTCGTCGGCGGTTACGGCGGCGCACCCTTCCCCGTAACCACGAGTGCCCTCATTCTGGGTGGCGGCGGCGGCGGCGGGACCACCAACAACGGCTCCTACTGGGATCCCAGCTCCGACACCGGAAGCGCCGACTGCGGCCTCAACTGCACGGGCGTCTACAGCAGCGGCGGGGCGGGCGGAGGCATTGTCATTATTCACGCCGGCTCGGTTGCTGGCACCGGCACAATCAGCACCAACGGGCAAAGTCCTCTCACGCCCGAAAACGACGGCGCCGGCGGCGGCGGATCCGGCGGAACTATCCTTGTATTCTCCAACACCGGAGGCCTGAGTGGCCTCACCGCTAATGCAATCGGCGGCAATGGCGGAAACACCTGGCCCCAGCAAACTCCGGGCACCACCTTCCCCGGCAATCGTCACGGAGCTGGCGGTGGCGGCGGCGGCGGCGTGATTTTGGCAACTTCTGCGCCCGGGACCTCCAGCGTCCTCAACGGCAACCCTGGCTGGTCTACGCTGGCCAACGATCCTTATGGCTCCACGCCCGGACAACCCGGGGTACTCAACTCCACCCTGACGGTCACTCAAACTCCCGGCGTCCAATCCGGCGCGTACTGCGCGGCCGCGGATCTTTCCGTCACGAATTCTGGGACGCCCAATCCGGTTTTGGCTGGCCCAGGGCCCGGCAATGGCATCTCGTATAGTCAGAACGTCACCAACAACGGTCCGCTCGACGCGCTGAATGCGACTTTCAACGAGACCATCCCGGCAAACACGACCTTTCAATCCTTAATCATTCCCAGCGGTTCCGGCTGGACCTGCGTGACGCCGTCCATCGGAGGGACGGGAACGATCTCCTGCACGAATCCCGACGTTGCCAAAGCCGCCTCCACGACTTTCACGGTCGGCGTCGCCGTCAACAGTGGTGTTGCGACCGGGACTGTGATCACGGACGTAGTCAACGCCTCCTCCGGCACGAACGATCCGAATCTATCGAACAACTCCGCCACGGTGCAAACCACGGTGGGATCGGCCACCACGGCTGACCTCTCCATCACGAACACCGACACGCCCAACCCGGTAATCGCGGGCAACAACATTAGCTACTCCGTCGTAGTCAAGAATAATGGCTCGGCGGCGGCGTCCACCGTTGCCTTCAGCGAAGCGATTCTGGCCAACACCACGTTCGTCTCCGCCACGCCGCCTCCTTCAAGCGGTTGGACTTGCTCCGTTGCGAGCGGCACGCTCACGTGCTCCAACGCCACGCTTGCCTCGGGCACTTCGGCGACGTTCGCAGTCGTACTCACCGTCAATTCCGGCACCGCTGCTGGCACGGTCATCACCGACACCGCAAACGTTGCTGCCACGACCACCGACCCGAATCCCAACAATAACGCTGCGACAGCTACGGATGTCGTAGCCACCGCTGGCCAAGCCGATCTAAGCGTGACGAGCGCCGCTACACCACCCAGTATTGTCTCGGGCGGCAACAACATCAGTTACACACAAGTGGTCACCAACAACGGCCCGGCCGCCTCCGGCACAGCCACGTTCACGGATACTGTTCCCACCGGCGCGACCTTCGTTTCCCTCACCGTTCCTACGGGCTGGAATTGTGGCACTCTTCCCGCCGTCGGCAGCACCGGCGGCACCATCACCTGCACCATCGCTTCGCTGGCCATAAACGCCACAGCCAGTTTCCCGCTCGTCCTCAAAGCTGCTCTCGGCGACGCGCCCGGCACCTCCATCACAAACACCGCCAACATCAACAATTCGCCGTGCTCTTCCGCGAACGATCCGAATTGCGCGAACAATTTTGCCTCGACAACCGTGGTTGTCGCTTCACCGTCGCAGGCCGATGTCGCCATCACCAAAACCGCGAATCCCGATCCCGTCGATCAAGGCACTAACCTGCAGTACACATTGCAGGTCACAAACAACGGGCCCGCCGCGGCCCAGGGCGTCACGGTCAGCGACCCGCTGCCGGCTCAGGTTACCTACCTCACTGGTTCTGTCTCTACGACCCAGGGCACTTGCACCTACACCGCGTCCAGCACCACGA
>Ga0209139_10000252_pt1 | contig 17748 bp, 15 predicted proteins | sample BogFormECP14_OM3_FD_188246 | JGI IMG/M metagenome (GOLD analysis project Ga0209139, IMG submission 188246) | Bog forest soil microbial communities from Calvert Island, British Columbia, Canada - ECP14_OM3 (SPAdes) (version 2) | ecosystem: Environmental > Aquatic > Freshwater > Wetlands > Bog ...
CAGCGATTCGCCTTCGTAGTTATAACCGTTTACCGGTAAGCCGTGGCTGACCCAGCCGACGCCGACGTCATACGCACCGTACAACGTGACGCCGTGCCAGGTGAGCGTGCAATCGGTGGCGGCGAATTCGTGGCCGCTCGCGCAGGCGTCGGGGGTTTTCGGCTGCAGCTTAATGTCAACGGTGGCGTCCTGGCCAGCCGCCAAGCTGATTCCCGTGCGCGCTTCATCGGCGAAGCCTGGTTTTACCGCTCTAACCTCGAAGCGCCCCGCAGGCAGGCCGGACGCCTGATAGCGCCCCCGGCCGTCGGTCGCGACCGTGCGCGTTTCCGCCGTGTCAACGTTCTTGATTGTCACCGCGACATCGGGAAGGGCTGCACCGGTTTGGTTCGCCACCACACCGGAAATGCTCGCTCCGGTTTGGGCCCATGCGGCTTGGGGCACGAAGAGAAACAGCGACAGGACTGCCAAAGCGATTGAGAGGGGCCTCACAGGTTCTCCTTGCACTTGCGGCTGCGTAGATTTAATTCGCGTACGAAAGATAGCGACGGCGTGCGAATCTATACGATTCCAATAGATATGTCAAAGCGATTTGATGCGATTAAGAGGTCCGTTCGCGCGGTACGGTAGCGAACATAGCGGTGGGGGAAGCAATCGCGTTAGTGCGGCAGGGACTACAGCCGGACGATCATCACTTCGGTGGATTTCACGAGCGCGGCGACGGTCTGGCCTTTTTTCAAGCGCAGCTCGCGCACCGCGTCGGCGGTGATGATGGAGGTAATGCGCTGGCCTCCGATGGAAAGGGCCACTTGCGCGATGAGGCCGTCCACTTTGATGTCAGTGACGCGGCCGACCAGCTGATTGCGGCCACTGATGCGGCGAAAATTGGTGCGGCGTTCGGAAACGTCGCCATGTTCGGTGGCGCGATAGAGGAAGCGGTCCACTTCTTTTTCGGGAATGCGATGGTGGCCGCCCGCGGTTTTCACGGTGCGAATCTTTTTCTTGTAGATCCATTGTTTCAGCGTGGGATAGCTGACTCCGAGGACTTGCGCGGCGTCGCGTGGCGTGAAAAGTTTGGCTGTGGGCATGACGACTCCGGCTGACTCGCGGCCCGCGGAAAAGAAGCGAGCGCGTGACGATGCTAAGCTCGGCAAGGCGGGAATGTCAATCGCTTGGCGTGTGGCGCGAACGAAAGGAAAGAATACAGCGAGAAATGCGGAGCGAGAGAGGCGGTTGGCCGCCTCTCTCGCCTGCATTTGTTTTCTACGGCAGGTAGTAGCGGAACGACGTAAACACCATGTTGTCGATCGCGTGAGGACCAACACCAGTGCCCACCGCATTCACACCGGACCAGGTGTTCTTGACCAGGTAGGAGTACTGACCGCCGAACTGAAAGCGACCCTTGGGACCGCTGTAAAAGCGATACCAGAAGCCAGCGGTGCCCTCGATGAGGTTCCGTGCGTCGCCATCGCAATTGGAGAGCGCGCCAGGAATGAAACCATTGGAGCCAAGTACGGCGGTAGTGTTGATCGCAGCTGCAGGAGCGGCCAGCGGGAGCGTTTCGACCGAGCAACCGTCATCGCGACGCGCGTAGGATCCGTAGCCTTCCTTGCCGGAGTTGTAAGTGGCGCGGCCGGCGTACTCGCCGCCGACGTTGAAGTAAATATCCAACTTCGGCGTGGCGTGGAATTCCAAGGTCCCGAGCGTTTGGTAGCTGCGAATCAGCGCCATGGTGCCGTCGGGCCGGACGGTGGAATCGGGCAAACCAGCGGTGCCGTAACGACCGATGCCGTCGCCACCGAGGAAGTGCAGACCGATGTCCACACGCTTCGCGATAGAGACTCGGCCATTGGCGCCGATGCCGCCGCCGGTACGGGAATCGTTGAAAGCTCCGGAACTGGCAACGTCTGAGCCAGTGAGCGCGCAGGTGACTGCGGGCGCGACCACTGGAGCGGGCAAAGGCTGCGTGCCGTCACCCGGGAATTGCAGAGTGATGGCACCGTGAGCCGTGAAGCAGGGATAGATGCGGTCGCGGAAGGTGCTGACGACACCGAAGACTTCGAAGTGCCCGAACTTCGGATCAACAGCCGCCTTGAAGATGAAGTCTGGAGTCTTGTTGTAAGCGTAGGTTCCCGTCGGGTTGTAAAGACCGCCGCTATTGCCCGGCGCACCGACGAGGAAGTTGTTGAAAGTCGTGCTAGAGATGATCGGAGTAGCGACGCTGGTGATGCCGTCGGTGACAGTGACGGTGGTGGAAGCGGGCAGCACGGTTGTGGGATTACCGTGAACCGTAAGAGTGGTGTTTGAGCCTTCCACGGAAGCGGCGAGTGTGAATTTTACCTCGTCGCCGAAAGTCTTCTGTACGCGGAGAGCCTCTTGGCGAGCCCAGCTGAATCCCACGGTGTACTGTGGGTCAATGGTCATAGGCAACGCTTCGCTGCGATTGTCCGTGCCCTTCTTTGTTTCGGTGACCAAGCTCCACATCTGGCCGCCGGTGATGGTGAAGCCACTGTCCCATTTAGCTTGGCCCCAGGCCTGGCGGACACGCAGGACGTAGCTGTTGCTTTCGTTGTCGTTAGACGTGATGCCGGCGCCCAAGAAGTCCGTCTCGACGTAACCGCCGATTGTAACGGAGGCCAGCTTTCCTTCCGCCAACAAACTCAGACGCGATTGCCGGGCGGATGAGTTCCATTCGGTGGTCTGACCACCCGGGTTGCCGGCAAACGGAACGTTATTGAATGGGGTGTTGATGTCCGCACCTGTGGCCTTATTGCGGAACACCGTTTCGGCCGCCAGAAAGCCACCCGGAGTGAGGGAGATTCCCTTGTAGTGAATGGCGATGGGATTCTCGGGACTGGCGGCTTGGCCGTCAGCGGTTCCGATGTAGACATCGCTCAGCCTGGGACCAGAAGCCGGGGCGGAACCGTCGGCGTTTTTGGGAATGCGGCTATCGGGAGCGGGTTCGTAGGAAGTATCGCGAGGAGTGGTGGCTACCTTCAGCTCCGCTTCCATCGCTTCCATGCGTTCCTGCTGTTCGCGCATTTGTTCGTTTTGAATCTGGATTTGCTTGGACTGAGTTTCCAGCAGGTCGCGGAGCTGTTGCAGCTCGCTTTCCAGACTGGAAGAGGCAGCCGTCTTTCCAGGCGTCGCCGGATCGGATTTGGACTCAGACTTCGACGCGTTTGCGGAGGCGTCTTTGTCTGTGGCCGTGGAATTGTCCGAAGCGGCAGCGCTGCTGGATTTCGCAGCGGTGTTGTCTTTATCCTTATCACCCGCCGCACCCGTCTCTGCCATTGCTGGCGCGGCGACGAGGCCGAGGGCTAACAGATATGTAACGAATGCTCGCATTACTTCCTCCTTGAAATTTGACTGCCACATTCTTTTCTAACGATGAGAATGGAGACCCGACACCGCCGTTTGCAAAAAATCCGCAACAGTCCCCACTTGTTGCGGCCGAAGAAACCGCCCTGACGCGTGTTGAGATACAACAGACGTGCCTGTGGAATCAACGGTTTTCGAACGACACGCTTTCACACCCGCACCTTCGGAACTCGGACGCGCTTAGAGTCGCTACACGCAGAGCGACGCTGGCACGTTAAGCGGGGCGTTTGAACCTACTGTGACGGGAATGTTAATTGTGCGTTACTACGACAACGAAAGGGATTGAAGTGAGTTGGGGCGAGGCGGGCCGCGGTAAATAGCACGATTTCCTTTAGTTAGCGGCTCGGGGGGTTTGGCTTTCGACCATGGCCGGCAGGATGCGGCGGAATTCCCGGACGCTGAAGAATCGTTGGCGGCAGGGATCGCAGCGGTAGGCAGGAAACCGGAGCCAGCGCTTCAGGAAAATCAGGGTGCCATCTTCCACTCGTTCGCGGGAGATATGCTCGATATCAAAATTGCCGCAGCGCGGACAGTGCGCGAAGCGTTCCAGGATGGCGGCGACACGCCAGGCATGAAAGCGATGCTCGCAGCTGTGGCAGCGCCACGGGCGCAGGCCGGCCCCGCTGAATACGAAGTCGAGTATTCCGTCGCGGTGCGAGCGAAAACAATTGTCACTGCGACACTGGGGACAAATCATGTTTGCTCCGAACCCGTAGCGCAGAATACCGAAAAGCCCGTCGGCGGGCAAGACACGGAAAATACCAATAGCACGTGGCGACCCGCTCGCCGCGATGGAGGCGCGGTTCGTCGCCGGGAGCGGCTGGCCCATCCGTCGGGGATGGACATCGCGGCGCTCCTCAGCGATAATTTCGCCGATACTATGCGGCAGGTGCCGCAGCCAAGGAGGCTCAATGAGTTCGACCCCGAATACGCCCGGTGAAGGCACCACGATCGTGGAATCGTCTGCGTTGCCGCGCTGGGTGACGCTGCTTTTTGCAATCGCCTTCGCGCTGGTGGCCTACCTGCTGTACGCCGGTTATGCGCAACGCGAGGCCGCTCGCAAGGGGCTGGACGACGCCGACAAGAAGACGCAGGCGCTGGCCGCGGCTCTGGACAAAACGAATTCGCGCATCGCGGACCTGAAGGGGCAGCTGGATGTGACCTCGCAAAAGCTGGGGTTGACGCAAGACGAACTGGCGCGCGCGCGTGGCCTGGCGCAATCCATCAAGAAAGATCAGCAGAAGAGCGACCAGCAATTGCGCGAGCAGATCGGCGCGGTGCAGGCGGACACGGCCACGAAATTTGGACAGGTGACTACGGACCTTTCCGGAACGAAGAATGAAGCGGACGCGACCAAGGCTGATCTGGACGCCACCAAGAGCAAACTGCAGAGCACCGTCGGCGACCTGGGCGTGCAGAGCGGCCTGATTGCGCGCAATCACGATGAAGTGGAAGAATTGAAACGGCTGGGTGAGCGCGACATTTTCGAATTCAACCTGAACAAGTCCGCCAAGGCGCCCGAGCATGTGGGGCCGATTCAGGTGGCGCTGCGCAAGGTGGACACCAAAAAGTATAAGTACACGTTGAACGTGGTGGCCGACGACAAGAGCATCGAGAAGAAGGACAAGACGGTCGGCGAGCCGATTCAGTTTTACGTGCGCGGGGCGCGGGCGCCTTACGAGATCGTAGTGTTCGATCTGACGAAGGACAGCGCCAAGGGATATTTGAGCACGCCTAAATCAGCGAATGCGGCACCGCCGGCAGCGAAAGCGCCTGCGGGGAATTAGTTCGGCCGTTTGCTAGGTTGTTGACTGGGACCTGGGCGCGTGGGGTTGCAGCTAACGCGTTGCCCGGGTCGCGGTTGTGAGCAGAACTCCACGGCGTTCACTTTGATTTACATCCTCAGAAAACCACATTGGGCGCGCTCGTTGTTCCTCCGCGCTGCGTTCACTATTAATCTATGCTGGTTCGTAATGGCGGCGGGTGGCACGGCTGTGGCAGTGGCGCAGCAGAATGCCGGTGGCGCGCAGCAGCCGCTGCAGGTGACCACCGAGATGGTGCAGATCGGCGTGAGCGTGCTCGCCAACGGTGGCGATTTCGTCAGCGGCCTGGAGCGCAAGAATTTTCGCGTCGTTGCTGCCGGCAGCGAGCGGCCGCTGGTGTTTTTCGCTCCCACCGATGCGCCCGCGCAAATTCTGGTGATGGTGGAGACCAGTCCCGCCGTGTACCTGATCCAGAATCAGCATATCGCGGCTGCCTACGCGCTGCTCGATGGCCTGGGGCCGGACGATCAGGTGGCGCTCGTCACCTACGATCAGGCGCCGCGGGCGGTGCTGGCGTTCACACCCGATAAAAATGCGCTGTTCAACGCCCTGGGCCAAATCCAATTTTCCGTGGGCATGGGCGAGCTGAATTTTTACGACTCGGTATCCACTGCTTTGGATTGGATCGCTCCGGTGAGCGGCAAGAAGGCGCTGGTGCTGCTGACTACTGGCCTGGATTCTTCGTCACCGGCGCATTGGGATGCGCTGGTTCAAAAACTGCGCGCGCGGGATGTGGTGATTTTCCCCGTTGCGCTGGGTGGATGGCTGCGCCGGCCGCCGGACAAGAAGAAGAGGGCAACCGCGGCGCCGCAACAGGATTCTCAGGTGTTTGCGCAGGCGGATCAGGCGCTGCTTTCGCTGGCGGCGATTACCGGCGGGCGGGCGTTTTTCCCGGTTTCGGCGAAGGATTTCGCGCCCATGTATCAGCAGATCGCCGCGGCGCTGCGCCATCAATATCTGCTGGGCATCACGCCGGAGCACGATGGACAATTCCACGCGCTAAGCGTGCAGGTGCTGGATGGCAACGGCCAGCCGTTCGCGACCGAGGGCAAAAAAGCCACTCACCGGATTTTTTCGCGCGAAGGATATCTCGCGCCGGGGCCATAGCTCGTATAATCGGCTGGCGTGTTCGGAAACGCATGCGGTTTGGGATATTTGCAGCTGTCACGGGAGGGATGATGAATCGGCGCCGCGCAAAATACCTGATTGCTGGCTGCATCGTGCTGTGCGGCTGGGCCGCGCGCCCCGCGCTGACGGCACAGCAGAAGACTGCGCCCACGCCTGGGGCAGCGCCTGCGCCGGCTGCGCCGCAGGACGTCATGGCGCCGCGCTTTTCCTTCGGCGGAGATGCCTCGCAGATTCCGGCGGTGTTTCTGCGCAATTTGATTTTCCTGCCCGCGCGGCTCAACGGCGGCAAGCCGGTTCTTTTTGAACTGGATTCGGCCGCGGAAAAATGCGCGGTGGATCGCCAAGTAGCCGGCGACACCACGGCGAACGCGTTGCAATACGCGGTGCTGTCGCTGCCCGGGGTGCACCTTCCCTTCATCACTCTGCCGGTAGTTTCCCGCGACGATTTTGCGCGACAAGTGGGGCAGCCTTATCAAGGAACGCTGGGCAGAGATTTCTTCGATCGCGTGGTGGTGCAAGTGGACTACCACCGCGAGACCGTGCAGATCTACGACCCCAGCGTCTTTACTTACTCCGGACAGGGGAAAAGCTTCCCGCTGACTTTCGCCGGGCCGGTGCCGCTGCTTCGCGCGAAATTTGAGGTGTCCGGGCATCGATCGATTTCCGCTGATTTCGCGGTGGACAGCGCGCTCGATTCCGGAGTGATTTTCTACCGCGGATTTACGGACTCGCAGCGCATTTCCGCGGCGCATTTCAAGAGCGAGCCGGCGTCTTATCCGGAAGTGGATGGCGGCGCGAAGATCTTTCTGGGCCGGCTGAAGACATTTCAGATTGGTCCGTATCAACTGGAAGATATTGTCGGCGATTTTACCCAGGAAAAAACAAAAGCCGGAGCGGACAAGAATATTGCCGGCGCCATCGGCGGCAATTTTCTGCGGCGGTTCACCGTGATTTATGATTTTCCGCACCAGCGCGTGATTCTGGAGCCCAACGTGCAATTGAATCACGACTCCGACGAGGACATGAGCGGGCTTGCGATCATCGCGAAGGGGCCGAATCTGAAGATTTTCGAGGTGGTGGCGGTGCAGCCCGGAACGCCGGCGGCCCATGCGGGGATTGTGCCGGGGGATGTGATTGCGGGAATCGGCGACGAAGCGGCGGCGGACCTGACGCTGGCAGCGGTGCGCGATCTGTTTCGGCAGGTAGGGTATGAATATAAGGTGCTGATTGACCGCAAGGGCCAGACCATCACGGCGTCGTTGCAAATGCGCCGCCGCATCTGATTCCAGCAGGCCGCGAATTTTTTCCCCGGATTGAGGTGCGCTTACGACTGCGCGAGCTCCGCGGTCGGCTGCTGCGCGGATGGCGCCGACGCGGCGGAAGGGCTAGTCGAATTTTCGCAGGGCTATGGCCATTTCGTGCAGACGGGCGTCCACTCTGCTGAAGACGGTGTCGGGTTGGTGCTTTCCGTTAGCCAGGCGTTTGCCGGCGTGGCGGCCGGTGAGAATTTCGATGCCCTGTTCAACGGTGGCGACCGGATACAAGTGGAACTGGCCTTTCGCGACCGCTTCGATCACTTCTTCGCGCAGCATCAGATCGTCCACATTTTCGGAGGGGAGCAGGACGCCTTGATTTCCCGTGAGGCCTTTCATTTTGCAGATGTCGTAGAACCCTTCGATTTTCTGATTCACGCCGCCAATGGGCTGGATGTCCCCTTGTTGATTCACGGAGCCGGTGACGGCGAGTTCCTGGCGGATGGGGATGCCGGAAAGCGCGGAGAGCAGCGCGTAAATTTCTGTGGAGCTGGCGCTATCGCCGTCCACGCCGGAATAGGACTGCTCGAAGCAGAGACTGGCGGAAAGTGCGAGCGGCTTATCCTGTGCGAAGGTGCGGCGCATGTAACCGGAAATGATGTGCACGCCCTTATCGTGGAAGCGGCCGCTAAGATTTGATTCGCGTTCGATATTGATGATGCCGACTTTTCCGGGTGAAGCGGAAGCGGTGATGCGCACGGGCTTGCCGAAAGCGTAGCCGCCGATTTCCATCACGCTGAGGCCGTTCACCTGGCCGACGCGGGTTCCCGTAGTGTCAATGAACAAGAGATTCTGCTCGATCATTTCGCGGATTTTCGATTCGGTAAGATTGTGGCGCTCGATTTTGGAATCAAGAGCGCGGCGCACGTGCGCGGCGGTGACTACCGATTGATTTTCGTTGCGCGCGACGTAGGAAGATTCGCGCGCCAGGTCGGCGAGATCGAAAAAGCGCGTGGTGATTTTGCCGCGGCGGCCGGCGAGGCGCACGCCGTGCTCCAGAATCGCGGCGAACGCGGTGCGATCGAAGGGATAGAGGCGCTCGTCGTCGGAAATCTTGCGCAGCCGCCCGGCATACTGGCGGATGACTTCGTCGTTCCACTTCATTTCTTCGTCGAATTCCACGCGCACTTTGAAAATCTTTTTGAAGTCTTCCTCGAAATCGTAGAGCATCTCGTACATGTCGCGGTCGCCGATGAGGATGATCTTCACGTGCACGTCAATCGGTTCGGGCTTCAGGGCCGCGGGGCTGAACGGGAAAAACACGTCCACGGGCTGAATTTCGAGCTTGCCGTGATTCAACGTGCGCTTCAGAGTGCGCCAGACGCCCGTTTCCGTCAGGGTGTCGAGCGCGTACATCACCAGGAATCCGCCATCGGCGCGCAGCAGCGAACCGCCGCGCAGGTCCATGAAATCGGAGTTCCAACCGCCGCGGGTATCGTAACTGCGATGGATGGTGCCGAACATATTCGCGTAGGTGGGGATGGTTTCGAAAATCACCGGGCACTCTTCGCGTTCGCCGTGCGCAAGAATCACGTTCACGCCGTACACGCGGAAGGGATCGCGTTCCTGGCGCTCGACGCGCGGGCCACCGCCGCCTTCGGAGGGTGGCTGGTCTTCTTCGCCCTCGCGTTCCTTGAACGGTTCGAGATTATCGAGAATGTGGTGGCGGACTTCCTCAAGGTATTCCGCGATTTGGGTGCTGGGATATTTTTCTTTTAGTTCTTCGATGACGCCGTCCACCAGCACGGAGGCGGCCTCCTGCTCCAGGTAACTCATTTCGCTGGCGAGCTCGCGGGAAAGCGAAAGAGTCTTGCGGTACACGACCGTGAATTCCTGGCGGAACTGATCGTATTTGCGCTCGAGCTCTTCGGCTGCGACGCTCTCGAGCTTGCCTTCCTGCACCATCTTGGGAATTTCTTCGATGGGCACCATTGCGCCATCGAGCACCGGGAAAATTTCCGGCAGGGCTACGGCGCCCACTTGCATGCGGCCCAGCGCGAATTGTTCACGGGCGATGCGGCGCGTGAAATCGTCCATCAATTCTTTTTCGCGCACAGTGAAGCGCTCGACGATGCGGGTTTTCTGGCGCTGGAAGGGTTCTCCTTCGAACACCTGGGGAATGCGGCGGCGCAGAAAGTCTATGCCGGACTCAACTTCTTTTTTGAACGCGTTGGCCTGGCCGCGCGGCAGAGTGAGCAGGCGCGGCCGGTCGGCATTCTTGAAATTATTCACATAGGCGCGATCGGGAGCCGGCTCGCTCTGCGGGTGCAACCCTTCGATCATGCGCACGATCATCCCGCCGCGGCTGGTGCCGGAAAGTCCGCAGACGAATAGGTTGTAGCCGGGGGCGGTCAATTCCACGCCCATGCGCAGGGCGCGCAGCGCACGTTCCTGGCCGGGATCACCGGAAGAGGGCGGAACTTCGGCGGTGGTGGCAAACGGAATGGTAGCGGGGTCGCAGCGCCAGCAAAGTTTCTCCGGCGGCAGGGTAGCGTGTTTTGGCGCGGCGTGTTTGCTTGTCGCGACTTTTGTTTTGGAGTTTTTGCTCATGCGTACCCGTCCGAAGGGCGCTACTCTAGCACGGCACGGTTTTTCTTCCCATGCGTTCGCACGCCGATGTTTCCAGCGGGTGAGCTGGGCGCATAGAGGTCCAGCAGACTGGCCCCGGTAGCAACGATGATCGGGCCGACCACCACGCCGAGCAATCCAAATACGCTGATGCCGCCCAGCACGCTGATGAACACTACCAGGCCGCCCATTTCCGCGCGGCCGCTGATGACCCAGGGACGCAGCACATTGTCCACCAAGCCGACTACCACGCTGCAAAAGACCGCAACCAGAATGCCGGCGGTGATGTGGCCGTTGGCGATGAGGCTGATCGCCGCCGGCGCCCAAATGAGTGCGGAGCCGACCAATGGCACGAGCGAGAAAAATCCCATCATCACGCCCCAAAACACGGGAGCGGTGATTCCGGCGAGGCCGAACGCGATTCCGCCGAGAATGCCGTGCGCGGCGGCTGCGACCAGACTGGAGACTACGCTCGCGAAAATTAGATCGCGCGCCTCGTTGATCATGCGTTCGCTATGAAGCGAATCGAAGGGCAAAACCTCGCGAATTCTGGCCATGAAGGATTGGCCATCGCGGTATAGATAAAACATCGCCAGAATGGTGACGCTGAGATGAAACAGAAACAGGGCGGTGTTCTTCAGCAGAGTTCCCAGCCGCGCGGCGACATAGGCGGCCGCATTATCGGCGTAGCGGCTCAGGACCGTTGCCAGGCTAGTGGTGTCGTTATCGGGAAAGCGCGATTGCAAATCGAGCCACACGCGATTGACCCAATCAAAATGGCCGTTGGCGATTTGCACTTGAATGTGTTGGACGGCCTGGACGCCCTGGCGCACGAAGGCGGCCATGATGACGAGCGCCGGCACGATGAGCAGGACTGTGACCGCCAGTGTGCAGAGCAAGGCGGCGACGGTGGGACGAAAGCGGACCGCAAGCCATAAGTATGCGGGATAGGAAACGACGACGATAATGATGGCCCAGCAGAGCGCGGGCAGAAACGGCTGAAAGATCAGGAACACGAAGTACGCGAGAATGGCGACGATGCCGTAAAAAAGCACCGTGCCCAGGCGTTTCTGCGTGCTCTGTTCTGCGCTCAATGGATCTCTCTTTTCACTGGCCCGCCAGGAGACTGCCGAATGACTGATAGTGTCAATCGGCGCGTTTGTCAACCGGCGCGGGCGCCCGCTTGCGTAAGTCGCCAGTGATATAATGCGCGGAGCTTCTCGGAATGGTCATGTTAACACCCGATCCTGCCTGCCAGCACAAACGAACGCAACTCATCGCCGAGGATGAAGATGCGCAGTATGTGGAGTGCCTTGACTGCGGAGAAATTCTGGAAGCTGGCGAATTGAAGGGTGATGAGCCGGGTTTTGGGGAGTCGCTCTCTGACGCGTGACGGCGCGTTGTGCGCCAATTCACAACTTCAACGGCAACGGCAAAAGCATCGCTCGCCGCATTTTTCCACCAGCGCAACCGCACGAAGAAACTTTCCCCTCAATTCCCGCCTCGGGAGTAGAATGCGCCTTCACCCAATTCATGTGCGCCCATTGTGGAGGCCCTATGCGGATTGCCGTTCGCGTTGTCGCGGCTGTCGTTTTTTTGTGCTGCGCGGTTTCTGCTCGCCAAGAGCAGAAGGCCCCGGCGGCGGGGGCGGCTGCTGAATATAAGATTCCACCGGAGGCGTCGAAACTTGCCAATGCGGTGAAGCCCACGGCGGCGTCTTTGGCCGCGGGCAAAAAATCTTATGGATTTGATTGCGCGATGTGCCACGGGAAAGATGGCGATGGCAAGGGCGAGCTTGCAGCGGACATGAAATTGAAGCTGGTGGATTACCGCGATCCGGCGTCGCTGAAGGACATGACGGATGGGGATCTGTTCTACATCATCAAAAATGGAAAAGGCGAGATGACCGGGGAAGGCGATCGCAGCAAGCCGGACGAAATCTGGAATTTGGTGAACTACGTTCGGTCGCTGGCACAGAAAAATTTCACACCACCCGCGAAACAGTAGCCGCGAATTGCGGGCGGCTTAGCGGATACCGAGTTTCTGGATGATGCGGGATACGTCGGCGGTGGAAACGTCGTACAGCGCGTGCTCGTCTTCCTGTTCCAGGCGCTCGCGCAGATATTCGGCGCCCACGTAGCTGGCTTCGCGATCGCTGAGGTCGCGGCCGGTGCGGCCCTGGAATTCGACGAATCCGGGATGCGCGAGGCCGAGCACCACGTTGCGGCCGTCCACGAAGAATTTGCAATCCATGGTATCGGCGTGGCGCGTGGCGATGCCATTCCAGCAGTGCGAGAAGCGGCAGCGATAGACGTAGTCCGTAACTTTCGATGGCACGTCGAACGCGCCAATGAAATCACTCATCGCACCAACGTTCGGAATCCACGCTGCGTCAGACACGCCCATAAACTCTCCCCCGGTGTTTTTCTTTCGGTTACAGACGCGAATTTCCGCGCCGTGCTTGCTTACTTTCTTGCGCCCGCTACCGCACTCTGCCCTGCCTGCTGATAGCTGCGAATCGCGGCAGCCACGCCCGCGCCGGCGGGAACGCGCAATCCCTGGTCCAGCAGGACTTTTTCGAATGCAGCGAGGAACAGCAGCACGTTGGTATTCTGGCTGGAATAGCCCATTAATCCCACGCGCCAGATCTTGGCTTTCAGCGGGCCAAAGCCCCCGGCGATCTCGATATTGAATTCGTCCAGCAGCTGCAGGCGGACTTTGCGATCGTCAATTCCCGCGGGAATTTTCACACTGGTGACGGTGACGAGGCGATCGGCGGGATCGGGGACGAGCATTTGCAGACCCATGGCTTCCAGCCCGGCCACCAGCGCCTGTTGATTATTGCGATGGCGTTCCCAGCGCGCTTCCAGGCCCTCTTCGAGCACCAGACGCAAGGCTTCGCGCATGCCGTAGATTAACGAGATCGGCGGCGTGTGATGATAGGTGCGTTCGCCGCCCCACATGGTCATTATCGGGGTGAAATCGAAATACCAGCTGCCTACGGGAGTTTTGCGGGCGCGCATTAATTCTTCCACGCGCGCATTCACGGTGATCGGCGACATTCCCGGCGGAGCGCTCAGGGCTTTCTGCGAACCGCTGAAGCAGATGTCAATTTTTTCGCGGTCAATATCGAGTGGCATGCCGGCCAGCGTAGCTACGGCGTCCACCACGAGCAGAGCGCCGAGCTCGTCCGCGACCTTGCGGAAATCGGCGAGGCGCTGCGCCACTCCGCTGGAAGTTTCGCCATGCGCCAAGCCGACGAATTTGATTTTCTTGCCTTTGCCCGCGCGGCGGACATCTTCCGGATCCACGATGCTGCCGTACGGCGCCTCCACACGGATCACTTTCACTGCGGGGCTGCGTTCGGCGATCACAGCCATGCGCTCGGAAAACCATCCGTTGCTGCAGACGATGCACTCGTCGCCTTCTTCGAGCGGATTCAGCACCGCGGCTTCGATGCCGCCGGAACCGGACGCGGAAATCGGAAAGGTGATGCGATTTTGCGTTTGGAACACGCGGCGCAGCAGCGCTTGCACCTCGCCCATCATCTCGATGAACCACGGATCCATGTGACCGACCAGCGGAGTGCTGAGGGCGCGATACACGCGCGCGTCCATGTTGGATGGACCGGGGGTCAGCATCAAGCGCGTGGGTGGCAGAAGCTCGCCGATCATTTCATTCATAAATAAATTCCTCGCAGGGCAGCCGTCGTCTCGTTTTTTGCAGAGAGCGCCCTGAAACTTGTTCGCGGCGGGGTGCAGGCATAAGGATGGGGCCGCCTGGAACGCCTTAGTCTCGCTAAATAGTTGGGCTGGGGTCAACCTCCAAAATGGCGCGCAGCTGGTACCAGGACTGGGCGTAAGGGAGTGAGGCTAAAGCGCCGTTAACCGATTGGAATCACAGGGGGGTAGCAGTTTCGCAACTGTTTTCCCGCCGAGTTGTATGGCCTATACCCGTGTGCTAGATTTCTAAATTAGCCCCAAAAATAACATGAGTGACAGCAAACTAACGACGCCAGCCAAACCGAAAATATCACGCGTCGAGGTGTATTGGCACACCGTCACCTATAAGACCGTGGCGCTCTACATAATCGTGATCACGGCCATCATCGGTTCGGCCACCTACCTGGTGTTCCCGGAAGCGACCTCCAGCCTGGCGCGGCACATTTCAGACACGATTGCTCCGCCTGAATCCGGAGTAGCGACCATCAGCGCCAGGCAGGCGCGGTTCGTCAACCTCGACGGCAAGGTGCAGGTAAAAAAAGTAAACTCCGTAACCTGGGCGAGCGCGGATTACCAATTGACGCTGGATAAAGGGGACCTGGTGCAAACCGGTCCGGAAGGCGTGGCGCGCATCGCCTTTGCCGACGGCACCACCTACACCGTGAAGGGTGACACGCTGGTCACCGTGGAAGAAAATCTCGTCGAGCACGATCGCGCCTCTTCCGTGGGCGTGCACATAACCTCGGGTCAAGTGGACCTGGCGACCGGGACCTGGCAAGTGCCCGGATCGAAAGCGGAAGTTTCCTTCGAGAATGCTGTGGCTTCCTTGCAGGCCAATACCCGCGCGGCGGTACGCAGCGATCCGGATACCAAGCAACAGGAAATCACGGTTACATCTGGCAGCGCGGAACTCAACCGCGGCAGCGAGCACATGGATATCGGCCAGTTTGAGAAAGTGACTTTCCCTACCGGCGGCCAGATAACGAAATCACAAGTGCTGGCTCCGCCCGAATTGGTGCAGCCGCTCAATTTGCAGCCAATCACCGTCACCGATCCGAAGCGCGATCCCGTCCATTTCGCCTGGAATCCGGTGGCGACGGCAAAGAGCTATGATTTTCAGGTCAGCACCACGGCGGCTTTCAACCACGTGGTGATGGACAAGAAAATCTCCAGTGAAAGCGTGGAGATCACCGGACTCGATCCTGGAGATTATTTCTGGCGCGTGCGGGCGATTGACGCCGATAACAAGACCAGCGACGCGAGCGATCCTTTCAAGTTCATTCTGGTAGTTCATGGCAAAGAGCAGGAGATGCTGCTGGAAGTGGATTCCACGGAACTGCAAGGCAGCGTGGTAGAAGTTATTGGTAGGACCGAACCGGGGGCCGCGCTGATTATTAATGGCGAGCAAGTGGCCAGCATCCAGGCGGATGGACATTTCCGGCATTTCTTGCCGGCGATGACCAAGGGCAGCCATGAAATCATTCTCACCGGGCAGAACCGCCGCGGTGGCACTTCGACCAAGCGCGTGGAAGTGGTGATTCCTTAGGCATAGGCGTGTTCCGAGGGCGTGGGCAGCTTGCATCGAAGTCCGGCAAAATAACTCGTCGCCGCAACGGCGCTCAAGTGGATTCTGGGGGAAGCAAGACGTGACGAAAAGCACTTACAGCATGCGGTCGGTCTTCAGCCTGTTCTCGTCCGACCTGGCGATTGATTTGGGCACCGCCAATACGCTGGTGTTCGCGCGCGGCAAGGGCATCGTGGTGAACGAGCCTTCCATCGTGGCGATTAATAAGAATAGCGGTGAAGTGGTGGCGGTGGGGCGCGAAGCCAAGGAAATGCTGGGGCGCACTCCGGGCAACGTGGTGGCCATCAAACCGATGAAGGACGGCGTGATCGCGGACTTCAAGGTCACGGAAAAGATGCTCACCTACTTCATTCAGAAAGCGCACAACCGGCGCGTGCTGGTGCATCCGCGCATCGTGATCGGCGTGCCCAGCGAGATCACACCGGTGGAAAAACGCGCCGTACAGGATTCGGCGTACCGCGCGCGCGCCAGTGAAGTGTACTTGGTGGAACAGGCCATGGCCGCGGCCATCGGCGCGGGCCTGCCGATCGAGGAGCCTTCGGGCAACATGGTGGTGGATATCGGCGGTGGCACCACAGACATCGCGGTGATTTCGATGAGCGGCATCGTCTATTCGCGCTCCGTGCGCGTGGCCGGAAATGAAATGGACGAGGCCGTGATGCATTACCTGAAGCGGAAATACAACCTGCTGGTAGGCGAACGCACCGCGGAACAAATCAAGATCGAGATCGGCTCGGCGTATCCGCTGGAAAAGCCGCTGACGCTGGAAGTGAAAGGGCGGAACCTGATTGAAGGCGTGCCGCGCACCGTCACGATTGACGACAGCGAAATTCGCGAAGCGCTTTCCGAGTGCATCTCCACGATCTTGAACGCCATCCGCGTGGCGCTGGAACGCACGCCCCCGGAACTTTCCGCGGACATCAGCGATCGCGGGATTGTGCTCACCGGCGGCGGCGCGCTCATTAAAAATTTGGACAAGCGCATACGCGAAGAAACCGGGTTGCCTGTTTCCATTGCGGATGATCCGCTGGCGTCGGTGGTATTGGGAACCGGGAAAATGCTGAGCGATTTCCGGTTGCTGCGGCTCGTTTCGATTGATTGAAGCGCGCCGTTACCCGCCGTTGGCTGAGGTGGTTACGGGCGGCGAGCGCGCCAGCGCGGTCGGCACGAAACGAGCATCGAACCTACTAGAGTCAGAGTGCGCCAAACATGATTGACACCTACTCCCGGCATCGCCCGCTTGCATTGCTGGCCATCGTGGTGGTGGCGCAGGTGATGCTGCTGGCGTTTCAAATCAAGGGCGAGCACGACGTGCGGCTGATCCGCTACTGGGCCGTGGCCCTGGTGACGCCGCTGGAGCGCGCCGGCACGTGGAGCTTTTCCAAAGTGGGCGGCGCGTGGGGCGGGTATGTGGGGCTGCGCAATGCGCGCGCTGAAAACGATCGCATGCGCATCGAGCTGGACCAACTGCGTTTGCGCAATCGCGAGCTGGAAAGCCAGGCCGCCGAAGGCCAGCGCTTGAGCACGGTGCTGAATTTCCGCAACGCCCATCCCGAAGCGTCCATGCTGGCGGCGCAGGTCATCGGATCCAGCGCGGATCCCACTTCGCACACGCTGTTCATCAATCGCGGAGAGCACGACCGTTTGCGCATGAATATGGGAGTGGTGACGCCCGACGGGATCGTCGGCAAAATCGTGGAAGTGCTGCCCAACACCGCGCAGGTGCTGTTGATCAATGACAAGGACAGCGGAGTGGGCGCGCTATTCAGCGCGACGCGCACGCACGGAGTGGTGCGCGGCAGCGGAGATCCGGAGCCGCGCATGGAGTACGTCGTGAACGACGAAAAAGTGCAGACGGGCGACGCGATCGCGACTTCCGGGGAGGATCGCATTTTCCCCAAGGATTTTCCGATCGGGACGGTGGAGAGCGCCAAGCCCGGAAACCCGTTCCAGGTGATTCGCGTGCAGCCCAGCGCCCGGCTGGACCGCCTGGAAGAGGTGCTGGTGCTGCTGTCGCAGCAGGAAGTGGTGTTCAAGAAGCCGGAAGCTCCCGCAACTGCGGCTGCGGCCACTGCCGCACCTGCGGTCGAGGCGACGCACGGCGCGGCGCCCGCCAAAGCAGCGACGGCGAATTCTTCTGCTGCTCCGCAATGAGATGGCGTACATGCTAAATGTCGGCGAGCGTTCGGACCCCAATGTGGAAGTGCACAAATTCTACGGCGGCGCGGTTC
>Ga0209139_10000254_pt1 | contig 17715 bp, 15 predicted proteins | sample BogFormECP14_OM3_FD_188246 | JGI IMG/M metagenome (GOLD analysis project Ga0209139, IMG submission 188246) | Bog forest soil microbial communities from Calvert Island, British Columbia, Canada - ECP14_OM3 (SPAdes) (version 2) | ecosystem: Environmental > Aquatic > Freshwater > Wetlands > Bog ...
CAACTACGAATCCGCGAAGTCGGGTTAAGCCGACATAGGAGGTTTACAACTGGAGATGATAGATACGGAAACTACTCACGGGGCAGGTCCGCGTATCGAGCCATGCCTTGGGCCGCTCCCCGCCATCCTCTCCGCGCTCGGTCAAATTCCCGCGGGCTAAAGGTGGCAGGAATATTGACGTTCGCGACGCTCTACTAATCCGAGCTGGTGAATATCAAGCGCGCGAGCCGTCCGGTCCGGCCGACCCGGTCTTCTGGGCGGCAACCGGCGGCTTCGCGTCGCCGCCCGCTGCGATCAGCGCCAACCGCGCCAGTGCCGGCAAGGACTTCGATCCGGTTCGCCTCATGATCCTCATGCGATGGTTTTCCACGGTTCGTTGGCTGATGCCGAGGTCCGTAGCGATGTTCTTGCTGGGGTGGCCGGCGAGAACCATCTCCATCACTTGCACCTGGCGCGGCGTAAGACCCGCCAAATGGGTCGCGGCCGATTCTCGCCACTCCAGCGCCTTGTTCGAGTCTCGTGAATGTTCGAGCGCCCGATCGAGGCTCGCGATCAGTTCCTCGCGGCCGATCGGCTTCTCGATGAAATCGGTCGCGCCCGCCCTCATGGCTTCGACCGCGATGGCCACGTCGCTCTCGCCGGTGATCATGATCGCGGGCAGATGATGCCCGTCCGCGCGCAGCTTCCGCAGCAACTCAGGCCCGGTCATGCCGGGCAGATAGGCGTCGATCAGGAGGCAAGCGTTTTTTGGGGGGTGAAAGACCTCCAGAAACGCCTCGCAGCTCGCGTACGCCTCGACGACGCAGCCGTGATCTTCCAGAACGACGCCTAACGCCCCGCGAACCTGATCGTCGTCATCGACGACGTAGACTTTGGGATTTCGAGAGACAGGCTGAACTTCGATAGGACTCGCCGCGGGCGGTTCGGGCGGTTTTGCCAGAAGCTTGTCGATGGCGTGCGTGAGCTCCCGCAACTTGACGGGCTTGTTGAACTGCACGCAGTCGTGAAGCGCGATATCGCGCAGCGCGTCAGTTGAAATGTCGCCCGTGAGAATGATGAACGGAATTTTGAGATCGAGCTCCCGCCGCAATCTTTGCGAAACTTCGACCCCGGTCATTCCGTTCGGCAGATTGTAGTCGGCGAGGACGAGATCGGGCCGCCTCTGCGTGTCGACCAACATTGCAAAGGCTCCGGGACCGTCGATCGCGGTCAACGCGTCGTACCCCTCATCCTTCAAGTAGAGTTCGAGGTGTTCGCGGACCTCGGGATCGTCCTCGACGATCAGAATCGTCCCGGAACGGGTCGGCGCCCGTACCGTGGCAGTTGACGCGAAACCGAGACCGAGGCTCGGCGAGGCCGCCTCGTCGCCTGAAGCCATCGAGACCTCGATCGAAAATACCGAGCCCTTTCCTGGCAGCGAGCGCACCCTGATCTGATGACCCAGAAGGTCGCCCAGGCTCTTGACGATCGAAAGCCCCAGTCCCAGGCCCCGGCTTCGCTGACGGGCGGGATTGTCGACCTGATGGTATTCCTCGAAGATTGCCTCGAGTTCGGACGTAGGGATGCCCAACCCCGTGTCCCAGATCTCGATCCGCAATTTTCCCGGACGGCGTCGGCAGCCGACCAGCACGCGGCCGCGCTGAGTGTATTTGAGGGCGTTCGAGAGCAGATTGCGGACCATCTGCTCCAGCAGACGCCGATCGCTCCGAATGGAAAGGCGGCAAGGCATCACGTTCAGCGCCAAACCCGCCGACTGCGCGTGATAGGTCAGCTCGCCCCTGAGGCGGTCGAGTATGTCGCTCACCGGGAACTCGGCGGCTTCGACCTTGACCGCCCCGACTTCGATCTGATTGATGTCGAGCAGGGTGTTCAGCATGCTCGTCATCGCGCCGAGCGCTTCATCGATCCGGCCGACCAGCTTCTGCTCCTTCTCCCCAGTTACTTTCTTGGCCAGCAACGCCTGGAGCAAGGCCAACGTCTGCAAGGGCTGGCGCAAATCATGGCTCGCCGCGGCGAGAAAGCGCGACTTGGCGGTGCTCGCCGACTCCGCTTGCCGCTTTGCGGCGGATAGCGCATCCGCTGTGCTCCTTCTCTCCGTGACGTCGGCAAAAGTAATGACGACGCCCTCGGTCTTCTTATCTCGCGTCCGATACGGCAATATTTTCCGAACGAACCACGCGCTGCCCTGACCCTCGACTTCGCGCTCGATCGGCGCCTGAGTCTCCAGAACCCTTCGAGCGTCGGGAAGTAGATCGCTGTCGGGCGCCAGCGACTTCAGGTCCGTGAGGGGCCGCCCCAAGTCACCGGGAATGACGTTGAACAGGGCTTTCGTCGCCGGCGTGAAAAAGCGGATATTGAAGCTTGTGTCGAGGAAGATCGTCGCGACGTCGGTGCTGTAGAGTACGTTCTGCAAATCGTCCGCCGTCCTGCGCTGCCGCTCGAGCGTCTCCTGCAACTGGCTGTTGAGGGCGTTCAGTTCCTCGTTGAGCGATTGCAATTCCTCCTTGGAGGACATCAGCTCCTCGTTCGTGGACTGATATTCCTCGTTGACCGAAAGGGCCTCTTCGTTGATCGCCTTCTGCTCTTCGCCGGTGGTCTCCATATTGTGGACGGCGTTGCTCAGTTCAACCTTCGTCGCGTTGAGCTCACGTTCGAGTTCGGCGAACGGAAGAGCGTCGGCCGGAGAACCGCGTCCGAGGATCGCCGCCGGAGCCGCCGGAGTCCCGATGAAGCACACCAACAACAGCTCCTCGCCAACGTTCGGCGCCGGCTCGGCGACGACCGTGAACGAAACTGGACCACCTTCGCCATCGATTCGGCCGACCGAAGATACGAAGCGCGTGTGGGTCCGTAGCGCGCCCTGAATAGCCGACCGCAGCTTTGTCTGCACGCCCTCGCGCGCCATGGCGATCACATCCAGCGACGACCGGCCGGAGGCGACCTTCAGGTAGCGATCGGTCGGACCCTGCGAAAAGAGACATTCGAGTTTACGGTTGATCAGCACCGCAGCCGGACCGTGGGCGTCCAACACCATCGTGCGACAAAGCTCGGAGAGCGCGGCTTGCCGCGACGGGACTGGCGCACGTCCGGGGCGCGGGCGCATCCGGGCCGCGCCGCCGGCGTGCTGCGGCGAGCCGAATTCCGCGGGACGATTGCCGCCCACGCGCCGATAGAGACGCTCCGGTTTGGAAACGACCGCGAAGCCGACATCGGCCGCCCCGACCGTCTCGGAATTGCCAATCAACAAAAGGCCGCCTTCGCGCAAGGCGAAATGAAACAGGGAAATGACTTTGGCCTGGGCTTCGGGCAGGAGGTAAATCAGGAGGTTCCGGCACGAAATGAAGTCGAGCCGCGCGAACGGCGGATCGGCCAGAACGTCCTGCACCGTGAAAACCACGGTCGCGCGCAGCTCTGGCGAGACCCGGTAGGAGCGATCCTCCCGGGTGAAGAATCGCGCCAAGCGCTCCGAGGACACTTCGGCCTCGATCGACTGCGGATAGAGGCCTTCGCGAGCGCTTGCGACGGCCTCGGGATCGACGTCGCTCGCGAAAATCTGCAGTTTGATCTCGCGCTTCGATTCGTCGATCTGATCGCGCAGCAGCATAGCGAGGGAATAGGTCTCCTCGCCGGAACTGCAACCGGCGATCCAGATTCGAAGCGGCCGATCCAAAGGATGATGGCTCACGAAGCCGGGTATGACGTCCTTCGCGAGATAATCGAAGACCGGCGGATCACGGAAGAAACCCGTTACGTTGATCAGCAGATCCCTGGAGAGTTGGCCGAGTTCAACAGGATCCCGCCGGATGAATTCGAGATAAGCTTCCGCAGTTTTAATCGCCGCCATCGCCATCCGGCGCTCGACGCGGCGCTCTAGTGTTCCCTGCTTGTAGAGCGTGAAATTGTGAGCCGTTTTCTTCCGCAGCAGATCGATGATCTCCGGCAGCAAATCCTGAACCGACTTGTTCGAGGTCGCCTTCGGAGGCGTTTGCGCGATAGCTTCGCCCCGTTCGCGCTCGACCAGCGCGGCCGCGATCCTCGTCGCCATGAGTATGTGGTCCACGGCTCCGGTGGCAATGGCGCTGCGCGGCATGCCGTCATAGTCGGCCTCGCCGATCTCCTGGGCGATGACCAGGCCGTGCTTCGCCTTGACCGTTCTCAACCCCTCGCTGCCATCGGCGCCGGTGCCCGAAAGGACGACGCAGACGATGCGCGCCCCGAAAACGCTGGCCAAGGAGTTCAGCAGGAAGTCGAACGGCAACCGCGCGCCGTGACGCTCCAGCGGTCTCGAAAGCCGCAAGACCCCCTTGCTGTCGGCCGAAAGATAGACGCCAGGCGGAATGATATGAACGCGATCGCGTTCGATCGCCATGCCATCGGTCGCCTGCACGACCTGCATTGAAGTATGCGCGCTCAGCAAATCCACCAGCAGACTGTCGTGGCTCGGATCGAGGTGCTGCACGATCAGGAACGCCATCCCGTTATCCGCCGGCAGCGCGTCCAGCAGTTTCTTGCAGGCTTCGAGTCCGCCAGCCGAGGCACCGATTGCGACGATCGGAAAGTCCGCGCGGTTCCCGACCTTGAGTGGACCGCGAATCCAACGCGGACTCTTCGTTTTGGTGGATTGCAGACGGCTTGCAGACATTTCGATACTTTCCCGAGAAAGCCCCATTTTTATGGGTGAACTTATCGTCAATAGGTACTTATGCCCATAACAGCGATCAATCCAGAGCAAATAAGAGATTACGGTCTGACGCGACCCCGTGAGTAGTTTCCGAAGCTAGGCCATCCGTGAACTTTGGATGAACGTTTCGTTCGGCGGGTCAAGGCGCCCTCTAGCTCCAGGCGCCGTGGGTCCGTTTTTGCGGTTCAGGAAGTCGTGCGTCTTTTCACGACTTTCTGAAGGAGTTGAACGGGGGCGCCGCGACCCGAGCGCCATGAACGATCCACGAGTTCCTAGGCCCAGCTATGCAGCCGACCCTGGACACGCCATCGCACGCCGTCGCGATCGGCAATGATGACACAATGAACCTCAAAAGCGAAATCTCGCGGCTCACCGACCATGAGCTCCGTTTCATCGGAACTCCGGCGACGTCGAAATGAAGCCGAATCGAGGCGACAGCATGGCGCCCCATATCGCGGTCATGTTCGCCGAACTGGAAAGACTCGGTCGCGCGGAGGAGGGCCCGTCCGTACGTGATCGCGTGCTAGATCAACCCCGAGGGCGAGAGGAAGCGATGAAGCCGTTACGTGTGCTAGTCGTCGAGGATGACCTTTTGATTGGCCCGCTGCTCGCGGAGTTGCTCGAAGACCTCGGCCATTTCGTCTGCGCCGTGGAAGTCGACGCGGCCGCCGCTGTGGCCGCCGCCAGGCGCTGTCATCCCGATCTGATGATCGTCGATGTGGGGTTGGGCGAAGTCAGCGGAATAGCGGCTGTCAAGGAAATCCTCAAAGAGGGTTTCGTGCCGCACGTCTTCGTGACCGGCGATGTGCTGAGAGGACTGTCGCTGGGACCGGATGCCGTACTCATCCGGAAGCCCTATCGGGGTTCTGATCTCGTCGCGGCGATCGCGCGGGCGATCGCCGGCCGGACGAGTTAAGATGAGGTCGGTTCAGTTTAGCGATCTCCCCGACCCACTGTGTCCGCGTGCGGCCACCGGCGGCGGCGTCAGAGGGCGGGAACCGTCGGCGCGTCTGCCACGGCGGTAGCGTTCCAGAGGGCGATGACGGGAATCTCGGGGTGATCGAGGTTCCAGCTCAACGCGCTCATCGACGCGGGGCCGACCGTGAAATGCTGGGCCTCGAACACCGGCAGCCCGATCCATCGGGCGCCGAACACCGCACCAAATTGGCCATGCGAGAACAGCGCGACGTCGCCGTCCCGCCGTCCATGGTCCGTAGACGCGCTATCAGGCGGTCGATACGTTCGCCGATTGCGAACGGCAATTCGCCGTCCCGGCACCCGTCTCGAAAAATGTTCCGACCCAGGCGCTCCTCGCAAATGTCGATGGAGGGGTGTCCCGCGCGTGGTCCCCGTAGTTCCGCTCGGCGAGGTCCGATTCGATTTGCGCCTGACCGACGACGCCCGCAAGTTCGCAGGTGACGCGGGTGCGGAGGCGGAGGCTCGTCCAGCACGTTTGAGAACGCTATCGCGCCAACCCAGGGCCGGAGCGCCCGCGCCTGTGTCTCCCCGTGGACCGTCAGCGGAATGTCGGTGACGCCGGTGTGCTGGCCGGACAGCGATCAAAGCGTCTCTCCGTGCCGAAAATGGAACAGCCGCCGCCAGACGCCGGCGGTCGTCGGCGGTTCGTCCGGCCTCACCGGACGTTCGCTTCCATGTCGGGGCTATACTGGCCGCGGCGCGCGGCTCGATTGCAGATCGCCCGGTGGAGCAACGCGCGTTGCGCCTCGGGCCGGTTGGCGTCCTTCCCCGCCCAAATCTGCAATGCCGGCTGCTGGATCGCGCGCGCGTAGGAGAACGTGAGCGTCCAAGGGGCGGTCACGCTCGCTGAGGCCACCGGCGAGTTCATCGCGTTCAAACGTGCGGAGGCGAGTTGGCCACTCTGTCCCCCCGATAGGAAAGCGATTCCGGGAACCTCCGCCGGCACGACCCGCCGCAGCACCCGAACAGTGGCTTCGGCGACTTTCGCCGCCGTCGGCTGCTCGGGAGAGGCCAGTCCGGGCAGAACCATGTTGGGTTTGAGGATCATCGCTTCGAGCGCGACGCCTTGAACGACGAGCTGCGCGAAAACGGCGCGCAGCATGGTTTCGGTCGCCTCCGCGCATTGCGCCATCGTGTGATCGCCCTCCATCAGCACTTCGGGCTCGACGATCGGCACAAGTCCGGCTTCCTGGCAGAGGGCGGCGTAGCGCGCCAACGCGTGGGCGTTGGCGTCGATGCAAGCGAGGCTCGGAAGGCGTTCGCCGAGTCCGATCACCGCCCGCCATTTGGCGAACCGAGCGCCCATTTTGGAATAGCCCTGGAGACGCCCGCGCAAGCCGTTCCCCTCGGTGATCTTCTCGCCTCCAGCCCCGCGAGATCCTTGGCGCCGGCATCGACCTTGATGCCGGGCACGATGCCCGCCTCGGCGAGGACTTTCACGAAGGGGACGCCGTCCGCTCGGCTTTGCCTGATCGTCTCATCGTAGAGGATCACGCCGCTGACGCATTCCTCCAGACCTCGCGTCGTGATGATCAATTCCCGATAAGCCCGCCGGGCGTCCTCGGTCTGGGGGATGCCTGCCGCCGCGAACCGCTTGTCGCAGGTGCCGTTGCTCTCGTCCATGGCCAGTAGACCCTTGTAGTCCGCGAGCAACAGTCGAACGGTTTCAGCCAGCTTTTGCATGATGATCTGTCCTGGTCGCCGGCGAACCCGCGGGTGGTCTGAAATGCACAATGACGTACGGCGACGTCGCGCCTTTCCGATCTGTGGCCGCGCTTCCGCTCACGCCGTGTGCGTCCACTTCCAATTGCGGATTTCCGGCAGATCCTCTCCGTGCGCGTCGATGAAGTGCTTGTGCTCGATCAGCTTGTCGCGCATCTTCTGTTTGAGATAGGCGCCCTTGCTGCCCAGATGCTCCAAATTGTCGACGACGACCTGCACGAGGTGGAAGCGATCGATTTCGTTTTGCACGCGCATATCGAAAGCGGTGGTGATCGTGCCTTCCTCCTTATAGCCGCGGACATGCAGCCGCCGGTTGGCCCGACGATAAGTCAGCCCGTGCACGAGCGAGGCGTATCCATGGAACCCGAAGATGATCGGCTTATCCTTTGTAAACAGCGAGTCGTAGTCGGTTTCGTTCAAGCCGTGCGGATGCTCGGCGCAAGGCTGAAGCCGCATCAAATCGACGACGTTGACGACCCGAATCTTCACATCGGGCAGGTTTTCCCTCAAGATGGATACCGCCGCCAACACCTCCAGCGTCGGCGTGTCGCCGCAACACGCCATCACCACATCGGGTTCGCCACTTTGATCATTGCTCGCCCATTGCCAGATGCCGATACCCTCGGTGCAATGAACGACAGCCTGCTCCATCGAGAGCCATTGTGGCAGGGCGTGTTTCCCGGCCACGACGACGTTCACGTAGTGGCGGCTTCGAAGGCAGTGGTCGAACACCGACAGCAGGCAGTTGGCGTCAGGCGGCAGATAGACCCTGACGACATCCGCCTTCTTGTTAATGACATGATCCAGAAATCCGGGATCCTGGTGGGTGAAGCCATTGTGATCCTGCTGCCAGACGTGCGAGGCGAGCAGGTAGTTCAACGAGGCGATCTTGCGCCGCCAGGGCAGCTCGAGCGTGACCTTCAGCCACTTGGCATGCTGGCTGAACATAGAATCGACAATGCGGATGAAGGCCTCGTAGCTGTTGAACAGTCCGTGTCGGCCGGTCAGCAGATAGCCCTCCAGCCATCCTTCGCATTGGTGCTCGCTGAGCTGGGAGTCCAGGACGCGGCCATCGGGAGCGAGGAACTCGTCGTTATCGACCTTGCGGGCGTCCCACTGCCGATTGGTGACTTCGAAAACGTCGCCGAGAAGATTCGATAGTGTCTCGTCAGGACCGAAAATGCGGAAATTGTGCTGGTCCTCATTGAGCCGCGTAACGTCGCGCAGGAATTTGCCGAGCACCAGCGTATCCTGCGCCGTGACCGCGCCGGGCGCGGGGACCTGAACCGCGTGATCGCGAAAATCCGGCATTCTGAGGTCGCGCAACAGCATCCCGCCGTTGGCGTGAGGGTTGGCGCCCATGCGGCGGGCGCCCTTCGGCGCTAGCTCCGCGAGTTCGGCCTTAAGGGTCCCGTTCGCATCGAAGAGTTCTTCCGCGTGATAACTCTTCATCCAGCTTTCCAGCAGTTTTACGTGGTCGGGATGCTTGCCATCGACGAGAATGGGTACCTGGTGCGCCCGGAAGGTGCCTTCGATCTGCAGGCCATCGACGACCTTCGGCCCTGTCCAACCCTTCGGCGATCTGAGCACGATCATGGGCCAGCGCGGCCGCGTAGCGTCGTTGCTCTCGCGGGCGTTCTTCTGAATCGCATGAATCTGGCCAATGGCCGCTTCAAGGGTCGCGGCCATGAGCCTATGCATCACCTCCGGCTCATCCCCTTCTACAAAAAGCGGCGTCCAGCCGCAGCCCTCGAAGAACTTCTCCAGCTCCTCGTGCTCGATCCTCGCGAGGATCGTCGGATTGCTGATCTTGAAGCCGTTGAGATGCAGGATGGGCAGCACCGCGCCGTCGGAGATCGGGTCGAGAAACTTGTTGGACTGCCAGGCGGTGGCCAGCGGCCCGGTCTCGGCCTCGCCGTCGCCGACGATGCAGGCGACGATAAGGGCGGGATTGTCGAACGCTGCGCCGAAGGCGTGGCTGAGGGAATAGCCGAGTTCGCCGCCTTCGTGAATCGACCCGGGCGTCGTCGGGGCCACGTGGCTCGAAATGCCGCCCGGAAACGAAAACTGTTTGAACAGCCGCTTCATGCCGCCTTCGTCCTGGCTGATGTCCGGAAAGATCTCGCTGTAGCTGCCTTCGAGATAGGTGTTGGCGACCAGCGCAGGGCCGCCATGGCCGGGGCCCGCGACATAAATCATGTCGAGATCGTGCAGCTTGATCGTGCGATTGAGATGCACATAGATGAAATTCTGCCCCGGTGTCGTACCCCAGTGCCCGACCACGAGCGGCTTGACGTGAGCCAGCGTCAGCGGTTCGCGCAGCATGGGGTTTTCATATAGATAGATCTGACCGACGGAGAGGTAGTTGGCGGCGCGCCAGTAGGCGTCGAGTTGGCGCCACTCATGCGAATCCAGAGAGGCCTGCGCCTTGGCGAGGGCGATGGCGTCTTCGTCGATCGTCAGATCTCGTGTCGAAACGGGTACGTTCATTGTCCTGTGCCTCTCACTGCGCGGGGGTGGGACCGCCTGCGAACCTTGTTGGAAATGAAGCGGGCAGGCACCGCGCAAATTGGCGCTTGAATCCGTCCGTTCCGATCCACGCGGTCCGATCTTCTTCGCCACCGTGGCCAATCGAGCTCGTGGAAAACTCTCGTGCCGCAATGGTTATGGCCGCGTTGGAGATAGTCCTAGCGCCGCAGTCTTCGAGCCGAGCAGCCTCGGAATTTACTCAAGCCTGTCGCAGGCGCGCGTTGAGTAGTTTCCGAGACTCGCCGGCCCGAACCGCGGACCGTTAGATCGACGCCGCGCGCCATGAGACGCGCCAAAACGATCGCCGTCTCGGCGTTCCAACCGGCGTTGCTGTTTCCGCAAAGCAAATGAACGGAGGAAATCCTCGATGCGCTCTCTATTGAAAATCGACCCAGTCCGTGACAGCGGGCAAGCCGAGCCGCAGTTTCCGATCGTCTCGAACTCGATGCAAACGCACGAGCGCGCGACGTGAGCGCGCTTCCCTCGGGCGGATCCGCCCCCCGAACCCTCCCGTCGCGCCCCGCGAGCGCCCACCAAGTCACCCCATCGTCACCCGCTTCGTTCTCCTTCTGGCTCGTGGTCGTGCTGGTCGTCGTCCTGTTCTCCGGCGGCTTGTTCGGATATGACCAAGGCGTGATTTCGGGAGCGCTGTCGGGCATCAAATCGACGTTCTCCTTGAGCCCGATGCTCGTCGAGGTCGTCACGAGTTGGGTCACGTTGGGCGCGCTGCTCGGCGCCCTGGCCGGCGGCGAACTCGCGGACAGGATCGGGCGCAAGCGCACCGTGCTGGTCGCGGGCGCGCTGTTCACGCTGGGTGCGGCAGTGCAGGCCTTCGCGCCGGAAACAGCGATCCTCGTCGTGGGACGGCTCATCATCGGCGCTGGCGTCGGCGTCGGCGCCGTCGCCGCCCCGCTCTATGCCGCGGAGCTTTCGCCCGCGGCGTGGCGAGGCCGCTTCGTCTCCGCCTATCAGCTCGCCGTCACGATCGGCATATTTCTCGCCTATCTCGTCGACGGCTGGCTGTCCGCTAACGATGACTGGAGGATCATGCTGGGCGCCGCCGCCGTGCCGGGATTGCTGTTGTTCGTCGTGGCGCTGATCGCGCCGGAATCCCCGCGCTGGTTGATGAAAATGCGGCGTCGCTCGGACGCCGCGCGAGAATTGCAAAAGGTGACGCCCAGCGCCGACGTCGAGGGGGAGCTGAGCTCGATCGACTCGGCGCTGAGTCGCGAAGCCAGCGGCGCTTCCTGGAGTGAAGTCCTGCGTCCCGAATGGCGCCGCCCGCTCATGGTCGGGCTGGGGCTGGCGATCTTCCAGCAGGTGACCGGGATCAACGCCATCATCTACTACGCCGATCAGATCTTCGGCGCCGCCGGCTTCGCCACCGAGGCGTCGCGGACGACGGTGACGACCTGGGCGATCGGGGGCGTGAACGTTCTGGCGACTCTGATCGCCATCGCCTTCATTGATCGCCTGGGTCGTCGCAAGCTGCTGCTGGCCGGGCTGATCGGCATGGCCGCCAGCCTGATCGTCGTGGGCGGCGCGTTTCAGTTCATCGAGGCGGTCGCTCCCGCCGCGCAGGCGTCGGCTTCTTCCGCGCCGAGCGTCGCCGGAATCGTGACGCTGCTGGGCCTGGTCGCCTTCATCGTCTCGTTCGCGTTCTCGCTGGGCCCCGTCGTCTGGACGGTCATCAACGAGATCTTTCCCGGCCGCGTCCGCGGCCGCGCGGTGGCGGTCTGTACGGCGGTCAATTGGGGATCGGCGTTCCTCGTCAGCCAGTTCTTTCTGTCCCTGGTCGGAGCGATCGGCAGTTCGGCGACGTTTTGGCTGTTCGCGGCGTTCAGCGTCGTGGGCTGGGTTTGGGTCTATGTCTACGTTCCGGAGACGAAGGGGCAATCGCTCGAGCAGATTCAGCAGATATGGAAGACGTTGCGCAAATGATGCTGATCGCCGGAGACATCAGCGCCACCACGACCCGCCTCGCGACGGTGTCGGTCGAGGGGAGTTAAATACGCTACCCCCATGCCCCCCCATCGAGCGCCGAACCCTTCGCCAACGCCGACGCCGCTCTGCGCCGTGAATCGGGCGGCTGATTTGCCGAGAACACGTCATGGGTCAGCCCGGCGCGGACGCCGGAAATCTTGTTGGCGGCGATGCTGGCGCCGACGCCGCTCCCGCAGAGCAGCGTCACCCCGCGCTCCACCTCGCCGGCGGCGACCGATCTGCCCAAGGGAATGACAAAGTCGGGTTAATCGTCCATGACGTCGAGCGCATGCGCGCCGAAGTCGACGACTTGATACCCGGAACTTCGCAGCTTCGCGGCTCGTTCTTGAGCGCGGACCCGCAATGGTCGGAGGCGATGCCTACGCGCAATCTTGGGTCCTTCCTCGGCTAGGCCACATCCAGCCGATGGGATGAAATCGAAGAGGCGCTTCCGAGGATCCCCAAAAAATCCTCGGCCTTCAGGCTGGCGCCGCCCACCAATGCGCCGCCGACTCCTGGCAGCGCCAGAATCTCGCGCGCGTCGGCGGGATTGACCGACCCGCCGTAGAGGATGCGGACGTTCTTCCCGTGTGGGCCCAGATGCACGACGAGACATTTGCGGATATGCGCGTGCATTTGCGCGATCTCGTGGGAGGTCGGCACGCGACCCGAGCCGATCGCCCACAGTGGTTCGTAGCCGATCGCGAGGTCCGCCTCGGTCATCCCGGTCGGAACGCTCGCCACGATCTGACCGCCGCATATCGACAGCGCGTCGCCGTCGGCCCGCTGCGATTCCGTCTCGCCGACGCAGACGATCGCGAGCAGCCCAGCGCGCCGCGCCGCGCTGGCCTTGGCGGCGACAAGCGCATTGGTCTCGCCATGATCCCGGCGGCGCTCCGAATGTCCCGTGATGACGGCGCTTGCACCGGAGTCCCTCAACATCTCCGCGCTGATGTCTCCAGTGTGGTGGCCGGAGGCCTCCGTGTGGCAGTCCTGCCCACCGATGGCGATGCGGCCGCCGACGATCCGCATAGCCTCGGCGATCAGGGTCGCGGGTGGGCAAACGAGAATATCGACGTCCGCTTGGAGCTCCGCAGCCGTCGCGGCGATCGATTCGATCTCCGTGAGGTCGACCCTCAGCCCATGCATTTTCCAATTTCCGGCTATAAGCGGACGCATGTCGTTCTCCGTTCAAAGCGCAGGCGAGATCGTTGACGTTGCGAGCGCCCTTCAATGTTCCATCGTGGTTTCCGTCATGATCGCCGGCCTGTCCGCGCCGTTGGAACGCGACATCGACCGATCCGCTTTTTCGACGATTTCGAGGAACGGCTTCATGATGTCGATCGGCATGGGAAAGACAACGGTCGAATTCTGCTCGGCGCCGATTTCCGCCAACGTCTGGAGATAACGCAACTGCATCGCCGCGGGGACGCTCCCCAGGATCTTGGCGGCGTTGACGAGCGTCTGCGAAGCCTGGAACTCAGCGTCGGCGTGGATGATCTTCGCGCGGCGGTCGCGTTCCGCCTCGGCCTGTTTGGCGATCGCGCGCACCATGTTGTCGGTGAGTTCGACCGTCCTGATTTCGACGTTGCTGACCTTGATGCCCCAGGTCTCCGTCGCGGCGTCCAGGATGCTCTGCACGTCGGCACTGAGCTTCTTACGCTCGGAGAGCATCTCGTCGAGTTCATGCTGACCGAGCACCGCCCGGAGCGTGGTCTGCGCCAGCATGTTGGTGGCCGGCATGAAATTCTGCACTTTGATGATCGCGCGTTCCGGATTGACGACGTTGAAATAGAGCACGGCGTCGACCTTCATCGAGACGTTGTCGCGCGAAATCACGTCCTGGCTCGGAATCTCGATGACCTGAATGCGCAGGTCCACACGCACCATCTCCTGAATGAAGGGAACCAACAAGACGAGGCCTGGCCCTTTGACCTTCTGGAAGCGTCCGAGGGTGAACACCACCGCGCGTTCATATTCACGCAGGATGCGCACCGAAGCGATCAGGCAGACGGCGGCGACAAAGCAGACAAGGGGAACGACAAAGGTTTCGATTGAAAACATGATCAATGGTCCTTCCAGAATCTCGTTGAGCGACGTTTCGATGAAACGGGTTAATCGCCGGGTCCGCGCGGCGGGAGCCTCGCCCTCGTTGACACAGAAGCCTTGCTTTGGATTGGACGCCCTGACAGACTCGGATTCTACTCACGCCATCGCCGAATACGGCGACTTCCCTGCGCGAAGGCCTCTTGCGAGATCGCCTCGTCATGATGCGTAGTTTCCGACGCTGTCGGCTGGTCGACCGCGCCTGCAGGAGTAGACCCCGCGAAAACGGCAGCGGGCGCGGAGGGCCGAAGCCCTTCCCGATTTAAGGGAGAGTCGCATGGACCTCGAATGTTCCAACTACTCCCTGCGCATCGCGACATGAGCGCCGGGCGAGCCATACTCGCGTTGAACGCCGGCTCGTCGAGCCTGAAGTTCGCGCTCTACGATGCCGGCGCTGCGCTGACCGTCACGACTCGGGGCGAGGTCGAAAACCTCGACTCGACGCCGCATTTCATCGCCCGCGACTCGAACGGTGCCGTGCTCTGCGAAACCCGCGGCGCGACCGCGGACTTCGCCGCGACGCTGGATGGCCTGTTGAAGTTCATCGACGATCATCTCCACGACGCGCGTCTCGATGCCGTCGGACATCGCATCGTTCACGGCGGGGCGGAGCACATCGCGCCGGAACTCATCACGCCGGCGTTGCTGGAAGCGCTGCGGGCTCTGATCCCGCTCGATCCACTTCACCTGCCACACAATCTCGCGCCGATCCGCGCACTCACCGCAGCGCGTCCGGAACTCACTCAGGTCGCCTGCTTCGATACCGCCTTCCATCACACCATGCCGGCCGAGGCCTCGCGTTTCGCCCTGCCGCGCGCCCTCACGGCAGCGGGCGTGCGTCGCTACGGGTTCCATGGCCTGAGTTACGAATTCATCGTCGAGCAGTTGAAGCTTCACGCGCCTGCCCTCGCACGAGGACGGGTCATCGCCGCGCATTTGGGCGCCGGCGCCAGCCTCTGCGCGCTGCAGAGTGGCGTCAGCATCGCCACGACCATGTCGTTCAGCGTGCTCGACGGCTTGGTCATGTCGACGCGCTGCGGCGCCATCGACCCCGGCGTCCTCCTGTATCTCGCGCGGCAGGGCAAGAGCTTCGAGGAGATCGAAAACCTGCTCTACCGGCAATCCGGATTGCTCGGCGTCTCCGGCATCAGCGGCGACATGCGCGTGCTGATCGGCAGCGACGATCCGCACGCGCGTGAGGCGCTCGATCTCTTCTCCTACCGCATCGCATTCGAAATCGCGGGATTGGCCGGCGCGCTCGGCGGGCTCGACGGACTCGTGTTCACGGCCGGCATCGGAGAACGCGCGCCGACGATACGGTCAGGGATTTGCGCCCGATTGGCGTGGCTCGGCGTGCGGCTGGACGCGGCCGCGAACGCCGCCAATGCGGCTTGCATCAGCGCTCCTGACAGCGAAATCGGGGTCCGCGTGATCGCCACCGATGAGGAGGCGACGATCGCTCGGCATACCCGAGCACTCGTGGCCACAAGGGCCGAATGAACGCGATCCCGAGGCTCATTCAGGCTTCCGTTGCTCTAGAAATTCTCTAAACTTTCGGTCTCTCCAAACAAGGACGCATCTTGAGTAGATTGCGATTCTTCTGCTAACGGCACGTGGCGCCTAACCCTAGGATAGGCGATCAAAGCGACTACGCATGGTCGTCCGGGTTGCGGAATATCGCACTTCCGCCTGCGCTTAGCCGATCCGCTCGGACCAAAGGATTGCCGTTAGGCCCGGCAACTCTGAAGCGCGGCGCAATCGTCCGTAGAGTAGATTCCGAGACTGTCCTCAACGGATCGCAGACGCGTACGGTCGAGCGATCGGATGGCGGCTCATCGGTTGGCCAATTCCGCGATCGTCATCAATCGATGATCGGGAAGGCGCCCGGTTTGCTCATCGTCGCCTCGCTCCAAAGGAGATTCTCATGGAAAAATTTGAAACAGCAGTTGCCGTGTTCCCGACCCACGATGCCGCGGAAAAAGCGGTGAAATCCTTGACCGCGTCGGGGTTCGAGATGAAGAATCTCAGCGTCGTCGGCAAAGGCTATCACTCCGACGAGAAGGTCGTCGGCTTCTACAATATGGGCGACCGCATCAAGTTCTGGGGCTCCCGCGGCGCTTTTTGGGGCGGATTCTGGGGGCTTTTCTTCGGCGGGTTGTTCATGACCATACCGTTCGTGGGGCACGTCGTCGTGCTCGGATATCTTGCCACCATCGTCGTCGCCGGCCTCGAAAACGCCGTCGTTGTAGGTGGTTTGAGCGCCCTGGGGGCCGCGCTCTACAGCTTGGGCATACCGAAGGACAGCGTGCTGCAGTACGAGACCGAGCTGAAGGCCGACAGCTTCCTCGTCATGGCTCGCGGCCCGACCGCTGAGGTCGAGCGCGCGAAGAAGCTCCTCGCCACGTCGAACCCGTCGCGTTTGGATGTTCACCACACTGGCGAATCCGAAGCTGCCACACCGGCGCTGGTTCACGAGCACGCCTAAAGGGCGGTCCGTGCCTTGGGCTCGCTCTCACCGGCGAACCCAGGGCCCGGCACGAATTGATCGAGCACAGCAGCCGCAGCTTCAAGGACGGCGATCGGGATTGCCTGACAAGGGCCTCGCGGAGTGTTTTTCGATTGCCTCCGAAGGCGGTCCGCCATGTCCCGAAACTGGCGGCGCGTGCGTCGAGAACAGCAAAGAGAGCGTCATTACGAGAGCGAGAGCGCTCAGCGTCAGCCCGAAACGAACGTTCAAAGGAACGACGACCGCCGCTGGCGTGGCGTGCGGGGGCGGAGCGAATTTGTCGGATCTCGGCAGGAGTGCGACCAGTTCGCCGGCGATGGCGTCGAACCGACGACCCAAAGCAGGTTCGCCGGGCAACGCGGCGATCAGCCGGGAAAGCCGGGCCGTCGCCAAGTCACCAGACATTTGTGCGAGGTCGATCGCCTCCTGCCACGGATCGAGACCCGACCGCCCGAGCGCCGAAATTACGCTGAGCAATTGTCCGTGTCGGTCCTCGCCTATGGATGCGAAGAGGAACGGGTCAAATTCTCGCCCAATGCGAGGCGCCAATGCGGCGTGAGTCATGTTGTCACCCAATTCTGTTTGAGGCCGAAGCCGAACGGCGGTTGGAGCCTACGTGTGGCGGTCGGCTTGGGCTGGGAGAAGTAAATATCCCCAGCAAAGCCGGGGGCTTTAAGGATGTGAGCCGCTCAAAGCGGCTGGGCGGGGACGCTGACGCGGCCCCGGAATTGGAGCCACCTGAAGGTGGCTTTTTTAGCCGGGGGCGATGGCGCAGCAACTGATCTTCGACCTGAAGGCCTTACTCGGTGAGAGATACTCCAGCATCAGTGAATTCCCTCCATCCCGGTTCGTCGACCCTGGCCAATTGCGGAAACGCCCTGCTACAAATATTGCTCAAATGAGTCGTATATTATCAAGTCTCCGGCTTCCCGATTCCCTGATTGACCTGGAGGTGTCTGAAAACCTTCTCGCGTCGAACCCAACACGATCCAAATCCCTGTCTTTGCGGTAAGCCACAAAGGAAACAGCCGTGGGGTACCCCCGTAAAAGTCAAACTGTTACTGCCACCCCGGCAAAGCCGGGGGAACTCTCAATTTTGTTAGACAGCGGGCGGACCCAACTAGCGCCACGGGCGGCCTTTCCGCAGTTCTCAGATCATCGGTGCTTGCGCGCGGCGGCTGTCGGCCACAATCTAGGCTAAACACCGGTT
>Ga0209139_10000255_pt1 | contig 17708 bp, 15 predicted proteins | sample BogFormECP14_OM3_FD_188246 | JGI IMG/M metagenome (GOLD analysis project Ga0209139, IMG submission 188246) | Bog forest soil microbial communities from Calvert Island, British Columbia, Canada - ECP14_OM3 (SPAdes) (version 2) | ecosystem: Environmental > Aquatic > Freshwater > Wetlands > Bog ...
TCCCATTCCCCGGAATTCGCATGATTAAGGTGAACGGAAACAACGTAGGCCTTTTCAGATGGGATGGACGCAGTTCGTTCCGGAATGCCGCTCCGTGCAATCAGCCGGGTAATCGCCAGCTGCGGCCGGACGATGGAAACCACCGAATCGAGGGCTACATGGGGCGGCTGATTCATGGTGAAATACTTCGCCATCTGCGCGCCGTAGGCACTTGCCATGTTCGGTGAAGTCGTCATGGATAACTCTGTTCCGGAGAATGATTGTGGCGGAGAGTCTCGGACCAAGCTTCAGGCATTTGTTCGGATTTCCGATTCTGTTCGACCTGAGTGTTATTCACGGCGACCTCCAACAGGAGACGACCGGTCACCTTGCTGAAGAATCGAAGAATACTACCTTTTCTGGCACATTTTTCAAGAGGACTAAAAGAAATTCAAACTCTTGGGTTGGAATTGACAATTTCAGTCCTTTTCGACAAGCCGCGCACGGGCAATTGCGTGCCAGATTCGACCAATGCCTCCGATTCAGGGCAAGATCTCACATCGAGAGCACGATCCTCGCGAAATGCTGCTGCTCTCCGGTGGCAGGTTATTTCAGGATGTCGGCTATGTCCAGGCGAGCATTTACCGCATCGCGTCTGCCGTAAACGCGCCGAAAGGCACTTTCTATAACTACTTCAAGAGCAAGGAAGAACTCGCATCGAGACTTGTAGACCGCCAGTTCGAGGCGCTTCGGGAATCGCTTTCTCGATCAGCCGGTCATAGCCCAAGCAATCAACTGAGAGAGCATTGCCACTTCCTGGCCGCAGAACCACCGATGGTAGAAGTTGCCCCGCTTCAACTCCTGGCCACCCTTGCTGCGGAGGCCCCAGCGATCCCCGCAGCACTCACGCAACGCATCGCTCGTGGTACAGGAATCTGGATTACTCGCGTGAGCGACTTGATCTCGCGCGTTCAGATAGAAAGCGGGACAGCAACTGGGCAGGGCGATCCCCAAAAGCTGGCGTCGTTGCTGGTTACTTGCTGGTACGGGGCGATCATTCGTAGGAAAACGGAACCGTCTTTGAAACCCCTGGACGAATTTCTTCCGTTCTTCATCCGCAACGGTGTCCTCTGAAAAGAACCGCCCTGAACTCCGGGTAAGATAAATTCGGAAGCCAGGTTCAACGACGCCTAACGATCAACTATGTTCGTTGATTGGAAATGGGAAATTGCAATACGCTCATTTTCCTTCGACAGGATTACTATCTGCCTGGCGTGTGCTTTAATTTCGACGCCATCTCTAACAGCTGTACTTCTAACATCAGCCGTTAGAATGCCAACCGATCCTTTCGTCCGGATGAGCACGTCATTTACTTCGAAAGAAGTGAACTTCATGGCGTGTTGGCGGACATCAGCGAGTATCTGGTCTTTCCTGAGAGTGTCGCCGTTCGGACGCACCAGAATATAGTCGTCCGCGTATAGCCCCTCGACTGACGACGTGTCGCCGGACTTTAGCGCTTGTAGAAACTGCTCAAACGATTCCCGGACTTCTTATTTACTTATCAATACACAAGACGAACACCGTCGACTACGCCGTCGTTTATGAAGGCGAGATTTGGCTGGAGCTTGATGACGCAAGTACCATTCACCTCAAGCGCTGGGATATCGTCGTCCAAAACGGAACACGGCATGCCTGGCGGAAGAACGGCACAACTCCCGTGACGATGCTTTCTTAACGGCGCGAACGAGTGACGCTGGGAGGTTGCGGAAATGATTTGGGCGGCAGTTTCCAATCTCTAAGTACACCCGCACAGATGCTACGTATCCAAACATACGCGGCGGATGAATCACCGTGAGCTACCCGTTGCTCACCTTCTCACGATCAGAGCGACCTGCCAATATTCAATCGTCGGGCTCCTGACCGCGACAAGACGCTCGAATCACGAACGTTTCCCGGAATACGTCCGTGAGTCAAGGACGAGAGAAGCGGGACATCATGCCAACAGCTAGGAAACCAGCGCAACATAAACAATTGAAGATTGCGTTATTGAATTCGGTGACTCACGAGTTGCGCACACCGCTGACCTCGATCAAGGCCTCTGTGACCACACTCCTCGCAGACTCTGAGATGCCTCTCCCGCAACGCAACGAGCTTCTTACCGGAGCGGACCGTCCCGCTGACTAAACCTAGAGGAATTCGATCGAGGAGAAAGGTGACGGACAGGCTAAACATCGCAGTTCGAAACCGAGATGCTCGAACCGTCCTTGAGGCGTTGTTACCCAATGTCGATTAGTCCAAGGCGGATTGTGCCGTACAAGCTGCTGATGCCCGCACTCCAGGTCAGCAATCCATTCGAAACAGTCATCCAAATGATAATCGGCGATCTTGCTGGGCGTCCCCGTTGGTATTTGAGATCTCAAGTGTGACCCACACTCATTTTTTAGGTTCTTCCTCTTACCGTTGCAAGTTTTTGTTGACGGAAACAGCCTTGCACTTTTTCGCCAAAGAATGCTCCGATCCCGGTTGTGTTTCGTTCGTCTTGGTATTCGCGCCAACTCATGGAGGGAGAATCGCATAAACGGAGCTAGCTTGTGGCCATCGGCCGGGCTGGACGCGGATCTTCCCGGAGAGACCATCGAAAGAACCTGGAGTCGCATTCCTCACATCGAAAAGGGTGCACGAAGATTATTGCCAGTAAAACAGATTCAACAATTCCCTTCGTTTTTGACCTGTGAGTCAGCCGACTTCCGCAATTCGGACAAGTGATGCGCACGCCGGCCTACCTTTGCACTGCTTCGATGAAACTGTTTGAATCAAATCCTAGTGGCATCAAAACACGGAGACTAGCTCTGTCGAACTCGCCGGTCCTGACCATGTTCGGAGTGGCCATTGGCGTCCAGCCACGCAAGAAGACTGCGAATACTCCCCTGCGCTAACGCAATGCTCGAATCGGCGGCGCCATAGTAGAGATTGATCGTATCCCCATCGGCTGCCACCGTGTAGCCGCAAGGAAACACCACGTCTTGCACGTCGCCATGACGTTCATATTCCGCTTCAGGCGCAAACATCCAAGAGTCGCCGCGAATTAGGCATTTTTCTGGTTGCTCAAGGTCGAACAGAGCCAGCCCCAGCCGGTAGATGGAACTCGACGGCGTTCGTCGAACGCCGTGGTAAATCATTAACCAGCCGCGCGATGTTTCAATCGGCGGCGGTGACATTCCAATTTTGTTGGCATCCCACCACGCACCCCGGCGAGCTTCCAGCATGAGCTTATGATTGCCCCAATGCCGCAGATCCGGCGAGTACGAAATCCAGATATGGGCTCCGAGCGGTGTCATGGGCCGATGGATCAAAGCCCAAGAGCCGTTAATCCTTCTGGGCAAGAGCGCGGCGTCTTTGTCGTCCGGCGACATGACTACACCGAGCCTCTCGAATGCGCGAAAATCCTTCGTCAGTGCCAGTGACACGCCGGGACCACCGCGCGAATACGACGTGTAAGCTATGGCATACTGCCGAAGTTCCGGCATATACGTGATGCGCGGATCTTCGACTCCCCACAATTCCTCCGGGAACCGCTCGACATCTGGCATGAATGTCGGTTCGCGATCGATCTGCCACCCATCCACGCCGTTTGCCGAACGCGCCACGCACAAATGAGAGAGCCCGCGGCGATCTTCCACGCGACAAAGGAGAAGTGTGGAACCGTCGGGCAGCAACGTAGCACCGGCATTAAAAACACTATTCATGGAATACGGCCAATCCTTCCCGGTTAGAATCGGATTGCTGGGATGCCGGTGAAAGAGCGTCTCGTACTTATTCGTGACCGGTCTGTCTAGACTTTTTTCAGCAAGAATGCTCATCGTGAGTTGCTCTCCGTAACGTCGGTTTCTTCTAGCTTGCGCATTTCCAGAAGCGCCATCAAGAAAGATAGTGTCGATTCCGCGCCCTGGTTTTCATTGGCTCGATCCGGATGCAAACCGTCTCGACATCCGCCAGTCGTCGGATCGTAGAGCGCGATCTGCAAATCGTTGTCTCCCAGGAACCAATTGAAAGCAGACCACGCTTCTTTCCTCCACCGACTTTTTCCCGTGGTGTGATAGGCCTGCAAGCAAGCCGATACGACAGCGCAAGCTTCGATCGGTTGTTGATCGAAACGCGCCTTTTCCGTTTTCCTCGAATAGAAGCCATCTGACCCGATAGGCACAAAATGACCTTTTATTTCACAGCGCTGAAGCGTCGCCAGCCAATCCAACGTTTCAAGCCCGGTTGAAATCATCTCGTCGTTGCCGCTGCGTACTCCCGCGCGAATCAAAGCCTGTGGTAGACGTGCATTGGAGTACGCCAAGCCGAATTCAAACCAATTCCAGCCCGTGGAATGTGCCACGCGATAGGAATTTAGAAGACGATTCGCAAGTTCATCCGCCGCCCCCAGAGCAGCTCGATCCCCAGGGAAAGAATCGAGATATTCGTGCAATCCCAGTAAGGCGAAAGCGCACGCACGCGGACTCTTAAACGCAACGGCGGCGGGAATCGCCAGCTCGAAGAGACGACCCGCAGCTCCCCGCAACCCAGCATCCCTGGAACGGCCAAGTACGGTTCCCAATCCCCACAGTGCGCGGCCATGACTGTCTTCCGACCCTTCTGGTTCCTGCCACTGGCGTTCATAGCTGAGGCAGTTCCTAAATCTCTTGGTCGTTGGATCGAATGCCAGCCACAAAAATGCCAAGTAACGGGCGGCGAGGCCCGACGAACCGGCGGGAATGCCGCTCCCCAATTCTTCCAGAAAAATCGCGACTATGAGCGCGCGGGCATTGTCGTCCGTCGAATATCCTTCCGGATAATTTGGGACGGTGAATACTGCGTGCTCGACGATTCCAGTGTGGTCAGTCATCCGCAGCAGATGATCCAGCTTTACAGCCGGCAGACGGTCGAGAACCTTTTCCGTGTTTTGTGCCGAGAATGTGGCGCGTGGATTCCGCAAGCGCTCGTTGTACACGCGTTCAAAGCTCCCCATGTACTGTTGGGCCACGCGATCCCAAACCATGTTTCTCGAATAAAGGTACGCGCGTTTCCTCATGGCGTGGCGCGCGGTGCCATTGTCCAATAGCTCGATCGTTTTCTCGGCAATCGCCTGTGGGTCGTCGAAGGGAACAAGCACGCCGCGTTGCTCGTCCAATAGTTCGATCGCGTGCAGGTAAGGAGTGGAAATAATCGCCTTCCCCGCGCTCAAGGCATACGCAAGAGTTCCCGAAACGACTTGCCCCTTGTGCTTATAAGGAGTGATGTAAATATCCGCTCCGCCGATTAGTTCCACCAGCTCTTTAGGACTCACGAACCGATTGCGAAAGGTCACGCTGTCCTGGACCCCGAGTTCCTTCGCCAGGTCCTGTAAGTACAGTCGGTATTTGTCACCCTCGCGCCTGAGAATATGCGGGTGCGTCACGCCGGAAATCATGTAGACAACATTGCTGTGCCGCGACAGAATGCTCGGCATCGCTTGGATTACGTTTTCGATGCCCTTGTTTGGAGAGAGCAAGCCGAACGTGAGTAACACATCCTTTCCCTCGGTTCCGAAGCCATCCTTGTAGAAACTGGAATCGGTAAACGGTACATCGGGGATTCCGTGGGGGATGAGATCGATCTTGTCCGGTGAGACGTGGAACACGTCTTCCAGGATATCGGCTGATTGCTGGCTCATGACAATCAGGCGATCCGACAAATTTGCAATTTCGGCCATCACTGCGCGTTGGTCGATGTTGGGCTCGCGAAGGACCGTATGCAACGTAGTTACCACCGGCATCTGAAGGCCGCGGAGAAGCTCCAGAATATGGGCGCCGGCCGGACCGCCGAAGATTCCATACTCGTGCTGCAGGCAAACCAAATCTATGTTGCTGAAGTTGAGGAAGTCCGCAGCTTGCCGGTAGGACGCCAGGTTTTCTTCTGAAAGCGCAAATCGCACTCGTGCAGGGTAACTGTAGCCTTCTTCCGTGTCGTTGACAGGTAATGCCAGAAGCTCTGTCGAACCGTACTCAGCGTGGATGGCGTCGCATAGGTCCGTCGTGAATGTCGCGATGCCGCACTTTCGCGGAAGATAGTTCCCGACGATGGCGATTCTACTTGGAAGCGCGGACCGCGGTTGTACGGTCGTGAGTGTTGGCGTCTCCTCCTTAACGGTAAGGGAACTAAGATTGATACGAGCCACGGTCTCAACGGGGGATATTGTCTTTTGCACCGACATTCGCTTTCTTATCTCCTTGCCACGCTGACCAACTCCGGAAAGGCGAGAAGGCGGTACGTGCCTATTTCCCAATATGGCAGTCCTGCGAAGCCACTTATTCTTCGGGTGCGCTTCACGGCAGAGCTGTTTCTCAAACAATATGCAAACGGCCCAACCTCCACTAGGATTTCTCGATTGGCTGCACTTATGCCAACAACCAAGAATCGCAAATGAGCTAACCGTGCCCAACACGAGGGCCGAAGGGACAATGGCGTCAGTAACTGCCGCCATGGCCCGCAGCAGCCGTGGCCATCTTCCCCTCTTCCTTAACATCGGCTATCAGGACTTCGGTGGTAAGCATCAGTGAGACGACCGAGGCAGCGTTCTGAAGTGCGAGACGGGTGTCCGTATCAGGAAGACTTCAGAGAGCGGACCGTGGCCCGCTCCGAAGCAAAGAAACCCGTGGGCTTCAGGCCGCAACGGCGACAGCGGCCCGCTGAATGGTCGAATTTAGGACTTCGTACGTCTGTACCCGTGCTGTACCTTCAACCACGGATGCCAGGATCTTCGTCACTTCTGCATACGTTCCACGGTTGTAAGCCTCCGCGTGTTCCGCGGTCTCCCACATGCTATAGGCATGAACTTCCTTTCCACTTGGGTACAGGAAGGTGACTTCCTCGAGAAAGCCCCTCTGTTTGCGCAGAAGCGGAATGATTTCATTTTCCATCTTTTGTTTGAATGCCAGACCGCCGTCGTTTTTTAGGTGCATGGATACTTTGCGTGCAAACATGTAAGTCTCCTTAAACAGCAGGCCGAGGCGGATTCGGATAACCGCCGATGGTTCATATGGACTGAAGAATGTTTCTGGTACTTAACCACAGTAAGTTAATTCACTTGACGTGTCAAGTATGATCTGAGATTCTTTTCCGGACTTAAGCAATTCTAGTTAAGTTAGTCGGAGAGCCCAGTGGACGTTTGCTTAGTAATCAAACAGCGGCTGGAAGAATTGGGCCTCGAACAAAGAGACTTGGCCGCTGCAGCCGAGGTCACGGAGTCCTACATCTCGCAGTTACTGACTCGCAAGAAACTGCCCCCTGCTCCCGGTCGAACGGATATTTATGACAAGATCGGGAAATTCTTGAAACTCCCAGGCGGGAAACTTTCGAAGCTGGCGGAGGAGCAGCGCAGGGAAGAACTGAAGAGAAACCTCGGAGACCCACCCAGTCCCTTGTTCAAAGAAGTTCGGGAATTGATTCTTCAGAAATGCCAACACGACAAAGAACAACAAATACGAGCGATTTTCGAAAAACAGCCCTTCGGCGAACTCGAACGACTTGTGACGCAAAAACTACTAGACGTGGTCAAGAGAGTCGCAAGGCACGAATTGCAAAACGAGGCATGGCTTCACTCGATGACGCGAAGCGCCGGCCGTAGCTATGAAGCGATGCGAGTCAGCATCCTCGAGTTCTTGGAGACGGATGTCTTCAATGTGTCCGTCGAAAACTGTGAGTTCTTCTTGGATCCGCTTCTCAAATCGTGGGACGTCGATCTTGCGACTTTTAGTATGGAGATTGCGCTAAATCGCAGGCATCTTCCGGGGCGCGCCACGAGATTCGAGTTTGTCGAAATCGAGCCCACCCCACCAGAGGAAGAGCCAGGGCTCACGAAATTCCTTCAGCACTTGTCCGCGAACGGTGATGCGACAAAAGAGGAAATCGAGTTTCTTAAGAAACTGAAGGTCAAAGGAAAGCACCCAACGCCACTCTACTACTACCGAGAACTGCAAAACCTCCGGGATCCCGTTCACTTTCGCGAGCTCACCCCCCAGTCCAAGCCAAAGAAAACATTAGGCCCAGCCCAACCCGAAGGATCAGTCGCCCCGATGCACAAATATCTGGAGGCTGACGGCATTGAGAGACAGCTGCAGCTCAACGGTCGGAAAAAGGCAACGCAACAATGGGCAGGAAACAGGGGAAACGGGGGCAGGAAACAAAAAGCAAAATCATAAAACGGATGCGCCGACTCAACCCGAGAGACTCGCACTTTGAAGCGACGCGGGAATCCGGAAAGCGTACAATCGCCGTTCGGCTTTCAATCGGACCGGACGGTGACGCTTGAGGCCTACGCGGCAGAGATCGCCAAGACGCGGCAGGAGCGACCGCAATTGCAGTTCATTTTGTGCGATCACTCATTCGAGGGCAACCGCGCGTAGTTCCCGCACTGACTGAGCCCTGCCAGCAATTGTCTTCACAAGCGCGTTTGTCGGTACTGACTCGACCGGCGAGCTGATAACTTCCGGGTGCCCGTTTACCAGGAGTTGTCCGGGATCTGGCGCCGACAAGCCGTAGCAAGACTCTGGGCATACGCTATGAATCTAGCGGTTTCGTGCAGCAACCTCGTCTGAGCGGGCTGACGAACCTTATCGCCAAAGCGGACACCCATCCGTTCTGTCCATGCCTTCCGAATCAGCTCACCCCATGCGTGGTCTAGGAATTGCTCGGCCCATTTCACGGCAGAAAGCTTCGATTGCACAGTGCCGGTTTTACATGTGCAAAGCATCCGGCAACAAGTTAGCACGGTGAATGACTGACCGAATCGCGTGTTGAACCATCCGAGCGTCCCGTCGATCTCAGCGACAAAACGGCTCTTGAGCTCTTGAATCGCAGCGACGGCCTCGGAGCGCAAGGCTCCAGTTGGTACCGGGTGCAGGATAGTCTTCGGATCAGGCCCGATGATGGTGATGCCTCGTTCGCGAAGGATCCACCGAACGTGCCATCGATTGTCGTGAATCGAACGCTCCAACGATGTGCTTCCGTTGTCTATGAACCATAACGGTTCTGCTCCAACCAGGTCAGTCCGATTCAGCAAATCCGTACTTATATAAGACCCCTCCAGATGCTCGGCTGGATAGCATCCGAGAGCATGGATTTCGACGTGTGTTGTTTGTATTGATCGTACTTCTGCATCGCTTAACTCCGCGTTGGTGAGGATCAGGAAATCAACATCACTGTCGAGATCAAAGTCTCCCGTTGCGAGCGAGCCGACAAGATAGGCACCGAGGAAGTTACTTCCCAGCGCATTCTCAACGCCAACGACGAATCGTTGCAAGACTGAAGCCATCTCAGGGTAAGTTTCGCTGCGCATGCTCCTGTGTCGATCGATTTTAAGGCTTTGGCTTCCCTGTCGCGGGAGGCGTTGCGCCGCTCAGATTGCCATGCATCTCCGAGTGCGAACCCTGCAAGTATTGATCGAGTTTTTTCTTCTGGTCATCGTTCAGGATTTCGCGGATCTTTTTTTCGGCATTCATCCGCAAAGGCCTGACCTTACGCAGGAGCTCTTCGTGCGACGTGCTTTCGCCCTGCATGAGCTTCAGGGAGGCATCATGCAGTTCCTGCAGAATGGTTTTGACTTTGGGCTGCTGATCGAGGGCGAGGTCAAGTTTCTGGGTCAGCACCTTCAACTGATCTTCGACATCTGGCAGGACGACGGCCTGGGCGGCGCCTTTTGCGGGCTCGCCGGTCGGTGCGGTTTGTTGCGGCACCATGCCCGGCGCAATCAACAACATACTGCCGATTGCAAGTAAGCAAATTCGATTCATGGTCTCTCTCCTTTTTTGCTTCTGCCCTCTAGAGCTGCCGTACTATGTGCACTGTAGCGATGCAACGAAGCGGAGTCGATAGCAGCGAGTGAAATTGGTCGAGTTGCTGAACAAAAAGGTGGCCGATGTCCAACAATGAGCGCTCTCCGCTACCCATAGGGTTTGCCAAGAAGAGGAAAAATGGTAAGCAACGAGGCAGGCCTGACCTGCGCATCCGGCGTACGCGCAGCCTGCTGAGTAATGCGCTGGTCGCGTTGATGCAGGAGAGGTCGATAGACAAAATCACGGTGCAGGAAGTGCTGGACCGCGCGGCAGTCGGCCGGTCCACTTTCTATCTCCATTATCGCGACAAGGACGACCTATTTCTTTGCGTGCTAGAGGACGGCTTGGAAATGTGGAGCACTGCTCTCCTCAGGAAGCGGGAGAAATCCTACCGCGTCGCACCCGTGGCAGAATTTTTTGCGCATGTCGGTAATGCGAAGAAGCTCTACCGCGCTCTGGTCGATTCCGGACGTATCCACGCGTTTTTCGAACTTGCGCAGGGCTACTTCGCTCGCAGTATCGCCCGACATCTGAAGGACATTGGCCTGAAGGATTTGGCTCAAAGCGAACTGGATGCTCGCTCGCATGCACTCGCCGGAAGCCTGCTTTCACTTCTGAAATGGTGGCTCGATCGCGGCGCCAGAGAGTCGCCAAAGGCAATGGATGAACTGTTCCACCGGATGGCGTGGATCGGACTACAATCCAAATCCAAATTACGTTAGACAATCCGGAATCGGAAGCCAACTGGGTTCCACTGCGGAATTGGTCCTGTCAAGTCGGCTTGTGGGAAGTAATTCGCGGTTCCTCCCGTATGACGGGCCAACCGGAAGTAATCTGTTGTCGAACTGCTTCAACTCCTGGTAGGCCGCAAAATCGGCCATATTGGTTTTAGTGCCGTTTGGTCCAGGTAGCTTCGTTTGCGAGGTAGTTGCCACCTTGCACATGACAATTCTTCGCATAGACACGCATAGCCGCTTTCCTCTGCGCTTGGTTGAAGGGCCGGTGTCCTTAGACTGACCCTCTGTACAGATGACAGGTTGCGCTCCAAGGGATAGTTTGCGAGTCACCGCCCTATCCAAGGTCCAAAGTTAGGAGGCATTATGCGCAGCCTCAAAATCATGCTTGACGCTAACAGGCCTTCTCAATGGAAGGACCTGCGCAGCCGGCTGGTCCCTTTTCGCGGGTTACTTGCGAGCAGGGGACAGCGGGACTCTGTCAGTGGTGACTAAAAAAAACGACTTACGCGTTTGTTTCCTGAAAAGTTGCCGACTATTGGTCCAGAATGATGGCATCCGCCACACACTCATGAACGGCGAAAACTCAGTCCAGGCGGAGATTTGGATTGTGCTTTGGAGGGAACCTGCTGGCTGATTTGCTCTCAAGGATTAATAAGTCATTGGGCAAGGGCTTTTCTGAGGCCAATCTTGTTAGAGTATTCTAACGACAGAGGCAGAGGCCATTCCAAGCAAAAAGCGAGATCGTAGCCCGTCTCCCATTCATCCGACTGGGGCCGCGCCGAGCGGCGGGTCTGTTCAGCTGTTGGATGCGGAACAGAAAAAGGCGGCCACCGCATCCCGCTGGTTTTCTCCCACCGAAGAGCCACCGGATTCGGGCGAACTCGATTGTCACCACGCCTTGCTCGTCCTGCTCAACCGGATTTACTCCCGGCGTATGACAGGCAAGCTGCAACTCGTCTTTGGACGCGTGGAAAAGGCGCTCTTTTTCGACGGCGGGCAGCTGGTGTTTGCGACCAGCAGCGACCGGCAAGATGGCCTAGGGGAAGTGATGCTGCGAGCCGGAGCCCTGACGCAGAGCCAGTTTGAGGAGGCGTCCACGCTGGTAGAGACGGGCCAGCGCTTTGGTTCTGCCATTGCCGAGATGGGCGTCTATGGAGTCGAGGAGATTGTTAACTGGGTACACCGCCAGGTAATTCAAGTCATCGCATCCGTGCTCGACTATCCAGCCGGCCGGTACTTTTTCTTCAGCTCTCTCGAAAAAAATGTGGTCCCGGAAATCGGTGTTCCTGTGCCACTGGGAAAGCTGCTCCTGGAGGCCGTGCGCAAAGCCGGTGACCTGCCGCTGGACCGGCTCGCCGAGGACGCCGATCTTCGCGTGGAGCTCTCACCTGAGTCGCAGCGCCCTTTTAAGGCAGTAGACCTGGAAGACAGTGAACGGCGCTTGCTCGCCCTGATGTTCCAACGCACTTCGGCCAAAGATATCGTCACCCAAAGTGGGTTGCCCAGGCCCCAAGCTGCTCGCGCTCTGTATGCCCTGTTGCTTTTGGGATTGGTCGTAGGCTTGCCGGACACCGTAAAGCCTGAGGCTGTGAAGCCGGGAGGGGAGCCAGCCGTTCCCATTCCACCTAAAGCGCTCAAAGAACCGCCTTTGGGCCAGCAGCAAGTAACGAGCGAATTGTCTTCCGCTGCGGACATGCAACTACTGACTGGTTCGTCTTCGGTAAGCGTGGGCAAGCCAAAGACCATGGAGAGTCCGGTCCAGCGGGAAGAGTCAAAAGCAATCGAAGCTCCCATCGCGGCCAACATTGCGCCCCAGCCGTCTGTGGAGGCTGAAACACCGCCGGAGGGACTAAAAACAGTTGAAGCGCCGCACGTGGCAAGCGATGTGCAGGAACAATCTGTGGAGACTCGGGCTGTGGAGACTCAGGCCCAGGCGCAGGAAGTGAAAGCAGTTGAGGTGCCTAATGCCGCGCACATTCCAGACCAGCGAACGGCGAATCTCCCAGTCCAAGCGGAGGAAACGAGAGCGAGCGAAGCGCCTTCCGCGGACAACGCCGCGCACGCGCTCCCGCAGCTTGAAGAGATTCCGCACGATCCGGAAGAACCGAAAGAAACGGAAGCACCCCCTGTGACGCCCGTCCCACTCTTGAAACCGAATATGATCGCGCGCGAAGTGCTAGTGCGAGCTACGGGCATTCCACCGGAGAAGAATCAGCTGGAGCGCCAGCTTTTCAACGAAGAGACGACTTCTGTGCTAGTGGCTGAAACGGGCGGTGTGATTCGGTTGTCTGCCGCGGTGACTTCCGGGCAGCTGCTGGTTCTCGCCAACGTGGAAACAAAGCGCGAAGTGATCGTCCAAGTACTGCGGAAGCGCGCCTACAAGCCGACGATCTGCTATCTGGAGATTGAATTTGTTGAGGCTGCGCCGCGATTCTGGGGGACGGAGTTTTCGGCGGCGACGGCCTTGCTGCCGAAGAACGCTCAGGATGCGGAGACTGCCGCAATGGTGATCAGTGCGGAGGCCACCGCCGACCAACCCTGGGCTTTGCCGACGGCGCCCGACGCAGGGGAACTGCAAACGTTCAAGCGGGAAGTGGAAGAGCTGCGCGTGAAACCGGTCTTGACGGAGACGTCAACCGCGGGCGCGCAGGCGAGTGCCCTGGCCCAGTTGAGCGGTGAGGTTTCCGCGGCTCCTCCGGTCCCCGAACTGAGGGATCCGCTCAGTACGGAAGCGATTCTCGAAAGCGGGCTGGATGCTGCGGGCGCCGCCGCGCCAATCAAACGCGATCCGGCTATCGAGCCATGGGAATCGGGCGAGCCAGGGGCGACGCCGCAGACGGTAGACGACTTGATCAAGGCATTGCCGAAGCCGAAGCGATGGCGCTTGCCGCGTGGCGGCTTCACCCCCGAATTTAACCGGGTATTGCTGGGTCTGGCGATGGTGCTAGTGGCGCTGGGGGTTGGCACGGCTTGGTACAAGAGTTGGCTGCCGTGGAAGCCGGCGGGAGGTAGGTTCAGGAAACATCCGGAACTTTACGATACGAGAGTGGCGAGCGATGCTCCGGTGACTTCGGCAGCAACGCCTGCGAAGAGCGCGTCGGTGTCCAATGCGGGTGCGCCAACACCGGCTGCCGGACCTGAGACACCCCTGGAAGCAGCCTCGTCGAGTGCGCCTGCTGATCAGCCGGCATTGAGAAAAAGTGCGTCTGGCAGAACGGCGGCGGGGAAGCCATCGTCCGTTCGGCCTGCGGCGAGACCTGCATCGAATTCGGATGCGACTTCCGCGAAAGAGAGCAGTGTCGTCCCACCGAAATTGATTCATTCGGAGCAAGCGGTGGCTTCACTGGAAGCCCTGCGGGATTTCGAACGAGGAAATGTTGTCATCGATGCCGTCGTGGGTACGTCGGGCGAGGTCCATTTCATCAGTGTGATCTCCGGACCTCCGTCACTGCGCGCCCCCGCAGTGGAATCCTTGAAGGAATACAAGTACGAACCAGCAACGCGGAACGGCCAGCCTGTTCCCGCGCACGTTACGATCACTATTCACTTCCGATACGAGCCGTAAAGAGTCCGGGTACGGGCGAAATTCCCCAACAATTACAACAGAGGAACACCGACGCAGGCAAAGGCCGGTGTCCTTAAACTGACCCTCTGTACAGATGACAGGTTCTGCTCGAAGGGTTAGTTTGCGAGTCACCGCCCTATATCCAAGGTCCAGAGTTTGGGAGGCATCATGCGCAGCCTCAAGATCCTGCTGGTGATTTTGGTACTTAGTGCGACTCCGTTAATCACAACTGCCCAGCAACCGGCGAGCCTCAACGAAGTGGTGGACAAGATTGTGGCGCAGGAGCAGGTAGAGGTGCAGTTGCTTCGCCAATATTCGCCGCTGGTGGAGACCTACATTCAGAACCTGCGTCCCGACAAGCAGCTGGGGGCAATGGCGGACGGCGACAAATACTTTCTTGGGCGGGCTGAGCTGGCGAATGGCATAGAGCTTGAACCGCTGGGCGGCGATGCAGGCTTGAAACACAAAGTGTTCGGAGGCTGGAAAGAATTCTTCTCGTCGATGGAATTTGTGCCTCGGGGCTTCTTGCAGATGATCTACGTGGACGTGAATGGTTTCGACCGCCAGCACTACAAGATTGAGTACGTCGACCGGGAGTTCTTGGGCGAAGTTCGTTGTCTCGTGTTTGACGTCGATCCATTGCCGAAGGCCGGGAAAGGGCGATTCGTCGGCCGCATCTGGGTGGAGGATCAGGATTACCACATCGTACGTTTTAACGGAGCCTACGGCGGGTCGTCGCTGACCAGCGGCTACTTTAATTTCGATAGCTGGCGAACGAATGCGGCAAAGAACCTATGGCTGCCGGCGTTCATCTACAGCGAAGAAGGCGGCGTCCAAGACGCAAAGACCAAGAACATGGGATTCAGGGCATTCCGAGCGCAGACACGCTTGTGGGGCTACGACCTCAGCCATGGTGGGGAGGAGCAAGAACTGAGCAAAGTCTCTGTCGAGGCAGTGATTCCAGTAAAGGATCAGACCGCGGTCTCTAACGATTACTCGCCGATTCAATCGAAACGCTCCTGGGGGCGGCAGGCCGAAGACAACGTAACGAGCCGCCTGGAGCGGCAGGGATTGCTGGCGCCGCGCGGAGAAGTGGATAAGGTGCTCGAGACGGTAGTCAACAACCTGGAAGTGACCAACAACCTCGACGTCCAGCCGGGAGTTCGGTGCCGGGTGCTGATGACCTCCACACTGGAGTCGTTCACCATTGGCCACACGATCGTTCTCAGCCGCGGTTTGATTGACGTGCTCCCGGACGAGGCCAGCCTCGCGGCGATTCTGGCGCACGAACTCGCTCACGTGGTTCTCGGACATCGCATGGACACGCAGTTTGCGTTCTTGAACCACGTGCGCTTCGACGAAAAGGAGACGTTCGACCACTTTGGTTTTGGTCACACACCGGAAGAGGAACAGGCGGCGAAGCAAAAGGGGATCGAGCTACTGAAAAAGTCGCCCTACAACGAGCAGTCCGGCACGACGCAACTTTTCTTTTTGGCGCTCAGGAAATGGTCGAAGGAAATCCCCAACCTGATCAGCCCGCACCTCGGCGATAGGGTCACGACAAGCTGGGCTGTCGCCTACGCGGTGTTCTCTGAACGGCCGTCCGATGCAAAGCCGGGGGCCAACGCCATTGCTGCGCTGCCGCTCGGCGGGCGCATCAAGGTAGACCCCTGGAATGATCAACTGAGGATGCTCAAGTCCAAGCCCGTAGGCACGGTGGCTGAAGATGAAAACCTGCCATTCCAGATCACTCCCTTCGTTTTCTACCTGACGCGCAGTGGAGATGATTCGTGGACGAAAGCTCTAGACGCGGCAACAGCGACTTTGGATGCGGAAACTAAACCTTAGCCACTAACAGAACGACAAAAATGGGAGTTTTGTTCAGTGGTTTGTTCATGTCTTACCCTCGATACTTCCCTTAATCGAAGCCGTATTTGACACTAACCGGCGTTTAGATGGAAAGGCTTGAGGCTATTGCGGAGCGCCGATCTTGACGGAGACTCGATAGCGCCGATAGTTCGTGTAGTGGTGCACGTTGTGGAACTTTTGGCCGCGAATTTCCATGTAGACATCGACGTCGCTAGGCAGCCACAAGGGATTTGGAACGTCTGGAAGTTGCACTGCGCCGAAGGTCACGTCGGTGGTCGCGCGACCGAGTTGAATTTCCTTGTTAGGCGCGAGTAGATCGCTACGCATGCGGATGATTTGGAAACTGTTCTTGTCCACCCACAGGATTCCCTGCGTCAACAAATCCGCTTCTGTCCCTCTGGTTCCCTCCAGCGTGGTTTTGAAGGCAGGTTCGCCGGGCTGTTGGGCAAACCCCAGAACGTACGTCTCTCGCGAGCCAAGCTTTTCCTCGCCGAGGTAGCGAAAGTTCGATTGCGACTGCGCGGCGGTCGTAAAACCAACACAGTTCATTGCGAAACCTGCGGTGACCAGATAGCCCTTTTCCAGGCCGATTGGGCCCAGCCGATTGCCTTTTTCGTCCATTCGATATTCCGCGTTTGCGCCCCATTCCTGGTCGTGATGAAGGATCAAATATTCATATTGAGCTTGCTGCTTCGCTCTCTTTTTTCCTTTTGCATTCAACTTTTCCTGTAGCACATCTTCGTGAGCGATAAGGTCGCCGATGTCGCGGACGAACTCATCCACCCTTTTGCCCATCGTATACGCAATGAAAGGCAGTTCCAGCTGATCTGCGGCGGGCTGAAGAGATTTCAACTCTGGAATGCGCTCGGCCAGTTGTGCCAGTGGTTCATCCATGTACGGATGGGCATCGGCACAATCAGATTCATCGCTCGTAACCGCACCTTCCGTGCTCTCCTTGATTGCTTTGGTGTGATTCGTCGTCCCGCTTGGCTTCTCTGGCTCCGCTGTGGACTTCTCTCTGCGCAGGGACTGCGAGTAATACCCTTGCCGGGCGCGCACCGTCAGGCCGGGTTGGGCGAGACGTATTTCCAGATGGTGGTATTCGTTGGGTTGATCGGGAATGGCTGGATCGAAGGTGAGTTCGTAGTAGGCACCGGCATCCGCAAGGCATTGACGGAGGAGGCCGGCGACGTCATTGCTAGAGCTGAGTGCAGCACCGCCCGTTTGGGTGGCGATGACCTCCAGCGCCAGATTACCTGGGAGGACTTGGTTGGGTTTGGTAACACCTTTGAGGAAACTCTTCCAGTAGAAAGTTCGCGGGCCAGCGGCGTCGGCGCTGCCTAGAGGATCGATACTGTAGAGAGTGATGCGCCCCTCAAGCAATACGGAAGAGAGACTGACAACGCGCTCGAAGAGCTGCTGCTGTTGCTTTGAGCTGAGCTCGACGTCGGGACCCGAGAGGATCGGCCAGCCAGGAGATACCCAGAGAATGATTTTGCGGCCCGGGCGGGGGGCCTCGTGGGCTGCAAGCTCGCTGAGGGCGTTGAGGGAAAGCTGGAGACGCTCGTCGGCGCCGTAGAAGCCGGCGGCACGGGTGATATCGCGGAGGCCGATGGAGTACTTCTCGAGAGCGGCACTGAGCGCGTTCCCATCGGTGGAGAAGTCGTCCTGAACTTTGGTGCCTGTGTCGGTAAAGACGGC
>Ga0209139_10000256_pt1 | contig 17687 bp, 21 predicted proteins | sample BogFormECP14_OM3_FD_188246 | JGI IMG/M metagenome (GOLD analysis project Ga0209139, IMG submission 188246) | Bog forest soil microbial communities from Calvert Island, British Columbia, Canada - ECP14_OM3 (SPAdes) (version 2) | ecosystem: Environmental > Aquatic > Freshwater > Wetlands > Bog ...
CCCGTCTTTAGCGGCAGAAGTGCCGGTGGTCACTAAGGCCCCACAATTTGTCGGGTAGGAGTTATATCTGGTGTCGGCATTAAATTGGTGTGAAACGCCAAACGGATCGTGATAGACCCAATTGGTGTAGTCAATGTATATACACTCGCCGCTGCGTTGCCCGCCTGAGCCGACTTGGGTGGTTATCTGACTATAGCTGAGATTACCGTACCGGAATCCTGCATGCTGCCCGCGTACCAATTGGCTGAACCTGAAAGCTGTACGCGTGCAACTGGCATACCTGCCGAGAAGGCATTTGCGAGTTGAGTGAGTATAGCCGTAGCGTTGGTCTGTTGCGGAACGGCGGTTTGGCTACGTGCGGACGAGGCAATCAGCCCTAAGGCAAGAAAGAGCGAAACATGCGTTCGCGTCACTGTGTACTCCAGTGTTGTGAATGTACAGCGACATCTAATGGGGGAAAGTCGTGGCCTTTCAGCCCGACAAACACGCCAACGCTATCCAACGATAGTCCGCTCGTCAAGCGAAAAGTTTAGGCCGCCGTCACGCAAACGATATCTATTCCGCAGTGAGTTTACTCATCTCTTACTAAAGAACTAAAGGCTTCAATCAGTGTTGGCTGATCCTCAGCAGGGTTGTCCCGGGTCCGCCAATACCGCTCAATGGTGCGCAAACTACAACCAAACTTTTGTGCTGTTCTGAGTTTGGCTATTTCAAGCCGGACTCCTTGACGTTGCAGTTTGCAAACGTAATCCAGGGCTTCTTCTACCGTGTCGGCACTCATTGAGCGAGGACGGCCACCGTCCGGAGCGGGAAGCGTGCGACCAGCTTCTTCTCCGAGCATCTTTAGCCCTAACCGCAACAACTGGGGCAGCCTGGGCATAAGAAATAAGATCATCATTCTTTCGCGCATCGAGAGTGGCGGCAGCCTGTCTAGTGTTTCCCTTAACTGATCAGGCGTGCGCATCGTTTCTATCCCGTCACTCGCGAACCGGATGAGCCGTGCCACAGTCTCGACGCCGTCTTCATAGTTCTGCGCGCCAACTGTACGCATAGCATTTTCAAAAGAAGCTACGATCTTCTCTCGCGTTTTCTCGTCCAACTGTCCTCCGCCAAAACCCTCTTTCCTATTTTGGCATCCAGGCCGACAAAATATCAGCCTGCTGTTAAGGCGGTAGCACCATGCGTCAATAAGCAGCATGGACGAGCGGAGTGCGGTCGAACTTAAATCCGGGGAAACGGTTCACCAGTCCGTTCCGGGGCTGAGACGGCCTACATCTACAGCGACGGCTGGCCGAAAGCCAGCGGCTCGTCCATCTGTTTTTGAGGTTGGTCCGGAGTCCCGCGCAGCGGGGCTACGATCTCAGCCTAAAACTGGGCGGGGTGCGGGGCAGAGCCCTGCTGTAAAGGAACAGCGCGCAGCGCTGCACGCCGATGAGTCTCAGGGCGAAGCCTCTTCAGTCTCCGTGCTGGAAGAGCACGACATTCGTCTGTTATTAGAATTCTTCACCATTCTGGACCGCTGGGACCGGGAGGCGCATGAAGCTTAGCGCCTGTTCCAGCAGAAGCGAATTCCTTGAAACGTTCTATGGCATCGCTATAGCGACTCGTGTGCCGCTGGCGGATACATTCCCTATCAGGGAATCCAGCAGGCCCAAGGATGGTCGCTATAGCGATTTTAACGAGCATTCTTTTTCCGCATTCCTATCGTGCTTTGGCGTGTGCTTCGGTTCTTCGGCGGCGCACGCCGCCGGTTGCAGGCTCTGTCTAATAGCCTGCAACTCACGTCATGGTGACGAGGTTGGGGGGTGGCGATGATCGATAAACTCGATCTCCGCATTCCCAGCGGAAGCGTCTTCAGTCCCGAGGTTCGCGAATACACCAGAGCGCTTCCATATGAAACCTACACGACACGTGTAAGGCCTGCCGTGCATTACGTTGGCAAGGCCGACCTTCGCCCCTTGAAAATTGATGCTCTGCTCCACATGCAATGCAAGCATGGCAACCACGATCACAAGCTGGAAATCTTTGACGTGGGAACAAAGACGTACAGCCAGGTCGTGCAGCTTATCCAGTCCGTCGCAGCTGTACGCGTCGATGCTCTGGACGTGATGCGTATTGACCTCGCGGCAGACGTACCAGATGTGACCGTACCGTGGTTCAAAGACCACGTACGCTTCAAATTCAAGCGCACCGACAAAGAGCACGGTGCACTCAAGTACGGCATGATCGGACATGGCGAAACGGAAACGCTGATCGCGGGTACGCGCCCGAACGTGTTCCGGATTTACAACAAGACCGCCGAATGGAAAGTGCAGTATCGCAGGATGAAGCGAAGAGAGAATAAAGACGCTGATTCCCTGGAATTTGAAAAGGAATTCGGGGTAAAGGAGACAGACATCCTGACGCGTATTGAACGGCAGTGCGGAGGAGATCGCATACCGCCGGAACTTGCCACGTTCGGGCATCTGATGCGCGCGCCGGAGTTCAATCCCTTTGACCGGCTTGAGATCATCAGCTCGGGACGGAAATCCCTACCGACGCCGGAAGAGTGCGACGGACTTGAGTATTACACCGGACTTGGCATGCACGTACAGGCGGAGCGGGTTGGAATGCAGGAGTTCCGGAAGCGGCTGAACAAGCAGACCGGGGGAAATGCGGCAAGGACCCTCCAGCGCTATAGCAAGTTCTTCCCGGATGAGTTCTACACTCCCATCTCGGTGCAGCAGATTTACGCAACGTACCGTGCGTCGGTCATGGAGCAATTAGCCGCGTAACTCAAACGCAAAACTTGACTCGTGCAATGGGGCTAAGCATAATTCTTTTCACGATGAAATTACCGGAAAACGTACGAGCTTATTTTCAGCGACAGGGAAAGATCGGTGCGGCAAAACGCCAGGAAGTAATCACTCCCGAGCGGCGAAGTGAAATAGCACGCAAAGCGGCGCAGACACGTTGGGCAAAAAAGGCAGCAAAGACGACTACAAAGAAAGGCACGAAATGAGCATACGTACAGCCGTTCTCTATGCACGTGTATCCAGCCGTGAGCAGCAGCAAGAGGGATACTCGATTGAGGCGCAGGTACGTCTCCTGCGTACGTTCGCGGAAAAAAGCGGATTTGAGATCGTACGTGAATTCGTGGAGGTTGAATCCGCAAAGGCGAGTGGCCGGAAGCAGTTTGCCGAAATGGTTGCGTTCTTCAAGCGCAATCGTTCCTGCCGTATGCTGCTGGTTGAAAAGACCGACAGACTGTACCGCAACCAACGCGACGCCGTCACGCTTGAAGACCTCGATATTGAGATCCATTTTGTGAAAGAGGGAGAGATTCTCGCGAAGAATTCCAAGTCGCAAGTGAAGTTCATGCACGACATTCGTCTGGCAATGGCGAGGAACTACTCGGAGAACCTGCGTGAAGAAGTAAAGAAGGGGATGTGCGAGAAAGCATCGCAGGGTACGTACCCAGGACGTCCGCCCTTTGGATACCGCAACAACAAGGCCGAACGTACCATCGAAATTCATCCCGAAAAGGCTGTCATCGCGAAACGCGTTTTTGAGTTGTACGTATCGGGACGTTATTCGCTTCTGGCGCTCAGCAAAGCTGTACGTGAGGAAACGGGTACGTACATATCTAAAACGAATCTGCACAAGATGCTCACGAATCCGTTTTACATTGGCCGTTTTGAGTTTAACGGCAGTACGTATGAGGGAACGCACAAGAGCATCATCAGTCACGAACTGTACGTACAGGCACAGTCGGTTCTCGACGGACACAACAGACCGAAGTACAGCAAGCACGAGATTGCGTTTCGCGGACTGCTGACGTGCGCTCATGACGATTGCGCAGTGACCGGCGAGATTAAGAAGGGCAAGTACGTGTACTACCGTTGCACCGGATTTCGGGGCAAGTGCGCACTGCCACGTTTTCGCGAACAGGAAATCTCAGAGAAATTGGGACACGTACTCCAGGACGTACACATTCCGGCAGAGGTTGTGCGGAGTATCGAAGCATCCTTGCAACAGGCTCAGAAGAGGATGCGTGACGACGCATCGCAGGAACGCGCACGGCTGGAGCGCGAACTCACTTCGCTATACAGCCGCATGGACGCGGCTTATCTGGACAAACTTGACGGCAAAATCACTGAGGACTTCTGGCAGCGCAAGCAGGCTGATTGGCAGACCGAAGAACTGAGGATTAAAGGGCTGATTGCGGGGGTAGACGAAGGCAAAACCGGAGACCGACTGCTAGACGTGCAAAGGATTTTAGAACTCGCGGAAAAGGCTTATTTTCTGTACCTTACGCGAAAACCGGCAGAACAGGCCGAACTGCTCAAAAAAGTACTTTTGAACTGCTCTCTCGACGGCGTAACTCTTTATCCTACATACAGAAAGCCCTTTGACATGATTGCTAAACGGGCGAAATTCCAAGAATGGTCGGGGCGGAGGGATTCGAACCCCCGACCCTCTGCTCCCAAAGCAGATGCGCTACCAGACTGCGCTACGCCCCGACTTCGTTTCCCCGACTCATTTATTGTACCGTACACGCGGCCCGTGTCAGACTGTGTTGGCTGAGTCTTGAGCATGCGCCTTGCGCTAGATCTGATGCGCCAGCCACTCGGCGAACCAGATCAGCAGGATGAGAGGTACCATGAAGATCGCGGTCACACAGAGAGCCAGAAGGCCCAGAAAAACCCAGTCTTTCCAGGTATGCCGGTGCGGCTGTTCCAGGTGGCGCGTCATCAGTGCATAATTGCGCCGGTTGGCTTTCCATGCGATGTCGAACATATCTCCCAGCAGGGGAATGGAGCCGACAACGACATCGACGGCGAGGTTCACGACCATACGCGCGAGCGTGACGTATGGCACACCGCGAAACCATGCGGCGATGATGAGAATGCAGGAGGCCAGTCCTGCAAGCACATCGCCCAGCCAGGGGATGAGGCCGATGATGCCGTCCAGTCCGAAGCGAATGGAGGTACCGGGAATGCGGAACCAGTCATCGAGCAGATGCGCCAGCAGGTCGAGATTCTCATCCGCAAAGAGGTTGCCACCAACCCGCGTGCGGGGTGGGAGACTCTTGCTGATCGGAGGAAGGATATCTGGTTGCATGCCCTTACTATGTCTTAGATGCGGGGCGTCGCGATGTCCAGATGAAAGCGCGAAAATGCACCGTAAAATGCTACAATGAGTACTTGTATGGCGGCTATAGTTCAGCGGCAGAACGCCTGACTGTGGCTCAGGATGTCGTGGGTTCGATCCCCACTAGCCGCCCCAGACGCGCTTGACTCCTGCCTCACAAATCAGCCAACAGTCTTCGCCGGGAAGCATATTTGTTGGCTGCTCCGGCTGGGCTTACGCCACTTGGAAACCCGATTTCTATCCCCCCAAAATTCCTGCTAAAAAGTTCTTAGAGTACTACGCGACGCGGTTGAATTCTGTCGAGGTGAACTACACCTTTCGCAGCCTGCCCAGCGCGACGACCACGGCCTCCTGGCTGGCGGCGACCGGTGCGGACTTCCGCTTTTCATTCAAAGCGCCACAACGTATCACGCATATTTCGCGACTCAAGAATTGCGGCGAGGCGCTAGGGTTGTTCGCAGGGTCGATTCAACCGGTGATTGACGCCAAGCGCTTTGGAGCAGCCCTGTTCCAGCTGCCGCCGAATTTCAAAGCCGATGCGGAGCGGCTCGCGTCCTTTCTGGACGAAGCGACGTCCTCAAATTTGAGAATGGCTTTCGAGTTTCGTCATGAGTCATGGTTCACGGACGAGGTTTATGCTGTTCTTGAAAGGCACAATGCCGCGCTTTGTATAGCAGAAAGCGATGAGCTGGCGACTCCGGACGTGCGGACGGCTGATTTCACATGCTTTCGCCTTCGTAAGAGCAACTATTCAGCAGAAGAAATGAGCGCTCTTTGTGGGGGCTTGCGCGAATCGGCGCAATCGGGTGACGTATTCGCATACTTCAAGCATGAAGATGAGCCAACCGGCGCTCTGCGTGCGACCGCCGTTATGAAAGAGCTTCACGGGCAATGACGAAGATCTTCTCCAAGTTTGCGGCTGCAACTGCCAATGGCTGGCACAGCGATTTCGTCCCGCGCCGTTTTTTGAACAATGGGCACGTGATGACTTTGGCTGGTAACTTTCTGCCGCGCCATTGGTCGCTTCCAGATCCGGAAGAATTATTGGTGGAAGTAGAGGGCCCGATTGCCGGCCACGAGTTGTATGGCCCAACACACGTTCTTTGCCATTGCCACTGGCAGCCTGCGGAGGTTCGCAGCGAGCGTCTGACAGTGGTTCTGGTGCACGGCCTGGAGGGGTCGTCTAATTCACAGTATGTGCTAGGCAACTCAACGCGAGCCTGGGCGGCGGGTTGTAACGTTGTTCGCATGAACATGCGCAGCTGCGGTGGAACGGACAGGTTTTCGCCAGCGATTTACCATTCCGGCTGTTCAATCGATATGGCTCGCGTTGTGGGCGAGATTGTTTCGCGGGAAAGACTGCAGGCTGTTGCGCTCATCGGCTATTCCATGGGTGGCAATCTGGTGCTGAAGTATGCGGGTGAGCTTGGGGACAGTGCGCCCTCGGTGCTCAAAGCGGTTGTCGGGATATCGCCGTTGATGGACCTCGCTGCATCTTCTGCCGCACTGCACGAGCCGCAGAATCGCTTTTACGAAAAGTATTTTCTGCGTTCTATGATCGATCGCATACGGCGCAAGGCAGAGCTTTTTCCGGAAATCTATTTGCCGTTTTATGCCGGCGGCATGCTGCGCAAACTACGCAGTATGCGCGATTTTGATGAGCAGGTAGTGGCACGATTTGGCGGCTTCGCTGACGCTGATGATTATTACTATTCCGTCGCCAGCTCAAAGGTCGCATCGCAACTGAGCGTGCCGACGCTCATTGTGCACTCCCTTGATGATCCGTTTATACGCATGCTGCCAGAGACACGACAGACGTTGATCGATAATTCTCACGTCAACTTTATTGAGACGAGGCATGGCGGTCACTGCGCGTTCCTGGCTCCAACTGCGGATGGTTACTGGGCGGAGAAGACCCTGCTCGGCTTCCTGCTTGCCGCTGTGCCCGATCAAGTGCATGGAAGCTGATTGGTCGGTTGAGATTGGCGCTGATCTTCCGATGATCATCGTGCCGTGGGAAGGCTTTGTCGATTTGCGACGGGATCCTTTGCTTGCATCCAGATTGAACGAAACAGCTAACTCGCCGAGTCTGGCCCAAGCGCTGATCAAACTGAATCAAGAGGCGTCGCCCGTCTTCACATCCAAGTGCGACCTCTGGCTGCTCTCTGCAGACGAGATCGATCCGCTGGAGTTTGACGCCAAGAGAGGAGATACACAGCAGGGAATTGCCTGCTACATCGACATCATCGCGCGCAGGCGATCTCTCTTCGCATCTTTTCCAGCCCATGAGGCGTGGGTGCGCTCAGTTACAAACAAAATGCGAGACGTACGGATGCCGCAGACTCACGCTGACTTGGTTATTCGACCCTCCACAGTGAACGACCGCGCCGGGTATGCACTGACACTTTACGTTGCATCGTGTGGTGCTACGGAAGATGTCGCCCAGAGTATTTTTCGCGTCGCGCTGGAGACCGCCTCTACGATTACAATGGACTTATCACCCACCGTGGGCGAGTAGCTCAATTGGATAGAGCACCGGCCTTCTAAGCCGGGGGTTACAGGTTCAATCCCTGTCTCGCCTACCAAATCTAGATCCGAGAACATCCAAAGTCATCCCTTCAACCCGATAAATCTCATTATTTTCAATGAAAACTTTGTCCTAGAATGTCTACCGACATCCATTGACAGCCGGGGGCAACTGGGGGCAACTGGGGGCAAGATTGGGGGCAGTTTAGGGCATTGTTGAGAGTTGCCCCCAATTTTAAAAGGGATGTCCTATGCCACTCACCGACAACACGATTCGCAAAGCCAAGCCGGAGCAGAAAACCACCCGGCTATTTGATCCGCGGGGACTTTACCTGGAAATTTCTCCGAATGGCGGCAAGTGGTGGCGATTGAAGTATCGTTTTGGCGGAAAGGAAAAGCGGCTGTCGCTCGGCGTTTACCCAGACTGCGTCGAGCGAAAAAATAGCGCATGGGAATCCACGACGACGCTTTTTCAATCTTGGAGGTGTTGGGCTGAACTTAATGGCGATGTCGCTGGATCTGTCAAACGATTCTGCGAAAATCTGACCGCGCGGGGTTATAGCCAGCATCGAAAGAACACGGGCAGAGGATTTGACGGAATCTTACTGAAAAAAGGCATAGTGACGCCTCGTGACGCCTCGGGCATATATCCCCGTGTAACGCGCGCGGGTAACGGTCATAATAGGCAGCCCTGTCACCTAGCGTCACCTGAAAATTCTCCGAACCGTGAAGGATGCGAAAATCGTGAAAAAATTGCCGACCTCGGTTTTGATGTGGAATCAATGCTCAAACTGATCAGTGATGCCTCGCTCAAAAAACAAGCGCCGCGCACGTTTAGGGCCGAGTTCCTTGTTGCGATCGTTGAACGAATGACGACAGGGAAGTTCAAAGACAAAAGAGACGCAGCGTTATGGTTGATAACAAAGGCGCTTCAGTACTACCAGTTGGTGGCAAAGTGGATGGTGCATGAACAGAAATGGGCAGTGGTGCCGAAGTCCTTCTTCATTGACCGCAAATATCTGGAAGATTTGTCAATGTGGGGTGATCAGGAATACGCGAGTCTCAAACAGAATGCTGAATTTAGAGAGCAATATTCCAAAAGGGTAGACGAATATGTCGCCGCCAAAGATGCTGAAGTTCTTGCGAAAGCTAATCTCTCCGGAATTGCCACAGGTGTAAGCAAGCACAGCACGAGTGAGGACGAAAAGCGTCAAACCACGTCAACCCATCAATCAAATGTTGACACGTTACACTCTGTCACACCGTTACAGGCCCTTACTTCGTTACACAACAGTGTCCAAGACATTCATGAGGACAAACCGGTGAATGTGTTTATTCCTGAAAAATCTGCCGACCTCGCTTTACATGAGAAACATGCTTCATTCGTGCCTCAATCCGACGTCGAAGCCGGTATTGAGGATCGCAGCTCCCAGAATAGCAATGGGATAATTCGCAACAAACCCCCAAAAAAGAACACGGCAACATTGGCCGGCGGCGACGACAATCCAGGTAGTACGCAGTCTGATTTTTTTGGGCGACCAGCAAGTAAACTCCGAAAGAATGGAGGCTTCGGCAGTTTTGCACCGACTGTCCGGAATTTCTTGAAGCCATGACGATGAGATCGCCGCGCACTAACCCTGGGAAGTATCCAGCCAGTCACCGGAAATAGTGGGGGGACTTCAGCAGGATCGCAAGCATTAGCTGGGTTCGGAAGTTTGGGGATTCTTAATGATGACAACCGTGCGCACCAATCTGGATAAGTATGTGGCGCGTCACAGGCAGATCTGCGAGCGTGCGGAGCGCGAATTCGCCGAAAGCCGAGCCACTCTGACATTTGCATCGCCCACGTGGTCGAGGCCTACTCGCAGCGAGTCGAGGAGTACGCGAAACTTGGAAACGAACTGGCAGGAATCAACGTCCCTCGATCACGCGGTACGCGATCATGCGTATCGCCGTGCGAGAAATGGCTTTCGCCACGGGCTGCTAAGGGGCGTTTTGACGTTGGACGGCGATTCCATCAAATTCCAATTGCCCGAGAGTGCCTCTCATCTTGTTCCTCTGCTGCGCGCTGAGAAGGTGGCGGTTAATCCTGCGAACACAGAAGATGTCGATTCGGACGATCGCCTCCGTGATGAAGCTGGCTCCCGGCACCGTGGCCAAACTGGTGGGGTCTTTGCGTAGACCATTGACAGTCGCCGAGCTATTTCAGACGGCAGGCCTCTCGCCGAGAGGGCCCGTGCCCTGGGGGACCGACGTGCCTGAGTCCAATGCAGGTGTTTACGTGGTCGCTCGGGTCGGCGACCCTAAGGCAGATTGCACACCTTGTGCTCTACGATTCATCGACCCGCTACCTCCCGGCATAGACCTTGATCTCGAATACGAACGTCAACGATGGCTTCCAAGCGAATCCATCATCTACATTGGAAAAACAGATCGACCGATACGCAAGCGTGTCAGCGAGTTCCATACCCATAGGTGTGGGGATAAGAGTCCTCATGCTGGGGGGGCAGGTCATAAAGCTGTTGAAGTGCGATCTGTGGGTTTACTGGTCAGCTGCAAGTGCAAGAAACGTGTCCGTATACTCTTGGGACAAGTTTTGGGACGGAAATTTTGAACCACGGAGACATTGATTTCAGGGCGTTGAAATTTCGTCCCGAAACTTACCCTTTCTGAAACACGCCCAGCGGAGCCCTAGCTTACCCACGTAATATCCTTTAGTAGGTACAGCCATGAAATACGCCAGTTGTCCGACCGGTGTAGTCAACGCGCCAGTGGAGGTTGTCTGGACGCTTCTTACGCATCCGGAGGGATGGGGCGACTTCTATAACGTGCGTATTACCGCTGCCGATCCTGCCGGGCCTGCCGTTGTCGGACAAACAGTTTTCGCACAGTCCGGCCCAGAGTTCCTGCACCTCAAGCTGCAGTTCCGGTTCACGAAGATCGACGCATTGAACTATAAGCTCGGATTCAATGCGCGATTTCCATTTGGCGTCACTGTGCGGGAAGACATGAGCTGTATTCCGCTGGGACAGCAACAATGCCGTGTCAACTATCACTGCGGGTTCGGCTTTCCAACAGGATGGCGCGGTGCGGTGCTGCACTTTCTCATGCGCCGCCGGCTCGACAGCGGTCCGGCAGACTCGCTGGCCCGGCTACAGCGAGAGGCAGAGCGACTTTATGCGGAGTCTCCGAGGTAGAAGTCGTCACAACGCCCATCCAGCAAGTAGGACACAGCCGTCTCGAATCGTACCCTTTTCAGGACAGAGCGAACGCACATGGCCGATAAACGTCAGTACTCTATCGGAGCTGCTCCGCAAGAAAAGGTGTGCGTAGTGGATGGAGCTAGAGCGGAGCAGGTCGGATAGAGCGGTTTGAAGGAAGGCGCTGGTGCGGCGGGCGAGGATGCTGGGGGCTATGGGTTTTTCATGCGCTGAGATGTGCCGAGGCAATCAGAAGAGACATGCCGAGTGGAGTGGAAGTTCTCTGCAACCAGGCGCAACAGATGCGGGGAGACGCTGCGGGACGCAGCGTTAGGTAGAGGAGAAGTGCTGTATTCGGGCCTGAGACACACTTCACGTGAGCATGCTGCGAAGCATACGGTGAAGGCCGCTATGCTCTGGCAGCTAGGAGGAGTCAAGGAGGTATACCTCCTTTCGTTCAAACCGGCTATCCGCTGAAGTGCTTGTGACGTAGTTCATGGCTCCCAACTGTACGAGATGCGGACTATACGGACATGTGGATTGCGTAATGAAAAAGCCCTGCAATGAAAGCGAGTGTACCTATCCTGAAGTGGTCTCGTTCGCGGCGATCAGCCTCGTTTTTGCTACTCTACAGATCTCAGTTCTCGAGGATGCGAGTTTGCGTTAACTAGAAGTAAGCAGCAAAATCCGGTTTCTCATTCCACGTTAAGTCAAAGCGGAAACGATCGATCAGTGCTCATTCACTGAACGGGACGCCGAATGATAACAGAGCGGTCCGCGATGGACGATGCTGTGCGCCGATCAGGCTTGGTTTCTTGCCCATGGCTTTCCAGACTCGAAGTGCAACGGCATTCATATAGAGCAGCCGTACCTGCTCTCGGCTTTGTCCGCGCTCGCTATAGATGCTGATTGTGGTTAGAAGCTGCGTTTGTCCAGATTCAATCAAATATGATCCCATGCTGACGGAAGGAGCGTTCTGGGTGTCCTGCACCTCCTCCGCGCTTTGCGCAACGATCTGATAATTCAGTGATCGTCGAGAATGCCCTCCGTCCAAACTAAACAAAAGATCATTCGACGTGTAGCTTGATGAATATTCTGGGTTGTCCATTGTATTTAGTCTTCTAATCCAGGTGCAGGGGAGTATCGCTCCACGTATCGTAGCGTGATTCCTGGTGGTCACGTTTTATCTGCTTTTGTTCTTGCAAACCAGTAATATCGCCTCCAACAATTGACACAGCGAATCGGAGACAATGCGAGCAGCCGCAGAAGACGATCCAGAGGGTGCGAGTCGGCCGTCTGGAATTCGACCGAGCTACAGCGAGGACAGTTCCGACGCGTCCAGAGTATCCGTGGGACGCTGCTGGGCCAATTCAGTTCTGCAGAATTCATTTGAGTACCCTTTCCAATTCGATGAGCGGTACGCTAAGAATCATTTCCATCTCCTGGGCTGGAATGAGAATCCAGCCAAGACAGAAGAGCACCGACGCTACCAGTCGCTATACATGAGTCGCCTGCTCCGTAGTAAAGGTGAATGATATCGTGACGCGGCACGCTATTTGAGCTGTTCATGCAAGACACGAGCTAGACGAGTCAATCAGTCTCGTGCATCCGTGCAACCGAAAGGCTTACAGCGCCGCGAGCTGTCGGATTGTCATCTCGTCAACCAGGCTAAGAGAGGTCTGTAGCTGTATCTGGCGAGCATAAAGCGTAATCTTAGCGACGCGGAAGCCAAGGTATTTCGAGACACTTACCGACTCCAATTCAGCGGCGTTGAACCTGTCCTTGATTCGATCAAGGGCACGAGCTATCGCTTGATCGATAGCCGCTGTTGCTGTGCGGCCGACACCGAAACGGGCATAGGCAGCCTCTAACCACATGAAGTGCCAGCCCGCATTTCGTACCTTTAAGTCCACAGCGGCTGCCATCGTGTCTTTGACAGACATCCATGTTCCGCAAAACTGCTCTTGTATCAGATCAAGTCCATCAGGCAGCACGCACTCCGTGCGCAGGAACATCGAATGGGGGTTCATGCTTGCGGCTTTTTGACTGCCGATGTGCCGGAATTTGTCGCGTTCGGGTTTGTGTCGCGACGCCCGTTTCCGGAGTAGCCCGTACCATCTGGCTGGCTCACTGGCGCAAACGGAAAGATTAATTTTTTGCGTCGTGCAGCAAAATGATTATTTACGTCCGCTTTTTTGATGAGACTCATGGTGGCTCCAGTCGCCCTGTGGCTTACTTGAAAGGTGCTCGTCTGGAGCGAAATATGGATAGCTTGAGGCGAGGAAGAATACTAGAACTACATCTTAAGCATACGCGGTAAACAGTCGCCGCGCCGTCAATAGGAAATCCAGTTAGACGTTTTCATGTCTCGATTCAAATGTCATTCGCACCGGCCGTGTCGAGAGTTCGTCGCAGCTCCCCAGGAACGGGCTCTCCTGGATATAACGAGAGAAGATGCCGACTCTTGCAACGTAGAACCATAGGTGTTTGGCTACGACAATGTGCCCGATTTCAGCGGCATTGAAGCGTTCGTCCACTTTGCGAAGAGCCAGCTGTGCCGCTCTATAGATTGCACCCTGGGTGCTATTTGCATATCCGCTTCTCCAGTACATTCTTGTGAGCACATTAGAATTCCACCCGAGGCCTCGGATGGTTTTATCCAGCCACGGGGCATCACCCGACTGCAGGACCACCCATCCCTCGCAAATGGTCTCACCGGCCAAAGCAATACCTTCGGGGAGCATGATATGTTCGCGGAGAAAAATTGTATGCTGCTCAAGTTCTCGCATCCGAATAATTTCTCCTCTAAAGAGTTACATCGTTGCAGACATCATTTATCGGGCCGTTGCAGGTAGTATCCGTCTGCACGGTGCCAAAAGCTGTGCTGTTTTGCTCAGGAATGTCTCTATAGTCAGCATGGGCGGGAGTTTCCAGACATACTTCTGCGCAGCCTGCTCTCTCGCGAGGCACAACAACATGGAGGGTGGCCATGCAGTTTTCTTCAGGAATGAGCAAAACAGAACAGATTTGTTGCTTTCGTCGGTGTAATCCTGTTGGAGCGTGCGAGTACGTATACGTTCCAGAAGTGCAATACCGAGGAGGAGCTTTCATGAATACAGCATCCAAATGCGCACATCCAGCCTGCAGCTGTGTACCCGTTGATGGGAAAAAGTACTGCAGCGCGACCTGTGGCGATGCAAAAGGAATGTTGGAATTGACCTGCCAGTGCCAGCACACAGCGTGCCATGGCGCGCAGTTGAAGAAGTAGTCGAGCAGTTCACAAGGAATTTCTTGCTAGTCTGCGTTCTTCAGAAGGGTAATTATGTTCGGAATACTATTAATCATCATTATCGTGGCGCTTCTCATAGGAGCATTTCCCAGGTGGAACCACAGCCGCAGCTGGGGGTACTACCCAAGCGGCGGCCTGGGTTTGGTTCTCGTCATCGTTCTAGTGCTACTGCTGCTCGGTCGGATCTAGTGAGCACAACTCGCCCTCAAAGTAGCGGCCTGACCCGTCTCAGGATCGAAAATCCCGATCGAGGAAATGGCAGGAGTCTGACCGGAAACCTGCTTCCAGTGGCATCCGATTCTATAATTGTTCGTAAGATTTCCCCGTCTACCTCAGATCGGCTGCGGTCACGTACCCCATCTGGACTTTTCCCCGGCAAGACCGCATCCGGGAAGGGACCCTCTCAGATGACAGAGCTGAAAAACATAGCCTTCGATGCCGCCGCCTTTCTGGCAAGAGCCGGACTAGGACGAAGGATCGTTCAACTAAAGTCAAAGGAGACTTTCTTTTCGCAGGGCAATTCCGCTGATTCCGTTTTCTATCTTCAGAAGGGCCGCGCAAAACTCACAGTGGTCTCGAAAAACGGCAAAGAAGCCACAATCACGCTTCTCTCCACGGGAGATTTCGTTGGCGAGGAGTCAATTGCTGGCGTACCGGGTCTTCGACTGGCGACTGCCACTGCAATTACGGCCTGTGTGGCGCTCAAGATCGAAAGGGAGGAGATGATCCGCGTGATGCATAAGGAGCACTCCTTTTCCGACCTGTTCTTAACGTTTCTGCTGGCCCGCAGTATGCGAACCCAGGCCGATCTTGTCGATCAGCTTTTCAACTCCAGTGAAAAGCGTCTGGCGAGAATTCTCCTGTTGATGGCGGAATTCGGCAAGCCAGGCGAGCCGGAAACGTTGATTCCTCAGATTACGCAGGAAACGCTGGCGGAAATGATCGGCACCACCCGGTCCCGCGTCAGCTTCTTCATGAATCGATTTCGCAAGCTCGGTTTTATCGAATATAACGGGCGCATCCGGGTTCACAAGTCGCTGCTCAATATCATTCTCCACGACTGAATCATCTGCGCAGATCATTGTGATTGTCTCTCCTGGCCCCCGCAGGAGTGTGTCTGAATTAGGCCAATAGCGCGCCAAGTGAGCAAAATTGAACAGATCGAAGGTTTCTCTGCTGCGATGCTTGACTGAAGAAGCGCTTAAATGCTCAAGGAAAGGCTCGCGATGTCCCCCAAAGAAACAAGACTCCTTATCGTCGATGATGACGCATTGATTTGCGAGTCGTTATCCTTCATTCTTGCTGAATCTGGCTATCGAGTCCGATCAAGTGCGGATGGCTTCTCTGCGCTCGTTGAGCTGCGAAATGAGATCCCTGACATTCTGCTCTCCGACCTCAATATGCCGGGTATGTCCGGTTTCGAATTGCTCTCTGTGGTCCGTCGCCGGTTTCCCGCGATCAAGGTGATTGCTATGAGCGGTACGTTTTCAGGTGACGGAATACCACCGGGGGTTGCCGCTGACGCTTTTTACGAAAAAGGAACCAATCTGGAGTCTTTATTGCAAATCATAGAAGCCATGACCCGCTCGGAGCGGCAGTTGGATCTCCAGCATTCCAGCCTGATGGCGCCTATCTGGATTCCGAGAAACGGGCATGATTCTTCCGGGGAAGCATGTGTTGTGATCACCTGCCCGGAGTGTCTGAGGACGTTCTCACAGATTCTCGATAAAACTATCTGGTCTGTCCGCGAAACAAGTTGCGTCTATTGCCACAGCTTGATTCACTACGCAATCGTTCAGCCGACAGATCCGACGTCTCCAGAGGCTTTTCAGCGTAAGCCAGGCACTGGAATGCCCACGCCCCTCAGCGTGCCCGATCCCAACTAATTTGTAGGCAGAGAAAGGACTACTCCCATGCGCGAGTTAGCCGAACTGACCATGCTCTTACGCGAAGGCACGAAATTACCTGACGATCTTAAACTCGCAACCGAAGAGTTTCGAGAGGATTGGAACTTAGTTCTGTCCGGCGATGCGCATTGGCTGGATAAGAAAATCCGGAGGCGCAGGTGGTATTTACTCTGGATTGATGAAAGATCGCTAAGAAGCGGCGTAGGGAAGACCTCACAGGAGGCGATTGCCGGCGCACTCAAACTGGCTCTTCGTCATGTAAGTGCTCGATTTAATGCTGCCGAGGTTGAACATATTGAGTTAAAGCAGTATCCGTGGTTCTTTATAGCCAAGGTCAGAGTACATCCATATCAGATTCAGCAAAGCGCGGTTCTGTCTGCTGCCAACGAATCCGTATGCCTTCCAGTGTCCCTTCCCGCAGAGTTGATTGCCAGCACGAAGATCGCATTTTTCCTGTAGAGCTGTAGCAGTACATCTCTATTTTCACCAGCCAAGTGAGCTATTCAGCTCATCTATTGTTACGCATCTCTGGAACAATGATTCTGGAGAAGAGTCCGCGTTATCGACTCCCTCATGGTTCTGAGCTAAGTCAGCCCATCTGACATATGTATCTCTTAGCTCTCCGCACTCTTACAAGGAAAACTTATGAAGATCACGTCTCTGCTATTAATCAGCGCTTTTACATTGGCGAACGGAACCCTATGGGCTGGCACAGGACACCAGGACTCGATTGACCGCCTGCACATGTCCTCGGATATACTCCACTCCATCATGGAGGCTCCGGACAAGGGTATTCCGGAAGAAGTGCTGAGCGGTGCAAAGTGTATTGTCGTAGTTCCGCATCTGGTGAAGGCCGCCTTCATTGTCGGCGGTCAGCACGGCCGAGGGATCGCGTCGTGCCGTACCGAGACAGGCTGGAGCGCTCCTGCATTTATCTCCATGGGCGGAGGAAGTGCTGGATTGCAGATTGGCGTTGAAGGCGTTGACCTCGTCATGCTGGTCATGAATGACCGAGGCTTTCAGCATTTGCTCTCCAGCAAGTTCGAGCTCAGTGGTGACGCCTCTGCTGCGGCGGGCCCAGTGGGCCGCCACGCCTCTGCCGGCACCGATTGGAAGCTGAATACTGAAATCCTTACCTACTCGCGTTCGCAGGGCGTCTTCGCAGGAATTGCCTTGAATGGCGCAGTAGTCGAACAGGACAGCGACTCCACGCGTGCGATCTATGGCCACGATACTTCCTTCCGGGCCATCCTGTCAGGTAAGGTCCGCGCACCGAAATCCACGGCGAACTTTATGAGGACAATCAATGAGACGGGTCGCGCGGGTACGATTGCCGAAGTGAGCGCGGACAAGCGATAAGCACACACAAAATATTGAATCAGGGCCCGCTGATCGGGATTCTCACGGAATCTCGATCAGCCTAAGAAATCAAAAGGAGAACATAGTATGCCACTCATCCAAGTTGTCGTTACATTGATCGCCGTAGGAATTGTGCTGTGGCTCGTGAACCGCTTTATTCCGATGCAGTCAACCATCAAGTCCATCTTGAACGGAGTTGTTGTCATTGCCGTCGTGCTGTGGATTGCTAACCTGTACGGCATTTTCAATTCACTCTCGAGAATTCATATAGGC
>Ga0209139_10000258_pt1 | contig 17657 bp, 14 predicted proteins | sample BogFormECP14_OM3_FD_188246 | JGI IMG/M metagenome (GOLD analysis project Ga0209139, IMG submission 188246) | Bog forest soil microbial communities from Calvert Island, British Columbia, Canada - ECP14_OM3 (SPAdes) (version 2) | ecosystem: Environmental > Aquatic > Freshwater > Wetlands > Bog ...
GCCAATGGATCGCATCTCCGCCACGGCAGCGTGGTAGGTTTCACCCAATTGCTGCGCCACCCGCAAAGACACTTCTCCATGCTCGCGCAGAAACTCTAGAAAGTCCGCGCGCGGGATAAAATTCGCCTGCGCTGGCTCAATCACTTCCGCCGTCAATTCATACGGCTTGCCGGTAACGGTCGCCGGCAATCCCAGTACTTCTCCTGGCTCGGCAATCCTCACAATCAACGTGCGGCCATCCACCGACGACGTCGAAAGCTTCACCCTGCCGTTGCACAAAATGAAAACGCCGCGCGCCGCCTGCTCCTCCACAAAAAGCGTTGCCCCTTTTGGATAGGACGACGCCGAAGTGATTTCCGCAAGCCGCTGCACCGCCGGCTCCGAGAGATGGCAGAACAGGCGGTCCTCACGATGCGGGCAGGTCAGGCAATTCTCGATTATTTCCAATCCGTATGGGGCGCGCATAGAAACACCTGCCGACATTGTACGCCCGATTCTGCCCGGAACCATCTTGAAGCTGCTAATCATCAATCCTCGCCTGCTGGCGCGTTGCATCGCCCAATCACTGCTGGCCTACGCCGACCCACTCCCCGCGCCATTCTACCCGATTGAAGAAAAGCACCAGTGACGGAGGTCACGTCTTCGCGTGACGCCCGTCACCGCAATGCTCGTCCCAGAAGCCAATACTGGCACTGTAATGGAGGCCGCCATGTACAAAGATGAACGAGACTTGCTGGATGTCCTGAAGTTTGAGCTCGAATTCCTGGAAAAAGGCGGATACGGGCGTTCGCCGCGCGAAGCGTGGAGACCGCGCTACATCTTCGAGGATTCTCCCACCTGCATGAACTACGATTGCAAGGACAACCCGGAGCCCTGCAGCCACTGCGTCCTGACGCAACTTGTTCCGCCCGAGCTACGCAACGAGAAAATCCCCTGCCGCCACATTCCCATGAATGCGCTCGGTGAGAACCTGGATTCGTTGTATCGCTATGACGAGCAGCAGGAGATCGAGGAAAGCGTGGGCAACTGGTTGCGCGCAACCATCGCGAATCTAGAAGCCGCGCGGCGTGTGGTGCAGTCCGATGTCCACACGCCGCCTGCGCCCAATGGCGCAGCGATGCAATGCACGCCGCTGTTTCACCAGCAGCATCCCAAATGCGCGAATCCGGCTTGCTCTGCCGCATTTCACTGGCTTGGCGGCGGCAAGTTCTTCCGCTTTCAAGATACGCCGACGCAGGAAGACTCAGATGCCGCCGCGGCGAAACGCGCGAACAACCTACACCACGTAAAGCATTTCTGGCTCTGCGAACGCTGCGCGCACATTTTTACGATGGCGTACCAGGAAGAATCCGGCGTCGTGCTCAAGATTCTCTGGCCGGAATTACCGGTGTTCGTAGCGCAGAAGGAATTACCGGCGACATTTCGGAATTGAGGTATTCGCAGCGGACGCAGCGCAACCCTGGTCTTCGCTCGCGATGCCCTAGAGTGCCTTGCCGCGCGCAACAGTTAATTCGCGCGAGGCAAGCAGCTCAAGCAAGCACGCATCGATCGCTTCAAAACGTAGTCCTGAAATTCACTCACGGCGCGTCGCGCCACACGTCCCGCGGCGCCGGATACAGCTTGCGATACGCATCGTATCGCCGATTCATCAGCGCAATGTGTTTTGCGTCAGGCTCAATTCGTTGCGAAACGCGCACGGTCTCATCCGCTGCGTTCTCGACGCTCGTCCAGTTCCCGACGCCCACTCGAGCGAGCAACGCCTCGCCACACGCCGGACCTTCCTCCACTTCCAACGCGCCCACAGGCATGCCGTAAACGTCCGCCTGAATCTGGCGTGCACAAGATTCCTGGCCTTCGCGTTCGTTGCTGCGTTCCTCGCAGAAAGGGCCGCGGAGGTGACGCCGACTTCGCGAAAAGTCTTCTGCTCTTGTCGCAGGTTTCCGCCTTTGAATTTGTCACTGGCTTGGTGGCGGCCGGTTCGGCCTTGTCGAACCGGGCGGCCTTCGATTAGCTCGGCTCTTGCAGCGGCGCATTTCGCTGCGCCAATCGTGGCTCGCTGATCAGCGATGGCCCTCCGACGAAGACCGCCGCTACAAAGTCCTCTCAGTGCCTCTCCGCCAGAGCCGCCTCAAAATCACCAGCCGCTTTGTCGATTCCCGCGGATACGTTCTCGATGATCTGTGCCACTTGCGGAATCTGCGCCTCCGCTTCTTTCCATTTTTTCTCGTCCATGTATTCGTGCACCGCTGCCACCGTCTTCGCTCCGTACCCGGTGTATGCGCCCGGCGCATAAATCTGATTCTTGAACCACGGACGTTCCGGCAAACCCTTCTCATTCAGAAACAATCGCGAAATGCGCAACAAGTCCGCATTCAGCGTTTCCAAGGACTGCGGCGGCAAAGCCGGTGAACCCGCAGCCCGCCACGCCGCAAGCGCCTTGGAATAGCGTTCCGCGCTCTTCTTCAGCGCCTCAATGGAGTTTTTCATCGGTGTAAAATTCATGTACGGCGGCACCGCTTCCGCCGGCGGCGGCACGTACGTCTTGCGCGGATCGGCCGACGCGGCAAAAACGCCTTCCTGCAATTCCAGATTGCGCTCGGTGATTTCGTCCTGTTTGTCTTTCAATAATTTCTCGAGTTCCGTTTCGTACTTTGCGATGGCTTCCGCTTGCGGCGCGTAATCCACGGGAATCAAATCCGCCCCAGCCAAGCGCAGGATCGTTGTCCCGGCGGTCTGCGCCAGCGCGCGTCCATAGGAAAAATCGGTGTCCACGAAACGCGTGTACCAGTAAAAATCATCGTAAATGGAATGATACTGGGTGCCATCGTCCTCGCCACCAAATCCCACATCCAGCGTCGAGATGCCCGCGAAATCCTGGAACGCCGTATAGTCCGATCCATCGCCCAGCGCCGAAATCTCCAGGTCTGTGCGCTTGCGAACTTCCGCGCGGTCCTCGGCATCCTTCGCCTCGCCGATAGCCACCAGATGCGCGCGCTGAAAGACGGACAGATGTGTTTCCGGGTCCTGAATGTCGTGCGTCACTCCGCTAATCACGTTCTGTAAATCCTGCGTGCCGCCCGCCCCCAGATGCCCGCGTTCGTTGCTGTCGGAATTGAGATACGCCACCGCGTGCTGCTGCAGCTCCGCCAGGTGTGTTTCCACCCACTCCACGGAACCCAGCAGACCCGGTTCTTCTCCATCCCACGCGCAATAAATAATGGTGCGTTTCGGCGTCCAACCCTGCTTGTGCAGTTCGCCGAGCATGCGCGCCTCTTCCAGCATTTCGGCCTGGCCGGAAATTGGATCGTCCGCGCCGTTCACCCACGCGTCAAAATGATTGCCGCGGATCACCCACTGCCCGGCGTCGTCGCCGCCATGCAGCATGCCGATCACGTCGTAAATCGGTTTCAAGTCCCAGTTCGAAGTAACTTTCAAATGCACTTTCGCCGGCCCCGGACCGACGTGATAAGTGATCCCCAGCCCGCCGCGCCAATTTTCCGGCGCCACGGGACCCTGCAGCGCCGAAAGCAGCGGCAGCGCATCGGCATAAGAAACCGGCAGCACCGGAATCTTGGTAATCGTCTTGGCGTCCTTGATCGCCAAACGTTTGGCATCCGCGGTCGCGCCCACGCCCGGCGTCAGCGGATCGCCCGGATAATCCGTATCCATCACGCTGCCACGCTGCACTCCCTCGCGCGGCCTCCACCCGCCGGCAGGATAATCGTCGCCCTGAAAATATCCGTCGCCGCGCGGGTCGGAATAAATGATGCAACCGATCGCGCCATGCTCGGCGGCAACCTTGGGCTTGGTGCCGCGCCAACCGGAACCGTAGCGCGCGATCACGATGGCGCCTTTCACCGAAATTCCCAGGCGATCCAACTGCTCGTAATCTTCGCGGATCCCGTAATTCACATACACCAGCGGCGCGGTCACGTCTCCGTCCGCGGAATATGCGTTGTAGGTCGGCAATTGTTCCGCCGTCTGATTGCTCGTCGGATCGATCGGCAGGATGGGCTCTTGCAGCTTCGCGCGGTACTGCGTGGGTTCCAGCAGCTCGACGACGCGTTCTTTCGGCGTCGGAAACAGCACGCTGAACGTCTCGATATGCGCGTCGAATCCCCACTCCTTCATCCGCGCCAGGATCCATTCCGCATTGTCCTTCTGGTAAGGCGAGCCCACATGATGGGGCCGCGCGCTCAAGCGCCGCATGTTCTCGCGAATGTTTCCCGGCTCGATGCCGTCCTGAAATCTCTTCTCCAGCGCGCGCTCCGCTGCCGCGGTTGTCCGGCTGTATCCGTCAATCGCCGGAGAGTTTGGCGCGTCCGTGGTCTGTCCCGGCGCGACTTGAGCCGAGAGCAAAGCCGTGATCGTAAGCATCGTGCAGCACATCGAGCGCAAAGACATGAAAGGTTTCTCCTGAAATGAAATGGCCGGCTCCAACGGGACAAGCTTGAACAAATCCTGATGCACCACATACCGACGCACGCCCAGCACGCTGCGTTTCAGAGCCGTTGCATTTTCATACCATCGCAACGAACATGCCAGCACATTTTTCGATCGTGCTTGAAGAAAATAGGAGGGTCAGCGCCAGAACGACTGCTTGGCCACGGGGCAAAGCTCCCCGCTTCGCCAAAAGTGAAAAACACCTGTCATCGCGAGCGCAGCGAGGGATTTGCTTTTCGCGCGAACGCCAGGGAAAAGACGGATTCCTCGTGCAAAAACCGCCCTCGGGACGGCAATCGACGCGTTTTTCCGCAAACTGTTTAGCTGCTGCAGTACCTATTGCAGCGCTTCAATCGCTTTCTTACTTCTTATTACTTCCGCCCTTATCCAAACCAAAAATCGGATGATCCTTCGTTCCAGTAATCTGGATGTGCAAATCCGTCCCGCCGTTCTTACCCTTGAAAAATGGATCCGCCGCCTTCAAGAAGAAGGATTTTGCCCCAGTCGTCGTCTGCGAAAGCTTCGCCTGCAGCAGCAAATCCCCATGGAAATCCATTGCCGTGCTATCCAGGTTGTAAGTCCCATCCAAATGCAGCGACGCGCCCTGTACCGCAAAGCTCAAATTGTAAAGTGTCACTGCGCCATCACCGAATTTGAAATTTCCCCGCAAGTCGGAGGCGACTTCGCTGATATCCGTATCCTTCGGCTTGCCCTGTCCTCTGCGGCTCAGCGAATCCACCTTCCCCTGCACGGTGGCGCTGGTGAACTGTGCATGGCCCACTCCGAATTGCCCCGCAAGCTTCATCCGGTCGAGCAAATCCTCTTCGCCTTCGGGAATATCAATCGTAGTCTTCAGGTTCGCGGATCCCGTCATCAATGGCTCGTCGGAACTAACCACCAGCCGCAGCAAGTCCTCGATGCGCGCGTTATCCGACGCAGCATTCAAAAAGATAGTGCGGCCCTTGATGTCCTTGCTGACATCCACGATCTTGCCGTTCACCACCAGCGTGGTATGCAAAAATTGCGCCGTAACTTTGTTAAGCACCACGTCCCCGTTGGTTCCATTCACCAGCGCCGAAAAATCCGTGTGCAGCGCTACCGGCTTGCCGCCGGTGCGCAGGCCGAAGTCCGGCGTATCCGTGTAACCCTCCACCGCCAAATAATCCAGCGGCCCGGAAAATTGTCCTTTCGACGAAAGAATCCCGCGCAGCCCCTTCAGCATGCCCAGGTCCGCGTTCTGGAACGTATATTGGCCGTTGGCGGGAGTGTCGCTGGGTTCTTCCGCCTCCCACGGTCCGAATTCGCCCGTGGAATCAATTTCGCCCTTCGGAATCGCGTTGGTCAACACCGCGTGGAACTGTGCCGGGCGATCGAAACTGACGTTATGAAGATTCAGATGATGGATCGGAAATTCGCGCGGCGGCTTGTCGCTCTGCGCTCGCAGCACTTCAATGTTCGCGTCGTCCGCGTGGATTTCGCCAATCAACACGGGATATTTTTTCGCCAGATCCTGATCGGTTTTGTGAATCAGCGGCTCACCGCCCGGCACGCGCGGCGGTGTGTGAATCTGCAGGCCGTCGAGCTGCACAAAGGAAATATAGGGTCGGGGGCGCAGTAATTCCGGCAGCTGCGCGTACATCGAAACCGTTTTTACTTCGATCAGCGGTGGAATGTCGGTGCGTCCCTTATGGCGCAGCACCAGCCCGGTAATGGTCACATGCATCCGCGGAAACATTGTCACGTCGAAGTCCGAAAACTCTACCGTACTGGCAAAGTGCGTCGCCAGTACCTTCTGCATCCGCTCGCGAACGAACGCGTGGATGTTCGCTCTCAGCAAAAAGCCCGCCGCGACTAGCAGCACCAGCACAATCGCGCCTGAGATCATCCATTTGCGCATGAAGTCCTCACCCATCCTCTTCGTGATTCCGCGGCGTTCTTAGCCGGCCCATCGTAATCGAATCTGCCAGGATTCTCTCTACCGCAAAGCCTGTAAAGCCGCGGTTCATCTCACCTACCAGTCCCGCCCTGCGAAAGCGCCGCCTTGTTCACCACTCAAAGATCAAAAAATACCGTCTCCCGGGGTCCCTGCATAATCACATCCCACTGCAACAAACCCTCCACCCCCGGAACCCTACGCGCAATCAAAGTCCCCCGGCGCCCAGCCTCCACCAAACCCAAAACGAAATCCCCTGCATTCCCCGACTCCTCCGGAAAATAAATCCGCGTCACCACGCGCCGCAATAATCCGCGCATGAACACCGACACCGCAATATGCGGCGCCTGCAATTTTCCATCAGGCCCGGGCACCGCCCCCGGCTTGATCGTAGTAAATCGAAATATCCCATCCTCATCCGTCGGAATTCGCCCGTAACCCTGAAAGCCAGCCTCCACGGGCTTGTCCTGCACATCTTCCTGCTGCGTTCCAGCAACCGCGCGCCGGTAGCCGGCCAGTTTGCTCATACAATTCCTCTCGCCATGACTATACATCGTGCGCACCAGCGGTGATCTACGTTCACGCCGCTCCCATGGCCCCACGCGTCCGCGACCGTCCGCGCATGCAAACCGGACCACGTTGCAAATTCGTCTTACTGATGTGTTCCATCCACGGTCACGTCACGGCCATGGCAGCGAACTGATGTAAAATAAACGTATAGCGACCAGCAAAGTCAGCCGAAAGCCAGTCGGAGGTAAATTACTTTCATGAGCGATGCCGCACTAAAGTCCTATTTATTCGTCAGCGATTTCGACCAAACTCTCACCTTCAACGATTCCGGCTACGTCCTAAGCGAAATCGTCGGAATCCCCACGGCCGAGTTCGAACGCAAAGCCCAGGGCATGGCCAAACTCAATCTAGTCCAGCAAGGCGCCGAACTCGCCTATCTCCTCCTCCACGACCCCGAATTCCGCTCGCGCGTCCGTAAAGAGCATTTAATCCAGGTAGGAAAAGAAATCCGCCTGAAAGCCAATATCGGCCTGCTCAACGAAATTCTCGACCACGGCATCGAGGGCTACCACTTCGATTTCTACGTTCTCTCCGCCGCCCCCGTCGAAGTAATCCAATCCGCCCTCGAAGGCATCCTGCCGCCCGAGCGCATTCACGGCACGGTGTTCAAGTACAAAAGCACCGGCGAAATTGACACCATCGTCCGCGCCACCGCCGGCTACGGCAAGGTCGCGTTCGTCGACGAATTACAAGCGAAGATGAAAATCGGCCCCGACCACGTCATCTACGCCGGCGACGGCAGCTCCGACATTCACGTCATGCTGCACATCAACGCCCGCGACGGCTTCACCATCGCCGTCTCCGAGACCAAACACGTCTCGCACATCGCCCAGCGCACCATTCTCAGCACCAGCGCTCTTGGTGTCCTCGTCCCCATCCTGGAAAAAGTTGTCGGTAAAGGCCGCGCGCAAATCCGCACCTTTCTGGAATCCTACGGTTTCTTAACTCAGGAATGGGATAAAGTTCGCACCGACTGGCTCACGCTGCGTCCCGCGACGCAAGAGCTGGTGGAAACTCGCGCAGGAGATGGTTTATCACAATGATCAGCTCAATCGGCTGGCTCGCCACCGCCATCGTCACCGCATCCTATTTCTTCCGCAGTCACAAAACTCTGCGCGCCGTCCAAGCCCTGGGCGCCATTGTCTGGCTGACTTACGGCATCCTCATCAACTCGAAGCCAGTAATGGTCGCCAACATTATCGTCGCGATCGTGGCTCTCTACTCCACGCTAATCCCCACCCGCGTCTCCCCGCCGCCAACACCAACTCCGGAAACCGGCGATTAAATTTCCCGTCGAGCGCCGGGTCGGCCGCGCGCCGTTGCCGTTCGTAGCGCCAGCGTCCCGCCGGCTGATTGCAATTGAATTTATAGCGCCTGTCCCGTCTCGCATTCGCGGGACGGGACAGGCGCCTCTGCCTCTGCAGTTGCTATTGTCTTTCTCTGTGTTCTCCGTTTTTCTCCGTGTCCTCTGTGTTAATGTTCTCGCCTTTCTCTGCGGTCTCTGCTTCTCTGCGGTAATTTTTCGCCGTTACCTTGATTCCTCGCTCAGCTCAATCGCGCGCGCCTACAACCCAATCCATCCCGCATGAATCAACCACAACGAGGTAACCCCCACCAAAATCCAAAGCACCACCCCCTGCAGCATCGGGCGCACGCCCACCTGCCGCACCGTGGCCCGCGAAATCCCCGTCCCAATTAAATACAAAGTCGCCGTCAATCCCAATTTCCCCACCACGCTCAAGGCATGCCAAGCCACCGCACCTCCCGGCAAATAAGTATTCGCCACCGCCGCCAAACAAAAAAACGCAATAAACCAAGGCCACTGGATCGTCCGGCTGTCCGACCGCTTCATCACCGCCGCCCCCACCGAAACCGGCACGATCCACAAAGCCCGCGTCAATTTGACGGTAGTCCCCACCACCAAAGCCACCGCCCCATAGCGCGCCGTCGCCCCCACCACGGAACTCGTGTCATGAATCGCCAGCGCCGCCCACAATCCAAATTGTTGCTGCGACAAATGCAGCAGCCACCCCAGCGGCGGAAAAATCAGCAAAGCAATCGCATTCAAAATAAAAATCGTCCCTAGCGAAACCGCCGTCTCTTCCTGATCCGCATGAATAATCGGCGCCACCGCCGCAATCGCGCTCCCCCCGCAAATCGCCGTCCCCACCGTGATCAAAATCCCAGCCGTCTTGTTCACCCCCAGCATCCGCCCCGCCAGCAATCCCGCCGTCAAAGCGAACGCAATGCTCACCGCCGTGTACACAAACCCGCTGCGCCCCGCCCGCAACACCTCATGCAGATTCATCCCGAACCCCAGCCCCACCACCGACGCCTGCAGCAAATATTTCGTCGCCGTCCGCGATTCCGTCTGCCAAGGATGCGTGAAGGCAAACCCAAATATCAGCCCGAGCGCCAGCGCCGCCGCCGGAGACACCAGTCCGCTCGCGCACAACGCGAACCCCACCAGAAATAGAATCTTCACCGCCACAAATATCTCCGCCGTCCGCGCGTGCCGCCAAAAAATTTCGCCCGCGACCCAGTTTTATATCATCAATACCGCCGCGCTGCTCGCCCGAGCCCCGCCAACACCGCTCGCCCGCGCCATCCCCCGGAACATTAGTAAAAACTCATGGATGCTCTCCCTCCAACACCTTACATCTTCGCGCCCTTCTCCAATTTAGAGTGGACACGAGCACCCCTTCTCGTTCAAATTATGGGTGTACCTTTGACGCTTTTCGGTCATCTGGGGGAAATTCGCTATGCGATACTTTGCCATCTTACTAGGGCTCGTCTTTCTTCTAGCCATTAGCGCCGGCGCACAGACCAGCGCGTCCAATACCGTCTTGCTGCCCGATTCCTATTTTGCGGTGCCGGCGACTTCTGCTCTACCCGCGAACGCTCCAGCCATATCGCTTACGCCATTCTCCACGGCCCCGGCAAATACGCCGCCCGGAGGCTTGGCCCCGTCCACGCCCCTGTCGCTGCTGCCCGCCGCTCCACCTCCGCAAGACGTCACCAGCGTATTCGAAAATTACTCCTGGCAGTTGTACGGCGGTTACACATACTTGCGTTTCTTCGAACTGCCCGGCATCACCGACAACTTGAACGGCTTCAACTACAGCGTGGTTTATTACTGGAAAGATTGGTTCGGTGTGGATGGTGAATTCGCCGCGGCGCACGGATCTCAGGATAACGTCAGCTCCTGGTTCCTGTTCGGCGGCGGCGGTCCGCGCTTTCGCTGGTCCGCGCGCAAAGGCATCGAGATCTGGGCGCATGCCCTGGCAGGTTATTCGCACTTCACCCCGCAGACGCCCGCCGGCAATCAGCACGCTTTCGCCTACGAACTCGGCGGCGGTGTGGACTTGCCCTTCAAACCGCGCTGGGCGATACGTCTGGGCGCAGACGCCTTGAACACCAGCTATTTCAACACGCACCAATACAGCCCCGTGGCCCATGCGGGCCTGGTTTTCCGCTTCTAGCGTCCGAATTGATAACACGCGCGGAAGACATCCACCTCCGCCGCCTTTCGCAGCGTCGGCCTGCCTGCCGGTAGGCAGGCGTCCCGCCGGCTCCGTCGCCGTTGCCTGGGAACGCCAATCTCCCGGTTGGCGCTCTGCTGCCAATACATCGCGCCCCGTTTTCGTGGCGCAGCCACTCGTGGCTGTGCGTCGCTGTAAAATCGCGACACGCCATCATCTTTCTCTGTGTTCTCCGGTTTTCGCTGATGTGCATTCTGTGTTAAATCTTTTGCCTTTCTCTGCGCCCCCGCGTCTCTGTGGCAATCTTGCCGTTCCCTCGTACACTCCGCACCCTCCGCTTCTCCTGCCACTTTTGCCCCGCACCCATCATCCAATCCGCCATGAACCTATTCGATGAATTGCAAATTCGCGACGTCATCCTCCGCAACCGCATCGTCGTCTCCCCCATGTGCCAATATTCCAGCAGCGATGGCTTTGCCAACGACTGGCACCTGGTCCATCTAGGCAGCCGCGCCGTTGGTGGGGCCGCCCTGATCTTCACCGAAGCCTGCGCCATCTCTCCCGAAGGCCGCATCAGCCCGCAAGATCTCGGCATCTGGAAAGACGATCACATCGCCTCCCTCTCGCGCATCGCCCGCTTCCTGCTCTCGCAAGGCGCTGTCCCGGGCATTCAGCTGGCCCACGCCGGCCGCAAAGCCAGCACGCCTCAGCCCTGGCGCTCCGGCGGCTTCATACCCGTATCGCAAGGCGGCTGGAAACCCGTCGCCCCCAGCGCCATCGCTTTTTCCGATACCTACGCGCAACCCGCCGCGCTCGACACCGCCGGAATTCAAAAAGTCATCGCAGATTTCACCGCTGCCGCCACCCGCGCCCAACAAGCCGGTTTCCAAGTAATCGAAATCCATTCCGCGCACGGCTATCTCCTCCACGAATTCCTCTCGCCGCTCGCGAACCATCGCACCGATTCCTACGGCGGCTCCTTCGAAAATCGCACCCGCCTGCTCCTCGAAGTCGTCACCGCCATCCGCCGCGTCTGGCCCGTCTGCTACCCCCTGTTCGTCCGCATCTCCGCCAGCGACTGGGTCCCCGGCGGCTGGGACCTCGAACAATCCGTAGCCCTCGCCGCAATTCTCGGCCCGCTAGGTGTTGATCTAATTGACTGTTCCTCCGGCGGCATGGTTCCCAACGCGAAAATCCCCGTCGCCCCCGGTTACCAAGTTCCCTTCGCCGACCAAATCCGCCAGCGCACCGGCATCAAGACCGGCGCCGTCGGCATGATCACCAACGCCAGCCAAGCCGACGCCATCCTGAACGATGGCAAAGCCGACGTAGTAATCCTAGCCCGCGAATTCCTGCGTCAGCCGTACTGGCCCCTGGCAATAGCCCGCGACCTAGGCTTCCCAGTAAGCTGGCCAGTTCAATATCTCCGCGCCGCCGCCGACGGCACTCCGCCGAGAGAAGCCATCCAACTCCCCGATCAACCTTGCTCCAAAGCAGAGCACGACGAAACCCAAGAATAGATCCGTTCGACGCGCGCCTTTCTCGGGAGGTAGGGGCGCTGCTTGCTGCGCCCCAACTTGCCACAATTTCAACCTTACTGCGGCGCCGTAGGGGCACGGCATGCCGTGCCCGCGCTCACAACGCTACGCGCTTCCGCTCGCGGCCTTCTTGCGTCTCAGTTTGAATTTTTTATTTTGGCGAGGATTCGTAGAACGCAGAAAATGGCAGCCGTGTAGATAACCGCATTGATGGGAATCCCAATTTCGCCGAAGTCCGTCATAGTGGCCGAGTGAATCCCGCGTAACACGATGCAGGCCCACCAACCCATAAATTGTAATCCAAACACGAAGTAGTTAAAGACATTGTGGGAGTCACCCATCCAATAGGACGCGAGCCACAGTACAACCGCCAGCAGCAACCCCGCAATAACTGCGATCAACGCGTGTTTCCGAAGAGTGCTCGGCGCCTCATTCACAGTGTAATCATGTCACACGCACCTTGTCGCACGAATCGCCAGTTGTTCAAAGCGACTACGCACGCCAACACATCCCCCAATCGGAAACACCGCCCGCAAACTCTCTACCCCAACCTCCACAATCCATCTACCATAATCCCGTGACGACGAACGCTCACCTCCACCGCCGCATCGCCGCGGCCACCGGCATCGTCATGGCCAGCGTCCTGCTCAGCCGCATCCTCGGCTTCTTCCGCGATTGGACCGTCGCCCACCAAGTCGGCGCCAACGCCGCCACCAGCGCCTACTACACCGCCTTCACCCTCCCTGATTTCCTAAACTATCTAATCGCCGGCGGCTCGCTCAGCATCACCTTCATCCCCGTCTTCGCCAAATACGTCGCCGAACAACGCGAAGACGAAGGCTGGCGCGTTTTCTCCACAGTAGTCACCGTAATGGGCTTCGTCCTGGTCACGCTCGTGGTCCTGGGCGAAATCTTCGCCGCCCACATCGTGAAATACATCGCCCCCGGCTTCGCCCCCGCCGAGTTTCAGCAAACAGTTCTTCTCACGCGCCTGATGCTTCCCGCGCAAATCTGTTTCTACGAAGGCAGCATCCTCAGCGCCGTGCAATATGCCAAAAATCGCTTCATCATCCCGTCGCTAGCCCCCATCCTCTACAACATCGGCATCATCCTGGGCGGCATCCTTCTCTCCTCGCGCATCGGCATCACCGGATTCGCGGTCGGCGTCCTCGGCGGCGCCATCTGCGGAAATTTTCTGCTGCAAATTTACGGCGCCTGGCGCGCCGGCGCAATTTTCCGCCCCAATTTCAACGTCCGCCATCCCGGCTCCTGGATGTTCCTGAAACTTTCCGTCCCTATCATGCTCGCTCTATCACTCTCCTTCGTTGACGATTGGATCATCCGCTGGTTCGGCTCCTACCTCCAGCCAGCCTCCATCACCTGGCTCAACAACGGCAAAACTCTCATGCGCGTCCCGCTAGGTCTCGTCGGCCAGGCCATCGGCGTCGCCTCCTTTCCCATCCTCGCGCAGCTCTACTCCGAAAAAAAATTCGACGACCTAAATCAAATCCTGAACTCCACATTCCGCGCGCTCATTTTCTTGCTCCTGCCCATCTCCGCGCTTACCATCGCGCAAAGCCTTCCGCTCGTCTATCTAGTGTTCTCGCACACCCGTCTCCACGCCCCCGATCTCGCGGCCACCGCTTCCACCCTCGCCTTTTTCTCAATCGGAATGTTCGCCTGGGGCGCGCAGAATATCCTGGCCCGCGGCTTCTACGCCACGCGTGACACCATCACTCCCGCCGTAGTAGGCACGATCACCACGCTCCTAAGCCTCCCGGTCTATTGGCTCCTGGTCCGCCGCCTCGACTACGTCGGCCTGGCCCTTGCCAGCACCATCGGCATCGTCGCCTATACGATTCTTCTTTTCGTATTACTAGCCCGCCGCACAAAAAATCCACAAGAGGGCAGCCTGATCGTTTTCTTCCTGAAAGTAGCAGTAGCATCCGCCGCAGCAGGCTACGTCTGCTATCGCCTCTCAGCGTGGCTGGCCAACTTCATAGATTGGCAACACATCCTCGGTGCCCTGCTGAGCTTGATCCTAGTAACTTCCGCAGGAATCCTCCTCCTGATCGGCCTTCTGAAACTGTTCCGCGTCCCAGAAGTTACCCAATACCTCCGCCGCGCCTGCCAATTCGCCAACCGCAGCTGACGATGCGATGAGCATGGTCATCCTGCTTGCCCTGAGTGATTTTGCGAAGGAAGGCCGGCGCCTTTGCCGCAAGCGGGCCGAAGGCTCTCTCTTTCTTTCTCTGTGTTCTCCGGTTTTCCTCCGTGTCCTCTGTGTTAAATCTTTTGCCTTTGCAGTTCGCGCACACCCCCTAAATCCACCACCCACAAGAATCGGTGAACGCCGTACAGTACTCACTTGGAATAGAAAAACGAAAATGTGATCATCAAACGTTTCGCTGATTCCACCGGCGAAGCAGCAACATCAACATGCGGAGAGAAAATATGACGCCAAGAACGCGTCTCGCAACAGCAGTAGCAGCGATCCTGGTGTCTGTCATCGCAGCGCAAGCGCAAACACCCGAAAAACGCCCCATCACATTCCAGGATCTAATCTCCCTCCATCGCCTAAGCGAGCCCCAACTCTCCCCCGACGCCAGGTGGATCGCCTACACCGTCTCCACTCCCGATCTCGAAGCCAATCACTCCGTCCGCGACATCTGGCTCGTCCCAACCGCGGGCGGTGATTCCCGCCAATTAACACGCGGCGGCAGCGACACCCGCCCGCGCTGGTCTCCCGACGGCCAAAAACTCGCGTTCATCTCAGCGCGCAACGGCACGCCCCAAATTTATTGGATCGCTCTCGCCGGCGGCGAAGCCACGCGCCTCACCAATCTCTCCACCGGCGCGGACAATGAACTTTGGTCGCCCGATGGCCACACCCTCGCCTTCATTTCCTCCGTCTATCCCGATTGCCACGACGACGCCTGCAACTCCCAGCGCGACGCCGCCAAAGAAAAGTCCAAAGTGAAAGCCCACATCTACGAAAAGCTCCTCTATCGCCACTGGACCGAATGGTGGGACGGCAAGCGCAGTCATCTCTTCGCAACCGCCGCCGCAGCAGACGCCACCACCCCACGCGATCTAACTCCCGGCGCAAATTACGACGTCCCACCCTTCAACGAAGGCGCGCCCGAAGCCATCGCATTTTCCCCCGACGGGCATGAACTGGCCTTCACCGCGAACACCGACAAAGACGAAGCCCTAAGCACCAACGGCGATCTCTTCACCGTCCCGACATCTGGCGCCAGCGAACCAAAACGCATCACCACAAATCCCGGCAACGATTGGGGCCCCGCATATTCTCCCGACGGAAAATGGATCGCCTATCGCGCTCAATTCCAAGGCGGCTACGAAGCCGATCGCTGGCGCCTCATGCTCTACGATCGCCAGGCCGGAAAATCCATCAACCGCACCGAAGATTTCGATAGCAGCGTCGAATCCTACGCGTGGACCCCAGACAGCACGAACATCTATTTCCAGGCCGAAGATAAAGCAGAAATGCCCCTGTACACTATCGCCGCCGCACCAGGTACAGCCCCGAAAGTAGTCCTCGCCGATAGCTTCAACGCCGAGTTCGATCTAAGCCGCGACGGCCACACGTTAGCTCTAGCCCGCACCAGCCTCACCATGCCCGCGGAAATTTTCGCTGCGAACTCCGACGGCACAAACTTGCGTCAGTTGACGCACCAGAACAGCGCGCTCCGCGCCCAGTTAGACCTCGCCGCCGCAGAACCCTTCTGGTTCGAAGGCGCCGAAAAAACACGAGTAGAAGGCCTGCTGATCCGTCCTCCGCATTTCGATCCAGCAAAAAAATATCCCACGCTGTTCTTAATCCACGGCGGTCCGCAAGGCGCCTGGACCGATGCGTGGGGCTATCGCTGGAATCAGCAAGTGATGGCCGCGCCGGGTTACGTAGTCGTAATGGTCAATCCCCGCGGCTCTACCAGCTACGGCCAGAAATTCACCGCCGAAATCAGCCGCGACTGGGGCGGAAAAGTGTACGACGACCTCATGAAAGGCCTGGACGCGGCCATCGCCAAATATCCTTTCATAGATGCCACAAAAGTCGGCGCTGCCGGCGGTTCCTATGGCGGCTACATGATTGACTGGCTCGCCACGCACACCGATCGCTTCAAATGCCTGATCAGCCACGCGGGCCCCTATGATCTAGCCAGCGAATATGGCGCCACCGAAGAACTCTGGTTCCCCGACTGGGAATTCGGAGGCTCCCCCTGGTCGCACCCCGAACTCTACAAAAAGTGGTCGCCCAACGAATACGCCGCCGCGCTCGCAAAATTCAAAACGCCAACTCTGGTAGTCGGAGGCGAACTCGATTTTCGCGTCCCTTACAATCAGGACCTGGAATTTTTCACCGCGCTCCAAGTCCAAGGCGTCCCATCAAAACTAGTAATTTTCCCGGACGAAGGCCACTGGGTCCTCAAGCCCCAAAACAGTCAGCTCTGGTACGCCACATTTCTAGATTGGCTCGCGCGCTATCTGCGCTAGAACTGCACAAAAATAGAAAGAGGCGGACGTAAGTCCGCCTCCCGCCATCCCGGCATTTTGCCTGCCACGATTTACCGACTAGCGAAACGCGACCGCCTCCGTCTTGCCGCTGAAATCGACCTGGACGACGCGGTCCGCATTGAAGAGGACTTCTGTTTGCCGAGCCTTCTGGGCGAGTTGCACCCATTCACACGGTACAGACGCAACGACCTTCCCATTGTCGGCTCGCACGACGCTGATTTCCTTCGCGCCGTCGTTCGCTTTGATGTTGTACGTCCCCGTTTCTAGCTGCTGAGTGCCAATAGTCACCGGATGATCAACCACCAGCTGGGCCGAATCAGTCCGCGCCCAGATCGGCAGCGAAAGCACCAGTGCTGCAGCCACTGCAAGGCCTGTTTTCTTACGAATCTCCATTTCTCCTCCAGTTCAAAAGTGCGATTTGCCGCGGAATTTTCAGCCAAGACGGCCTCGATACTCCTACGGGAGAGAGCCTCGCTGTGAGATTACCCACAGCGCGCTCCCTATTAGAGAGATGCACGGCGCAAGAGTAGGTTTCGTTCTCCTGTCAGCGTAAGCCACTGGCTTCATGGCACTTCCGTAACTCCGTATTTTTTCGAAGGTGTGGGGGACAAGGATTTGCGCGGCTCCGTAGTTGTGCGGATTGACTCTACGCGTCGCCCGGTGCCATCGTGACTTCCTCACCTTGGGGGCCGCGATGCGAAAATTGGCGCGCATCTGTCTCCCCGCTTTCGCGGGGCTGTTGGCTACTCTTGCGTTCGCGTCCCGCGCTCGCGCCGAATCCTTCAACATCACCAGCGCTCCATCCGGCGCAAGCGTCGAAATCGACGGCGCGCTCGTCGGCACCACTCCGTTCCACACCGATTATCCCGGAGGATACTTTCACAAGACCCACACCGTATTCGGCGCGCGTCTGGAGCACGCCATGACTCTCCGCATCTCGAAAGATGGCTACGCCACGCAGCAAGTCACCATCACCGACGGCCCCTTCGAGTGGATTGCGGTAAGCGGAAAACACCACGGAAATTACTTTGTGCTGAAGTCAGATCACTTCGATATGAAGCTCGCCCCAGGTGCAGAATCCGCTACCACCACCTGGGCCGGCGATACGGGAGTCGGCCCGCTGCATCCGCGCACGGCAACAGCAGTCTTAAG
>Ga0209139_10000260_pt1 | contig 17598 bp, 12 predicted proteins | sample BogFormECP14_OM3_FD_188246 | JGI IMG/M metagenome (GOLD analysis project Ga0209139, IMG submission 188246) | Bog forest soil microbial communities from Calvert Island, British Columbia, Canada - ECP14_OM3 (SPAdes) (version 2) | ecosystem: Environmental > Aquatic > Freshwater > Wetlands > Bog ...
CATTCATGCAGCCGGATGAAGCCTTGCGTAGCTATATCAAAGCGATTGAGCTTGCGCCGGACGATCTTAAGAATTATCAATCCGCCGCCCGCTGCCTGTGGAATGGCAAGGCGGACCCGGCATCGGCTGCGCGCTTGAGGGTTGCAATCCCATCCGCCCTGGACTCGTTGAACGTGGAACGCGGAGTGGCCATGGCCCTCGCCGAGGAGGGCTTTTACGAAGAGACGATCGCGATGCTGCACAACATTCTGAGCCGGTGGCCGGACGATCTGACGTCGATCAGGCGGCTCGCTGAGTTGTATACAGGCTTACAAGATTGGCCAGCCGCACAATTCTGGTTTGAGAAGGGTATTACCGTCGGTAATGACCCCATGGTGGTGATCGGCTATTTGCTCCACTGGTCGAGACTAGGGGATTTCGAGCGCGCGAGGCAGGTATATCGATCGCACATGCAGGGCGAGAACTTCGATAGTATTCTGGGCACGGCAAGCCGCCGCTGGCAGGGGCAGGATATTCGCGGGAAGACCTTGCGCCTCATTGCGGGAGACATCTATTTCGGTGACGCCCTGCAATTTGCGCGCTTTGCACGGGTAGCGAAGCGAGCAGGCGCCTGTGTCACACTTCAAGTCCCTAAACGGCTTCGATCCCTTGCGCGAACCATGGAGGGTGTGGACTCCGCTGTAGCACCGCATGACCCTGCACCCGAAGCCGATTTTCACGCGAGTGCGTTCTGGTTGATGTTTATGCTGGATATTCCCATGGCGGAGATGATCGGCAAAGCGCCTTACGTTCAGGCTTCCCACGACCTGCGCACGGAGTGGGGGAGGCGAATTTCGAGCACGTCTGGAATGAATGTCGGAATCGTCTGGCGGGGGTCGCCGTACCTCCTTCGGGACCGCTTTAGCAAACGATCGATGGCGCTCGAAGATCTTCGTATCCTTGCCAGCATTCCTCGAGTCACGCTGTACAGTTTGCAGTGTGGCGAAGGGCGAGCTGAACTACGGAACGCGAACCCTCCGTTCCCCGCGATCGACCTGGCACCCGATTTTCCGAACACCGCTGCCGCGATAGAAGCGCTCGACCTGGTCGTGACGATCGATACTTCAATAGCTCACTTAGCGGGTGCGCTGGGCAAACGCACATTCCTGATGTTGCCGTATAACGCATGTTTCCGGTGGATGGTGAACCGAGACGACACGCCCTGGTATCCTGCGATACGACTGTTCCGCCAGACGCGACCGGGAGTATGGTCTGATGTTGTGAACGCTGTCGCACAAGCATTATCTCAATGAAGAGCTTCGCGTTCATTGTGCCGATTGGGCCAAGCGCCGCCGAACTGTGGCGTTTTCATGACCTTCTCGAGAGCCTCTGGAGTTATGAGCGAGGAGCGCGTTTGTACGTTGCCATCGACAGTTCGCCGCATGTGCGAAATGTGATGCCGCGCGATAAACGCATGCGCAATCTTGTCACATTGCGCGATCCCTTTCACGGAAAGGGAGAACCACTGATGGGACGCCTTTCGGCGAGCCTGCTGGTCGGATTCGACCTGATTCGCCGCGCGGAGCCGTTCGATTTCGTGCTTCGCGCGGATACTGACGCGCTCATTACCGGTAAGTTTCGCGACACCGTGAGCCGGTTCCTTACGCAGCATCCGCAAACTGGAATGTTGGGAACACTCGGCTTCACTTGCCGCCGCGACTCGCCGCATTATGGGTGTGAGAAAACATCGGTGTCGGATGTTGTCCACGCGCTCGCGACGCTGCCGCGTGATTCACCTAGTTTTGCGCGCATCGAGGCACAGCTCAGCTCCGCCTACAGGAACGGATATGCGGGCAAAGAATATTGTCAAGGCGGCATCTATGTGTTGCCGTTCCGAACGCTGGAACGGATGTCCCGTTTGGGATGTTTCGACCATCCCGAAGACTGGCTACCCCTGGCCGTTCCCGAAGACGTCATGATGGGCATGTTCACGAGAACGGTGGGGCTCGAAAGCACTGATTTCTCGTTGCCCGGAGAACCATTCGGCAGCAATTGGCGCGGCCTTGCCTACAGCCCGCAGGAAATGTTGCGGCGCGGGTACGCGCTGATCCACAGCGTGAAGAGCGATCCGCGGTACTCCGAACGCACGCTGCGGCGGTTCTTTAAGAATCAGCGCGATAAAGGGCGAAAATAGGCGAGGAGTGCCTTTTCCGTCAGAGCCTCCGTGTAACGCCGCGCGGTCGCCTGCCCGCCGCGCCGAAGGCGGGCCAGTTCCCTTTGTTTCCCGTCCCATGAAGCCATCAATTCCAGTGTGTGCTCTATAAGCGGATATGCGTGGTGGGTGGGGAAAACGTACGCGTTCTCGCCATCACGGAGATAATCCTGCCCGCCGAAAGCCTCGTAACAAACGGGGATACAGCCAGCCGCCATAGCTTCTGGAACTGTTGCGTTAAAGGACTCCTGGCAGTTTACATTGACGTGGATCGCGGCCTGGAGGAAGATGCGGGCGACGTGCCGGTGCGGCTTGTTTTCAAGTTCCACCACTGTCCAGTCCAGCGCGCGAGCCTTAGCGCGCAGTGTGTGGCGAACAATCGGGAAGTCGCGGCACCCGACTTTGGGGCAAAGCGCAACCAGTCGTTTCCGGGCTTTCGATGCTGCGGGTTTGCTTTCGAAAAACCAGGGTGCGATGCACGGCGGAATCACAGGTGCTTCCACGCCGTAATGCCGTTCCACAATTTCCCGCACATGCGGCATTATGGCGATCGCACCACTGTATCCTAGCTGGCGGTAGTCTTTCGCGCCTCCCAGACATGGCGCAATATACGAGCTTGCCTGGACGAATACGATGCGACGCCGAGCCAGGCTAAGAACTTCCGGTTCGGCGGCATGAACTTCTGGAACCACCAGTAGATCGTCAGGGGCAATGCGGAGCGATCCATCGCGGAGATACAAGCGAGGTGCATCGAAGCTCATCCACTCCGGCCGGAACCCAGGCTGGGTGTGCAGCACGGCCGCCTCGATTCCGTTAGCGCACAATAGACGGACATGCGTGTATATCATTCCGACCCCCCAACTGGGGACGTTCGTGTCGGAAAGGTAGTAGAGCACCCTCATGGATCGTTGTAGTCTAACATCGAAAGCGTCCGATGCTAATTACCGAGTTACCTCAGTCAGGCGAGATCAAGATGTTGGCTGCCGGCCTCGCCCGAGGGGGAACTTCCTCTCTTGCGGCGGCCATTCAGCAAGCTCCGCGCTCTGCCCATCCGTTGAAAGATCTCGCCCGTTGCTCCGATGCAGTTTTGATCTTCGAAGAGAACCAGGCAGACAAGATCGACCAATCGCTCGCTGCCCTATGGGAGGAAATTCCTGACCATAAGACCGCATTTGTTGCGCTCGTACCGCGAGGAGCAGCACCAATAATTGATTCGAGTTATGGCGATCCTGTTACCGCGTTCTTCTGTAGTTCGGAAGTATTCGCGCGTTTCGCCGACCTGGAAATCGATTGCTGGGCCCAAACCCTTTGCTTCGCAGTGCTTCGAGCGATCGCGAGAGGGGATATCGAAGTCGATTGTTTACTGGTCCGACAGGTCCCGTTCTTACGACGCCAAGTTTATGGACGCGAGGCAGCCGCAAAAGCTCTCCTGATACCTCATCGCGGCGAGGCGGTACATTTGCGGGCTGCGCTGGCATTCGCAGGAAAATCAGCTGGGAATTCGCTAACGATTCGCGTCGGTCTGGATGTCGAAGAGTGTGAGGAGTATGCTGCGTTTCCCGCTGAATACCCAGGCGTGGAGTTTGTCAAGTTCAGCCCAACGCCCGTAGGGCCGTACGTAATTCGTCAGGAATTGGCGGAAAATTCCGCGGAGCCGCTCCTTGCTCTGCAAGATTCCGACGATCTTTCTTGTTACGACCGCTTTGCGATGCTAAGCGATGCGCTGGCGGAAACGGGTTGCGACATCGTCGGCTCACACGAACTGTGTCTGGACGAGATTCGGGCAGTGGTGCAGCCCGTTCGCTTTCCACTGGACAGCAGCGCGGCGCTGGCACTCTGCGCCAACCACGCGCTTCTGCACGGCACGCTCATGACCTATCGCAGCGTGTTTTTTGATTTGGGCGGCCTCTCGACCGATCTAATGATTGCCAACGACACGCAGTTCCTTCTCCGGGCCCATTTCAACAGCAGGATTCGCAACGTGGATGAGTTCCTCTACATCCGGCGGCGTCATGCCGCGTCGCTCACCAATAGACCCGAAACTATTTTTGATAATCCTTTGCGCCGCCGGCTGAGTTCAGTGTGGACGCGTGATTTCGAAGCGATCAAGAGAGGCGAATTGAAAATCGAAGACTCTTCTCTGCGACCACTGCGAAGGATTGAACCGTGGCGGACCGAGCGCATATAGAATTAGTTCCTGTTGCGGTGGATACACGAAGAAATTCGTCAGATTGAGACGTTAACAGCCGAGATCGGAAGCTGCGGACTGCCGCGCCGCCGCAGTCCGCTGGCATGCCGACTTGATCTACGGCTGTCGGAAGGCCTGTGTCTCCGCGACGGCCTGGCCGGAAGCACGCGAGCGTTGCTCGTCCGGCAACTTTTGCGCGCGCTGGGTTTCGACGAGCACCGTCATCTGCAATGGCGGATGGAGCACAAGCTCATACAGGCTCTGGTTCTTCGCTCATTCGTTCCTGAATCGATTCCCGTTACCTGCGGACTCTGTGCACTCGCCGGACGCCAGGATTCCCGAGAGCTACAGCAGTTTCTCGCTGGTCATTTTCCAGACGGCTATGTGATCAAGGCGGCGCTGGGAGATTCTTCTGGCGAAATACCGAATGGCAATGGCACCGAGTTTGCGTCGATCGGGGTGGAGTCGGCCGGGTTGTTGCAACCGCGCTCCCTATTAGACGAAAAATACGTTGTTCAGGAACGTGTCCCGATCACGACCGAATACCGCGTACACAGCCTCGAGGAAGATGTCATTGAGGATCTTACCTTCCGCCGCTATGACGACGGCAGCATACCAGCGGAGCGCGAAGCGCCAAATGCATTCGTGAATTCCCTGCTTCGGCGGCTTCCCGACGCTCTGGTGGGCGGATCTTTGCTGGCCTGGGATATCGCGTTACAGCCCTCCGGTTCATTCGTGATTATCGAAGTCAATTTCAGCGGCTTTCATGGGGCGTTCAAACGCGGTTTCCATTGCAGCGGTTATTTCCACGATCATCATTGGGGTGCCTGCGATACCGCCCGGTTGCTGAATCACGTTGCCCGAACAGACTGCGTCGAGGTGAGCGCCGAACCTGACGCGCCCGATTACCCGATCGAAAACCGGTTCTACAAGGAGACCGCAGCCTGGCAGCTTCGACATCGCGGTCTGGCCGTTCCTCTTCCTGAAATGTGTATTGACTCCCGCACCGAGGACGAACTTGCTGACCCACTGATCCGGCAGATCGGCCAGTTCACCGGCCTGCGGCGGCGCGGGCCGGTTGACGACGGTCTGGAACTTCGGTTGTCGGATGCGATCCAACTCCTGCCGCAGTTGGCAGCTTCTACCCGGGCGCTGATGCTGAGACAGGTTCTACTAACTTTAGGTTTTGACGAACGGCGACTGCCTTTCTGGCGGTTGGAACATAAGTTGGCGCAAGCGCACGTCTTCCGGCACTACTACCCTGACAGCTTGCCGTTGACCTGCGGTCTCGACCGGCTGGCTCAAGGGGCAAATCCCAGCGATATACGCCGACTGCTGTGCGAAAGCTTTCCGGGAGGTTTCGTTATCAAGACAGCCCTTGGCGACACTTCGGGGAACGAGATACACAACCGGACCGAAGCGGCGCTGTCATGGATTGAGAGCGGTGGAAGATACATGCCCGGCGCGGGACGTTTGACGGATGAAGAGTTCATCGTGCAGGAGCTGAAGAATATCCGGCGTGAGTATCGAGTCCATACGATTGAAGACAGCGTGATTGAAGACCTCACGGTACACCGGCATCAGGGTTCGGTTCGTCCGGGTGAAAGAGAGGGCCCTAACGGCTATGTGCGGCGGATACTCGATTCCCTGCCCGCCGGGATCACCTCGGGTTCCCAGCTGGGATGGGATGTGGCGCTGCTGCAAGATGGTTCATTCACTGTGATCGAAGTGAATATAGGCGGGATCCATACGGTTTACAACCCCGGTTTTCACTCGAGTGGTTTCTACCATCACAAGAATTATGGGGCGATTTATTCGGCCCGACTGCTGCTGTTTCTTGAACGGACCTACGGATGCCGGATTGCCGTAATCGCCGACGCGCCAGAGTATCACGATGAACAATGGTTCTATTCCGAAGTAGCCGATTGGAAATCTCGTTTTTAAAAGAAGAATATTCGAAAGTCAAAAAATTGTTGACGGGCGATTCTGTTGTCCCTTAGTATCAGACACCTTAATGTCCCTTAACATTAGACACCTAACTATTGTCGCTTAATATCTGACTTCCTATTGTCCCTTGGTATCAGACTTTCTATAGTCCCCTAACATCAGGCACCTTAATCGATCGGAGGGCCGTACTGATGGGCAAACCTAAAAAGGGTGGATACCCTGCTCCCCAGCCAATAACAAATTACATCGAGATCAAAGACGGCCAAATCAATCCCGCGGCCCTGACAATCGCGTGGGGTGATTTGGTTGTCTGGACCAACAAAGACGCGGCGTCGTATCAGCTTGCCGTGTGCAAGGACGGGAAACCCGATCCCGGCAAAATCTGGCGCGCGCTAGCCGCAAATGCCAGCTCTGCGCCATTGGAATTTGACTGGTCTTCTGATATGGGGAAGGACCCTGTTACCTACGAATACGGCATGCTTCCTCCGGGGACAGCGAAGGCGACAATTACGGCACAAATCTCAAGGTTTTGATTAATGTGGCGCGAGGAATAAATTCATGAATTCAGAGTCAAACGCTCTCAAAGAAGACACTGTCGGCATCGCTCCTTCACGCCGTAGATTTATTGCCTCCGCATTGACCACGGCTCTGGGCGTTTCTATCGCGGATATGGTCCATCCGTGCGGGTTATGGGCGCAGACGTGCACTAATAAACCCGGACAACCGAATTGCTCTAATTCCGGAGACCCGTTCGCGCCTGTTCGCGAGTTTCGCAGTAAGAACAAACTGTTGGCGGTCGACATGACCGTCACAGGTGGGTGGAAGAACGTCGCCACGATCTCCGGCCAGGGTTATCAGTGTTGTCCCATGAAGCTGCGCTACTATGCAGCTCAAGAGAGGGGAGGAGGAGCGAAGTGGCCCGAAAACCCCGCTCTTCCCGGGCCAGGCCCTACGCTACGCATGAGAGTTGGAGACACGGTCGACATCAATCTTGTGAATTTGATTGATCAGACACTTTTTCCCGAAGCGAATTCCGCCCCGAATGGATGCGATTTAAGGACCAATCAAAAATTTGAAGAAATCTATCCTCGTCAGGATAATATGCCGTCCTGCTTCCACAAAGACAATGTGACCAATCTCCATTACCACGGCACGCATGTGACGCCGGATGGAGAAGGTGACAACGTGATGATTGATGTACCACCGCCCCCGCCGCCGGGAAAACCGCCGGCCAATGAGCGCCGTAGCCTTTTTAGACTGCCCCTACCCCCGCCGGCTGTCTACCCGGATTCAGGGCATCCTTTGATCATGGGGCAGGCCCCGGGAACGCACTGGTATCATGCGCACAAACACGGTTCGGTCGCTCTGCAGCTCTTAAACGGAATGGCGGGAGCGTTCATTATCGAAGGTGAGTTCGATGACCAGCTGAAGGTCCTGATCCCCGACTTGGACAAGACCGAAAAGGTTCTGGTTATTCAACAACTGGGCGATACCATTCTGATTCAGCCTGGTACACCGATGAACACCTGTGCTGGCGGTGATCCGTGTCCCCTGGTAAATGGCCAATTGCAACCGACCATTAAGATGAGACCGGGTGAGATCCAGCGCTGGCGATTCATCAATGCCACGATGCAGCAAGTTTCGTACCTCAACTATCGCTTCTTAGGAGAAGATGCGTACAAAGCGTCCAAGGGGGGGCCCTTCCCGGCCGATCCCGGCTATGCCCCGGAAATCCGGCAAATCGCCTACGACGGGATACAGTTGGCGCCAGAGAGATACAACGATCCCAACTTTGGGCTCTCGCAGGAATTTGCCATAGCGCCCGCTAACCGCATCGACCTCCTGGTTAAGGCGCCGGCAACGGCCGGAACGTCCCGGCTGGTATTTCGATCTCTCCACGGAAAGCCCCCGGCCGGTTGCCCTCAATTGACTAACGCCGATTTCCTTTTGCATTTGAATGTCTCAGGGCCCCCCGTAAACCCGATGAATTTTCCGACTGCGGCGAACTACCCGGCCATGCCGGCATGGTTGCAGTGGAATGAGAACGCCCCGATAAACAAGATTCTGAAAACCCGGAACCTGAGATTCAATAACACTCTGGATGCAAGCCTCAGGCCCGCTATCAATGAACTAGCCTATGACGGTATGCCCGATACCACTCAGTACATCAGGCTGAATACAGCAGAGGAATGGGTACTGGAAAATTACTGGGATAGTTCAATACACCCGTTCCATATCCACGTAAATCCATTTCAGGTGCTGGAGATTTTTGATCCTAATGCCTCCACGCAGGCAACGTTACAAGCTCCTTACAATTGGTTCGATACGGTCGCCATTCCCGCGTCAAAAACCGACCTTGCTACAGGAAAAATAACACCCGGGCGAGTAAAGATTCGAAGCCGGTTTGTCGATTTTCCAGGGACATTCGTCCTGCACTGCCACATCCTCGACCATGAAGACAGGGGCATGATGCAAGAGGTTCAGATTCTGGATCCCACGAAGCCTCTGCCTACACTACCGATGCACTCATAGCAGCGCCCAGGGTGCTCTGAGTCCTACTTCGCAGCGAGAACCTTCCGGCACCACGCGCGAAGGAGGGTCCGGCGGCTGGATGACATGTCGCGTGTGCGGGGCATGTAACTGCTCGTCATCCAAAGGGAGATCTCACTGCGCGCCAGAATACCGGCTGCCGCTTTGGTGACTGCGGCTTCCGAGTTGAGCGGAAACACCTGGTTCATCGCCGGATAGAGCAGATAATAAGTCCGCAGCACGTTCTGGTAAACGACATCGAATGTGAGCAGATCGTTGCCGACCGGCTCCTTTGCGTGCCGATCGACATAGTACTGGCTGAAATCCACATAGTTGGGCAGAATCCGCAGGCTGATCACCGGATAATTCGTGATGTACGGTGGATACATGAACGTGCCGTAGCCGGTGGGCGGGATTTCGGATGAGTTGATCGAGAACGTAAAGAGGAAGTTCCCAGGCTGCGAAGTGTCAACGATGATGGGATCACCCGGCTTGAAATTGTTCGAAATCGCCTCGGCGTTCCCCGGTGATTCGAGCGGCACGGACCGATACTGCCAGACAGTAATGGGCGGACATTGATCCCGGGGAAGCTCACGGCCGCCGCTATAAACGCGAACAGTCGCGGGTTCCTCGGTTCCCTGGTTCCGGAAGTGCGAGTCGCTGCCTCCTTGTTCCGTATATATGCCCTGCTGGTTGGAGACAAAATAATGGTCCGTTTCGCTCAGGACGCTCCCGAGAGTCTTGTGCTGAAGGCTGAACACCGCGTCCGGATTCTGCAGAATAGTCTGCGCCTCAGCGTTCCCGGAAATGTCGAAATCGAAGATCCAGCCGGTTTCATTGCCCGCCGTCACGTTCGTGTAGTCGATCGGACCTATAGTCTCGCTGCTGCCGTCCGCGGTCACTGCAAGCACCACCGGCCCGAAATCGAATTTCGGATCCGGAAGATCAGGGTTGCCTTGATAGTTCTCGGGGAATGTGCCGACAAGATCCGCGGAAATCGAATTCCCTGCTTGATGAACCACTCCGGGTGCGAGGGAGATCATTCCATTGGGGCTGTTGTTCGAGGATCCCTTAGGCGTCGGAATCGTGGCCTGATTGGCTACCAGCATGCGGCCCACCGGCGTCGCAAAAATTGTTTCGTGCTCATAGAGCGGGGCAAAGGATCCTACGATTTGAATCGTCACCGGATTCGTTTTGCCCTGCTTGTAGAGCGCAGCGATCTGATCGTTGTCCGTATTCGAAATCGGGCGGTATAGGTAATAACGCCAGATGGCGCCCACGACGTCCGGACGGTCGAAGCCAGGGATGTCGATCGTTGTGCCAGGACCTTTGCGGAAGACATGGTACACGTAACCACCGGCGCCGGCATCCGCTGTCTGATTCACGTTGCGGTAAAAATTCAGCCATTGGCAGGCGCCTTTGCTGGGCGCGCCGCTCAGATAAGTTTTGCCGTTTCGCGAGAGCGTTACGGAATCCAGGAAGAACTGTGTGGAGGGAGGTGAGCCCTCGGAATTGACATCCGTGATGACCCCGGAAAACGTCAACGACGCCCCCGTCAAATTAGCCAGCGAGCCACTGTCTCTGGCCGCATCCTGGGCGCAGGTAACGGAAATGTTCACATTCGGAATGTCCATCGCGCCGTAATAATTCCACTCGGCGGGAAAGGTATGCCCGGTTTGTCCAGGCTGCCCGCCGACAACGTCGAATGTCTGCACCTGCTGCGCCCATGCGATGAAGTCGGCGTCGGACATCCCGTAGGTACGCGCTTCGACGGTCTTCGAGTCGATCAGAGCCAAAGGCTGTCCGGCGTACGGTCCCGCCGCCTTCGGCAGAATGAAATTCGCGGCGTAGTCGTCGTTGTTAGCGGTACCCGGGCTGAGTTGGAGGGTACCTTCAAAGTTGATGCGCGGATAATCGAACAGGCTCATTGGGCGCACGCTTCCTGAATGCTGAGAACCGGAACGTTGAACTTTTGGCTTACAAGGTAGAGATAGAGTTGGAGCACGATGCGCTTTCCCTCGGACAAGTCGCGCGTCACGGGCATGGCGCTCGTGCCCTCATCCGCGCGAGACTTTTCGATCAGGCTCCTTATGGCCGTGGCACTGTTATCGAACGCCGACTGCGATCCGAGGTTCACAAACTCGAGCATGACGCTAAAGATCATGTCGTAGACATAAAGGATCCTGTGGTATACGAAATCCCACGCCTTCGTCGAATCGTGCGTGCTGTTCCAGAAATCGATGAATTCCAGCGGCAGAGCGTCGTCAAATGGCAAAACCCGAACAGTGACGTAGAACATGTTGCCGGGTGGGAAGAGACTGGGCGGCGGAGCCGGCAGGGTATCTCCGGAAAAAGGGAAAAAGGCCAACACGGGAAAACCGGGCGATTGCGCCGCTACGCCCGCAGTCGCAATACCATTCCCGTCGGCCGTGACGACCGATACTACGGTGGAAACGCCGCCAGAAGCGGAATTCACCACCTGCTGTTCGCCCTGGGTGAAGCTGATGTACGTGGGCGGCGCGGACGGCACAAGATTCAGGTTCTGATCGTATTGAGCAAGCAGCACGCTCGCGCCTGCCGCGGGAACGCCCTGCTGAAGCACGGTGATCTGAAACGTCTGCTCGCTGCCCTGATCGAGATAGATACCCCGGCTATCGCTTTGCGCACAAAACTGCTGTTCCAGCAGGGCAGTTACCGGACCGCTGGCGCCTGACACCTGAATGGCCAGCAGCCCCTGCTGCACTTGTTGCGGCGTGACCGATGCCGGTAACGGCAGATCCACTATCCCCGCGCTCGCTTCATAGGCCTGCCTTCCGTACTGCGCATAGTCCAATTGCCCGATCGGGAGGAAATTGCCTCCGTTCAGGACGCCCACCGCGAGCGTCCCCAGATCCAGCTTATCGAGACTCGATGCGGGGGTGCCCGCTATGGCAATTTCAGGGATAGCGCTGCCGAGATCGAGAGAAAGTATGTTGTTCTGATAATCCACCTCCGCCGCCGCGGGTCCGAGCACAGTCGTTTGCGTCGCTCCTGTTGGCGCAACCGGATCGTTTGCGCTGAGATAGCGTCCCATCGGCACGCTCGCTAATTCGCCATCGTTCCAGATCCCTATCGATCCGACCACGTGGCTGTAGCATGGCTGCGAGAAGAAATCCGACGTGCTTCCGCTCTGGTTCCATGTGTCCCATGCTTTCGCCAAAAGAGCCGCCAGGTCCGTGTAGCTTCGGGCTTGCTGTGCGATGCCGTTCAAAATGCCGTTACGGAAGTACATGTTCACGTATGCCGTAAATCGCACCATCACGCCCTGTGCGCCAGCCCGCGTTGAAGCTTCCTGCAGGGCCGTGAGCAACGGAGACGCCTGTTCGCCCGCGCCGTTCTGCCAAACGATGCCCGTATTGGGAATGCAGGCCTGGAAACAGCAAGCCACTGAAGCGGCGGGCTGAGTGAGTTGCGGATCCGCCGAGTAGATCCGGCTCAGATTGATCCAGCGGGAATGCATTCGCGCCGCGCGCGGACCGCTCACAGAGTAGTTTCCACTGCCTACCTGCAGGGATCCGTAGTAGATCTGACTCGACCAGAAAGATGAAGGGTTCGTGTCGACCAGTTTGGGTGCGCTGTACGGGCCGTCGCCCTGAATGCTCAAAGTCGTTCCGATGACCGGGTCGGTCGTGGCGCCCTGCTCGTATCCGGTCGCCCCTCCCGTCACCGTCGTCGTATAGTCCTGGTACTGAACAAATGCCACCCCGTGAGCTCCGAACATGTTCCATTCGCAGGGGACACGCGGGCCGCCTGGGCTGTCGATCGAATCGCCCTGCAGTTTGATCGCATACGGTCGAAAGGTCTGCGTGAAGTTGTCCGGCGTGATCGGCGGATCCTGAATGGCCAGAAACGGCCAGTTCAACGCGGCCTGCGCGGCATTGTAGGTCGGGAACTTGGCAAAGTCATTGTTATTAAACGTGCAGGGATCCCAACTAGCGTAGCCTTTGAAAAAGATGCGGGGGAAGGAAAGAACGCTCATGTAATTCCTCCTGTTCTAAAGCGGCAGCAGTGATGCCGCCTGCATGATTACTTCCTCGCGTTCGGGGGCAATCTCGCCCTCGAACATCCACGCCGCGCCAACTACAGCCAGGACATCGCCGCTTTTGCTCAAGACAGGAACTGCGATGCCTGCTCGAGCATTCACGGCCTTTGCTCCGGGTTTGACCGTACCGCTCTCGTCCATCTGCAGATTGCAGGTCTGAACGGGCGCCTTTCTTACCTGTGCGAGGCCGGCCATTCCTTTACCGTGGGGAACGAATGCGACAGCCGCGATAACGGGCTGAGGAAGATTCAGTGCCGCGGTGAGGTACAGATCGTTCCCTCGCTGTTCGTGAACGCTTCCAGCTACTGCGCCGAATTCCTGAAGGAACTGCTCAAGCCACTGCTGGTGGGTCGGGTTCTGGCTATACATGTCCGAGGAATTTCTATCTCCTGCTTTTTCGAAACTGGCAGCAAATATTTCACCGGTACAGACATCTGACGGCGTCTCACTTCAAATGAAGCCCATCCCCACGAGCAGCGCAGGGACGGTAGGTGGATTGCGCACTCCGCATGTGGAATGCACGGGATGGGACTTGCTTGAAGCGGAAAATCTCAAGGTTTGCCTCCTAGGAAGTTATGCCAGCATCGACACAGAGACAACCGGCTCCGGGTAATGATTAGCCGCACGTATCATAGCCTAGTTATAGGTTTTATTGAATTTTTTTCGGTGTTAATTGTTTGGAGGAAAGATGAGGCGGCCTTGCGGATTAGCGGCTTTTGCGTCTCTTCACAAGAGCCTTACTCTCATGAATCCGTAAGTAGTGCAACTAGCGATGTTATCGATGCTGGACATACGATCCGCCATCTCAGGGTAGGTCACTAGCCGGTAACATGGAGATTTCGCAGCTAATGTTCTCTTCCCGTCTGGTATCGTCAGCTTTGCGTATAAAAGTCTTGGCGCTAGTCCTGGCGGCCGGAGCATTCGCGGTGGACATTCCACGAACGTGGGATAAAGCTGCTGTCGATACGTTGGAACTCCCTCTAGCGAATCGGGAATTCTCACCCATTCACATCGATGAGATCGCCTACTACCGCGTCCCCGAGCGAGTCATTTACAAGTCTTATCCGGTTTATGCGCCTGGGCGGGAGCCATCCGGATACATGGAGCGGCTTAGGACCGTCGAGCCGGAAGTAGCTTTCGATTCATCTACCCTTAGCACGCCACAGGAGTGGGTTTCGGCTGGCGAGATTGTATTTAACGCTCCGACTTCTTTTCGCCCGCTTTTCTTTACCGCACAGGATTTGAACGACCCGAACTTTTTCAAAGAGACCAGGATGCCCGTCGCGAAAGACGGGACGATTCCGTTTGCCCAATGGGTGGTGCGCCGCAAGGGCGTGGTCGAACTTGGCTCAATGGGTTGCGCCACCTGCCACACTCGCGTTCTCAAGGACGGGACGGTCGTGCCGGGCGCACAGGGGAACAATCCGAATGATTACGAGGGCGCCTTGCTTCTGCAAACCTCGGCCAAGGTGCTCGGCAGCGAAAAGATGCTCGAACAGGTCCACCGTTTCGCTCGACAGTTCGAACTGCCCTGGTTGCCCGATGACATCAATCGACTCGCAGGTTCGCTTAGCCTCGATCAATTGATTGCCGCAGGCGAAGCTATTCCGGCCGGAGTGACGGCGCGCGCAAATACCAGCATTTTGTTGCCTCCGCAGATTCCGGATCTGATTGGGGTCCGCGAGCGGCGCTTCCTCGATCACACCGGGCTGGTTCGCCATCGAAATATCGGCGATCTGATGCGATATATTTCGCTGGCCCAGGATGTGTTTTCGGCCGACCGCTACGGGTCTGCGACTATTGCCAATTCGGTTCCTCCGGGCGCTCGTTACAGCGACAGTCAACTTTATGCGCTGGCCCTGTATCTTTATTCGCTCCGCCCGCCTCTAAATCCGAATCATTTCAATGCTTCTGCTGCGCGCGGGAAAGTTTTATTCGAAAAGCTGGAGTGCGCCCGTTGCCACACGCCGCCTCTTTACACCAATAACAAGCTTGTGCCTGTGGAAGGATTTGAAATTCCAGCTGGCACGGCTGACATTGTCCCCATCCGGACTGGCGTTGACCCGCGATATACGCTGGAGACACATAAAGGCACCGGCTATTACAAAGTGCCATCTCTTAAGGGCGTTTGGTATCGCGGCCCTTTCGGCCATAATGGTTCGGCGGCCACGGTCGAAGACTGGTTCAACCCGGCCCGTCTCGATCCGGGATATGTTCCGACGGGTTTCAAGGGGTACGATGGAAAGACCCGTTCGATTCCTGGACATCCTTTTGGGCTTCAATTGTCTCCATCAGAGCGCAAAGACCTGATCGCTTTTCTTAAGACTTTATGACACGCGTCAAGCCTCGGCTTCTCATACGGATGGCAATCATTTCAGCCACTCCGGATTCGTCGACTGGTACTCGAAGCGAAGGCCCGCCATCACACCGTTGCTAACCTTAATGGAAGAGATCATGGTCGCCGCCTGTTCCTTGACCGACTGCTCTCTCATGCCTGTGACACGATCCCAATCGGGAGACATGCACAAGACACACAATATGTCACAGCATCGTGTCACGATTCCGTTTTTCGTTGATGATCTCGAGCCAATTCAGGTCCGTGTTAGACGCGCATCTCTGGATTCGGCGGATACAAAATTTCGTTTCACGAAGGAAAGGGATGAACGAAGAGCAGTACCGATCAACCCTTGGCAGTTGCGAGACCGTTTCTTCTTGTGGCCCCTAGAAGACTGGCAGCGTTTCTTTGAAATATCAGGAGAGTGGGATGTAGGCGCGCTTGACAATTTTTTCTCCAAGGATGATTTTGCAGAGTGGCAGCGTCTATTGAGGGCAGCTCTTGTTCGTGAGGCGAGAGACTGGAAAACCCTAGCTCATGAATTCGACGGGGATAAGGCCATTTTTCTAGAATTACCGCTGCCCATCGTATTTGAATGGGATGGCAAAGTTCCGGCTACCCGGATTGTCGGTCAGAACGCCCTGACGTCGATGATAGCCACCATTCAGATAGACAAATTGCAAGGCGCACAATTCCGAGTGTGCACTAGGCATGACTGCAAGAATCCGCCGTTTCGACTCGAAGCGCGTCACAAGATCTATTGCAGCCCGGAATGTGCCCATCTGGTTGCCGTACGAAAGAGCAGAGAGAGATTAGCAGGCGCCAACAACGGCAAGACCCGAGTGGCTTCAAAGAGCAGCCCGCAACAAGTAACGATCGGGAGGAGACGTGGCACTGAAAAAGCGCGGTAACACCTGGCATACGCATTTCTTCGTGGACGGCCAGCGGTTCCGGCAATCATTGGAGACGAGCGATTGGCGTGAAGCTCAGGCCAAGGAGAAAAGTCTCATCTCGGCCGCGAAGCAGGGAAAACTGAGTGCATCGAGCGAAGACTTCGCACGACTGCTCTTCGGTGACGCGGCAGTGAAGTACCTCGACAGCCGACTGCCTGAGTTGTCTATATCTAGTCAGCAGAAGGAGCGACAGCTGCTCGTTCAGCCGAAACAACACTTCCGTGGTAAGCGACTCCGGGACATCACCGCGGAGGACGTGCTTAGCTATCGTCAATTGCGAGCAACTGCCGGAGCTGGTCCCGCAATCATCAACATGGAAGTGGGCGTGATCCGCCGAATGTTAAAACGGGCAAAGCGCTGGAGTCAGATTACGGATGATATTCACCCCCTAAAGGAACCTCGGCCCATCAGGCAGGCGCTCTCCTATGAGCAAAAGGTCCGCTTGCTCCATGCTGCCGATTCCAATCCAGAATGGCAGAATGCGCGGTTGGCAATGACACTCGCCCTATGCACAACGATGCGGGGAGTCGAGATCAAGAACCTGCACTGGCGGGATGTGGATTTGCTCAGGCGATCATTTACCGTGCGACGCAGCAAGACCGATGCAGGCTTGCGTTCGATTCCGATGAATGACGATGCCTACGATGCCGTTCTGGAGCTTTGGGAGCGCGCTAAGGCGTTCGACGGCACTAAGCCCGAGCACTTCCTGTTTCCGGCTTGTGAACACGGCCATTGATCCAGAGCGTTGTCAGAAGAGTTGGCGTACAGCATGGCGCAAACTGACGCAGACGGCGGGGGTCAAGGGTTTCCGTTTTCACGACTGCCGCCATCACGCCATCACCGAGCTTGCCGAGTCCCAGGCCAGTGACGCCACAATCATGGCACTCGCCGGACATGTGTCGAGGAAGATGCTGGAGCACTACAGCCATGTGAGGCAGAAGGCGAAGCGAGATGCCGTGAACGTGCTCTCAGCCAAGCGACCGAAAAAGCCAACAATTGGGGGTTACGACACAAAACCGTCTCTGTCTGAGCAGGTGTCACCTTATGTTGTTGAAAAGATGGTAGGCACGAGGAGACTCGAACTCCTGACCTCTACCGTGTCAAGGTAGCGCTGCGCGGGCATTTTATTGACGGCAAAAGGCTTATCAACCGGAGGAGTCGGCAAAACCGGCACAATCGGCGCTATTTGCCACAAAAATGCCACAAACTTTCTTAGCCCTAACAAACCAAGTGGGCCGTGGGCTGGCCGTGGCGGAACAGCCCAGCTTTCCAGTCGTTCGAATGGCATGGAGGACTTTGCTTCATCTATATATTGTCCCTGGCCCGACAACCGGTACCAGGGGGAGGTGACGTGACGATGGAATTCAAGCCTAG
>Ga0209139_10000261_pt1 | contig 17597 bp, 18 predicted proteins | sample BogFormECP14_OM3_FD_188246 | JGI IMG/M metagenome (GOLD analysis project Ga0209139, IMG submission 188246) | Bog forest soil microbial communities from Calvert Island, British Columbia, Canada - ECP14_OM3 (SPAdes) (version 2) | ecosystem: Environmental > Aquatic > Freshwater > Wetlands > Bog ...
CATCGATGTGCAGGTGCTATCGCTGACGTCTCCGGGAACCGAACAGCTCGAGGCGGCCGAGGCTGTGGCGCTCGCCCGGGAATCGAACGACCGTCTCGCGGACGCCGTGCGGAGCCATCCCACTCGTTTTGCTGGATTCGCAACGCTCCCCACCGCTAATCCGGGCCTCGCCGCCGACGAACTGGGACGCATGGTCGTCGAGCACGGATTCAAAGGCGCTGTCATCAACGGCCACCATCGGGGTCGATATCTCGACGACAAATTTTTCTGGCCGATCCTCGAGCGGGCCCAGCAGTTGCACGTCCCGATCTACCTTCACCCGACCCAGCCTCCGAAGCCAGTGATCGACGCATCCTACGGAGGTTTCGCGCCGATGGTTTCGGAAATGCTCGCCGGCCCAGGTTGGGGGTGGCATATCGAAACCGCCGTGCATGTGATTCGCATCATCCTCGGCGGCGCTTTCGACAAATATCCGGAACTGCAGCTCGTGATCGGCCACATGGGCGAAGGGCTGCCGTTCATGTTGTCCCGGCTCGACGTCATGCCGATGGCGATGACGAAACTCGCGCGACCCATCAGCGCCTATCTCAGAGAGAATGTTCACTACACGTTCGCCGGGTTCAATTTCACCCCGACGTTCCTGGACCTGTTGCTCCAGGTCGGCGTCGACAGGATCATGTTCTCGGCCGATCACCCCTACGGATCCATGTCCGAAGCGCGAGCGTTCCTGGACAGGCTACCGGTGAGCAGCGCCGACAGGGAAAAGATAGCGCACGCCAACGCGGAACGCCTCTTGCGGATGTAAGGAATCCCCTGGCTCGAGCATTTTGCTCAACTACAAAGGAGGAGGCCGACGCACTGCGAGCCTTACGGGGGATAGATCTTGCCTCAGAAGCTCACTCTCGCGGGGGCGATGATGACCACCCTCCCGCAGGCGCCGTCGCGGGACAGGACGGCGCTGGCCACCCCCCAAAGAACTGGGCCCCGGCGTCCGTCCGCCACGACTGGGCCGCCGGAGTCTCCCTTGCAGACTTCCGATCCGCGCGTAGCCGCAATCAGCAGGCCGGTCGAGGTGACCAACAAGGGATCCAGTCGCGTCGTCTTCAGCACGCCGATCCCTTGTCGCGAGATTCCCGCGCCGGCGAGCCTCAGATTCGACGGCGGCACGCCCCGACCGATCGGGATTGGTTTGTGGCCGCGCACCGGCGCCGCGAGCCGCAGGGCAGCCGTGTCGAGGGACAGTTCCAATATTCCAGCATATTTCTCAGGCAGGCCGGTTGACGCCACGTCGTACCTGGTGACTTCTGCGACCGGGATTGCGGGTCGGAGGGGCCTCGAGCCCTCGTAGAAGACAACGGCCGAGGCAACAGGATTATTCCTGACGCAGTGGGCGGCGGTGAGGACCACATCCGGCGACACCAACACACCCGAGCACCGACTGAGGCTTATTTCTCCGGAGCCGGCGAGCAGAGTTCCAACCCCGACGGTCGCCTGTGCAAGCGAGTTTCGGGCTGCAAGCGCTCCACCCTGGATCGCCTGGGCAGGACCCGAGGTCAACGCCAGCAAGCAAGCTAAGGCGGTAACGCTGAAAATGCCGAAATGACGTCCGTAGGGCATGGCTGAAGACTTCGCGAAGAGCCCCCGGTTCAATGTGGGTGCTTGAACCCAAGGGGCAAGGGGCGCAGCTGATGGAAAGGCCGAGCTGATCGCCGAAGGACTCCCCGACCGGCCGGGACGCGAGGCCGCTTGGCGCCTGTTGCCGCTGCTGGCGGGCGGCGTCATGTTGTCTCGCGCCGTGATCGCCCCCGACCTCGCGGACGAGATCGCCCACCCGGTGCGGAAGGCGGTGGATCCGGGTCAGCCCGACGCCGCTCCGTAGCTGTCCAGCAATTGCACGCTGAGCCGGGTCGCTTCGGGCGGCGTCAGGCAACGGTCGAGAAGCTTTGCCTGATAGGATGCAAAGCTCGGCAGCCCGGTGACCGCCTCGGCGTCGTCCTCGCGCAGGTTGGCGAACAGGTGCACGAACGTCGTGCCGTCCGCCTCTTTGTAGCAGGCGTAAAAGACCCCATCGGGCGTTTTCGCGCGCAGTTCGTCGAACACCGCTCGACAGAGCGATTCGTTCTCGTCGACGCGATCGGGTTTGATCGCGTAACGGACCGTGGTCACACGTTGCATGTTGCTCTCCTCGATGAAGACGCCGCAATGGCGCTCCTGCCGACACAGACGACGGCGCGACGCAAAAGGATTCGCCAGCTCGAATCTTTTGGCTTCCTGTCATCGTCATCGAAAGGGAGGATCAGGAGGGGATAGGCATGGAAAGCGACTTCGAGCGTTTGGCCACGGCGATGCGCCCGCGACTGCACCGCTACTGCGCTCGGATGATGGGTTCGACGTTCGACGGGGAGGACGTCGTGCAGGAGGCGCTGGCGCGCGCGGCGGGCGCTTGGGCGAGCGACGTTGAGCAGCCGGAGCGATGGCTGTTCAGGATCGCGCACAATGCCGCCATCGATGCGATCCGGGCGCGCGGGCGGCAGAACAACGTGATGCTCGATCCCCAGCTCGACGTGGCCGACGAGCAAGCCGACGCCGAGGCTCGCGTATCGGTGGCCGGGAGCTTCGGCGCGTTCTTGCCGCTGCCGGTCCCGCAGCGAGCTTGCGTCGTGCTGATCGATGTGCTCGGGTACTCGGCGAGCGAGACGGCGGAGATCCTCGGCGCCACTGTCCCCGCGATAAAGGCTGCGCTGCATCGCGGCCGCGAGGCGCTCGTCACCAAGCCGCGGGCGGCTCCGCGCGCGCCAGCGAGCGAAACCGAACGACTGCGGTTGCGGGCCTATGCAGACCTGTTCAACGCGCGCGAGTTCAACGCGCTGCGCGACCTGCTCGCCGCCGAAGTCCGGCTCGACCTCGTCGCGCGCACACAGATGAAGGGCCGGGCGCAGGTCGAGACCTACTTCGCGAGGTACGAGGCCTCCGATCGCCGCTGGCGCCTGGCCCCCGCGTTCGCCGACGGGCGGCCGGCGCTGCTGGCGACTGCGCTCGACGACCCGAACGCGCGGTCGGTCGTTCTACTCGAATGGGAGGAGGGGCGGATCGCCACGATTCGCGATTTTCTGTACGCGTCCTACATCATGGACGGAATCGCGATTTCAACGCTTTAAAGAGACGCCCAAGAGCGCTTGAATCGGTTGGCGTTTCATCTTTCGTTCCGCAGCGGCCAAGGGATGCGCGTCGATATCGAGCTGGATTACGGAAAAATCGACGCGAACACAAAAGCAGCCTCGCAAACCATTGAAAACGATCGATTCGCGACCACAGACCGGAGCTGCTCCATTTTCCTCCTCGATCAGTCCTCGTCGGTCCCGACGATAGACGAGAACCGCTTGCGCAGTCCTTGCCCAACGGCCTTCACGCCGGTCGCCGCCGAAGCCGCGTCGATCCCGCGGGCGAGCGCGAGCGGCGCGGCGAGCCATCCGGTCGCGTTGCGCTCGTCGAGCCAATCGACGAGGCCGCCGGGGAAGGCGAACCACGCCAGCCCGAGGATCGCGTAGATGATCAAAATTCGTCGCCGCGGGCTCGACACGGACGCGGGATGGCTCGCGGCGGCCTTCATCGCGAGCGCGTCTCTCGCCTCGGGGCTCGGGGCACGAGGCGTGAGAACAGCGGCCGCACCGACGGCGGATTTGTGAGGCGTGGTTTCCATGCGTCGTCTCGCTGCATCGCGGCGCTAGAACTGGAAATAGATGAACGGGGCGGACGCCGAAGGCGCCATCGCAATCACAACGTAGAGGATCGCGAAACCGAAGGCGGCCTGCGCGACGGCGCCTCGGTCGTCGAGCATCGCGCCGAGCGCGGCGCGGGTCTGCGGCGGGACGATCTGCGTCAGCGCGCCGCAGGCGATCAGCGGCGGGACGATCCCCGGCATCGTGCTCTGCGCGCCATTGTCGGTCCATATGCCCAGAATGTACTGCGTCGCGGAATCTAGCGATGGCGAGCGGAAGAACAGCCAGGCGAAACAGACGAAATGGAACGTCAGCGCCCAGTCGACGATTTTCGCGATTCGGCCGGCGCCATACCGCGCGAAAACCGCGCTGCGCCGCCAGGAATGATCGGCGACCAGCGCCGCGCCATGCATCGCGCCCCAGATCAGGAACGTCCAGTTCGCGCCGTGCCATAGGCCGCCCAGCAACATCGTCAGCATCAGATTGCGCGCGGTGGCCAAGGCGCCGTGGCGATTGCCGCCGAGCGGGATGTAGAGGTAGTCGCGCAGCCACGTCGACAGCGTCATGTGCCAACGGCGCCAGAAATCGCCGATGCCGAGTGCGCGATAGGGCTGATTGAAATTCTGCGGAAAGCGATAGCCGAGCAGCGCGGCGACGCCGATCGCGATGTCGGTATAGGCGGAAAAATCGGCGTAGATCTGGATCGCGTATGCGTAGACCGCCATGATGAGATCGAAACGCGAGAATTGCGAGGGGTCGGTGAAGACGGGATCGACGAAACGCACGGCGAGGTAGTTGGCGATCACCATCTTCTTGAACAGGCCGCCGAGGATCAGCAGCATGTTCTCACTGAGAGAGAAATCGCCCGGGTTCCGGGGCGAGGCGAGCTGCGGCAGGAATTCGTGGGCGCGCACGATCGGACCCGCGACCAGATGCGGGAAGAAGCTGATGTAGAGCAGGATGTCGACCGGCGAGCGCGAGGCCGCGAGCCGGCCGCGATAGACGTCGACGATGTAGGAGATCGCGTGGAAGGTCATGAACGAGATCGCGACCGGCAGAGTGACGTTGACGAACGCGATCGACGGGTTCAGCCCGAGCGCGTGCGCGAGGGTCAAAACCTGCGCGATGAAGAAGTCGAGGTACTTGAAATAGGCGAGAATGCCGAGGTCCAGCGCGACGCCGAGCGCCAGCGCAAAGCGGCGAAACGGCCGCGCCGCCGCCGCATCGACATAGAGGCCCACCAGGTAGGAAATCACGCCGCTCGCGAGCAGCAGCAGCAGAAACCGCCAGTTCCACGAGGCGTAGAAAGCCAGGCTCAGCGCGAGCAGCACGACCTTCTTCAGATTATTTTGGGAATTGAGGCTCCAGACCAGCGCAAGCGAGAGGGCGAAGAAAAGACCAAAATCAATCGTTGGAAACAACATGGGAGCCAGCCGGCCGGCCTTCGATCAGCGGGATCAGGAAGTCCGCGAATCTGTCGGCGCTCAGTCTATAGCCGTCCAGAGTCATGTGCACGTAATCGTGCGCCATCAGCGGCGGAGTAGCGGCCGCCCAAGCCTGAGCGCCGCATGGGCCGGGCATGACCGACGACCAATCCCAGAAGATCGCGCCCACGCGCTCCGCCAACTTGCGTTGCGCATCGCGCACCGCTCCGAGCTTGGGCGGCGTCGGGAACCGGCACTGCCCGCCGCCGGGGCCCGCGGCGACCTGGGCGGGCGTCGTGCAGTCTTGACCGACGCCGGCGGCATGGCAGACGCCCGCCGGCCGCGCCGCGTCGGGCGGACCGATCATGACGATGCCCACGCCGGGCCTGACCTCCATCAAGCGATGGACGATCTGCTCGTACTGCGCGACATAGGAAGCGATATCAAGGTTGTCGTTGAAGCCTTCATTGGTGCCGAAGGAGAGCACGACGTAATCGGGCGCCATACGGCGCAGGTCGTCGGCGAGATTCTCGGTCGTCAGCCGCTGCAGGCACTGCACGGTGGCGCCGGGGAAGCCCAGACTGAGGTACGAGACGCCATCGCCTTCGCGACCGACATCGACGCCCGTCACCGTCACCGGCGCGTCGGTGAGCGCGCGCACCGCGATCTCGCGGAAGCCCACCGGCGTGCCCGTCGCCGGCGCCCGCAGCGCCAGCGTCGCCCGCTCGTCCGCCGTGCCGTCGAGGTCGATCGATCCGGTCGGCGTCCCGTCGATCAGCACTTCCGCTTTCCCGCCGCCGGGCTCCTTGAGAAACGCCACCTCGACCCGGTCATAGCTTCGCCCGCCGCGCGAGCGCAGGCTCAAGGCGGCGCCGGCTCGGCGCGCGATCGCGTTGAAGCCGGAGAGAAAAAATCGGCGGTGGGCGTCCGACTTCTGCAACGCCTCGTAGGTCCAGCCATCCGTGGCGTCGGTCTCGAACAGCGCCGAGCGCACGCCGATATGCGGCCTGCCCGGCACGATATAGGCGTCGCCGCCGGTTCCGAAGGCTTGCTGCAGGCGCTCCCGCACCCGACCGGTGAAGAAGTCGGCGGCGGTGTGGCTGTCGCCGAGTTGCAGAATCGTCATGCGGTGCGAGGCGAAAATATCCGGCTCCAGTTCGCCATAGGTGGAAATCCCGGTAGATAGATCGTTCGCGGAGGGCGCGGCCGCCTCAAGCGCCGCCAATGCAGTCCCCTCGCGCCGGAGCGGAAGTCGGCTTGAAAACAGGCTTGCCGCCCGCGCCATCGCGACGCGCAGGAGCTTTGCCGCTCCGTCGGGCGCCGATATTGTCGCGACGCCGTTACGATGGCGCGGGTCGAACAGCGGCTCCCCCGACAGGGCCGCGGCGTCGGCGAAGGCGAGGGCGTACTTGCCGGGCATCCGCAAAGCCGCGGCCTTCGCCAGCTGCCGTTGCACTGCCGCTCCGAGCGGCGGCGCGACGATTTGGGCTTTGGACAACAATTCTGCCACGGCGAGCGCACGCGCTGGTTCGGCCGCGTCGAGGTCGCGGCCTGGCCCTGGCTCCGGTAAAAGCCCCGCGGCCGTCGCCCCGATCAGCAGGATCAGCGCCCAAGCGACGAGCGCAAATGAATTGCGCAACCCCTCACCTCGCCCCAAGCTGGCTGGGGCACTCGCTCTCGAGATCGCGCCCCCGCTGTTTCAGACTCGCCAATATGGCGGGATAGAAAGTATCCAACACCATATCGTATCCGGCGGTCGTAAAATGTACGCCGTCCGTTGCGCGAACCTGTATCATGGCATTTTTCGCGTTCGGGAGGAAGGGCTTGTATTCGTCGGGCGTCTGCCCCGAAGTCCAGGGGGGCGCGTAGACGGCGAGCGGCGAGCCGACCGCACTGACGGCGGCGGCGAACAGCTGATTCTTCGCGATCGCATCGGCGTTGGCGTCAGAATCGAGCATCACAGGCAGTCCGAGCAGGAGGATCGAGCCGCCCTTGGCGATCGCGTTGCGCACGAGGTCCTCGACGAGGGCCTTGTAGCGGGCGTCGAACGCCGGCCCGGGGAAGGGGATACGCTGCTTCCTGTCCTCCTCGACGATCGGCTGCCGATCGTTGATGCCGAAAGACCCGACGAACAGATCCACACCGGGAACCTCGGCGAGCGTCGCGACCTCGGTGGGCCAGTTGAACTGGTCGAGCCGGGTGAGTCCGGTCCCGTTCTTGCCGTGGCGGATCAGCTTCAGCCTCTCGGCCAGGCATTTGTCTTTTCCGAGGCGTCGAAACATCGAGCCCCAGAGGCCGTCCGCCATCGAATCCCCCACGAAAGCGATGCGGATCGGCGCCGGCGCCGCCGCGGCGAAATCGGATCCGGCGAGAAGCGCCGCTGCGAAAATCGCCCCGCTCGCGGCGATCCGAACCCAAGAAATCCATTTCTGATGCATTTGCCTCGCGCCTTCGCCTTGCGGTCGTTGTCTAGTTCGGCGCGGGCGGGGCCGCCGGCGCCGGCTCGGCGACGGTGTGCTTCCTCCGGTGATGTCTCTTCTTCTTGGCTGGCGTCGTGCGGCCACCGGGAGCAGCCGCCTTCGGCTCGCTAGCCGAAGCGACGACAACCGGGAAGCCCGCCGCCGTTGCCGCTTTCTGCCACATGCGGGTGTAGCCCGCCATACCAAAGTGCACGCCCTCGGCGGCGTGAATCGACGGGTCGCAAAACGTGGCGTCCTGCATGCTCACATAGATGACCGACGTGCCCTCGAGCTCGGCCTTGAGGATTTCGTCGAGCTTCTTCGAATAGGTCTCCCAAGGCTTGAGCACGCAGGGAGGTCCCATCCAGACCAGCTTGACGCCGAGTTGGTCGGCCGTCGCAACGATCGCCTGGACGCGCGCTTTCACGTCGAGCGCGCCGCCGACGGCGTCGTTGGTGCCGAGGCTCATGAAGACGGTCTCGCCCTTCTTCGCCTGCCGCAGTTGATCGAGCACGGCGCCGCTGTAGATAGCGACGCTGTTCTTGGCGGTCGAGGGTAGTTTGGCCGCCCAGTTCACCCCCACGCCGAGACTGTCGCCGATCACTCTTCCCTCCTGGGCGAAGGCGAGCGAGGGCGCGGCGAACAGGAGCAGCGCGAGGACGAAGCGGCGGACCGACATGCAAGTCACCTGAAAGGGCAAAGTTACGCCTCCACGAAATCATGGCATGGTTAAAGGATGGTGTAGCGCGGCGCCTATTCGCAATGGAAGCGCCATCGCCCGTAGCGCCATGGGCGCTTCCACGATGCGTCCGAGGGGCAGACGCCCGGCGGCGGATCGAAGCCCGTCGCGCCCCAGGGATGGCAGCGACAGATCCGGGCGGCCGCCATCCACCCACCCGCCCAGAGTCCGTGATGGCGGATCGCTTCATCGGCGTACGCCGAGCAAGTGGGAAGATAGCGGCACTGACGCCCGATCAGGCCGGACAGACTCAATTGATAGAGGCGAATCAGCGCCCGTGCGGCCTGCCGCGGCGCTGACCGAAGCGCGTTCACGCCGTCGCGCTCGCCGGCGTCCGAGCGCCCTCCGCGGCCGCGATCTGGCCGAGCGCATCGACCACCGCGTCGAAGGTCAGCATCGTCGAGGCGTGTCTCGCCTTGAAATCCCTGACCGGCTCCAGAGCCGCAAAATCGGCCCATTTTCCCTGCGGCGGCGGCCCGTTGGCCTTCAGCATCCGAAGCATCGTCTCGCGCAATTCGACCAGTTCCTCGGGCGTCGCGCCTATTATGCCGCGCGCCATCAACGACGACGAGGCCTGGCCCAGCGCGCAGGCTCTCACGTCATGCGCGAAATCGCTGACGCGGCCGTCTCTCACGGAGAGATCCACCGTCACTGTCGAGCCGCAGAGCCGCGAATGCGCCCTGGCGCTCGCGTCCGGCGCGGACAGGCGACCGAGCCGTGGGATGTCGGCCGCGAGCTCCAGCACCCTTTTGTTGTAAATATCATCCAACATGACAAGGATTCTTCCCGACTGGCGGAACCGTCTCGCCCTCCTATATAGGCCGACGAGCCTTCGAAGTGGAGGGTCTCCAGGTTCGAGGCGCGGCCTCGCTTGCAATCCAATCCCGAAGGGGCCGCCATGGACGACGTCGTCAAGATAAAGCCGTTTCGCACCGAACCCGTGCAGAAGCCGACCCGGGAAGAGGCGGAGGCGGCCGTGCGGACGTTGATCGCCTGGGCGGGGGACGACCCCGACCGCGAAGGGCTCGCCGACACGCCTCGGCGCGTCGTCAAGGCCTATCAGGATTTTTACGCCGGGTACGGAGAAAATCCGAACGAGGAGCTCGCGCGTGTCTTCACCGAAGTCGACGGCTATGCCGACATGGTGGTGGTGCGCGATATCACTTTCTACTCGCATTGCGAACACCACATGGCGCCGTTCTCGGGCAAAGCGCATGTCGGATATTATCCGCGCGACGGGGTGGTCGGGCTTTCCAAGCTGGCGCGCATCGTCGACATGTTCTCCCGCCGTCTGCAGACGCAGGAGGCCCTGACGGCGCAAATCGCCGGGGCGATCGAGGAGGGCCTGCGGTCGCGCGGGGTTGCCGTGATGATCGAGGCCGAGCACAGCTGCATGACGATGCGCGGGGTCAAGAAGCACGGCGCGTCTACGGTGACGACGCAATTCACCGGCGTCTTCCGCGACCCGAGCGAGCGGCTGCGCTTTCTGACGCTGGTGGGCGGGGCGAAGTAGCGCCATGTCGTCCGACGTGGAGGAAGGGCCGGAGTTCGCGCCGAGGTTTTCCTCCGACGGGCTCCTGACCTGCGTGACGGTCGACGCCGGCGACGGCGTGGTGCTGATGGTGGCGCACATGAACGCGGAGGCGCTGGAAAAGACGCTTGCGAGCGGCGTCGTGCACTATTGGTCGCGCGCTCGCCAGAGCCTCTGGCGCAAGGGCGACACTTCGGGCCAGACGCAGACCCTCGTCGAGCTGCGCGTCGACTGCGACCAGGACGCGCTGCTCGCGCGGGTGCGCGTCGGCGGCGACGGCGGCGCCTGCCATACCGGGCGGCGCTCGTGCTTCTATCGCCGCGTCGAGAAGGACGGCGAAGGTTCGAGTCTGACGGAAATCCCACCGAGTTGAACCATTTACCGGTCCCAGAATCGCTGCCTCGCCTTAAAATCGGCAAGCGGAGCGTCTCCGTATGGAACCTCGCGGCGCGCTCGCGTTAACCCGATAGCTAGACCCCAGTGTCAAGCTTCGGACTTTCGCGCGGTCCGGGAAACGCGGTCGGTGTGTAAGGCATTTGTGGGATGTCGCTTTCTTTTTTCGCCAAGACCCCATCCGAGCCGATCGTGAACGGCGCGAAAAGGGCGCGACCCAAGATCGGCATCGCGCTCGGGGGCGGCGTGGCCCGCGGCTGGGCGCATATCGGGGCCTTGAGGGAACTCATCGCGCTCGGCGTGACGCCGGACATGGTCGCGGGCGCCTCGATCGGCGCGGTGGTGGGGGGCTGCTTCGCGGCCGGGCGTCTCGATACGCTCGAGACTTTCGCCCGTTCGCTGACCAAGCGCACCGTTTTCAACCTGCTCGACATTTCCTTCAACGGCGGCGGTCTGATCGGCGGGGGCCGCTTGCGGGCGAAGCTGAACGCGGCGATGGGCCCCCTGCGCATCGAAGAGCTGCCGATCCCGTTCGTCTGCGTCGCCACCGAGATCGGCACCGGCCACGAAATCTGGCTGAAGCGCGGCGCGCTGGTCGAGGCGATGTGCGCTTCCTACGCTCTGCCCGGCGTGTTCGAGCCGGTGCGCATGGGCGGACGTTGGCTGTTCGACGGCGCGATCGTCAATCCTGTTCCGGTGAGCGTCGCGCGCGCGTTCGGCGCCGAAATCGTGATCGCGCTAGGCATTGGCGACGGCTCGGGCCGCGGCACCGCGATCCAGGATCTGGACCATACGGAGGAAGAAGCCGCCATCCCGACGCCGGCGGCGCCGCCGGCGCGGCGCGGGACCAGGATCGGAGGCCTGCTGCCGCGGTTTTGGACCAGCGAGGTATCCGAGGCCCCCAGCCTCGCCGCGGTCATGGTCAACACGTTCAACATCACGCAGGATCGGATCATGCGCTCGCGCCTGGCCGGCGATCCGCCCGACGTATTGGTGAGCCTGAAAGTGGGCAAAGTCGGCTTGTTCGAGTTTCATCGCGCCGACGAGCTGATCGCGATGGGACGCGCGGCAGTACGCAGGTCGAGCGACGAAATCCTCGAACTGCTCAAGAGCGCGGGGGCGGCTGTCTGACGCGACGCACTCGCCTACAGCCGCGCGCGGCCGGCGCGCCGCTCCCCGTCAAGGGGCTGGCGAAAACGGCACGGTCACCGACCGCGTCTACGACTCCGAAGCGCTACGCCGTCGCGATATATTCGCGCAACGCCTCGCTCTCGCTGTGCAGCGCGTCGACGTGGCGCTTGACGATGTCGCCGATCGAAACGATGCCGACCAACCGGCCGTTTTCCACGACGGGCATGTGTCGGAAGCGGCCCCTGGTCATCGTGGCCATGACTTCATCGATCGTCGCGCCCTCGCCCACGGTACTGACGCGAGCGGTCATGTGACGCGAAACCGGGTCGTCGAGCGCGGCCGCCCCGCGGGCCCCGATCGCGCGAACGACGTCTCGCTCCGAGAGAATTCCAAGGACGCTCGCCGCGGCGTCCGAGACGACGACGGCGCCGACGCCCTTCGAGCCGAGCAGTTCAGCCGCTTCCTTCAATGTGCGATGGGGCTGGGTTGTCAGCACATCGCGACCTTTTTCCTTCAGAATGCGCGCAACGGTCATGCTACCCTCCATGGCCCCCCTCGATGACAGCCTTCTTTCGAACCTGCCCGAATCGAGAGCATGCGCCCACGGGTTGAGCGGATCAAGCGCAAAAAATTGTCAACTGAGGCCGGCGTCGACGATGAAACCCTGTTTCGTGATCATGCGGCTGTCGTCCGCGGCCAGAAACAACGCCATGTGCGCGATCTCCTCCGCGACCAGAATCTTCGGCAGGCATTGCCGCGCGATGATCGCCTGAACGTCGGCCTCGCTCAGCCATAGCCGCCGTTGCCGTTCGGTCACGACGGCGCCCGGCAGGATCGCGTTGACGCGGATATTTTCCGGGCCGAATTCCCGCGCCAGGCTCCGGGTCAGACCGATGACGCCGGCCTTGGCGGTCGAATAGACCGACAGCCGCGGGACCCCGACCATCCACGCGGTCGAGGAGAAGTTGACGATCGAGCCGCCGCCGATCTCGCGCATCTGGCGGCGCGCGATCTGGGCGGCGAAAAACTGGTGCTTGAGGTTGACGGCCATCGTGCGGTCCCAATCCTCCTCGGTCGCCTCGTCGGCGTCTTGGCGCTGGTCGTTCGCGGCGTTGTTGATCAGCGCGGCGATCGGCCCGAGCCGCTGACGCGTTTCCTCCATCGCGGTCTCGAGCTCGGCGAGATTGGTCAGATCGCACGGAAGAAACAGCGGCCGCTGCGGGCCGCCCGCGAGCCGCTCGACGAGCGCGTGGGACGCCTCGTGCGCGATGTCGGCGAAGGCGACGCTCGCGCCCTGCGCGACGAAGGCCTCCACCATCGCCGCGCCGATCCCCGTGCCGCCGCCGGTGATGAAGACGACGCGATCGAGAAGGCTGGGATAGCGGGCGAAGGACAACGTCGTTTCCTCGGGTTCAATCGCCTCCAGCATAGCAGGGCGGGGCTGTCCGCGCCACGGCGGGCGCCGCTGCGACCCGCTCCGGGTTTCTGCGGTTCGATTGCGCTGCGTTCCCTGGTATATAACAGGGAAAAAAACAGGGAATTTCGCCGATTCAGTCGCTTTCTGAGGAAACCTTTCTTGAAAACATCAGCGAATTCAGTCGTTTGTGAGATGAGTTCCCTGCGCGACAGAACAGGGAATTAATTCGCGACAACAGGGAAACAATTCCGCCTTATCAGGGCGGAACAGGGAAATCGGCGCGAATCGATTCTCGAGCCCCGACGCATGCAATTTCGCCCAAGCGTCCCCGTCGTGGATAAGAAAATAATCAACGCGCAATTGTTCATTTTGGCGCTCCCAAAGACGTGTTTTGCTTCTCTCGACGGGCCGCGGGATACTCGCGGGGGACGACGGGGTGCGCTCGAGGGAGCGGCCAGCGAAGAGTCCCGAGCTTTCCGTCATGACCGGGCTTGTCCCGGTCAGCCACTTCGTGAAGCCGCGCGCGAAGCCGTTAGGGGATCCTCTCGCCGGAATTGCCAGTGTGGGGCTTCCCCTCAGACCCAAGTCATCGGGGAATATCGCATCAAGGGGAACGAAGCGTTCATGAAGCCGAACAAGCTCACCAAGCTCGCCTTGGCCGCGCTCGCCGTTGCGCCGCTAACGGCCCTTCCGCTTGTAGCGAACGCCGACGATGCGACGCTCGCTCCTCGGGAGGCGCCGGCGAAGTCGCTGCCGGTACCGACGGATGTCAGCCCCGGCATGCAGAAGTTCATCGCGGCGCCCCTGAATCCGAATTGGAACAAACTCTATAAGACCGGTGAGGAATGGCGCAAGTTCGCGGATACGATGGCCGCCGGGATCGTGCCGACAATTCCCGCGATGGCTGAGCGTCTTCATGTGAAAATCGAGCCGTCGACGATGGATGGGGTGAAGGTCTTCATCGTGACGCCCGACGAGATTCCGCCAGAAAATCGCAACCGCCTGCTCATTCATATCCACGGCGGATGCTATGTTCTGTTCCCTGGCGAAGCGGGAGCGACCGAAGCCATCACCATGGCCGGGTTGGAGCACTTCAAGGTGATCTCGATCGACTACCGCATGCCGCCGGAGGCCTACTTCCCCGCCGCGATCGATGACGTGCTCACGGTGTACAAGGCCGCGCAGCGGACGATCGACCCCAAGAACATCGGGATTTTCGGCACCTCGGCCGGCGGCGCCCTGACCTTGGAAGTCATTCTTCGCGCGAAGGAGAAAGGCGTGGCGTTGCCTGGGGCGATTTCAGTCGGCACGCCGATGTCCGACGCGACCAAGACCGGCGACAGCTTCTACACAAATGAGTTGGTCGACAACGTGCTGGTGTCGCGAGACGGATTTTGCGATGCGGCGACGGTGGTGTACGCCAATGGCCACGATCTGAAGGATCCGCTGCTGTCGCCCGTCTATGGCGACATGCACGGCTTCCCACCCGCGATTCTGACCACAGGCACGCGCGATCTGCTGCTGAGCAACACCGTGCGGTCGCACCGTGCGCTACGCGCGGCCGGCGTGGAGGCGCAGCTCGAGGTGTACGAAGGCCAGTCGCACGCACAATACTTGCGCGACGATCGACTGCCGGAAACTGCGGTTGCGTTCGGTGAGATGGCCGCCTTCTTCGACAAGCACCTCGGAAAGTAATCGTCCGTCAAGCCACCGGAAGCGTCGCGCTATGGATCGTTGACAACGATTCGAGGGTGAGACAGGTTCGATGATGCTCGCGCCGCGCTGGACGAAGGAGACCGCATGCACCAGCCCTCAGCCGGCCTTGCACTAACCGGCCTATGCGCCGTCGTTGCAACGGTCGCTCACGCCCAACTGCTCACGCACCGTGACCTATCCTATTCCATTGCCAAGACCATCGCGGAGACGGCGGTCGAGAGTTGCACCGCCAAGGGGTATCGCGTTTCCGCTGTTGTCGTCGATCGCGACGGCGACACGATCGTCGCTTTGCGCAGCAACAACGCGAGCCCGCACACGATGGAGAACGCGCGTCGAAAGGCCTACACCGCCAATAGCTTCCGCACGTCGACCGCCGATTACGCCAAGCGCTTCGCCAGCAACGATCCGCTCGTCCTTCAGCAGGTGACGCTGCCGAACGTCATCGCCATTCCTGGCGGCCTTCCGATCAAGGTCGGCGACGACGTCGTCGGTGGCGTCGGCGTGTCGGGCTCGCCCGGCGTCGACGAACCCTGTGTGCAAGCCGGATTGGACAAGGTCGCCGACCAACTCAATTGAATGAACCGCGCGCTTGCGATTGATCCCAATGCCCTCCATTTAGGCGAAGTTTGGTAATTTGGCCAAAGAGTGATGGCGTTCCGCTCGTCCCTCCAGGTGTGATCCGTACACCAATACATTGGTCAGAGATGGTCTGCAGCCCTTGGGCCGTGTCGGCGAGACACAGGATGTGATCGACGTCGTGATGTATCTGGAGAAGGCGACATTCGTCACGGGTGAAATCTTGCACGTCGACGGCGGCGCCTCCGCCGGCCGTTGGTAGGAGGGCGCCATGTGGCCGGACCGACGCCTGATTGACCTTTTCAAGATCGAGCATCCAATTGTCCAGGCGCCGATGGCCGGATTTGCCACGGTAGGACTTGCAGCCGCGGTCTGCGAGGCCGGCGGCCTCGGCTCGATTGGTTGCGCAACAATGCAACCGCAGCTGGCGGCGAAGACCATTGAGGAGTTGCGTCGGCTGACGAGCGGACCGGTCAACGCCAACTTCTACTGTCATGCCCAGGCGAAAGCCGATACTGGCCGCGAGCGCGCTTGGCATGATCGGCTGGCGCCGTATTATCGTGAGCTTGGTATCGACCACGAATCGCCGCCCCGTTTGGACATAGCTCCCTTTGGCGGGGCCATGTGCAGCGTCGTTGCGGACGCAAAACCCGAAGTCGTGAGCTTTCATTTTGGCCTGCCGTCCCCAGACCTGCTGGCTCGGGTCAAGGCCGCTGGTTGCCGAGTCATTTCGTCGGCGACGACCGTAGAGGAAGCGCTCTGGCTGGAAGCTCGTGGCGTCGATGCCATCATTGCGCAGGGATATGAAGCAGGCGGGCATCGGGGGACCTTCCTCGCTGCCGACAGCAACCGGGCGATGGCCGCGCAGCCCGGCACCTTGGCGCTCGTTCCGCAAATCGTCGATGCCGTCAGCGTGCCTGTCATAGCCGCTGGCGGGATCGCCGATGGGCGCGGAATTGCCGCCGCGTTTGCGCTCGGGGCGGCCGGAACACAAATCGGCACCGCCTTTCTCCTGTGCCCTGAAGCCGCGACATCTTCCCGGTACCGTGATGCCCTGAGGCATGCGCGCGGAGACGCAACCGTACTCACCAACGTGTTCACCGGAAAACCCGCGCGTGCCCTGGTAAATCGCCTCGCTCTCGAGGTTGGCCCGCTCTCGGACGCCTTGCCAGATTTCCCACTCCCTATGGGTGGGTCGGTGCCCTTGCGGGCCAAGGCAGAGCAGCAAGGGAGCAGCGACTTCACACCAGTCTGGTCAGGGCAGGCCGCGACGCTCGCAAGTGAGATGCCAGCCAAGACGTTGACCGTCAAACTGGCGAAGGAAGCCATCGAGCGATTCAAGTGGCTTGGCGGTCATTGAGGTCCTGGCCCTAACCTCTTATCAGAAGACTTTCGGAAGGCCGATTAGATTAGGCGGCCACGGCGGCCGCAGCACTGTTTGACTGCCGTCCGAAAAAGGGGTTGAGTAAGGTGTCACCGTAATCCTCGGTGATCCTCGGCGGCCAGAGCAGGGGGTCTCGCTGACATCGTCAGACGAACGCAGAGTCATGTCTCGAGGACGGAAAATTCTGCAGAAATCGGCCGCAAATGGGGATTATGGTCCCAGTGTGGGAGGACCGGCAAAGCGGTCGGCCTGGACAGGAACTGACCACGGGTCCCGATGCCGCGCCTGAGCGCAAGCGAAGCGCAAGGCGGAACCCGGGTCAGCAGAGTAGAGCTGTTACGGATGGGGCTCTACGATCAGTAGCACGGACCGTAAGGGTAGTACCCACAATACGCACCGGCGGCGCCAGCGCCAATTGCTGCGCCGACACCGACGCCGACTGCGGCGGCCCCTACACCATACCCGTAACGGTGGCCATACCCGTAACCGCCGCCATAGCGTGCGCCGCCGCCATAGCGTGCGCCGCCGCCATAGCGTGCGCCGCCGCCATAGCGTGCGCCGCCGCCGCGGTACGCACCGCCGCCGCCACGGCCACCGCCGCCGCGGTAGCCACCGCCGCCGCCACGGCCGCCGCCGCCGGCACGGCGAGCGACATTTGTGACGTCATCGTGAAGCCCCGCTATGCCCGGAGTGCCGAACATCTCTAACGCCTGACTCTCCGGCACAGCGTAAAGGAATGCGCCGGCCGTCATCAGCATTGCCGCCACTAGTTTTGGAAACTTCATGGTCTTGACTCCCATTTCGACCTCCGACCGTCGAAGGCATGTGAAGCAAGTACGCGTCGCCGCAATAGCCGTTTGGCCTTAGCCATGCGCCGATTTCGCGGAGGCGACCATATACCGGCCTCGCAGGCTTGTTCAGGGGGGCGGAGTCCTCGGAGCATCGCCGGCTCCTATGCCCGTAGCCGGACAACACCGAGGGCACCGTAGCCTAGCCGCCACCCCAGGTCAAGCGGGCGAAGAAGTTCTGCCGCGAGCAAGTGATAGGTCCGGATTAGGTATATATACCCAGACTCATTGAAGAGTCGGGATTACGGTGACAGTGGATC
>Ga0209139_10000262_pt1 | contig 17550 bp, 15 predicted proteins | sample BogFormECP14_OM3_FD_188246 | JGI IMG/M metagenome (GOLD analysis project Ga0209139, IMG submission 188246) | Bog forest soil microbial communities from Calvert Island, British Columbia, Canada - ECP14_OM3 (SPAdes) (version 2) | ecosystem: Environmental > Aquatic > Freshwater > Wetlands > Bog ...
CCTCACCGCTCTGGCGCTGGATGAATCCAAAGCCCTTGCTGGCGTTAAACCACTTCACTGTTCCTTGTTCTTTGCTCACTGCTGTGTCTCTTTTCAAGAATTAAGCTATTTGGTGCTGCGGTACGTCTTGGCCGCCTTTAGGGGCGGTATAAAACAAAAAAGCCGCAAGAGTTACCTTGCGGACCTTTACGAATTTCCAAAGGCGATACAAGAGCAACAAACGCAACAGAAAGGTACCACGATTACGTGGAGAAAAGCAAGTAAAATCGTAAGTATTTGATAAAGAACGGACTATCAGATCACTGCCGGTTCCTCGAGCAGCTCTTGGTCAGGGAGTCTACCTTAAAAGGGATCAGACCGGTTTTCGCGGTGGTGGGAGCGCGGGAGGTGTGGTGTTTGCGACAACCCCCGGGGTGGCGGAAAGCATTGACCCGGGCGGCTGGGCGTACATACCATGGGGAGATGAACCGCCAGCCGTCCCGGCCTGTTAAAACAAATCGAAGCGTGTGGTGGAAGATTTCTCTGCTGGCCCTGCTGGCTGGGGTGGCGTGCGGCTGTGAGGATGGCGCGCGGCAGCCGGTGCAGGCGCACGCGCCAGCTTCTGGATTGGCGTTGATCGATCCGCCTGCGACGAGGGTGACGGCGGCGGATAGCCCGGGGGGCGGGAGGGTGACCTCGCAAAATTTGCCGGCAGGCGTGATATTGCCGCTACGGAATCCGGCGGCGCATGCGAGCGTTTCGTTGCTGCCCGCGGTGCCGAGCGGAAAAGAATATTTGCTGGCGCGCGTGGAGGCGAAATTTGCCTCGGGCGAGCAGAATTACCGCGCAGGGCATCTGGAGGCGGCGCGCAAGGATTTCGATGAAGCGGTGGATTGGATGCTGGAGAGCGGATACGACCCGGCCAGTGATCCGCGGCTGAATGAGCTGTTTCACCGCGTGGTGGATACGGTGTACGCGGATGAGCTGCAGGCATTTCGCGCCGGGGATGGGTTCAGCGAGCCGCCGGCGGTGCCCGCGGCGATTGACGAAGTGGCGGAGATGACCTTTCCCGTGGATCCGCAACTGAAGGCGCGCGCGGAAGAGGCGGCCAAAAATATTTCGCACGATTTGCCGCTGACGGTGAACGACGAGGTGCTGTCGTTTTTGAATTTTTTCCAGACGCCGCGCGGGCGGGCGATTGTGGAAACGGGGTTGCGGCGGGCGGGGCGTTATCGCGGGATGATTCAACGCGTGCTCGGGGAAGAAGGGGTGCCGCAGGACTTGATTTACCTGGCGCAGGCGGAGAGCGCGTTTCAGCCGTTGGCGCTGTCGCGGGCCGGGGCGCGGGGAATTTGGCAATTCGTGGCGTGGCGCGGGAATGAGTATGGATTGAAGCATACCTGGTGGGTGGACGACCGGCAGGATCCGGAGAAGGCCACGCGGGCAGCGGCGCATCATTTGCGGGATTTGTATGGCATGTTTGGCGATTGGTATCTGGCCATGGCGGCGTACAACTGCGGGCCGGGGAACGTAACGAAAGCGGTGGAGCGCACGGGGTACGCGGATTTTTGGGAATTGTACCGGCGGAACGTGCTACCGAAAGAGACCAAGAATTACGTGCCGATTATTCTGGCGCTGACGCTGATCGCCAAAGATGCCGCGCACTACGGGATTCATGTGGACCCGGACGCGCCGGTGCCGTACGACGTGGTGAAGCCGGGACGGGCCATCGATTTGCGGCTGGTGGCGGAGACCATCGACGTGGATGTGGAAACGCTGCACGCGCTGAATCCCGCGCTGCTGCGGCTGGCCACGCCGGACGATGCGAGTTTCGAGATGCACTTGCCGGTGGGCACGGCGGAGAAATTTTCCGCCGAGATTGCGGATATTCCGCCGGAGAAGTGGGTAAGCTGGCGGCGGCACCGCGTGGCGCCGGGGGAGACGCTGGTTTCCATCGCCAAGAAATATAAGGTGACGCCGGTGGCTATCGCGGAGGCCAATAACCTGGAGCATGGCGCGCAGCTGGGGGCGGGAGAGAAGTTGATTATTCCGGCGGCGCAGGCGCAGGCCGAGGCGACGCGGCGGCTGGTGAGTTACCGGGTGCGCAAGGGCGACACATTTTTGGGGATCGCGGATCGCTTTAGCGTGGATGCCGATGATTTGAAGAAATGGAACCGGCTGAAGGCCAACAAGGTGAGCCGCGGGATGGTGTTGCGGATTTATACGCTGGGGGGCGCGCCGGAGGCGGTGCCGGCACACCGGCGATCTACGACCACGACGAAGAAGAGCGGCTCGCGGGCGAGCAAACCGGCCGGCACGGCGGCGGCACGGGCCGGAGCACCTTCCGGAAATCACAACTGATGGTGTTTGCATGTTCAGGGTGAGCTTCCGCAACCGATTGCGGGCGCGGATGCGGTGCCGGTGGTGCGCGCGAATTGGTGACCTCACATGCCACAGGCGTCGTGCGGGTCGCACGGTACCGCAGGCGGGCTCGGAGAGAGGACTGGGCCCGGCTTTTGGAACGCGAAATCGCACGCTGTGCATGGCGGGTGGAGTTTTTTCCCACGGACGCGCGGAATGCTTGACAAATACTGCGGGAGTGCGATAACAACGCGAAAGGCCTTTCTTGCACGGCATGGGCGGAAGAACCGGTTCGCTGCGCCGGCCAGGGAAATGGTAGTAGTGCAAGTACCGTGCATCTAATTCGCCCCAGGGGAGGATGGTATGGATTTCGAAAAAGATAGCTTCGAGGATGAGCACGAATTGGCGCCTCTGGAGGAAGAAGAAGAGCTGGGTGTCGAGGCCGATGAGCTGGGCGACACCGAGGAAGAGGAATTGAGCATTACCGAGGAAGAGTCGGACGAGCCGCCGGTACGGGTGAAGACCACGGTAAAGGATGCGGCGAAGTCCGCGCCGCGGGTGGCTGCGCCTCCGGCCGCGCGTGCGGCAGCCGCTCCAGCCAAGGCGGCAAAGACAGCGAAGAAACCGGCGAAAAAATCCGCGCCGAAGAAAAAAGCGGCGGCCAAGGCCAAGCCGAAAAAGAAAGCGGCGAAGAAGCCCGCCAAGAAGACTGCCGCCAAGAAAAAGCGGCGGTAGGTTTCGGCTGGCAAAAGCGCGTTGCTAAGTAAGATTGACCAAGCCCCGGGAAGGTTCCGGGGCTTGGCCTGTTTTGGCGCCCTTGCGGGGCTGGCGTTTTCAGGGTGGAGCGGGAAGGGGTGAGAGTAGATTCCCGATGTGCGGAGCGGGGGCGCTTCGAAACGGGAATTTGCAGCGTGCCGCTCGCTCTTTTCTTGCCATGCGAGGCAAGTACCATTAGCATGACGGCGGCGGGAAGCTGCTATGTTGCGAGCTCTGGAGCAGATACGGCGAATGCGCGGCGGGGCACAATCGCATCTGATGCGCTGCTCGGACGGAAATTATTACGTCGTAAAATTCCAAAATAATCCCCAGCATAGGCGGGTGCTGGTGAACGAATTGCTGGGTACGAGGCTGGCGGCGCGCATGGGGCTGCCGACGACGCCGGTGGCGGTGGTGGAAGTTTCCGAAGAGTTGATCCGGCTGACGCCGGAACTTTGCGTGGAGTTACCGCGTTCGCGCATTCCGTGCCAGGCGGGGTTGCAGTTCGGTTCGCGCTTTCCGGGCGATCCGCGGCGGCTAGGGCTGCACGATTTTCTGCCGGACGAACAGCTGCGCGAAGTGGCCAACCTGCACGATTTTGCGGGCATGCTGGTGTTTGACAAGTGGACCTGCAATACCAACGGGCGGCAGACGCTGTTTTATTTGCAGGAAAGCGCTGCGGCGCAAAAGTTTGAGGTTCCGGCCGGTGATGCGGGATGGTCGCGAACCAGCGTAAAGGCTCCGCCTCCCTCGGCGTTACGCGCGGAATTTGGCGAAGTGGGCGGAGGCGAAGCGTGGCCGGTGATGCCGCGCTATGAGACCAAGATGATCGATCAGGGATTCTGTTTTAATGCCGGAGAATGGACGTTTCCCGATGCGCCGCTGCGCGGATTGTATACGCGCAATCGCGTGTATCAGGGCGTGACGGGGATGGAATCGTTTGCGCCGTGGCTGACGCGGCTCGAACAAGGATTGGGAGAGCGCGTACTCGACGAATTGAGCCGGGAGATTCCGCCGGAGTGGTATGCGGATGATTACGATGCTTTATTGCGGCTGCTCGAACAGCTGCATCGGAGACGGCCGCGCGTGCCCGAGCTGATTTTGCAAAGCAAGAAGTCGAGCCGGCAGCCTTTTCCGAACTGGATGTAGCAATCGCAGGTTGAGACGGCGAGGTTGAGACATTTCATGGAAACCCTGGAAAAATCCGGGATGACAAAGAGCTTCGTCTACCACGTGGTGCGCTATAGCCCGAGCATCCTGCGCGACGAGTGGGTGAATATCGGGGTGCTGCTCTTCGATCCGCGCAGCGGAGAGCGGCGATTCCGGCTGATGGAAGCGCCCGAGGAATTTGCCCGCCTGCGCAGAATGCATCCACACCTGGATGAAGCGGCATTGCGCGGGCTGCGAGATGAGCTGGAAAGCCGTTGCGAACAATTGTTGACGACGCCCGCCGTGGAGAAGGACGGCACGATTGGCGCGGCTCCGACCTGGAAGCAAGTGGTGACGAAATGGGACGACACGCTGGCGAATACCATTCAGCTCGCGCAGGAGAAAGGCACGCTCGGCGCGGACCTGGACGCTGAGATGGAGCGTCTGTACGTCGATTATGTGGCCCCCTTGGCCGTGCCCGCACGCGTCGGTGCCGCCGGAAGCCGGGCTAGTTTGCGCGGATATTGCGGGCAGGTGCTGCGCCAGGCGCAAATCTGGAACCGGCTGGAGAAATCGGTGCGGGCCGCGCCTTACACCTTTCCCGGCGATCCCATGCGCATCGACTACAGCTACCGGCGCAATGGGACGCGGGGCTTTGTACAGACGTTGTCCGTTTCGCGCGCGCCGGGTGACGCCAAGCTGCTGGCGTATACCGCGGAACGGATTACCGCGAAATCGGATTTGGGCACGGAGTTTGCGGCGGTCACGGACGTGCCGCTGCTGGCGAAGAATGAACGGCATCAGTTTGTGGGCGATACTCTGCGTACCGCGGGGATCGAGCCCGTGCCGCTGGAGGGGTTTGCGGTGTGGGTGGCTAAGTTAAAGCCGTTGTTGCGAGCGTGAGGTGGGGGCGGACAAAAACAAAAGATTAACGCAGAGTTCACAGAGGCGCAGAGTACGCAGAGAAGAACGGAGCTGTGTGCGAGGCGATGAGCCGCTCCCTGTGCAGCGAAAGGTGGAAATCAAACGGCCTCCTGTGCTGCGGGAGGCCGTTTTTAGTTTGCTGCGACGCTTCGTTGAAGCGAGAGCTAGCTAGAGGAGCGGCTCGCTCCAGTTTTCCAGGGTCTCTTTTACCTTGTGCAGGAATTGGTGGGCGATGGCGCCGTCGACCACGCGGTGATCGTAGCTGAGCGTGACGTAGCACATGCTGCGGATGGCGATGGAATCGTTGATGACCACCGGGCGCTTTTCGATCATGCCCAGGCCGAGGATGCCCACGTTGGGCTGGCTGATCACCGGGAGACCGAAGAGGCCACCGAAGACTCCCGGGTTGGTTATTGAAAAGGTGCCTTCCTGGACTTCTTCCGGCTTGAGTTTCTTGGTGCGGGCGCGCTCCGCAAGATCGTTCATGGTGCGCTGGATGCCCAGGATATTTTTTTCGTCAGCGTGCTTGACCACCGGGACCAGCAAACCCCAGTCGAGGGCCACGGCGATGCCGATGTTCACCTCTTTGTGGATGATTACGTTGGTGCCGTCGAGGGAGGCGTTGAGCGTGGGGAAGGCGCGCAGGCCGGCGACCGCAGCTTTCACGAAGAATGGCATAAAGGTGAGCTTGGTGCCGTTGCGCTTTTCGAATTCGTCTTTCGATTTGGCGCGCAGCGTGGCGATTTTGGTCATGTCGATTTCGTCCACCGAGTACACGTGCGGCGAGACGCGCTTCGAGGCCACCATATGCTCGCCGATGCGCTGGCGCATGACGCTCATGGGCGAAACTTCGTAGTCGCCGAAATACAGTTTTTCGCGCGGGACGGCGGATTCAAAGGCCACATGCGTTTGGCCGCCCGAGGATGGCGGCGGGGGAGCAGCTGCCGCGCGCGGTGCGTGGCTCGGAGCGTTGCTCGCAGACGGGGCCGGAGCTTCGTACGCGGCTTCGAGTTGCTCTTCGGTTTCTTCCTCATAGCGCGCGGCCGTACCTGCGGCGCTTGCGCCTCCGCCGGCCCCTCCACCGGCAATGACGGCTTCAATGTCTTGCTTGCTGATGCGGCCGCCCGCGCCGGTTCCGGCCAGGGTGCTGAGATCGATGCCGTGTTCTTTGGCCATGCGGCGAACCAGCGGCGAGCTGTGAATGCGTTCCTTGCCAGGCTGCGCTGACTGCGGCGCAGCGGCAACAGGGGCGGGAGCCGGACGCGCGGGAGCGGCGGGCGGTGGCGGAGCAGCTTGGGCCTTCGCTGGCGCCGGAGCCGCGGCTTTCGGCGCTTCCGCTTTCGGGGGCGCCGTGGGAGCGGCGGCCGTGGCCGCGCCGACACCATCGATCACGCCGACCACGGTTTGAATCGGCACGGTCTGGCCTTCGTTGACCTTGATCTCTTTGAGTACTCCGGCAGAAGGCGAGGGAATTTCCGCGTCCACCTTGTCCGTGGAAATCTCGAAGAGCGGTTCGTCGCGCTCGACTTTGTCACCGGGCTTTTTCAGCCATTTGGTGATGGTGCCTTCGAAAATGCTTTCACCCATCTGCGGCATTACGATGTCTACGGCCATGTACGTTCTCCTAGGAAATCTCCGAGCTCGATTCTTCCACTGATCCTTCTAAACTAACGACGCTAACCTAGTAGCGCGCCAATTCCTTGGCGGCGGCAAAAACTTTTTTGGCGTTGGGCAGAAAATATTCTTCGAGCGGCGGCGCGTAGGGCACCGGGGTGTCCAGCGCGGTGACGCGCATCAGCGGGCCATCCAAATCGCCGAAGGCCTTTTCGCACAAAATTGCCGCGATCTCGCCGGCAATGCCTCCGGTTTTCGTATCCTCGTGCACCACCAAACAGCGGTTGGTTTTGCGCACGGACTGCAAGATGGTCTCTTCGTCGAGCGGCTGCAGGGTGCGCAGATCGATGACTTCCGCTTCGATGCCTTCTTTTGCCAGAGCTTCGGCAGCCTCGAGCGAGGTGTGCATCATCGCGGCATACGAGACAATGGTCAGGTGCTTGCCTTCGCGCCGCACGATGGCTTTGCCGAGCGGTACGGTGTAATCGCCCTGCGGGAGCTGTTCCTTGATGCGGCGGTAAAGAAATTTGTGCTCGAAGAACAGGACCGGGTTGTTGTCGCGGATGGCCGATTTTAGCAGGCCTTTGGCGTCATAGGGCGTGGAAGGATAGACCACTTTTAGGCCCGGCGTATGCACGAAGTACATTTCGGGATTGGCGGAATGGAACGGGCCGCCGTGCACGCCGCCGCCGGAGGGTCCGCGTACCACGATGGGCGCGGGAGCGTTCCACAAATAGTGGCCCTTGGCGACGAAGTTGGTCAGCTGATTGAAACAGCAGGCGATGAAATCGATGAACTGCATTTCGGCGATGGGCCGCAAGCCGAGATAGCTCATGCCGCAGGCGGCTCCGATGATGGCGCTTTCGCTGATGGGCGTATCGATGACGCGTTCCCAGCCGAAACGTTCGAGCAGTCCTTCGCTGGTCTTGAAAGCGCCGCCATACACGCCGACATCCTCGCCGAGCAGCACCACCGCGGGGTCGCGCTCCATCTCCTCGTACATGGCTTGCTTGATGGCTTCGAGAAAGGTGACCGGCTCGCCGTGGCCGCTCGTTCCAGAATTCGTGGCGCCGTTTGCCGCCGCGCCGTTTGCGGAAGATTTTTTCGTTTCGGCCATGGCTTATCTCCGCGCCTTTCCGGCGGGAACCTTAGCCGTAGTTTTCCTGGCGCGCAAGCCGGCCGCTGTTTTACTCGGGGTTTTTGCCGCGGACTTCGCGTTTCCGTTGCTAACCACTTTCGCCGGGGTCTTGGGCGTGAGCTTGGCTTCTTCTGGTTCTTCCGCGGCGGCGGTGTCTCCAAAATGGATCGGGGCGTTTTTTCCGCCGGAACCCTTGCCTACGCCAAAGCCGGCCACCTTCCAGACCGCGGGAACGCTGGAGCGCGGCGGGGTGACTTCGGCCTGATTGCGTTCCCACTTCGCGGCTATTTTGTGGCAATCGTCGCCCGTGCAATAGACGCCTTTTTCCGCCAGCTCCGGCGGCGGCAGGGGGGAGGCTTCCGCGAAATCGCGGTCTTTCGTGAGCAGGGCGTGCATTTTGCTTTCGAGTTCGGCTTTCGTGGCGGCGTCCAGAATTTTCTTGCCCAGCAAAAACCTTTCGTACTGTTCGATGGGGTCGCGCTGCTTCCAGTGTTCGAACATATCCTTGGGGACGTACTCGGCGGGATCGTGCTGCGCGTGGCCGCGCATGCGCATGGTCTTAGCTTCGATGAGGATGGGGCCTTCGCCCGCGCGGGCGCGATCCACGGCTTCCTGCGCGGTCTGGTACACGGCGACCACATCGTTGCCGTCCACCAGGTAGCTGGTGATGCCGTAGGCCTTGGCGCGGTCGGCTAAATTTTCGATGGGCACCTGGCGCTTCACGGGCGTGGAGTAGGCCCATTGATTGTTTTCAAGGATCAGTACAAACGGGGCTTTTTGCGTTGCGGCAAGATTCAGGCCTTCGTGGAACACACCGGTGGAGCTGCCGCCGTCGCCGATCCAGGTCATGGCCACGATTTTTTGGCCGAGGTAACGGCCGGCCATGGCCACCCCGGTCATCACGGGAATTAAATCGCCGAGCATCGAGATGGGCGAGACGATGTGCAGGTTATCGAGGTCGCCGAAATGGCTGGTGCCGTCTTTGCCGAGCGTGGGCGAAGTGTATTTCGCCATATGCTGCGTGAAAATATCGCGCGGCGGGACGCCTTTCACCAGCAGCGCGCCGATATTGCGAATCATGGGCGCCAACCAGTCTTTTTTCTCGAGAGCGTAGGCCGTGCCGACCGAGATGCCTTCCTGGCCCAGGCTGGAGTACAGTCCGCCGACAATTTTATTCTGGCGGAACAGCTTGACCATGGTGTCTTCGACCGCGCGATTGAGGCGCATGTAGTAGTACAAGTCCAGGTATTGCTGGCGCGTTAGGTCTTTTTTCATGCGTCGCTCCGTGCGTGCTCCAGGTCCGGTTGCGGGGCCGGCTCCGCGGCCGGTGTTTCGTTCGGCGCGGAGGTGTGCGCGTTTTGCTCCGGCTGCCGCAGCGCCTCTAGAAATTGTACTCTGGGGAGCGCTTGCATTTCGAGGTTCAAGACCGCGCCGAGGTGTTTTGCGAGCGGCGCCGCAACCTCGGATACCGCGATCGTCCTATCAAGCAATTTTTCAAGCGACGTGGCTTTGCGATCGGCAATGCCGCACGGGACCATCAGATCGAAATAGCGCAGGTCGGTGCTCACGTTGTAGGCGAAACCGTGCGAGGTGACCCAGCGGCTGAGGTGCACGCCGAGGGCGGCTAATTTTTCTGGCGCCGCGCAAGTCTTTGCTCCAGGCGCGCTGGCCACCCAAATGCCGGTCTTGCCCGCCTCGCGCACCGCGGTAACGCCAAAATCCGCAGACGCCCGGATCATGGCTTCTTCGAGCATACGCATGTACCAGCCGATATCGCGCCGAATGGCTGCCAGATTCAGGATGGGATAGCCGACCAACTGGCCCGGCCCGTGATAGGTAATGTCGCCTCCGCGGTTCGTGTGGTGCAAGGCCACGCCTTTTTGCCGCAGCACAGCTTCGCTGGCCAGAAGATGCTGCTGCTTGCCGTTGCGGCCGAGGGTGATGGTGGGGGGATGTTCGCAGAGCAGCAGGACATCGCCGATAGCGCCGGCTTTGCGCGCGGCCACCACTCGTTCCTGCAACCCGTACGCTTCCGCCCAATCGATAAGACCAAGGTTGATCAGGGCGCAGGAATTCATTTTCGCCCCCTGCTTCGTGCACTTGCGCACGCGCGGGCCGGAAGCGGTTGCGAGAATGATTGGCGGGTCATGGTGTTTTGTCGGTGCGTTTTATCGTTGCGTTTTATTGGGCGATGAACGCCAGCTTAAACGTTAATCTGCAAGCCGCGCACGGAGGCGAAGGCGTCGCCCATGCCTTCCCACACCGTGGGGTGCGCGTGAACCATATGCATCATATCGTCGATGGTGCCTTCGAGATGGAGCACGGCGGCGGCCTCGGACAGAATCTCCGTGGCCAGCGGGCCAATAATGTGGATGCCCAGCACTTCGCCGTATTTTTCATCGGAGACCACTTTGATGAAGCCGCCATGATTTCCGAGAATGGTGGCCTTGCTATTGCCGACGAACGGAAACTTGCCGGTCTTGACGGTGTGGCCCGCGGCGATGGCTTCTTTCTCCGTAAGGCCGATGGAACCGATTTGCGGCTCGCAGTAGGTGGCGTTGGGAATGCGCGTGCGCAAAAGCGGTTTGGTGGGCTTCCCGGCGATGTGCGTCACCGCGATGATGCCCTCCATCATGGCGGCGTGGGCGAGTTGTGGCATTCCGGCGACGATGTCCCCGATGGCGTACAGCCCTGGTTCGTCGGTTTCGCCGTTAGGGCCGACGTTGACGAAGCCGCGATCGAGCTTGGCCTTGGATTTTTCCAGACCGCAATTTTCCGTCATGGGCTTGCGGCCGACGGCCAGCAACAGCTTCTCGGCTTGCAGGGTTTGCGGTTTGCCGTCTTTGTCCTTGAAGCTGACGGTTACGCCCGCGGCGTCTTTCTTGACGGAGTCAACTTTGCTGCCGGTGAAGATCTGAATATTTTTCTTGCGGAAGGTTTTGTCGAGTTCCACGGAAATCTCTTCGTCTTCGACGGGAACCACGCGGTTGAGGGCTTCGATGATGGTCACTTGCGTGCCGAAGGAGTTGTAGATGGAGGCGAACTCCACGCCCACGGCGCCCGCACCCACGACGATCAAGGTTTTGGGAATGGCGGGAAGTTCGAGGATGGAGCGATTGGTGAGAATGGTCTTGTGGTCCGGCTCAATGCCGGGAAGGGCGCGCGCTTCCGAGCCGCTGACCAGCAGCACGTTGGCGGTTTCGATGATGGAGGTCTTGCCGTCTTTTTCGACGCTGACTTTGCCGGGACCTGCATAGCGTCCCCAGCCCTGCACAAATTCCACCTTATTTTTCTTGAACAAAAACTCGATGCCCTTGGCATGCTTTTTGACGATTTTGTCTTTGCGCGCCAGGATGTTGGCCCAATTCACGTTCAGGCCGCTGACTTCGAAGCCCAGTTCGGCGCCATTTTTGAAGTGATCGTAGACTTCCGCGTGGTGCAGCAACACCTTGGTGGGAATGCAGCCAACGTGCAGACAGGTGCCGCCAAGATAGGGGTCTTTCTCCACGACCACGGTCTTCAATCCTAGTTCGCCGGCGCGTATGGCCGAAACGTAACCACCCGGACCGCTACCGATAATTGCCACATCGTACTTAGCCACACGCACTCTCCTCGATACGCCAATGATGCAGTTGTGCTGGAAGCGTCGCCGCCAGGAATTGGATCAGTTGCGCGCGGCCGGCCAGTACTCCTAGCGCTCGCGGCAACCCTTCACGGCAAGAACTTGGCTCTCGCGGCCCCTACTCGCAACCAGCAGGTAACCGCAAATCACGAATTTTACCAGTCGGGAGGCGCGCCCGCAACTCGATAGGAGGAGATAGGAGGAGAACAAGGCGAAGGGCATTGCAGAGCGTTTGTCCGTCGAGTTGCCGGAAGCGATTTCCCGTAATGGAACTGGTTAGGGCGCGTTAGATCTCGCAGGTCGGCACCGATCATTATTTATTAGTTGGGCACTTGCTTTAGGAACGCCACTTGTGTAGATTGCCACTCCGTTCCCCTTTTTAATGATACATGTCCCTGTCGTATACGTATAGTAAACAGCGAATGGAGGCTCCCAGCCATGCTGATGAAGTCTGGAGAACGATGGCACTGCGTCAACACATCCTGCCATTGCGAAATACTGGTGGAATCGGACAGCAGCGCTTCTGGCAACAGTCCGAGGTGCGCTTGCGGTGCCACCATGAAAAGAAACTACGCGCCGCCGGCGTTCAAGTATCTGGACTTTCTGCGCGTCGATGATGCCGAATTGTCGCCGCGGCATTGTGGAAAGGAGTGATGGCGATGCGACGCACCCACCGCGCGCAACGCACACCGGACCATTCACTGGCGCCGTTGCTGGTACGCGCGGGCGCGGCCCGCACGCTGGGCAGCGCCATTGCGTGTCTCGCGCTGGCGCTTTTGTGTTTCGGCGCATACTTACTCGTTAAAGTAATTCGCTATCCGCTGGACGCGCAGCCCATCGAGATTCTCGGAGCCGCGATGATGATCGCGCTGGCGGCTAACATGTTGTTTGTGTTGTTTGAGCCGCGCTCGGCCGTGCGGCACGTGCATCATCGCCGCGCCGCGCCGCTGCACGGCGAGCGAGCCATCCCGGCGCCGGCACTCAGCCCGCCGCTCAGGCAGTCGACGCGAGCGAACGCGCAGAGTGAGCTTCCTTTTGCGAGCGGGCTGGGAGAAAAACCCAGCGCCATTGCTACCACTGGCGATTGAGTGGTCTGTGCGAGATTGACTGGTTTTGCGAAACTACTCCCGCTGAGGCGACCGGTTGCGCATGTTTTACGCGCGCGGAATGGCGGCGAAGTAACGCTCCTCGAGAATCCGCCGGTGATGCAGCTCGTGACCCGCGGTAATGAAAGCCAAGGCACGCACGGTTACCTCCGTTTTGCTGGCAGAGCCGCGGCGCGCCCAGGCATCGTTATCGAGAGAGCGGTACAGTGCGATCGTCGCACTGCGGACCAGCGAAAACTCCTCCGCGAGATCCTGCAACTGACGGCGGCCGGAGCCTGCCGTGCGCACGTAATCATCCTGCTCGAATCCTGGTAGTGGCGTGGCGTCACCGCGCGCAATCCGCAGCGCCCGGTAGGTGAAAATCCGCTCGCAATCCGCAAGATGTCCGATGACCTCTTTGACGCTCCACTTCTCCGGAGCGTAGCGGAAGTTGCCGTCTCGTTCGCTGCAGGCCGTTAAAAGCTGTGTCATCTGCAAACGTTGCGCTTCCAGCAGATTCAAGATGTCGGCGGACGGCACGAGCGAAACATACGTTTCGTAAAATGCCGCGTACTCTGTGGTCTCGGGCTTGCGATTCATCGTGGATCACTCCCCCTTGGCTCCGCATTATAGCGCAGTGCTTCTCCAGCAACCGCACGGTCATGGGATAGCTTCATTTGCCCACCGCGAAGTCACGCCACTGAGGCGTACTGACCCCAGGCAGGTGTTTGAAGTTGCGAGCAAGGTGGCGATCAAAGTTGCGCACTGGTGGCAAACCGTTGTACCAAAGAGTTGTACCAAAGAGTTGCACCAAAGAGTTGCACCAAAGAGTTGCACCAAAGATAGGTCGCAACCGCAGCGCGGAGAGCAACGACATGCGTGTGGCGTTTCAAGGAGAGCCCGGAGCATTCAGCGAGGCTGCGGCGTTACAGTTGCTGGGCGGGAAGATCACCACTGTTCCACGTGCAACGTTTGATTTGGCGTTCTCCGCAATCGGGGAAGGCGCGGCGGACGCGTTGCTGGCGCCCATCGAAAATACGCTCGCCGGGTCCGTGGTACGCGTCTACGATTTGCTGCTAGAAAGTAACCTGGTAATTACCGCGGAAACGATTCTGCCGATCGAACACCATCTGATCGGGTTCTCCGGAGTTTCGACGGAGGAGCTGCACTCGGTGGCGTCGCACCCCATGGCCCTGGCGCAGTGCGAACGATTCTTCAGAAATCACCCGGCACTGCGGCGCATTCCGGCTGAAGATACGGCAGGCAGCGTGCGGCTGGTGCTGGAGGGCGGCGACCGCCTGGCCGCGGCCATCGCGGGACGACGCGCCGCGGAATTTTATGGCGGCACGATTCTGGCCGAGAATATCCAGGATAATGCGGAAAATTTCACGCGGTTTGTTTTGCTGCAGCCAGCAGCATCGGCTTCGCCACAGGCGCGAAAGATGTCGTTGGCCATGCGTCTGGCGCACCGCCCCGGCGCGCTGCTGTCATCGCTGGAGCCATTTGCGGAACATGGCGTGAACTTGCTGAAGATCGAAAGCCGCCCGATTCATGGGCGCCCATGGGAGTATCAATTTTTCCTGGATGTGGAAGCAGAAGCGCTGGAAAGCCTGGAAGCGGCGCTGCTTGCGGTGCGCGCGGCTACCAGTGAAGTCCGCGTGTTGGGGTTGTATGTGGCTGCGCGCGCGGGCTTAGGGCAAAACGCTTCGCTGGCCAAGTAACCATCGTCGAATCAGAAAAAAAACGGGAGCGCGCGGCATCGCCAGCTCCCGTTCTTGTTTTTGTGGACGCCTGCTGATTGCGGCTTAGCAGTAGCTGCAGGCTTCGTCGCCGAGGCCGTTTGCCCCGCTCATGTCGTCCTGAATGCGGCGCAGACGGCGACCGAGACGTTCGGCGAGTTGATGCCGAGCACGCCAGAGACGAGCCTTGAGCGTATTTTCGGTGACGCCGAGTTTTTTAGCCGCTTCACCGGTCGAATAACCCTGCACCTCGCGCAACACGAACGCGGTGCGCAAGAGCGGCGAGAGCTCGTGGAGATTCTCGCTAATGATTTCGCGCAACTCCGTGCTGGCGAAAACCTGCTCGGGGTTGGGACCATCGTCGGCGAAACGCTCGGTGGCGGGAAGTTCGTCCTCGCGTGGCGTCTCGTCAAGGGACACCGCGGGACGCGCCTTGGCGCTGCGCCGGCGCATCAACGCGGCGTTGATCACGATGCGCGTGAGCCAGGTGGAAAATTGCGAGCGCCCCTCGAAACGCTTTAAGTTGCGAAACGCGGAGAGCAAACCGTCCTGCAAGGCATCTTCCGCATCTTCCGCATTCCCCAGCACGCGCAAGGCGGTCTGGAAAAGTGGCCGGTGATAACGGCGAAACAGCGTTTCCATGGCTTCATGGTCGCCGCGCTGGCCAGCGCGGATCAAGCTGTCTTCGTTTAGTGGTACAGGCACTACCGTGGTGGTTACAGCCGCTTGTGTTGCCATCGCTTGTTCCCCCATTCCATCGACTGCCTACTGCCCTTTACAGCTCATCGTAGAAAACTCGTTGTGCTTTCAATGCACCGGAACATTGCCCGTGGGCGCCTTGGGTTTTTTCATCAGCAAGAACGTGGCGAGCGTTACCGTAACGGCGATCACCCAGGGGTTGATCGAGCCGTCCGGCATGCGCAGTTTCGAGATGAGTCTATTTTTCATGCGTCAGTTGTATTACGCACCAAACACTAAAATCGCTTCGACGTGGCCCGAATTATTTCGTTATCACCGTGGCATCTACATTCATGCCCGGCCGCAGCACGGCTTTTTCTTGTGGAATGGGATCGAGGACGATTTTCACGGGAATGCGTTGCACCACCTTCACGTAGTTTCCCGTGGCGTTTTCCGGAGGGAGCAGGCTCAGCATCGAGCCAGTGGCTCCGGCGATGGAATCGACATGGCCGCTAAACATGCCGCCGTAGGTATCGACACTGACCTCCGCCTTTTGCCCAGGCTTCAAGTTGCGCAATTGCGTTTCCTTAAAGTTCGCGGTGACCCACACATCTTGCAGCGGCACCACCACCAGCAAGCCCTGACCAAGCTGTACAATTTGGCCGGGTTCCACTTGTTTGTGCGTAGCCACACCATCGATGGGTGCAATCACTTCCGTGTAACTAAGGTTGAGTTTGGCGGCTTCCAGCGCGGCTTGCGCTTGTTCCACTTTGGCGATCTTCGAACGCGCGTCCGCCGAGCGCATGACCACCTGATGGCTGCCGGCCTGCGCGGAAACGATTCCAGCACGAGCTTGTTCGACGCGGGCCTTCGCCATTGAAACCTGCGATTTCATCAGTTCCACATTGCGCTTGGCCTGCGTCAATCTTTCCTGATCCGCGCGCAATGCGCTGTTTGTGGCGTCCGCGCTGGCTTGCGCGGAGTCGTACAACTGTTTGGAAATTTCTCCCTTATCCAGCAGCGGCTTATAGCGCGCCAGATCCGCACGGGCAAATTCCGCGTTGGCGCGGCTCTTATCGATGTTGGCTTGCGCGTACGCGAGATCCGCGGTCTGCGCCTGGTCGTACATGGTTTCCGCGCGCTCGAGATCAGCTTGCGCCCCGATCAATTGCGCGTCGGCGCTGGAATTTCCGCTAGCCACATCTGCTTGCGTGCGCGGCACGTCCGCACCGGCGGACTGCGCGTCGCTCTGCGCTACATCGAGCGCAGCCTGGGCCTGGTCCACGGCGGCCTGATAGTCTCGCGGATCGATCTTCAGCAAAACCTGCCCGGCTTTTACCTGCTCATTGTCGGTAACCAAAACATCCTGCACGCGCCCGGAAATTTTCGCCGCGATGGGCGTGATATGCCCGTCTACTTGCGCATCATCGGTGCTCTCGCGATCGTGGTAATACAGAAAAAGCGCCGCCACCACGGTAAGCACCACGATACCGCCGGCCATCAGCAAGCGCTGTACGCGCGGGCTCGCCAGGCCCTTGGGCTCTGGTTTCTTTTCTTCTTCCAGAGAGATGGGAATGCGCGTCGCGTTTTCCAGCCCGACTTCGATCTCAATGCTCATGGTTTCCTCACTTGGCGTACAACTTTTCCATCTGCCCAATGGAGCGCGCGTAGTCAGCGCGCGATTGATTGAATCGATAGAGCGCGGCGATTTGATTGTCGTTCGCGCGCGCCAGGGAATCCTGCGCTTGAATTACTTCGATATTGTTGGCCACACCCGCGCGAAAGCGGTCGCGCGCCTGGTCAACTTCTTGATTGGAAAGCTGAATGCCCAAGTTGGCGACCTGCACTTCGTTGCGCGCGGAAGTTAAATTGATCAGCGCAGTCTTCACGTCCAGCGCGATGGAATTGCGCAAATCGTCCTGCTGTTGTTGCAACAGAGCAATTTCCAGATTCGAGCGGGCAATCTGGGCATGAATCCTTCCGCCGGTAAACACCGGCATATTCACTGAGGCCACGAACGCGTATGTCGAAACAGCGTTGTCTGGGTGCGTTCCGAGATAGTTCCAATCCCCATCCACGCGCAAGTTCGGCAGGCGGGATTCGGAAGCCTCTTTCTTCTCGATCTCGGCAGCCTTCACCTGCGAGTTCAGCGACTTCCATTCCTGACGATCGCCGAGCGCCTGTTCGATGCTCGGCTCGACTTCCGGCTGCGGCGTGTCAAAAAAACTCAGCGCATCCGCCAGCTCCAGCACTTGGCGCGGATCGAGATTCAGCAACCGGCTGAGCGCGAATAGCGAACGCTCGCGATCGGCTTCGGCTTCAATAAGCCGCTGCTTTTCATTTTGCAATTCCACGTTCGCGCGCAGCGTATCGATACCCGTGCCCACGCCTTCTTTCTGCAGGTCGGCGGCCTGGTCGAACAAGGCCTGCGCCAAATCCACGCGCGACCGCGACGCTTGCACGTCGGCCACGGCGCGCAACGTTCCGATGTATTGCGAGACAACC
>Ga0209139_10000263_pt1 | contig 17537 bp, 12 predicted proteins | sample BogFormECP14_OM3_FD_188246 | JGI IMG/M metagenome (GOLD analysis project Ga0209139, IMG submission 188246) | Bog forest soil microbial communities from Calvert Island, British Columbia, Canada - ECP14_OM3 (SPAdes) (version 2) | ecosystem: Environmental > Aquatic > Freshwater > Wetlands > Bog ...
GACGAAGCTGACACCAAGCGGGGTTCCTTCAATCGGAGACTTCGGACCCGCCGGAGGGGGAGCAGGTTTTGCATCGTACGTGCGCTCCTGCGGTCCAATCTTCTCGGGTTGTGCTGGTGGGGTCTGCTGCTGGAAGGGCGCAGCCAGCGCGATGATATCGGCGAAAGGCAGAACGACAGCTGTGCGGCTCAGCGATTGGATAAATTTGCGACGATTCAACGAATGACCATCCTCATGGTTTACGGTTGTCCCGCGGCGCTGCTGGATGCATGCGCCATATCGGTGTGCACATGCCACGGCACGCTCTCAGTTGAAATCTCAGGATGCTTGCGCAGATAGTCAAGCGAATAGGTTGGCGCGGATGGGTCGATTCTCTTAGCGGTGTACTGCGCGGCTTCTTCCGCAGCCTGTTTCTTCATGCCTTGCCGGCGATACAAAATTGCCAGGTTATAGTGCGCCGCCAGATCGTCCGGGTCGATTGCCTGGAGAGCCTTGAACTGCTGCATAGCTTCCTCGCTGCGATGTTGCTGATAGTAAGAAATGCCTAGCTCCCGGCGCGCATCCCGCGATTGCGGATATTGTGCAACCACCTTCTGCAGATCGGCAATTTCAGCCTCTGAATGCCTCTGCCGGCGTTCGACCAGCGCCAGATAGTACAACGCTCTTGCGTCGTCAGGATGGAGTGTGATTGCCGTTTCAAGCGGCACACGCGCTTCGGCATATTTTTCCCACTCGATATAAGTAAGGCCGAGGTTGATATAGCCGTCTTTATAATCCGGGCGCAGGCGAATGACCTCTTCAAATGCGTGAATCGCGTCATCGTATTGCAATTGGTCGAGATATCCGATGCCAATGTTATTCCAACGCATCCAGTCTGCATTGTCCGCCGCAAGCGCTGGCGTGACCGGGTTATCACCGATATTCAGCGTACGGCTCCGCGAAGCAAGTTCTATCACCGGATATGCAGGATGATCTTTACCGAACACATTGTTCAGATAACTTTGCCGCAGATGACGATAGTTGACACGCGCAGTGATGGTTAGCGGCCCCTTCGCGTCCGCAGGAATCTTGAACTGATACCGGATCAGCGCAGATCGTCCCGCCTGAACAGTGTTGTCATATGCCATTGAATGAATCGTCCACACCTTGTGGTTGTCTACGAAGTTCCCCGTCAGATCTACCGGCCGGTTCGTGAAACTATGGGCACTTGGATCGAGCATGCCGTCCGGCTTCAGGGAACCGCTTTCGTAAATCACGGCGCCGGACGCATCTCTTACTGTGAACTGCGTCCACGCCTCATAAAGGTCCCGAACCTCCGGGATCAGCGAGTGACCGATATTCTTGTTCTGAACGACAACGTATGCTTCGACCATCTCACCCTGCTTCAACGTGAAGGGCGTTGAGCCCAGCGGCGCGATCATGGATCCAGAGCTTCCCAGCCTCAGTGCGAACAGATCGACGTTGAGGTAGTTGCCGCTCTTCAGAAAGTCGATTGTCCGGCTGAGTTGCTCATCGAAGCCATAGTAAAACGGCACTGCTGTATTCCCAGCAAGCCAGCGGTGCGAAGCCAATGTCCCGTGCTTGGCTCCGTAATCGGGCATGCTGATTGCTTCGCGCTTCATGTGGCAGTCCTGACAGGTAGTGAAATCGGCGGAATAGAAAGTAAGAGGGTTGCGTTGCGAAAATTTCGAACTTTGCCATTCGTCGTAAGCGGTAAAAGCGCGAATCCACTTATAGTCGTTGAGTGGTGACGGCAGATTTGCTTTATGGCATGCTGAGCAGAATTCCGGTGTGTGGTAAAAGTCCTGCATCACGGCTTTTGAGTGCCGATCGAGATGAGCGAGGATCTCGCCATCGGGCACGATGCCCGGCATGCGATTGCCTTGCTCATCAACCATGACCGCAGGTACGCCCATCACGAAACTTCCGTTTCCCAGCTTTGTTTGCACGCTTTGGATGGAGTGGCACGTACTGCAGGTCAGGCCATCGCGGTCGAAAGAACGGTCAAGTGTGGAACCTGGGTCAAGGGCGCCCGCCAAAACGCCAATTGGATTGTGGCAGCTGTCACAATGGCGTGCGTATTCAATCCCCTTTGCCCGGATCAGGATATTGACACTGGCGCGGTAAAACGGTGTCCGGAAAGCATTGGAATGCAGCGCCTGACGCCACTCATGGTATGCCTCCTGGTGGCAATGGCCGCAGTATTCAGCATCAGGAAAGGCAGTTGGTTCAAGAAAGTCGCCACCCTCAGCGGACGCGTTTCCGGGCAACGAAATATTGTCTTTCGCAAAGGGAAAACTATATGTTTCTCGAATCTTGTCAGCGTATGCCTTGCGTATGCTCGCTTCTGCCGCACGCTGGTCCTCGGCGCCACGAATTGCTTTCAGGCACAGGATGCAAGCTCCCGACAGGATCAGGACAAGAACGATCACGCGCCGGCCAAAAGCACTCATATTCTGTACGGCTGGAGCAGCGCCGCCGACTATTCAGAGAAACGGCAATCGAAAGCGGCTAAATCCCAGCACTTGCACTATAGCGAATGCAACAAACGGCTGTATATGTCCGCCGGATACGCTGCAATTAACTCTATAGTTTCTGTTCTTCCGGCTTAGTGCTGTTCCTGGGAAGCTTTCTCCAACGCTTCCGCCTTTTGTCGCTCCGCTGCCGCCTCTACCACCTTTCCCTGTTGCTCCAGCGCTTGCGCCAACCCAATATGTGCCTCTGCATAATTCGTGTCATAACTCACTGCGTCGCGAAATTCCACGATCGCCTCATCCACCTTGCCGCTTTTCAATAAGGAATTTCCTGAGTTGCTGGCAACCTCGGCACGCTGGCGATTCATATTGGAGCGCATCAGCTCAGCAGCTTCTTTGCGCTCTGCTGCGGCCTCGGCAGTCTGGTTTTGCTTCACCAGCACAGCCGCAAGCGTCAGGTGCGGATCAGGCTGCTGCGGAAGCTGCCGGATTGCCTCCCTTAATGCTGCTGCCGCCTCCGGCAGCTTATCCAAATGATTGTAAACGCTGCCCAGCATCGCCCAGCCATCGCCGTTCTCAGGACGCAGCTTCAATGAAATGTTCAGTTCCCGCGCCGCGTCAGCGTACCGTCCAGCCTGCAAATACAAGACGCCCAGAGCATTGGGCGCCTCAGGCTCGGATGGATCGAGCTTCTCCGTCGTTTCCAGTTCCTGGATCGCATCCGCAGCATTATCCTGCATCTTGAACGCGAGCCCAAGGTTGTAATGCAGCTGTGGAACATTCGGAGACAGCTTCAAGGCCTCGCGCAGCTGCCTCACTGCATCATCAAGCTGATTGAGCTGGATGTACGCAGCCGCAAGGTCCTGATGAGCTGTTGCATTGCCTGGTCTCAGCTCCACTGCGCGCTGCAGAATCGGAACTGCGCTCTTGGCCTGCTGCGCCTGGCAAAGAGCCATCCCCAAATTAGTCAGGATCTCTGCATTCTTAGGGTCTCCGGCCGCGGCCTTTTGCAGAAGAGGAATCGCATCCTGAACCTTATTCATGCGTTGCAGCGCCAGGCCCAGCTGGTAAGCTGCCGCATTCAAATTTGGCTCAAGCTCCAAAGCATGTTCAAACACAGGGATCGCCTGCTCATCCTGGCCCGCACTCGTCAAGGCTTGCCCCATCTGCATAGCGATCACGGCGTTCTGAGGCGCCAGTTGATATGCCTTCGTCAGCTCATCCATTGCGCCGGGTTGTTGCTCGGCCTGCAATGTTATGCCCAGATGCATATGGGCCATCGCAAAATCAGGATTCAGCTGAATGGCGGCAGTGAATGCCTGCCCCGCATTGGACCAGTCCTTATGCTGCGCATAAACCGAGCCCAGTTCATCATGCAATTCCGCATTCTCTGGATCGGCCTCGATGGCTTCTTTCAATTTCGTCACCGCAGCCGAAAACTGCTGGGTTGCTGCCAATGCCCGGGCATAGGAGGCAAGGACAGCCGGCGGCAGTACGTGTTTCTCAGCGCGAGATGCGGCGTCCAGCTTTGCAAACCACGGGATCGCTTTGGCAGCTTGACCGTTTTGCTCGTAGGCGAGAGTCAGGTTCAACTGTGCGCTGCTATCGTTGGGCTGAATAGCCAGCGCTTTTTCCAGTTCCCGAATCCCTTCGGTCCTGCGTCCGAGTCGCACAAGAACCGCTCCGAGAGCACTGTGCCCCGGCTCCGCCGACGGGGCGAGGCGGACAACCCTCTCGAAGTCAGCAAGCGCACCGTTCAGATCATTTCGGGATAATGCGGCGACTCCAGATCGATAATCGGCGTCGGCCTGTTTCAGATTGGACGAAGATTCCTGTGCCTGGCCTGGGCCAGAATGGGCCAGCAATGCGGTTAGCAACAGGCCAGCAATCAGCCACGCTTGTAGGGAGCGAACAGACATAGCGATCCAGCTTCAACATGGTACTCGATCCGTTGATTCTAAGAAGCGATGTCCCAACCGGTTGGTGTTCATGTGAAAATTCAGGATCAGGCGAGATGTTGCAAGGTATTGGATTTGTGGAGCGGGAGACCGGGATCGAACCGGCGACATTCAGCTTGGGAAGATAGCGGTCAAACGGAAATAAAGAATTTAGCGTTCCAGGCGTCTCTTTCTGGCGATGCAGATTTCCTGGGTTTGATGTGCATCGGCTCGCGTGAATCCTTAATGGTGTTCAAATGGTGTTCACTTTTGACGCCGAGATCCGAAGCGCTTGCTGCAGGCGAGCCGTTCTTCAGGCGCGCTCAATTCCCGTATTCGGTCTCAACATTCACCGTTGATGACACTTTGCTCTTTGCGCAATCGTTGACATTTTGGAGCACGGCAGATCACTGGATGCCGGCCGACTTTTCGTTTAATAGTCGGCGTCGGTAGACGTGCTGTCGATGATGCGCACATGGAAACTTACTCGGCGTGAAGGGCCTCTGTGGGGTCGACCGATGCGGCGCGACGGGCGGGCAGGAAACTGGCGACCAGAGCGGCAATGGCGAGTACGATGGAGACGGCCGCGAGCGTCGTCACATCCCACGCGCGCACCTGAAAGAGTAGCTTGCCCAGCAGCGTGGTCGCCGCGAGCGATCCAGCGAGCCCGAGCACGATGCCGACCACGGCGAGACCGCCGGCTTCGCGTAGGATCATGCGGTAGACCGTGCTGCGCTGCGCGCCAAGCGCCATGCGCACGCCGATTTCGCGTGTGCGCTGACTGACCGAATACGCGACGACGCCGTACAGGCCGACAACAGAAAGCAGCAACGCGAGCGCGGCGAAACTGCCCACCATCCATGCCGAGGCGCGATGCAGCGTAGCGGAAGGCGAATCGTGCAGCTTCTGAAGCATTGTGCCGGGATCGGAGACGGCCAAGGTTGGATTGGCCGCGCGAATGGCCGATGCGGCCTCGGAGAGGACAGAGCCTTCGGATTGACCGGTGCGCAATACGACTGTGAATCCATCGTTTGGAGGGGACGGATTCTGATTGCGGGGCCGATACATGGCGGCCTGCGGAGCGGCGTCAGGCTGGCCTTCCTGAATACTATCGACAACGCCGATGACGAGCATGGCGCTTTTTTGATCGTCTTCCATAGCGATCTGCTGGCCGACGGGATTTTCGCCGGGGAAATAGAGCTTCGCGAGCTGCTGGTTGATGACGGCGACGCGTTGGCGTGACTGGTCCTCATCATCGGCGAAGAAGCGGCCGCGGACAAGGCGCGACTGCAGCGTGGAGAGATAGCCTGCGCTGACGTCGCGGATGATGACCTCGTTGTGATCGACAGGCGGCCGGCCCACGATGACGAAATTGCTGGAGCCGTCGCCGTCGCCGAGCGGCGCCTGGTTGGTGATTGCGACGGAGGCGACACCGGGCAGCGCGCTGAGATCCGCGTGGATGCGGCGCTCGAAGCTGATCCATTCCGGCTCAGTACCGGATTTGATGGTGCCGGAGACATCGAGCGTGGCGAGACCATCGGCGTTGAGTCCGGTATCGACGTGGAGCAGGCGATAGAAGCTTTTGCCGAGCAGGCCCGCGCCGACCAGCAGGATCATGGCTATCGCAAGCTCGGCGATGACGAGGTTAGAACCGAAGCGGCGCCAGACCGTGCCGGATGCGCCGCGGGAGATTTCCTGGAGGCCATCGCGCAGGTCGGCGTGCGAGACGCGCAGCGCCGGCAGCAGCGAGAAGACCATCGCGGCGAGGAGCGTGACCACTGCGGTGAACGCGAGGGCGTGCGCATTGATGCCGGCGGCGCGCACGTAGGGCATGGTGTCGAGAAAGTCTTTGGGGATGAGACCGAGCACGAGCCGGATGAGCATGAACGCGAAGCCGAGGCCCAGCGTGCCCGCGAACACAGCGAGGGCGATGCCTTCGGTGAGGAACTGAGAGACGAGGCGCGAGGACGAAGCGCCGAGGGCTCCGCGGACGGCCATTTCGCGGCGGCGGCGCTCTGTCCGGACCAGCAGAAGACTGGAAACATTGATGGCGGCGATGAGTAGGAGCAGCGCGGCACCGGAGAGCAGCATGAGCAGAAGCGGGCGGATGCTGCCCAGGATGGCGTCGATGAGCGGGTCCAGGGTGGCTCCTCGGCCGTGGTCGTCGCCGGGGTACTGCTGCGCGAGTTGGAGGCCGATGCGCTGGGCGTCGGCGAGAGCGGCGGCAAAGCCCACGCCTGGGCGCAGGCGCGCGAGGCCGATGAGGTTGTGGCAGCCGCGCACCTTTTCGCAGCCGCCATCCGGGCGCTCGGTTCCCCAGAACTCGGAGGGCTCGGCGGGAGCGAAGTGGAAGCTCGGCGGCAGCACGCCGATTATGGAGGTGACGTTACTGCTGAGGGTGACGGTTTGGCCGATGATGTCGCGGCGCCCGCCGAAGCGATGCTGCCATGCGGAATAGCTGATGAGCGCGACAAAGGGCGCAGCGGGCTGGTCGTCATCGGGGCGGAAATCCCGGCCAAGTACGGGTGAGATGCCAAGGGTACGGAAGAATCCGGCGGTGACGCGCGTACCGTGGACGGGCTGAGGCCCATCGGGCGTTGCGAGCATGAAGCCGTAGTTCGCGAAGGCTTCGAGCGAAGTGAAGACAGTGTTGCGGCGCTGGTAGTCGAGCCAATCCTGGTAGGAGAGATGGAAATGCGGTCCGAGGGTGTTGCTCTCGTAGACGATGGCGAGGCGCGAGGGCTGCGCATAGGGCAGTGGCTGGATGAGCGCCGCGTCGACGAAGCTGAAGATCGCGACAGCAGCGCCGATTCCGAGGGTGAGTACCAGGATTGCGGTCGCTGCGAATCCTGGGTTTTTACGCAACTGGCGGACGGCGAAGCGAAGATCCTGAAGGAGAGCATCGGCCGCGGATTCCCAGCCGGCGGACCAAACTTTGAGGCGAACGGTCTCGGCGCTGCCGATTTCGGCACGGGCAGCACAGAGGGCCTGGTCACTGGAGAGGCCGCGGCGCAGCTTGTCGTCGATGGACGCCTGGAAGAAACAATCGAGTTCGCTCTGGATATCGGCGTTACGGCGGTCGCGTCGGAGGAGAGCGCGAAGTCCGGCGATGAGGGATGTAAACATGGTGAGCGGTCCTTCGGTCAGGCTTCGAGAATGCGGGTGATGGCGGAGATCTGACGATCCCACTGCGCACGCTCTTCTGCGAGAGCCTTGTGGCCGCGATTGGTGAGCTGATAGTAGCGGGCGCGGCGGTTATTCTCAGTAGCGCGCCATTCGGCTTTGATTCGACCGGCGCGCTCGAGGCGGCTAAGGGCGGGCAGCAGGGAGCCCGGGTTAATGCGGAAGACGCCGTCGCTGACCTGCTCGAGGCGCAGCGCGATACCGTAGCCGTGCATGGGCTCGAGGGCGAGGGTTTTCAGGACGAGCATTTCCAGAGTTCCCTGAACAAGGTCGCTGGTGATTCGGGCATCGCGTGGTTGCTCCTCTCGATAATCAAGATGTGTAAAGCACGCTCCTACCGATTGTCAAGAGGAGGGCGGATAAGGCGGCGTTTCAAAATGTCGCTATTGCGGACTAGATAGACAGGTGGTCTCCCTTTGGTGGTCGCTAATGCATTGACAATTTGGCAACAACTCGCGTTCACCTAGGTGTGGGTCGCAATGTCGGATTCGGTGGATTTCCGTCATCTTAAGTACCTCATTGCAATTCACGAGGGAAAGAACTTTACCAAGGCTGCCGAACGAGTCTATCCAGAGGGAATCTTTGTTTGACGACGCACTGGGACTGATGACTATCTTTGAAGCGGTGATGCCCGTGAGCAAAACAGTGACGATTACTTATGCGGGCATGACAAAAGCTTACGCATAGAAAAAGCGTGAGCGAAGGATGGATGTTGCGCACAGGCTTCTTTCGTGTTCACGCCTGTCTGGTTGCGCTATCCCGTTACTCTCATCTAATTCCTGTTTCACGCTTCCGCTCACTCCCTTCTTCTCGCGGATGAGCGTCGCTCTTAATACGACACCACAGTCTTTGACAGTGGCCATTGATTTCCACCCTGGGCCTGCAACTGCACACTGCCTGAAGAAATCCGATTCCCTGTGATCGTGGTACCGCTATAGTCAACCAAATAGGTCTTGATCGCAGTCCTGCCGTTCGCAGCATATTGGGTGACTTTGGCCTGTCTATCCGAAACCTGTTCTGTCACTTCTGCCAGCGTTCCGTCAGGACGATATGCCGACTTGGACGTTAATGCAGGAATCGAGGCATCGGGCGCAATGGTGGTCAGGCGCTTGACCACTGGAACATGGCTGCCTCCATACACTCGCTCACTCAGTGTCTTTGCACCGCCGCCCGCAGGTGTGTAGATCGACGTTACCATTCCACTTACTACCTTGCGATGATGATCGAAAACAGCTTTTGTGTAATCCACTTCGGTCGTGCCCGTTGCGGTGACTCCATCTCTGGCAAAGGACGTAATGCTGCGCTTGATCGGGTTGCCGTGCGCATCGAATTGCAGGGTTCCCGAAGACAGCAGCGTCCCATCCGCGCCGTAGAGTTTCGTGGGCACAGAACTGTTCACCACATGATTCTTGTTATTGAATTGCGCTCCGGAATAATCGGTATCCACCCAGCCGGCGAGATCGCCTGTCGGGGCGAAGCTCTGATTTTTAGCGCTGCTGGGCGCGCCGTTAGCAAATGTCACAGCCGCATGGGTCCTCTTGGTTGCCATGCACCATAGCGTTTGCTAACGCCTCACGCAGCGCCATCTCAATCTCCAGTCCGCTGTCCTCTTGATTTCGGCACTTGGCAATGAAGCGCAAGAGTTGATCTACGAATGGCGAGATAAGTGCAATCTGACTGGGGAGAGACTGCCGCAACTCGACGAAAGGAACAGAACGAAAAGTTTGCGGCGAAAGGGAAAGAGCCTGTTTGTGAGCCATGTCATCCAACTCCGTTTGAAATTTGTAGCCTTTACTTCCACCCGCCGCCAAGCGCCCTATAGAGTTGCACCAGGCATGCGAGACGCCTTGTCTCTGAAAACCTTAGACCTTAGGCAGTTTGTTGACGTTCCAGTCTCCACCGAGAGCCTTGATCAGTAGAACGCTGGCGTCGAGTTGTCTGCGCCGGATATCGATGTCATTCTGTTCGTTGCTAAGAGCCGTCGTTTGTGACGTCACAACCTGAAGATAGGTATCTACGCCACCGGCATAGCGATTCTGAAATAAATGCAGGGATTCTTCAGCGGCGGTGGTGGCATTGTGCTGCTGTTGCGACTCTCCAGAGAGAATGCGCAGGACTGCGAGGTTGTCCTCGACCTGCTGAAAAGCTGTAAGAGTCGTCTGGCGGTAATTCGCAACGCTCCCATCATAGGCGGCGACGGCCGACTCTTTCGTCGCGCGCCGCCGTCCGGCGTCAAACAGCGTCTCAGAAAAACTCGGACCAACTGCCCAGAAGCGGCTGGGCCAGGTGAACCAGTTGGCGGCCAAGTTTCCCTGAAATCCTGCCAAGGCGCTCAGGTTCAACGTGGGATAGTAAGCAGCCTGAGCAATACCAATTTGTTCATTGGCGGCAGCCATCCGCCGCTCGCTCGCCGCTATGTCCGGTCGGCGCTCCAGCAACTGCGACGGCAATACCTCAGGCATTGCGGGGATGGCTGGCGCATGAAGATCAATGGGGCTGGGGGGCAGGCTGAAGTTTGCAGGGGGCTTGCCGATAAGTATTGCGATCGCATGCTCATACTGAGCGCGTTGAACCGTGATGTCTGTATCAAGAACCTTGGCGTCTTCCAGTTGAGTGCGAGCCTGCGCTACATCCGATTTAGGTGCAGCTCCGCCCTCGAACCTGTTTTCGGTAAGTTCGAACGCCTTGCTGTAGGCCTGCACTGTATCGTCGAGCAGCTTTTTCTCGGCGTCAGCACTGCGGAGTTCAAAATAGTCGTATGCGAGATCAGCTTGTAAGCTCAGCTGCACTGCAGCCATGTCCGCCGCGCTCGCCTGAGTCTGTTCTTTTGCCGCGGTAACGCTGCGCCGGATCCTTCCCCAGAGATCAATTTCCCAGGACATATCGACTGGAAGCGTAAAATCACCGGTTCCATTGTTGGCCTGACTCGCTGGAAAGTAGGGCTGGTTCGCAGAGCTACGTACGGCAGAAATGCTCGGTGCAACTCCGATGGTCGGCGCTTCGGCTGAACGATTGAAGCGAATGGCAGTGCGCGCCTCGCGGTAATTCGCTTCGGCAATCTTGAGTGTCTGATTCGCCGAATCAATCTGCGCTTCCAACGAATTCAACTGAGGATCACCGTAAATCTCCCACCAGTTTCCTCGAGGCGTTTGATCGCCTGGCTGAGCAAGCTTCCAACCATCATTCGCCTGAGACAAATTGGGTGCTTCCTCTTTGAAGGCTGACGCCATAGGCGTTGCCGGTTTCACATAGTTAGGACCGACCATGCAGCCAGCAAGAAGGATAGTCACGATCGACAACAGAGACGGAATCAGCGTTGTTTTCATTTCGAACCTCCAGCTTTTGGGGCATTGATTCGAACCGGGGTTCCTGTGGTGAGCGAGTCCGAGGGATTGACAATCACCTGATCCGTTGGCTTGAGTCCGTTAATCTCCTCGACGGTCGAACCATAGTCCCGGCCGATCGTTATCGGCACCAGTTCAGCATGATCACCGCGAACAACCCCAACGGAAAGTCCTTCAGACCTGAACAGCAGAGTGTTTGCAGGGATGATCAGTGAGGAGGTTGCTTTCTTTGAATTGTCGGGAAGCTTCAAGTGCACAAAGACATATGCGCCCGGCCTGATGCGTCCATCGCGATTGTCGATGTCAACTTCCACATTCAATGTTCTTGAGTTGAGATCGATCGCGTCAGAGTTGCGCACAATCGTTCCCTGAAATGTTTCTCCAGGGAATTCATCCAGTGTTAGTGTTGCTTTGGCGCCGTTCTGCGCTGCCACGGAGTCAACTTCTGGTACAGAGACAAAGATGCGCAGGCGATTCACAGCCACCATATGAAACAGTTCCTGTGGCACCACCGCCAGCCCCTGCGCCGCGCCAGCTCCCGCGTTAATGAGTGCGCCGATGTCCGTATTTCTCGCCGTGATCACGCCTGAAAAAGGAGCGTATACCTTTTCATAGGACTGCAATTGTTCCAAGCGTTGAACGTCGGCAATCATCGACTCCACAGTCGCTTGTCTCGCGCTCAGATCCTGGACTGCCTGGTCGGTCTCTTGTTTGGAGACGCTGTCTGTTTTCAGCAAGTTCAGCCAGCGTGTCGCCGTGATCTCAGCGAGTTTCTCGTTTGCCTGCGCGGTTTTCAAATTCGCCCGTGCCTGGTCTAGCTGCGAATCCAGTTCAGGAGTTTCGATCACAGCGAGCAGCTGACCCTGCTCCACGTGTGCGCCGATGTCGAAGTACCACTGTTTGAGATAGCCGTTGGTACGAGCAAAGATTGGCGTGTCGATGAACGCTTGCGTAGTACCTGGTAGAACAATCTCCTCGAGGGCAGTTCCAGATTTGGGCTCTACGACGTCTACCATTGCAATGGCAGCGCGTTCCGTTGCAGCTCCAAGATTGCTTGCTGCCATCGCACGCTGGTGAATGCCTGAGTAGATAACTACGCCAAGCAGGAGGGCTGCAACGCCCAATCCGACGAACAGAGAGCGGGATAGCGGTTGCCTCTCGATCTGAGCCCGTTGCACAGAACTGTTTTGCGAAGCTTGATTCAAGTCGGTTTCAATGTTGCTCATCACTTGCCTCCGTTGCTATGGACACGACTACGCGTGAATTGGCTCATCTTCTGCTTTCCCGGTCAGTTGCGAATCTGCATGTTGAGACCGGCCGTGCAGGAGAGCAAAAACTGAAGGTACAAAAACCAGAGTGGCGACGGTCGCGCAAAGGAGTCCTCCGATCACAGCTCTGCCGAGAGGCGCATTCTGTTCGCCACCGTCGCCCAGCCCCAGGGCCATCGGAATCATGCCGATGATCATCGCCAACGCTGTCATGATGACCGGGCGAAAACGGGTTGTACCGGCTTCAAGCGCAGCGATTACGGCGTCGCCATGATGGAGCAGCCGTTCTTTAGCAAAGGAAACAACCAGGATGCTGTTTGCCGTTGCTACGCCCATGCACATAATGGCTCCCATCAACGCGGGGACGCTGAGAGTCGTATGCGTAATGAAAAGGAATAGGATGATTCCGGCAAGGGCCGCGGGCAATGCCGTGATGATGATGAATGGGTCGAGCCACGATTGGAAATTCACGACGATTAGCAGGTACACCAAAACGATTGCGAATGCCAAGCCGCCAATCAATCCGATATAGGAGGTCCGCATCGTACCGTATTGACCGCGCAGGGTAACGAAGCTGCCGCGCGGAAGTAGTTTACGGTTAGCGTCGACGATGCTGTTGACCTCACGTCCCACGGCGCCCAAATCTCTGCCCTGAACCGACGCATAGATGTCGACTACACGCCGGATGTTGTAGTGGTTGATCGAAGCGGGCTCACTGGTCCGCTGGATCGACGCGACATCGGCAAGAATCCCAGGCTGCCTTTGATTGGCGGCAGTTAGCGGAATATTCTGCAGATCCTGGCCAGACTTGATGTCGTATTGAGGCGTTTGGGTCACCAGGTTGTATTGCACCCCGTTCTTCGGGTTGAGATAGAACATAGGCGTGACCTGGAAACTCCCGCTCAACGAGACCAGCGCGCTGTCGGTAATGTCCTGCTCCGTATATCCCGCTTCCAGAGCCTTGGTGCGGTCGACATTAATGTGAAGTTTTGGATAATCAGCCTGCTGTTGAATGCGCAGGTCGCCGATGCCGCGGACATGGCTGAGCTCTTTGAGCATCTTGTCGGCAACGCGGGCATTTGCCGCGACGTCCGCACCGTCGATCTGGATATCGATGGGGGCCGGCAAGCCGAAGTTCAACGTCTGGGTGACAATGTCGGCGGGAAGGAAGTAGAACGTGGCACCGGGATATTCCTGCGGCAGCTTGTCACGAAGAATACGGACATAATCGGCGGTACGGTGGTGCTTCTCTTTGAGAGAAACCAGGATGTCCGCATCCGCTGCTCCGGTCAGGCCTGAGCGGCTATAAATGTAGTTGATATTGCTGTAGGGAAGACCAATCGTATCGAGGATATTATCCATTTCGGAGGAGGGAATCGTTTGGCGAATGCTGCCCTCGACCAGATCCACCAAACGCGCGGTTTCTTCAATGCGGGTTCCTGTCTTCGCGCGCACATGCAAGATAAACTGGCCGCTGTCAGTATCGGGGAAAAAATCCTGGCCAAGAAACGGAATCAGAGCGAACGCCAGGAGGCAGACAATCACAAAGCATGGAACGAAGGCGAGCCGAACCGAAACAAGCTGTGCCAGCAGAGAAGAATAGGACGAGCGAATTTTCTCAAACAGCCGCTCAAAACCTCTGTGAAAACGGGCGAAGACACCAGGAGGAGGCACGAGGCCGTGCTTGTGGGTCTTTAACAAGTACATCGCCAGGGTAGGCACGAGCGTGCGGGACAAAATATAGGAAGCGATCATGGCGAAGATGACCGCTTCGCCAAGCGGGGCAAAGAGGTATCGCGCCACGCCGCTCAGGAAAAACATGGGGAGAAAAACGATGCAGATGCACAACGTCGAGACCATCGCGGGTACGGCAATCTGCGCGGCGCCCTCCAGGATGCCGTCATGCAGCTCAGCGCCCTCTTCCAGGTGCCGTTCGATGTTTTCGATGGTCACCGTCGCATCATCGACGAGGATGCCAACCGCTAGAGCCAGTCCGCCAAGCGTCATGATGTTGATGGTTTCGTGCAGGAAGCTCAATACGATCACCGACGTCAGAATGGATAACGGGATGGAGACGGCGATGATCAGGGTGCTGCGCCAACTGCCCAGGAAGATGAGAATCATCAGACCTGTAAGCGCGGCTGCGATCACCGCCTCGCGGATTACCCAGTTGACTGCTCCGCGCACGAAGATGGATTGATCGGCAAGAGGCTGAATCCTGAGCTCCGGAGGAAGGGTTTGAGCGATTCTTGGAAGGAGTTGCCGCACACCTTTGACGACATCGATGGTGGATGCGTCGCCTGCCTTGAGGACGGTGACCAGAGCGCCGCGCTGGCCATCCTGCCGAACGATATTCGTCTGCGGCGCGAAGCCATCGCTTACCGTGGCTACATCGCGAAGATAGATGATGGTATTCCCCACCTTCTTGATGGGAAGATCGTTAAACTCCGATATTTTCTGGAGGTCTGCGTTGACGTCAACGTCATACTCGAACTGTCCTATCTTGGCTGTGCCGCCCGGCAAGATGAGCTGCTCTTTGCCCAGCGCCGCCAGCACGTCACTGGGGGAAAGCCCCTTGGCCTGCATAAGGTTGGGATTGATGTTCACCATGACCTGACGGGTTTTGCCTCCATAAGGAAAGGGAACCGCGGCGCCAGGAACAGTGACCAGCTGGGTACGCAGAAAGTTGAGCGCGATATCGTTCAGTTGGGGTTCAGTCAAGCCATTCCCGGAAAGGCTCAGCTGAAGAATGGGGACGGTGGACGCGTTGTAATCGATGATCAGCGGAGGGAGCGATCCGGGAGGTAATTGTTTGAGGATGCTTTGTGAGATGGCAGTAATCTGCGCATTCGCGCGGTCAATACTGGCATTCGGCTGAAGATAGATCTTGACAATCGCATCCCCGTTTACGGTGGTGGACTCAATGTGCTCGATATTGTCGACGGTCGTAGTGAGCGCTCGCTCATAGACGGTTGTGACACGCCCTTCCATCTCCTCAGGGTTTAGGCCGGTATAGGTCCAGGCCACGGCAACCACAGGAATATTGATGCTGGGAAAGATGTCGGTCGGTGTCCGCAGAATCACAACCGGGCTCAGAATGAGTATGAGCAGCGCCAGAACAATAAACGTGTAAGGGCGGTTCAGCGCCAGTTTGACAATCCACATTGAAATTCTCCTGGTAGGCCGCATGCTTAGCGGCCAGGCAATTGACTACTCGTCTCTCCCCGCCGAATTCGGAGGGACGTGCAACGATTCCACTATGTGTTTCATGTAGGCTCGCGTGGCGAAGAGCGCTGCCCCTTCAGTGACCATTTCGAGCAATACGCCCTCGCCCTGGGTATCAACCGAAATCACATCTTCGAGATCGACGGTGCACTTTCGGCCTATTCGTGTGCTCCGAGTGCTTTCCCATCTCTCTTTCAGGTCGGCTGCCCACTGGTTGCATAGCCGACCTTGCAAGACCCATCTCTGTTCAAACGGTGTGTCGGCGATCATGGTCCTTAGCATCGTGATTCCCTGCATTCCTTTGCCTACTCGCGGTTACTGACCGGAGATTACTTCCTGGCTGATCGCAATTACGTTTCTTAAATCCACAATCAAGGTCATCTCTTGCCAAGAGCAAATATCATTCCGCTTTTTTGAGTTCCGCCATACGAGATCAGAAGGAGCAATACGCTCGCCAAACTGAGAAGCGCTGTTGGAATCAACGCATCTGGCTGATTAAGGGAAGCTTCGAAAGAACAGGGCAAATGAACTGCAAATAAGTGTCACGGTGTCACAGCCGTTATGACACTGTCACAGGAGTTATGACTGGTTCATGACAGTATGGAGATCGATGACAAGCCTCGGCTGCAGGAAGAACATTGGGTTTTGGACAACGGCAGACTGTCGAATTGCGCGTGCTGAACGACCCTATTTCCCGCACGCGTTTCGAGGGAGTGATGAAAGGTCACTGTTGGTCCTTCTTCAGTTCCAATTTCATCGATTTGGTGGTAGCAAGAAGAACCTCTCACAGAGAATGAGTTTCCTACTTGGCTGTTTATGCCGCTGGTGTTCTCGCTGCCTTGATTAGTACGTCTCGAATGCCAGCGACTAACTTGTTGGGGCCATCCTCCAGTGTCGCATTCACGAAAGCATCGCATTCACCGAGACTCCCCTTGATGGAGACAATGGGAGTGCCTGATCCCCAAGCCCGAATCGAGCTGGTCAGACGTTCCCTGTCCGCCGCAGGAACGGAGTGACACAGCAGAACCAGATCAAAGTCACCGGACTGAAAGTGATCGACCGTTTCGCTGATTGACGATGCTCGGACGACCAGGTACCCCACGGATTGCAGGACTCGAATTCGACTCGCCATTAACGAGGGATCGAAACCAAAAGCAAGAACTACCCCTAACATCATGAATATCTCGGCTTTCCGAATAGATTTTGATTTGCATGGATTCGGGAGCTGTGTACACCTTCCTCATCCTTCTAAGAGAGCGAACCGAGCAACAGCTTCCGCGCGCGCATTAGCCGCGACTGCGTAGCTCTAACCGTGATGCCCACTTCCTCGGCAATCTCTTTCAAGGAGCCGTCCGATCGATGACTGCGCCGCTGCTACCAACGTGGCCTCGGTGAAAGACGACGCGTCACCGGTGCCCTGTCTGCAGCACTGTGAAGCGCTGAAATAAGTCATCGCAAAATGTCCTAAAGAGAGTTTGAAAGCCGATTGGAGCCTACTATACCGATTCGCGATGGCTGATCCTCAGCTATCTTAGTCGTTGAAGGAATCGCTCGCATTAGTGTCAGTTCGACCTCTGCGAGATTGTTTTGAAGCCGGACGGAGCTGTCTGTGTCAATGATGAGCGAGCTTAGTTTCCGCTGATGTCCAGATCGATCTCTCGAATCTTTGCGCTGATGTGCTCCCGTAGGATGTAACCGGTCAGTCACCGGATATTGTTCACCCTTTATGCTTGCGATGGCGCTAGAGCGACTGAAGCGCACGAGGACATCATTCATCGTGTCCTGGATGCGTGTGCCTGGTCGATGGAGCGCGCGGGTTGCAACTGAAACAAGTTTCGTAAGCTGATAGCGATTTGGGACGTGCGCCGTAGCGCCAAAAACTAGATCAGAACGCATTGAAACCTCCATGGGAACTAAAGGTGAAAATGGCTCCCTCTCGCGGGACGGAACGCAAGCAATCTCGTAGGGTCACAAAGTGGTCGCAGAAGCCTTCACGTTGTTGACCGTTAGTTGCGTCATTCGAGCATAGGAGATGGCATGAATAGGAGATCAAGATTCTGAGGCGATACGCTCCACAGCAGGAGCTGTGGAGCAGGCAGGTTGCGG
>Ga0209139_10000264_pt1 | contig 17520 bp, 14 predicted proteins | sample BogFormECP14_OM3_FD_188246 | JGI IMG/M metagenome (GOLD analysis project Ga0209139, IMG submission 188246) | Bog forest soil microbial communities from Calvert Island, British Columbia, Canada - ECP14_OM3 (SPAdes) (version 2) | ecosystem: Environmental > Aquatic > Freshwater > Wetlands > Bog ...
TCGGTTACGCCGCGGCCACCGGGCGAATCGCGGTGCATCTTGGCGATTATCGCGGCGTGTACACTTCCGCGTGGATTGGTGCCGCCGTCGCCATTATCACAACTTCGTTCGTTTCCCTCGTCGGCTTCTACATCGTCAAGAACGCCATCGACCGCGATCGTCAGACCGGCGTCGGCCAGATTCTCGCGGCCACCCCGCTCACAAAAAGTTCCTACACGCTTGGCAAATTCCTCAGCAATTTCGCGATCCTTTCCGCGATGGTTCTCGTGCTCGCTCTCGCGGCCGTTGTTATGCAGTTCCTCGCTGCCGAGGACCCGCACCTCGACACTGTTGCTTTGCTCGCACCTTTCCTGATCATTGCCCTGCCTTCGATGGCGCTCACCGCGGCCCTCGCCGTTCTGTTCGAAACGCTTCCTCTTCTCCGCGGCGGCCTTGGCAACGTCGCCTGGTTTTTCGTCTGGTCCATCCTCGGCATCGGCCTTCCGGAAATCTCCGGCAAGCATTGGCTCGATCCCATGGGGCTAATGACCGTCGCCGACAGCATGATCGCCGGAGCACGTACCTACATTCCCGGCTATAAGGACAGCTTTTCTCTCACCATAGCGGACCCGCTTTCGAAGGTTGTCGAAACATTTCGGTGGCTGGGCGTTCCGTGGACCGCGGAGATGATTCTTTTGCGTGTGGGCTGGGTGGTTGCGGCCATCGTCATCGTTCTGCTCGCCGCGCTTTTCTTCGACCGCTTCGATCCCGTGAGCTGGTTCTTTCCCTCGGTGCGAAAAGCCAAAAAAAGTTCTTCTCAGCAAACGGTCGAGCAACCTCTCGCTGGAGCGCTCGTCAACGCGACATCCACGGCTGCCATTCGTCTCACTCCGCTCGTTTCCCCCGCGCACAGCAACGCGTTTGGCCGCATTTTCGCCGCCGAGTTACGCCTCGCGCTAAAAGGCCTCCGCTGGTGGTGGTACGTCATCGCTGCCGGCCTGCTGATCGCACAGTTCGCCGCGCCGCTCGAAATAGCGCGAGGCCCGATTCTCGGGACCGCATGGATTTGGACCGTGCTAGTCATGTCCGCGATGGGCTCCCGCGAATCGCGCTTCGGCACTCGCTCGCTGCTCTTTTCCTGCGCCAATATCCTGCCGCGCCAATTGCTGGCATGTTTTCTCGCCGGTTTGGCGGTTGCTGCCCTCGTTGGCGCTGGTGCCGGCGTAAGACTACTCCTGGCGCGAAACTTCACCGCTCTCCTCGCTTGGTTTGCTGGCGCACTCTTCCTTCCCGCTCTCGCCCTGGCTCTCGGCACACTCAGCGGTACAGGCAAGCCCTACGAAGCCGTCCTGACTGCCGTCTGGTACGTCGGCCCGATGAATCACACTCCGGGCCTCGATTTCACTGGCACTGCCAACGGTTTTCACACAACTTCCTACGCCTTCGTCTACGCTGCCCTCGCCGCCGCTCTGCTTCTCTCGTCCTACGCCGTCCGTTCCCGCCAGCTCCGCTCCGTTTAGGCCGCACGCGAGAGTCAGCAACTACACCACAATCCATTGTATTCATTCCCCTTGACACCACAGTTCAGCAGCGGCAGAATTCTCGCCAACAATTCTGTTTGGGCCGCCCATGGGAGCTTCTGCCGCACAACCGTGCCATACCTGCGCAGAGCTGGCCGGCCACTGAGGGGACGCACATGCAGTATCTGCCCGGTTTCACCGTGCAATGCATCAATCCGTTGTGCGAAGCCCGCGGTCACTGGCTCCGCGCCGATGCCACCGGCCCCATCTTCGATGACGGCCGCTGCCCCTGCTGCGGCGACTTTCTTCGCAACGTTCCCCCGCCACTGAGCCCGCGCTTCCGCATGCGCCCCCGCCCTCTAACCGCGCGCCCGCCGCTTCGCCAGCGTCCTCGTTAACGGCGTGGCACTTCTTTAGCTCTCCTCACCCGAAGGTCGGGAACTTTTCCAACGCCAGCGGCCTCTATCTCTGCAGCGGCCCGAAAAACTCGCTCGTCCTCTTCCGTGCCGCTCGAGGTGCACCATGACCAACATCGCTACTCGTCCGTCTTGGACAAAACGAATTCTTCTGTCCGTCGCTGGTCTCATCGGATTCTTATTGCTTTTTGTCATCGCACTTCGCGTCACCGTCATGGAGATGTATAGCGGCGGCGGCATTGAATCGTCGCGAGCTACCGGCCTCGCTGCCGTGCCGAGTTGGGACGCCCAAAGCACGTGGTCCAGCGGCTCTATGGACGCGGATAAGACCCGCGTGGCGCTCCCCTGGGAATCCTCCGTCGCTCGCACCGCGGCTCTTCGGTCCCGTTCTTCTTCCTTCGATCAGTGCGTCGCACGGCTCCAGCAAATCGTCTCCGCCCATCAGGGCTATCTCGAAGATCTGCGCACTGAGAGCCAATCAGGCACGGGACGTGCCCTCGCGGCGACGCTCTCCGTGCCCTCAAAGGAATTTGACGCAACCGTCTCCGACCTGAAAGGGGTCGGACGCACCGAAGCAATTTCCCAAGCTGGCGAGGACTCCGCCGTAAAGCTGGCCACTACGGAAAGACACTTCGCAGCAGCGCAAACCAGTCTCTCGCGACTTCAGAAGCTCCAGCGTGAGCGCAAAGGCGAGCTGCGCGATGCAGTCGCGCTTGAAAAAGACATCGCGCAGGCCAGCGAAGCGGTCGCCGAAGCCCAGCGTCAGCAGGAAGCGCAGCTTTCCACAGTCGCGCAAGCGCACATCCGCTTCACATTGATGGAAGACTATCGCGCTCCCCTTGAGACAAATCTCGCTGGCTCCTCCCTCGCTCTGCGAAACTCTTTCATCGAAGGACTGAGCGCGATCTTTTCTTCTCTCGCTCTCGTTCTCGGCGTTCTCCTTGAATTTGGCCTGCCTCTTCTTTTCTGGGGCATCATCCTCTTCTGGCCTCTGCGAGCGGTGTGGCGCCGCATTCGCCATGCCAATACGGCAGCCCCCGCCAATCACGCAGCGGTTTGAGTCTGGTCCAGAGTCGAATAAGCGTTGAAATGTGATCGCTACTGAGTTGTGACCGCGCTCGCCGAAGCGTTTCCAATGGCGGCGCCGTTGACAACGAGTTCGACGCGGCGGTTGCGCTGGCGGCCGTCGGCAGTGTCATTCGTCGCGACCGGCTGCGTCTTTCCAAAGCCGCGCGCAGTGATGGACGATGCTGACACGCCCTGCTCTGCGAGGAAATCCCGGACGGAGTCGGCGCGGCGTTCGGAGAGTTGCTGATTGAAATCGTCAGTGCCAACGCTGTCCGTGTGACCTTCGATCTGCAACGTTAGCCCCGGATGCGCCAAAAGAATCCCCGAAATCTTCGCCAGTTTTTCACGCGCCCCGGGCTTGAGCGTATAGCTGCCCGTATCGAACAGCACGTCGGACATATTGACGATGAGCCCCCGCGCGGAATCGCGTGTCTGCAAAATCGAATTCAGCTGATTCAAAAGTTGCGCCCGTAAATCGCCCTTTTCAGCTTCGGCTCGTGCGGCAGCCTGTCGAGCTTTTTCAGCTTCGGCTTCGGCAGCGCGCTGTTGATCCACCGCGGACGCTCTGTCTCGCGCTGCTTGTTCAGCTGCAGCCTGCGCTGCTTGCTGTTGCGCGACGGCAGCCGCGGTGGCCCGTTCTGCTTCCTGTTTCTGACGGGCGGCATCTGCGGCCGCTTTTTCCGCTTCCTGCTTCATGCGAACGGCTTCGGCTTTAGCGGCTTCGGCTTGCAAGCGCGCCTGCTCTGCATCCTGGCGGCGCTTTATCTCTGCAGCGGCTTGTTCCTCGGCGGCTTTCTTATCCGCGGCGGCTTTCGCCTGCGCATCCAACTCGGCCTTTTGCTTCACGGCCATGACGCGTGCTTCCTCCGCCGTTTCCACGACTTCGCGCGCCGCGGCTTCCACGGATTTTTTCTGGCTGCGGCCGCGGTAAATATCCTCAGCACCCTGCAACTGCTGCTCGGCTCTGGCGAGCGAGGCAGGCGCGTATTTGTCGGCTTGCGCAATGCGTGCAATGCGCACGGCGTTCCGCGCTTCGAACAATTCGAGCGGCGTCTTGCGGTCGATGCCAAAAATGGCGCCTTCAATTTTAGTATTCGAGGAAGAATAGATGCCGCGTCCCAACAATTCGTATTGTGCGTCAATGTTCTCGACTTTGCCTTGCGTGGCGGGTCCTAGAACGTTTTCGAGGACCACCATGTTGCCGGGCTGCGTTACGGCGAAGTACGGCTCGGCCGTCACAACCATCCCGAAAGTCTGCAAATCCGTGATGGCTTTCACCTGCGCGCTGCCATTCTTCAAAGCCACTTCGCCAAGATTGACGGCCCGCCCCTGCGACGAAACCGCCCACAGCACGTAAGTAAGATATTCAAGGCCAAATTTGGTGGCGTCTTCAAATCCCTGGAATTTCGCCTCAATTTCCATGCGGTTGCTTTTGCTTTCGACTTTGGCCTCGCCGGTCGCGCCCTGCATCAGCTCCGTGCCCTGAAAATCGATCTTGGTCGTGCCGCCCGCGCGCCGATAGTTGACAGCTTTCGTGGTACGAGAAACAGTGCTCGCCGCTGCGGCTGGCGATGGACTAGCGGCTTGCGAAGACGCAACCTGACTTTGTTGAGCTTTCGCGGCCGGCGGAGCTTGGGCGAAGCCGGGGGAGGCCATCGTCCCCAGCAAACCCGTCATCGCGAGATAGCAAGATACCTTTTTCACGTCAAACTCCTCGGTCGCCGTCCGTGGCGACATGATCTAAGGAAACCACTCCCCTGCATGAGGGCGCGTCTCCAGCTCCAAAAAGGAGGTATCTCTTAGGGTCTTTTATCGTAGCAAGAAAAGCACGGGCAGAAAGTCCGAGGGTCGCGCTTTTGTACAACTGATTACCGGCGAAAAGGACCAAAATGACCTGAAAAGTAGTCCAATGTAAGGGGGGAGACCATTCACAGCGTCACGCCGCATTCGAGCAAATTCGCCGATTCGTTAGTACAGTAGTTCTTCGACTCCATGCCCATCAGCGCCGTCAGCGTCACCAACCCGCCCCCGGTTCCATTGACGCCTTCCGCTTTGAGCATGCGCCTCCTTCCGTGGTTGGTGGCCGTCGCGTTTTTCATGGAGTCACTCGACACCACCATCCTGAACACAGCGGTCCCGGCCATCTCCGAAGCTCTGAAGGTAACGCCGCTGAGCATGAAGTCCGTGCTGGCAAGCTACACGCTGAGCCTCGCGGTTTTTATTCCAATCAGCGGATGGATGGCGGACCGCTTCGGCACCCGCCGCGTCTTTGCATCCGCCATCGGTCTCTTCACGCTCGGCTCTTTCCTCTGCGGCATATCGAGCGACATCCATCTGCTCGTCGCCTGCCGCGTACTGCAAGGCTGCGGCGGCGCAATGATGGTGCCGGTGGGCCGGCTCACGCTGGTTCGCACGTTCGCTAAATCCCAGCTGATCCGCGCTATGAGTTTCGTAGCGATCCCCGCTCTCGTTGGCCCCATGCTGGGACCAATAGCCGGCGGCCTCATCGTCGGCTATCTCCACTGGCGATTCATCTTTTTCGTAAATATTCCCATCGGCCTCGTAGGCCTGTTAATGGTCTACCTGCATCTGCCCGACTACCGCGAAGAAACGCATCCGCTCGATATCGTTGGGCTCGTCCTCTTTGGTTCCGGTATCGCACTGCTGTCTTATGTGCTGGAGGTATTCGGCGAGCATCAATTGAGCACGCCAGAGATTTTAGGGCTTCTGGCGATTTCTCTTTCGCTGATTGGCGCCTACCTGTTTCACGCGCGCCAGATTCAATTCCCCCTGCTGCGACTGAGTCTATTTCGTATCCGCACGTTCAGCGCGTCAGTGAGCGGCAGCTTTTTCACGCGCCTGGGTATCGGCGGCGTGCCATTTCTCTTGCCCTTGCTCTATCAGGTCGGTCTCGGTTTCACGCCGATCCAGTCTGGCCTGATGATCATGCCGCAAGCGCTCGCGGCCATGAGCACGAAGTTTCTCCTGCCAAAAATTCTGAACCGCATCGGCTACCGCGGCGTGCTCATCTCAAACACAGTAATCCTCGGCCTCCTTCTTCTCCTCTTTGGCACCATCGGGCTTCACACGCCGGTTTGGCTCATCGTCATTCAGGCCTTTTGCTATGGCGCCTTCACTTCGCTGCAATACACCAGCATGAACACGCTCGTCTACGCCGACGTCACCGAACCAGACACGAGCAGCGCAAGCTCCATCGCCAGCACAATGCAGCAAATGTCGATCAGTTTCGGCGTCGCGGCAGCTGGACTGACGACCGCGCTCTTCGTTCCGAGCCGGGCTCACGCGAATCCTTCGGAAATGATTCACGGAATTCACGAGGCCCTGTATGTCCTCGGCGCCTTCACGATTTTGTCCACAGTCATCTTCAGCAAATTGAAAAGCGGAGACGGCCAAAACGTAAGCCGGCAAAAAGTAGTTCACGCGGAATGACGCGCGACGATTGCGGACCCCTGCCTCTGATGCGAGACGCCTTATTTGTTAGTTTTGCCCTGCGACTGTCGCATTGTCTGCGCACTCTCGCGCACGCTGTTGCAGCAGTTCCACCTCACGGGCATTGCGCGTGAGCGACGCAGCCCGCTCGAACTCAACGCGAGCTTCCTCGAAGCGCCCGAGTTTTTTGAGCAGGTCGCCACGCACGCTCGGCAAGAGGTGGTAGCCCTTGAGTGACGGCTCCGCAGTCAACGCGTCCACAAGTTCGAGACCGGCCGCCGGCCCGACCGCCATGGCGACAGCGACCGCACGATTCAGCTCCACGATCGGCGACGGCGCGAGTTGCGCAAGCTCTTCGTACAGCGCTACGATCCGTGCCCAGTCTGTCCGCTCGGGCGCGAGCGCTCGCGCATGACAAGCCGCCATGGCAGCCTGGAGTGTGTAAGGGCCCCGCATAGCGCCTAGCTTTTCCGCACGATCAAGCGCCGCGAGGCCTCGCCGGATCAGCAGTTGATCCCATAGCGCCCGGTTCTGCTCGAAGAGCAGGATCGGTTCCCCCGACGGCCCCACCCGCGCCTTGGAACGCGACGCCTGGATTTCCATCAGCGCAACCAGCCCGTGTACCTCAGGCTCTTCGGGAGTAAGTCCGGCCAGGATGCGTCCAAGCCGCAACGCATCTTCACAGAGCGCAGGCCGCATCCAATCGCCACCAGAAGTCGCCGAATAGCCCTCGTTGAAGATGAGATAGACCACTTCAAGCACCGACGCAAGACGCGAAGCAAGCTCGTCCTTACGGGGAATCTCAAAAGGTACGTGTGCTTCCGCGAGCGTCCGCTTGGCGCGAACGATGCGCTGGGCGATGGTTGGCTCCGGAACGAGGAACGCTCGCGCGATCTCGGCGGTCGTCAGACCTCCGAGCAACCGCAGCGTGAGAGCAACGCGTGCCTCGGTGGAGAGAACCGGGTGGCATGATATGAAGACGAGCCGCAGGACGTCGTCGCCGAAGTCCTCTTCGAACGCGGTGTCAAAGTTCGGCACCGCCATCTCCCGGGCCTGAAGCTCGCGGCCAAGTTCCTCATGCTTGTGCTCGAGACGTTTGTTTCGGCGGAACATATCAATCGCCCGGTGTTTCGCGGCCGCCATCAGCCACGCGCCCGGGTTGTCTGGAATGCCCGACTCGGGCCACTGTTGGAGCGCAGCCACCAAGGCGTCTTGCGCGAGCTCTTCGGCAAGCCCAATATCACGCGTGATGCGAGCAAGACCACCGATAATCCTGGCCGACTCAATCCTCCAAACCGCATCGATGGCCTGATGTGTGGGGGTAGTCGTCACGACCACCCATCACACCACCTTCACCCTCGGGGGCGCAAGCCGAGAACGCAGCGCCGAGAACACGCCGCCATCGCGCTCGCTTGCTAGGGCATATCGTAGAGTTGGCGAACTTCGCATTCCCCCTCGCCGACGGATTTGAGAAAGTTCTTTGCCAGCTCGATGGCCTCGGCTTTGGACGTGGCCTGCAAAATGGCAAAACCACCGACCAATTCCTTCGCCTCCGTGAACGGCCCGTCCGTGACCGACAGCTTTCCGCTGTCCATGCGAACGCGCACCCCGAGGGCGCTGGGCATACACCCTTCCGTCGCGAGCAGCCAACCGGCTTTCATGCCCTCGTCGACCAGCTTGCCCATCCTGGTCATTTCCTCCTGCGCAGGAGGAGCATTTCTTTCCCGTGATCTATACAGGCTTAGGAATCTCATGGCGATTCTCCTTTTTTTCATCCAATCTTCTGGCCGTGCTGGGCTGTGCGTCGAAGAAAAACGTCACTACGGCTTGCACGGGAAATCGTCGGGACCGTACATCTGCCGAATCTCGGTTTCGCCTTCCCAGCCTGGCCAGTATTTCTTGTGCAGTTCCATGAACTGCACCGCGTTTTGCACCGCCTCTTCTTTCGATTTCAATTCGAATTGCGCATACCCGCCAATAATTTCCTTAGCTTCCGTGAAGGGCCCGTCGGTGACGCTGATCTGCCCGCCAGAGAGCCTCAAGCGCGCTCCTCCGTCGGTCGGTTTTAGCCCGCCCTGCCCCAGCATCGTGCCGGCTTTGACCGCTTCTTCTCCGAGCTTGCCGATGGCCTCCATCAGTTCCTTGGGCGGAAACCCTTGGCCTTCTTTGTGCTTCACGATCATCATGTATTGCATGCTCTTTCTCCTTTTCTAGTTGCGAGCCGGTTTTTCCGTGAATGCGGCGCTCGGTGAACCTTAGCTCTGTTTCTTTCCCCTATCTACGCGTCGAACGAGAGAGCGCAAAATCGACAACCCATGCATCTTTTTTTCTGGCGACAGATGTGGTTCCACATTAGGACTTTTTCTCGGCTGTCCGGGCCCGCAACCGCTCTTCCTGTTCCCTCAGCTCTGGAGTCAACTCGGCGCCGAAGTCCGCCGCCTCGAACACCGGCCGAATCTCAACCTCGGTCTCCTCGTCGTGCGGATTGGGGCACCGCTTCACCCATTCGATCGCCTCTTCCATCGACCGCACCTGCCAAAGCCAGAAGCCCGCGATCAGCTCCTTGGTCTCGGTGAAAGGCCCGTCGATCACCGTTCGCTTCTGCCCCGAAAAACGGACGCGTTTGCCCTTGGTGCTGGCCTGCAGCCCTTCCGCAGCGAGCAGCACGCCGGCTTTCACGAGCTCTTCATTGAACTTGCCCATTTCCGTCAGAAGCTGCTGGCTCGGCAGAACGCCCGCCTCCGAACTCTTGCTAGCCTTCACGATCACCATGCATCGCATCGATTTCTCTCCTTGTGATTTGAGCCGAAGCGCTGGGTTCCGGGCGTCCTCCCCGGTTCACCTGCCCTCTACTCTGACGTCGAACCAGGGACCTTTAGTTCGACACCGCTTCATTTTCTGTCGGAAAATATTTCAGGCTGGCCGGATCGGGCTGCGCCGTCGTTTTCCGCATGCTATCGCGATCCAATCACCGTGCAAAACAACGGGCAGACGCCCGCCCCAACCTGCAACAAGTGGTGCTGAAGTCCTGAGTCTTGAAAGAGATACGCCGTTACCGCTTGCCAAATGACCTGTACGGCGACCGAACGCAACACGCCAAATATCATCCACGCCATCCTCTCCAGCAGGAGACAGCACGACGACGCCATCCCGCCGCCCTCGTAGAATGCAGTGACGCCTAAGAATCCTCCGACGGCTATCACCGCGACTGCCTTGCTGCATCCGCTGTATCTGCCTTGCCCGCCCATCTCTGTCTCCCTACGCCCGGCCTTTCTTGGCTCTACCTGATCGTCGAATGCAGAGCCTGGAAATCGACAAGGTTCCTGATTTTTTTATCAGCAGGGATTTGCCACGGAACTTTTGGGATGCTAAGACGTCTATGTATTGCGAGGTCTGAGTATGGCTAAGCCTGATTCTTTGCAGGGGTCCATGGACTTGCTGGTTCTGAAGATCCTTTCGCGCCGCCCCGGTCTTCACGGGTACGCCATCATGACCGCGATCCAGGACATTTCGGGCGAGGTCTTGCGCGTCGAAGAGGGTTCGCTTTACCCGGCGCTTCATCGCATGGAAGAGGCGGGTTGGATCCATGCGGAGTGGATAACTAAGGAGACCGGCCGTCGCGCGCGCTTGTATGAGTTAACCGCAGCGGGAAAAAAGCAGCTTGGCGCAGAACAGTCCCGTTGGCAGGCAGTAACTTTGGCCGTGAATCGCGTTTTGAGAGAGGCCTGATATGTCCTTGTGGAGCAGAATGACCAACGTTTTTCGCGGCGACGGACTGAATCGCGAGATTGACGAAGAACTCGAAGCGCACCTTACGGAGGCGACCGCCCAAGGACGCGATCCGATAGAAGCCCGGCGCGCGTTTGGCTCAACACTGCGTCACCGCGAGCGGAGCCGGGACGTGCGTCTCTTCACATGGCTCGAATCCCTCCGCGCCGACGCGATCTTCGGCTGGCGCCGGCTCTACAAAACCAAGGTCACCTCTGCGGCTGCAATCCTGTCGCTCGCGCTGGCCATCGGTGCGTGCACATCCGCGTTCCGCCTGATTGACGCGCTTCTGTGGCGGCCTCTGCCCGTCGCAAACCCCGACCGCCTCTATGATCTGTCTCGCCAGGGAATCGGCCCCGAAGGCAAGCCGCAGACGTTCGATGGTTGGGCCTATCCCGCTTTTGAGCTGATGCGTACCGCAGTGAAAGGCCAGGCCGAACTGATTGCCGTTTCCTATGCCGAACCGGTGGATCTGACTTACAAATCAGATGCCGAGATCGAAAAAGCGTATTTGCAATACGTTTCAGGCTGGATGTTCAACTCGTTGGGAATCCGGCCCGCGCTAGGCCGCGTGTTCACCGAAAACGATGACCTGAAGCCCGGCGCGCATCCTTACGCAGTCCTTTCGCACGACTATTGGACGCATCGTTTCGGCCAGGATCCCAACATCATCGGACGCACGTTTCACATGGGAAACGATCTTTACGAAATCGTCGGCGTGGCCGACGCACCCTTTAGCGGCACCGAGCCCGGCACCATGGTGGACATTTTTGTGCCGACCATGATGCACCCCGCCGTCACGCATAAAGACGAGACCTGGCACAGGACGTTGGCAGTAGTGAATGACGGCGCAGCGCTCGAGCCAATGCGCCAGAAACTCGAAGCAACTTCTCGAGGCTTCGAGGAGGAACGCGCCAAGGGCTTCTCGGGAATGTCCCAAGAGATTATTGAAAACTTCTTGAACCAGAAATTATTGCTGGAGCACGCGGGCACGGGCGTCTCCGATCTTCAGTCCGGCACGCGGCAGCCGCTCGCGGTTCTCGCAGTGCTGGTGGCATTGGTGCTGTTGATCGCTTGCGCGAACGTGGCGAATTTGATGACCGCGCAGGCCGCGGCGCGTTCGCGCGAAATGGCCGTGCGCGTGTCGATTGGCGGCGGGCGTTGGCGGCTGATGCAGCTCGTGTTGGTACAGAGCGCCTGGCTTGCGCTGCTCGCCGCGGCCATCGGCACATTGTTCGCATGGTGGTCCGGGCCGTTTGTGGTCAGCATGATCAATCCGCCAGACAATCCCGCGCGCCTGCTGCTTCCAGCGGACCGGCGAGTTCTGGGATTCGGTGTGGCGCTCGCTCTTGGCGTGACGTTGCTCTTCGGACTTGCTCCCGCGTTGCGCGCATCGGCGGTGAATCCGGTCAGCGCGCTGAAGGGCGGAGAGGATCCGCACTCGCGGCGGCGGTTGATGCATGTGCTGATCGCGGTGCAAGTGGCTTTCTGTTTCCTGGTGCTGTTCGTCGCCGGACTTTTTGTCACCACGTTTGAACGCTTGACGCATCAACCCACCGGCTTCTCCGCTGATCGGCTCCTGGTGCTCGATACGGTTGCGAAGCAGCCGCAGCCTCAGGAGTTTTGGGACCAAGTCGCGGAACATTTGCGGAGCGTGCCAGGAGTCGAGTCCGTCGCGCTCGCGGATCAGCCGCTGCTCGGCGGCTTCAGCTGGAACAATTCCGTCTCTATCAACGGAGGGCCGCCGAGCGCCACGTTGACCTACATGCGCGGTGTTTCGCCCGGCTGGCTGGACACGATGGAGATTCCTCTGCTCGATGGCAGAGATTTTCGTTTGAGCGACACGCATCCAGGAGCTGCCATCGTCAACCAGGCTTTTGCGAAAACTTATTTCGACGGCCAAGACCCAGTGGAAAAGCCGTTCGAGTTGGCGATGGACGAAGGTGTGCGCCTGAAATATCAGATCGTGGGTTTGGCAGCGGATGTTCGTTACCGCGATATGCGCGAACCGATCTTGCCGCAGCTTTATGTGCCGTTCCGCTCCGTGGATGCTGGCGGCGATTCGCGGAAGAAAGGCAGCGGCGTATTTCTCGTGCGTACTTCGATGGCAAGTCCTCGGGCGCTGGCCGGAGTGCTGCGAGACGAAGTTCCCCGGGCGCGGCCGGAATTTCGCGTGAGCCGTGTGCGCACGCAACTGGAAATAAATCAGTCGCACACCGTGCGTGAGCGCTTGCTGGCGACGCTGGCGATGTTTTTTGCCATTGTTGCGCTGTTGCTCGCGGGCATTGGACTGTATGGCGTGATGCACTACTCGGTGCTGCAACGACGGCGCGAAATCGGCATTCGCATTGCCGTGGGCGCGCAGGCCGGAGGCATCGCGCGGCTCGTGACCCTGGACGTGTTTGCGATGGTGATTGTGGGAGCGGTGGCCGGGCTGGCGCTCGGAATGGCTTCGGTAAGATACGTCGAGTCGCTGTTCTACCAGGTAAGAGCCACCGACTTGCAAATGCTTGCGCTTCCAGCAGTGGCGATTCTGGCGGGAGCTTTGCTCGCCGCGCTGCGGCCCGTGATTCAGGCGGTGCGCATCGATCCGGCTTCCATGTTGCGCGCGGAATAGGGGTACCCCGGGGGTGTACAGAGAACTGTGAAGTAAGTGCATGAGAGGAAAGGGTTTGCGGCGGTTCGTGTGTGTACGCAGACGACGTAGGAGAGCGACGAGAAAGGGCGCAAAAAAATACCCCCCAGGCATTTGTATGATTATCAAAAGAAAAGAGTTGCGAGAATAGGCGTTTGTAAGTGCTTGAAAAGGCGGAGGGTGGTTTGCTCTCCGTTTGCTCGTCTTTTGCTCTGTGGAAGAGCAGCGCGGTCATCCTCAGAAGGATGACCCTACAGTGGGGCGAGGGGGCCAGATGGTTAAACGCAGAGACACCCCGACCGGGTCGGAGTAAACTCCGTGCGCAGGGGGAAGAAAAGCTGGGGGAAGAGGGATATTGGCTAGACTGCGACGAGAACATACAACAGGGTAGCATGGATTCTTATTACTGTCAAGCACTATTATTGATGGGTATCGTTCGAACGGCACCGGCGGAAGTCGAGGGGTTTGAAGGGTTCGGCGGGATTGAGACGGTTTTGTGAGACGGTGAGGGCTGGAAGAGTCAAAGCCCCACACGCAAAGACGGCGTATGGAGCACGCGGCACCGGGTACCCGGGGCAATGGAATGGTCCTAAGTGGGCTGGGCGGTAACAGGCAGTAGCACTTTGTCCCGCCAGCGGCGCACGCTGAGCGCATCAAGGCGTTCGCCCTCGAAGACTATCTGCTTAACAGGTTTCTGACCGTTGTCGCTCTCGCGACGGAGCAGCTCGCCGATCTCCATCCAGCGAACATCGGCGAATGCCTTCTTTTCGAGGCCAGCGCCGCGTTCGGGCTCCTTCGGGAACGTGGCGATTACGAGCATCATCAGGCCGTCTTGCTTCATCCAGTATTTCGCCCAGCTTTGTTTCTTGATAGCGAAAACTTCTCGACCATCGGTCCTGCGCCTTTTTAGGAACGAATTGCCCGCCTTTAGCTGCAGATACATGTGTTTTCCGCTTCCTCGGCCTTCGTCGTCGGTAAACTCTACTACCAGGTCAATACCTTCATCCTGATCACCTGGGATTTCGTGGCACTTCTGGTTTGCACTCATGATGCGGGCCGAGACTTCGTGAACGAGTAGTTTTCCCTGTCGGCGGGAGTCGAGGTCGCTGTGCTCGTACTGGCGAAGCGCTTCGACCGCCTTCTTGATTGCCTCGCTGGCAAACCGTTTTTCAAGCATGTCCCAGAGGGGGATAAATTTGTCACATCGCTGGCAGCGGATTTTGGCCTTATCGCCGTCTTGAAGTACCAATTCCATCGCCAATTCGCGGTTCTTGACTGGCTCATCGCAGTCCGGACAGGTATAGAAGCGAAAACGTGGCACCTCCTCGCTCGATTTTTCACTTAGATGTTCGTGAATGTAACTCGCGAAGATGACCTGCTCCGGTCCAGTGACACCGCGTTCGTGACGAGCGAGAAGCTCGCCGCGGCCGTCCTCGCCCCGGACCAGTTTGAAGCCTACGATCCTCCTTTCGGCCAGCGTCTCGAAGTCAGCAGCGTCGCGCCATAACTCCTTCAGTTTGAAAGCCCCGCTATGCGCGAGCTTTACGACAAGGGTTGCGTAGATGTCGTCTAGAAAGCCTCGGATCGTGTAGCTGGCAAAGAACTTTGGTGGTAGCGGCCCCACTGGACGCTCCAGTCCGCAGTGACTCGGAAAGACGAGATCACCGTTCTGTCGCAGGCAAAGTCGACGTTCCAACAGCATCTGTTCCATGGCCTGTAGCACGACCTTTTCTTCGGGAGGACCGAGGCGCTTTTCTAGGGTCTCATTCTCGTCTCCCTGCTTGGTTTGAAAGATCAGCTTCCCTTCCGCGATACTACTGGCTGGAAAACAACCCAGACCGGACTCTGCCGCCCGCAAAGTACGGATCACAGCTTGGGCGTAGACATTGAGCCACTCGGGTCGCAGGAGGATATAGGTGCCAAACCCGAGCTCCTTCACCATGCCGGGTCCGTCAAGTAGGGACACTACGGTCTCGAGCTGCGCATCTGCGAACTTGATTTTATTTGGCAGTCGATAGCGCAGGAGATTCTCAAGTTCCTTAAATGTAACGAGTACCTGCCCCTCATCGCGCAACTTTATGATTTCGTCCTTCAAGCGCTTAAAGAGCGCGGGGGAATTGTGCGGGGTGAGTTCATCCCAAGGAATTTTTTCGAGCATGGCTTTTCGTAGTTCGGAAATGCCGCTCCCAGTTTCTGCGCTGGTCTCAAAATACTCATAGCCGTTCTCTTTTGCGAAGGCACGAACCTTTTCGCGGTCGAACCGGAAGCCGACATCTGTGCGACCGGCCGCTAGAAACGTACGCGCGCCTGAGGCAGTGGACCGTGCTAGCGCCTGCTGCCATTCTCGCAATCCGGGCAGCACCGTCTCGCGGTCCGCATCGAACATGAGCAAAACAAGGGCCGTGCGATCGAGATAGAGCTGGTGAATGAGCCGTTGATCAGCCTGACCGCCAAAATCCCACAACCATACCTCGCGCTCCCATCCAGATTTCTGAGGGAGATCCTTCAACAACCACTGCGTGGACCAAACTCCTGAAGTTGACGGACCACGTTGTGGTGGTCGATCGTGTGCGAGGCGATCAGTCATGCCGGTCTTGCCCGCACCGCTCTCGCCCACAAGGACTACCTTGGCGTTTGTGTATTGGACTTGTTCGAGTGCCGGTGGCGAAGGCAACGCAACGGCCCTCGGCAGTGGCGATTCATTCACGAATTTCGACAAATCCCAAGTCCTGATGTTGCCTGACGTGTCACCTGAAAAGGCGTGGCGCTGGTCTGCGCTCCAGGTTACGTACCTAACGATGGCAGGCGACTTAAATACGCGTAGGCAGCGCCCGGCCTCCATATCCCATAGTCGAACAGTTCGGTCTATGCTGCCGGAGAGAGCGAGGCGGCCGTTGGCGCTCCACGCGACTGACCAGACGAAGTCTGTATGCCCCTCAAAGACACGCAAGCAACGTCCCGTCGCTATGTCCCACAAGCGCATCGTCCGATCTCCCGCGCCGGATAGAGCCTGGCGTTGGTCGTGGCTCCATTGAACGGTGCGGAGCGACTCTGTGTGACCTTCGAAGACGCGCAAGCAGCGTCCGGTGTCTATGTCCCATAAACGCAGTGTATTGTCGTCGGAACCAGAAAGGGCTCGACGTTGGTCCGCGCTCCACGCTAGGCCCCATACGTAATCTTCGTGGCCTTCGAGGACACGTATACACTGGAGCGTCTTCATGTCCCACAGTCGAACAGTATTGTCGAAAGAGCCGGAAAGTGCGTGGCGTTGATCCCCGCTCCAGGCCACGCTATGGACGGAACCCCACGGGCCCTTCAACACGCGGAGACAGCGTCCAGTCTCTACGTCCCACAATCGTATTGTCTCGTCAGTTGAGCCTGAGAGAGCACGTCGTTGATCCCCGCGCCATGCCAAGCCCCAGACGCTGTCTCGGTGCCCTCTAAGTACGCGGAGGCACCGCCCCGTCGCCACTTCCCACAACCGCACGGTGGTGTCCTGAGAACATGTGAGAGCTTGTTTTCCGTCCGTGCTGAGCGCGTATCCCTTGATGTCAGCGTTCAGGTAGTCGAGACGAACAAATTCCTCTGTGTGGTTACTCTGAGTGGAGGTCTTCGGTGCTAGGTTCGGTTGCCCGCTTATTCGGCAGACCTCGAGGAGCTTGTCGTACTGGTGTTCCCGGTCCCGCGGCAGCCAGCTGATGTGAAGAAATTGCGCCAGGGAGCCTTTGATAGGGGCGTCGTCGAGCCGCAGCGGAATGAAACGACGTTCCTTGTTCAGGGGGTCGCGAAAGCGAAACGTGCCAGCTTCCAACTGTGCCCAGGCCGAACCTAAAGCTTGTGCCGAGATGCAGAGAACGAGCACGCGAGAATGCTCCAGCCCTTCTTCGAGTTTTGCTGGGATGCTGTCGCCAGGTTGTATTTCCCATTCGTCGAACCAGACGCGCAAGCCGTCCACACGCAATCTTTCCGCAAGGGGCGGACGACCGCCTTATCCTTAGAGCTATGGCTGAGGAACACGTCAAATGGGAACGAATCGCTCATGGGTTGTACCACCCAGGCAGACCAAAAGGTCTGGGCGGATTTCACAGCCGTGAAGTATATCTCGTTAACACTCAAATGTGCAGATAACAGCAAATAGTGGTGGACTGGAATCAGGGTGTAGTCATTTGCCAAGGCTGGCACGTGACCCGGGACGCGAAAACCTCAGGCGAATTTGACGGCCCCAGAGCGATGAAGTGCTACCTCAGTTCTCCGGCGAGTGGGGCGAGGGCGAAACTAGAAAGCAGAAACTACCAAGCGCAGGGTGATTACGGCCAGTTTTGTGCTCCGTGGAGGAGGCGCTAGGAGAAGAGAGATTTCTCTCTGCGCAGGCCGACCACTTTGCAGGAGCAAAGTGGGAAGAAAAGGCGTCGGCCTGCTTCGTTCGAAATGACGGTGTGTTGGTGTGGGTGCGAGTGGGGGTGCGCGTGCCGGTGTGAGTGGTTAGAAGGTGAGGCTGAGGTCGGTCCAGGTGGGATTTAGGGCTTCGATTAGGGTGATTTTTTTGGAGCGGCGCCATTTTTTGATTTCTTTTTCGCGGGAGATTGCCGCGCGGGCGGTGGCGTGGGGTTCGAACCAGACTAGTTTGGTGACGTTGTATTTTTTTGTGAAGCCGGGGAGGAGTTTTTGTTGGTGTTGGAAGACG
>Ga0209139_10000266_pt1 | contig 17393 bp, 12 predicted proteins | sample BogFormECP14_OM3_FD_188246 | JGI IMG/M metagenome (GOLD analysis project Ga0209139, IMG submission 188246) | Bog forest soil microbial communities from Calvert Island, British Columbia, Canada - ECP14_OM3 (SPAdes) (version 2) | ecosystem: Environmental > Aquatic > Freshwater > Wetlands > Bog ...
ATCACCGCATCGGCGGCGATGGTCTCCTCCGTTCCTGGAACCGGTTCCGGCACGCGGCGGCCGCGCCGATCCGGCGGTCCCAATCGCGTCTCGACCAGCTTGACGCCTTGCACTCGATCGGCGCCGACGATTTCGATCGGCTGCCGATTGAAGAGAAATGTGACCCCCTCTTCCTTGCTGTTTTTGTAGTCGCGCCGCGAACCCGGCATGTTGCCTTCATCGCGCCGATAGGTGCAGGTGACGCTCGCCGCGCCCTGGCGCACGGCGGTTCGATTGCAATCCATGGCGGTGTCGCCGCCGCCTAAAACCACGACATTCTTATCCTTCATGTCGATGTATTCGGACGCATCGGTGGCGAGATCCAGCTCGCGATTGATATTGGAGATGAGATAGGGGAGCGCCTCGTGCACCCCGGGCAGATCTTCGCCGCCGAAGCCGCCTTTGACATAGGTGTAGGTGCCCATGCCGAGAAACACGGCATCGAATCCGCCAATCAATTCTTCGAAGGCAATGTCGCGGCCGACATCCACGTTCAAGCGAAATTCCACCCCCATTTCCTGCATGACTTCGCGGCGCTTCTCGACGACATCCTTTTCGAGCTTGAACGGCGGAATTCCGAAAGTCAGAAGACCGCCGATCTTCGCATAACGATCGAACACCACCGGCGTCACGCCGTTGCGCACCAGAATGTCGGAGCAGGCGAGACCCGCGGGACCCGCGCCCACGATCGCCACGCGCTTGGGCGTGCGAATCACGTTGGACATATCGGGCTTCCAGCCCTGCTTGAAGGCCTCGTCGGTGATGTATTTTTCGATGGCGCCGATGCTCACGGCACCAATGCCGTCATTCAGCGTGCACGCGCCCTCGCACAGCCGATCCTGCGGGCAAATGCGGCCGCACATTTCCGGCAGCGAGTTGGTCTGGTGCGACAGCTCCGCAGCCTCGAACAGCTTGCCGTCATTGATCAGCGCCAGCCAATTCGGAATGTAATTGTGGACCGGGCATTTCCACTCGCAGAACGGATTGCCGCAGGAAATGCAGCGGCCCGCCTGCTGCGCCGCAGTTTCAGCGCTGTACTGAGAATAAATTTCGCGAAATTCCGTGGTACGCACCTCCAAGGGCAGCTTGTCGGGGTCCTTGCGGGGAATATCGAGAAATTGCAGGTGCTTGTCGGCCATGGGGGTTTGGGCTTTAAGCCGCGCGGCGCAGGTTTTCAAGCAGCGAATCGATGGCCGAGGCTTTGGGCTTCACCACCCAGAACCTGCCGATGTAGCTGCGAAAATCGTTGAGCAGCTGTGCGCCCCAGACGCTGCCCGTGGCATCCACATGCTGTTCGATCAAGCCCCGCAGATGCTGCACATGAGTGCCCATTCCTTCGGGCGACACGCGATGAATGTCGATCAAGTCGTGGTTGTAGCGGTCGACGAAATCCCGCTGCATGTCGAGCACGTAGGCGAATCCGCCGGTGAAGCCGGCGCCGAAATTCACGCCGGTGGTCCCGAGCACGCACACCACGCCGCCCGTCATGTACTCGCAGCAATGATCTCCGGTGCCCTCGACCACGGCGAGCGCGCCGGAATTGCGCACGGCAAATCGTTCCCCCGCCCTACCGGCGGCATAGAGCTCGCCGCCGGTGGCGCCATACAGACAGGTGTTGCCCATGATCACGGTGTCGCGCGCTACGAAGCTCGATTTCAAGTGCGGTTTGAGGACGATTTTGCCCCCCGCCATTCCCTTGCCGACGTAGTCGTTGGCTTCGCCTTCGAGGTGAAGATGCAGACCGCCGGCATTCCAGACGCCGAAGCTCTGTCCCGCCGAACCCTTGAGGTTGACGATCAACGGCGCCGCGCTCATGCCGGTGTTGCCCCAGCGCTTGGCGATTTCCCCGGATAGGCGCGCGCCGATGGAGCGATGAAAATTGCTGATCGGATAGGCGAATTCGCCGCCGGATTTGCTGTCGATCGCTGCACGCATGTCGCGCAGCATTTGCTCGCCCATTGCGCCCTTGTCGAACGGTTCGTTCTTGGGATCGATGCAGTATTGCGGCTTGGCAGACTTGAGCGCGGAGTTGGCCAGCACCGGCGACAAGTCGAGCTTGCGCTGCTTTTCCGTCTCGCCGGGCAGAATCTCGAGAAGTTCCGTGTGTCCGATCAATTCGGCGATGCTGCGCACGCCCATCAAGGCCATGATTTCGCGGCATTCCTGCGCCACGAACGTGAAGTAATTGATCACCATGTCCGGCAGGCCGATGAAATACTTGGTGCGCAGCACATTGTGCTGGGTGGCGACGCCGGTGGCGCAATTGTTCAAGTGACAAATGCGCAGGTACTTGCACCCCAACGCGACTATCGGTGCCGTGCCGAAGCCGAAGCTCTCCGCGCCGATGAGCGCTGCCTTGATGACGTCGAGACCGGTCTTCAAGCCGCCGTCGGTCTGCAGCCGGACCCGATGCCGCAACTCGTTGGCGCGCAGAGTCTGATGAGTTTCGGCAAGCCCCAATTCCCAGGGTGTGCCCGCATACTTGATGGAGGACAGCGGACTCGCGCCGGTGCCGCCGTCGTAGCCGCTGATCGTGATCAAATCCGCGTAAGCCTTGGCGACGCCGGCCGCGACCGTGCCGACGCCCGGCTCGGCCACCAATTTGACCGACACCAGCGCGCTGGGATTGACTTGCTTCAAGTCAAAAATAAGCTGCGCCAAATCCTCGATCGAGTAGATGTCATGGTGCGGCGGCGGCGAGATCAATCCCACGCCGGGCCGCGCGAATCTCAAGCGCGCGATCATATCGTTGACCTTGTGGCCGGGTAGCTGCCCGCCTTCGCCGGGCTTTGCACCCTGCGCAATCTTGATCTGCAGCACTTCCGCATTGATCAGGTATTCGGGGGTCACGCCGAATCGTCCGGAAGCCACCTGTTTGATCTTGGAGTTCTTCTCGGTGCCGTAGCGCACCGGATCCTCGCCGCCCTCGCCGGAGTTGGAGCGCGCGCCCAATCGATTCATGGCGATCGCCAGGGCTTCGTGCGCCTCGGGCGACAGCGCGCCCAAGGACATCCCGGCGCTGTCGAAGCGCGCGATGATGCTCGAGATCGGTTCAACGTCTTCGATGGGAATGGGGTCGGCGCTTGGTCGTAGTTTAAGGAGATCGCGAATGCAGGACACCGGCCGCTCATTGACCAATGCCGCGAATTGGCGGTACTGCTCGAAATCGCCCGTCATGACCGCCGATTGCAGCGTCGCCACCACGTCCGGGTTGTACATGTGATATTCGCCGTCGTGCATGTACTTGAGCAAGCCGCCCTGCTCGACCGGCACGGTTGGATCCCAGGCGCGCTGCGCCAGGTGCTCCGAATCCGCTTTGAGATCCTCAAAGTCCGCGCCCTGAATGCGGCTTTCGGATCCTTCGAAGCAGAGTTTGACGACCTCGTCGCCCAATCCGACGATCTCGAACAGCTGCGCGCTGCGATAGCTGGCGATGGTGGAGATGCCCATCTTGGACATCACTTTGAACAAGCCCTTGCGAATGCCGCGCCGGTAGCTGCGGCCGAGTTCCTGGCGCGCGGCGGCTTCCATTTTCAGCGCGCCCTTGCGCATCAGATCGAACAAGGTTTGATAGGCAAGATAGGGATACACAGCGGTGGCGCCGTAGCCGATCAAGCATGCGAAATGATGGGCATCGCGCGCCGTGCCGGTTTCCACCAGGATGTTGCATTTGCAGCGCAGCCCGGTCGCGATCAGGCGGTGATGCACGGCGCCGGTGGCGAGCAGGGCATGTATGGGCAATTTGCCCGCTACCAGGTAGCGATCCGATAACAGCAGCACGATTTTGCCATTGCGTACCGCGGCCTCCGCTTGATCGCAAACCTTAACGAGAGCCACCTCAAGATCCAGCCGCTCCTCGTATTGTAGATCGATGAACTCATTCGGCACCCCGGAGTCCGCCAGCGCCACGATTTGCCGCAGCTTGCGCTGCGAGAGCACCGGCGAGCTCAGGACGATTTGCTCGGCGTGGTGCTGGCCTGGCACGAAGATGTTGGCTTCGCGGCCAATCTGGGTCTGCAGCGACATCACGATACTTTCGCGCAAGCTATCGATCGGCGGATTCGTGACCTGGGCGAATTGCTGGCGGAAATAGTCGTACAACGAGCGCGCCTTTTTCGACAGCACCGGCATCGGCGTGTCATCGCCCATCGAGCCCACGGCCTCGCTTTCGTCTTCGGCGAGAACCCGGATGATCTCGTCGCGCTCTTCGGCCGAAACGTTGTACATTTTCTGGTACAGCGCCAGCGTGTCGCGATCGAACGGTTCGGCCGCCAGGCGCGGATCGATGAGATCGGTTTGCAGATAACGCACGCCCTTCTTGAGCCATGCCTTGTACGGGTGGCGGCTTTTCAAAAGATCGTCGACGCGCTGGGTGTTGAGAAGCTCGGAGGTCTGCAGATCGAGCGCCAGCATCTCACCGGGTCCGAGCTTGCCCTTCTCGACCACGTCTTCAGGCAGGTAATCCCAAACGCCCGCTTCCGAGGCAATCGTGATATGCCGATTCTTGGTGATCACCCAACGCGCCGGACGCAAACCGTTCCGATCCAAGGTGCATAGCGCGTAGCGGCCGTCGGTGAGAACAATGCCCGCCGGACCGTCCCACGGCTCCATGTGTGTGGCGTAGTATTCGTAAAACGCCTTCAAATCCGGGTCGATCATGTCGACCGACTGCCAGGCCGGAGGTATCAGCAGGCGCATGGCATGCATGGGGTCGAGGCCCCCGGCCAGCAGCACCTCCAGCATATTGTCGAGGGATTGCGAGTCCGATCCCGTCAGCGATACCAGCGGCAGAATGTCCGTCAGATCCGGCAGCAGCGGCGAATGAAACAGCGGGCCCCGCGCCACCGCCCAGCTGCGGTTGCCCTGCACCGTATTGATCTCGCCGTTGTGTGCCAAATAGCGGTACGGGTGCGCCAGACGCCATTGCGGCAGGGTATTGGTGGAAAAGCGCTGATGGAAGACCACCACCGAGGCCTCCATCCGCGGATCCTTGAGGTCCGGATAGAACTGCGCCAGAAACTGCGGCATCACCATGCCTTTATAGACAATGGTGCTCGATGATAGCGACGGGATGTAGAACACCTTGTCCTCTGCCGCCAATTTTATTTCGGTGCGCCGCCTGGCCAAAAACAGCTTGCGGTTGAAGGTGGCATCGTCAAGATCGCTGCCCGCATTCACGAACACCTGCTCGATGATCGGCAGGGTCTTGAGCGCTTCCGAACCGCAAGCTCCAGGGTCGGTGGGCATTGCGCGAAAACCTGCGACCTCGAGTTTCTCGAGTCGCAATTGCTCGGCGAGAATATTGCGCGCCTCTCTCGCCTTGGCGGCGTCGCGGTTCAGGAATACGAGGCCCGCGGCAAACAGCGGCGCCAAGGTTAGCCCCGCTTCTTGGGCCACGGCCCGCAAGAATGCGGTGGGTAGCTTGATCAGCAATCCGCAGCCATCTCCGGTCTTACCATCAGTGGCAATGGCACCACGGTGGGTAAGTCGATTCAGCGAGCTGATGGCGGTCCGCAATACCCAGTGGCTGGCCTTATCGTCAAGGCTTGCAATGAGGCCGAAGCCGCAGGAATCTTTTTCATAGCCGGCCCGGCAAAGGCCCCAATCGCCCGCGCGCGGATCCGCGCCATGCAGGCTGGTGTCGAAAACTGCGATGTCCTCATTCGCCATATCTTGCGCCCGAATTGAAGCGTAAGCCCAAGGCTCTAAAGCACTGGACCTTTAAAAACAATGACTTAATTCGGTTCTAGGCGCCTGAAATCAAGCGCCCTAGGTGGGCAAACGCCGTGAAGCGCGCCTATGTATGCAACTCATAATACCGAGGAAGTACTCATCGTCAATCGCCTTGATGTAGGACGCTTTACCCCGCGATGTAGCGCTCCAGCTGCTGAATGTGTTCGGTTTGGTCCTGGATCACCGCCTTGACCAAATCGCCGATGGACAGCATTCCGACCACGCGGCCGGCCTTCATCACGGGCAGGTGCCTGAATCGCCCCTCGGTCATCAGCTCCATGCAGTGATGCACGGTGTCCTCCGGCGTCACGCTTATTGCCGGCGAAGTCATAATGTCGCTCACCGGCGTGTCATGCGACGAGCGATTCTTGAGGATGACCTTGCGGGCGTAATCGCGCTCCGAGATGATTCCGAGCAGCGTGCCCTCGTTCATCACGAGCAGCGCACCCACATACCGCGTCGCCATGATTTCTATGGCGCGCAGCACGGACTCATGCGGCGCGACAGAGAAAATTTGGTTGCCCTTGAGCTTAAGCAATTGACTCACGGTCTGCATAAACCCCCCCGCTTATTGTCTGATCGGACCGCCAACCCTTTGCAATGACTATACTCGCGCCTTTCGCTGGGACAAGTGGCCATAAAACCATGCCCGATTCGGATCCATTGCCTCCCGTCGCTAAGCTCGTGCCCCATGCCGTGACCTCGCCTTTTGGGGTGCGGACCGACCCCTATTACTGGCTGCGCGACGATAAGCGCGCCGACCCGGAAGTTCTGGCCTACCTGCGAGCGGAAAATGCGTTTCGGGAGCGCAGCATGGCGCACGCCAAGCCGCTCGAGGATGCGCTGTACGCGGAGATCATCGCGCGGCTCAAGCAGGACGATTCGACCGTGCCGTATCGCAAGAACGGCTACTGGTACCACACCCGCTTCGAGACCGGAAAGGAACATCCGATCTATGCGCGGCGCAAGACTTCGCTCGATGCGCCGGAAGAGATTTTGCTCGACGCCAACGTGCTGGCCGCTGGACATGACTACTACCGCATCGGCGCGATCGAAGTCTCGCCGAATGGGCAGTGGCTGGCTTTTTGCGAGGACACCGTCGGCCGGCGCCAATTCGCGCTGCGCTTCAAGAATCTCAGGCGAGGCGAAATTCTCACCGTCGCCATCCCCAATGTCGAGCCCGACCTCGCGTGGGCCGCCGACAACCGCACCGTGCTGTATGTCGAGAAGGACCCGGAGACACTGCTCGGTCTATACGTCAAGAAGCATAAGTTGGGAGAGGATCCGAAGCGCGATGCATTGGTTTTCGAGCAAACCAACTTGAGCTTCTACACCGCCGTATCCAAATCCAAATCGGATGAATTCGTTTTCATCCGCATGGAGAGCACGCTGTCCTCGGAATGGCGCTACGCGCGCGCGGCGGATCCCAAGCTTAGCTTCGAGGTCTTTCTGCCGCACCAGCCTGACCATGAATACGACATCGAGCATCTCGGCGATGACTTCATCGTCAGGACCAATCGCCAGGCGCGGAATTTCCGCATGGCGCGCGCGCCGATTCGTCCGCAGGCAGATTGCGCGGCATGGCTGGATGTGGTGGCGCATCGGGACGACACCTTCATCGAGGATTTCGACGTCTTCGCGGGATTCCTGGCGCTCTCGGTCCGCAGCGGCGGATTGCGCAAGATCTGCATCCACCTAATGAGCGCAGGGTCCGAATTCTTCATCGCCAGCGACGAGCCTGCCTATAGCAACGCGCTTGCCGTCAATGCGGAATTGAACACCGAGGTCGTGCGTTACGCGTACTCGTCGCTCACCACGCCAACGACGATTTACGATTACAACGTGCGCACCCGGCAGCAGGTGCTGCTGAAACGCGATCCGGTGCTGGGCAGTTTTGATCCCGGCGATTACGTCACGGAATTTCTGTCCGCGCCGGCTAAGGACGGCGCCCGCGTTCCGGTGTCCCTGGTGTATCGCAAGGGTTTTGCGCGCGACGGCTCCGCGCCGCTGTTGCAATACGGCTATGGCGCCTACGGTTTGTCGATCGACCCGAGCTTCTCACCGGCTCGCTTAAGCCTCATTGATCGCGGCGTGGTGTATGCGATTGCTCATGTGCGCGGCGGCGAGGAGTTGGGCCGCGCCTGGTACGACGACGGCCGGCTGCTGCACAAGAAAAATTCATTCAGCGATTTTCTGGACGTCACGCGGATGCTGGTCGCGCAGGGCTATGCTGCGAAGGACAAGGTGTTTGCGATGGGCGGCAGCGCCGGCGGTTTGCTGATGGCGGCCGTCGCCAACATGAGTCCTGAGGATTACCGCGGCATCGTGGCGCAGGTTCCCTTCGTCGATGTGGTCACGACCATGCTGGACGACAGCATCCCGCTGACCACCAACGAATACGACGAATGGGGCGACCCTCGCGAACGCAAGTCCTACGACTACATGCTGTCGTATTCGCCCTACGACAATGTCGCCGCGAAGGCGTATCCGGCGATGCTCGTCACCACCGGCCTTTGGGATAGTCAGGTGCAATACTACGAGCCGGCAAAATGGGTGGCGAAGTTGCGAGCTCTCAAGACCGATCAGAATCGGCTGTTGCTGCATGTCGAGATGGAGGCCGGTCACGGCGGCAAGGCCGGGCGCTTCCAACGCTATCGGGAGATCGCGATGGAGTACGCATTCATACTGGATGAGTTGGGTTTGCGCAGATAAAAAAAGGCGCCGCATGCGGGGAAGCTTGATCGCGGCGCCAGGGGTTATCCCCATGCTTGGAAAACTAGCCCTTCGCCGCCAGCACCTCCGCCGTCGACGAAGCATTCACCGAGTTGGCATACATGGCGGCAAGCCGAGCGGCCGCCCCCAGGCGGGCATCTATTCTTGCGAGCGCGAATTGGCCGTCGGCGCGCCGCACCAGCAGGGCGGCTTCGCGGCTACCCTCGGGCGCCAGCAACGCAACAATTTTCGATTGCATATCAACAGACGAAGCAAGCGGCGTGCCAGGCGGCGCTCTAATAAAATCAAAGGTTTATGTTATGCGCCGAAGCGCACAAGTGACAGGAATTGTCGGCTGCTGACAAAGCCGCGCGTGTTTAAGAATGGGCGGGACGAAGCATGGTGCACGCCTGCGAGTGCTCCTTTAATGTTTTGCAGATCGACGCGGCGTGCTTCTCGCTCAAGTTCGCGATCTGCAAGCGATACAGCGTGCCCGAGGCCGACTTCTTCGGCGCCACTTTCGGCGTCAGTCCTGTCAAAAGCTTGGGATATTTCTTTTCCAGCTGCGCCCAGCGCGCGTTCGCCGCATCCGCGCCGGACTTGAACGCGCCGAGCTGAATACCGTAGGTCCCGGCTTTGGAGGTGGCCGCCGTGGCTGCGACCGCCTTGGGCGCCGCCGCCACCTTGGGTGCCACGGCGTTTGCCGCTGGATTTGGGGCAGCGGCTGCCGCGGGTGCCGCAGTTGGAGCCGAGGCCAGGGTGAAATTCTCCACGCGTATTCGCGCTTCCTCGGTCCACTTGCCCTCAGGATATTGCTTCAAGAATGCCTGATAGCCCTCGAGAGTGTCGGTGTCGCGCGCTTTCTGCCAATCCCGCTCCTCGTAGAGTTCCTTTAGCCGGGCCTGAGCCTGAGCGGTGAAGTCGCCGCTCGGGTATTTTTTCAGGAATTGCTCGTAAGTCTCCGCTGTGTTCGCGCCCACCGCTTTTTCCCAGTCGCTCTGCTGCCGGCTGCAGCCCGAAACGCCCAGCAGGGCAGTCAAACACAGCACCAGGATCACTTTGTTGAAGACCATTTTCACGCCCGGGCTCAAAGGTGCCAAAGAATAGCGGCATTCTACGTCGATTCGCGACGTGACGGCGACGCCAAGCTCGTCACATCACGAGGTACCTCAAGGATAGGATAATAAGTGCGCATGAACCCACCAAAGCGGCGATTTCTGGACCTGGGCGAGGCCACGCCGACCTTTATCGGCGCCACATCGGTGTTCATCGGCAACATTCGCGGCGCCGGTCAATTCGTGGTTTCCGGCGAAGTGCACGGCGACGGCGAGCTGGATGGCGCGCTGAATTTGTCGGCCAGCGGATGTTGGCACGGCAACATCCAGGCACAGCAGGCGATTGTCGCGGGCAAGATCATGGGCGGCTTGAGCGTCAAGGACAAGCTGGAAATCGGCTATACCGCGGTGATCCGCGGCAAGGTCAGCGCGCGCACGGTTGCCATAGCCAAGGGGGCGATTGTCGACGGCGAAATCGAGGTAACGTCGGATTCCCCGGTGGTGCAATTCGAGGAAAAGCGCGAAGCCAAAGCGTAGCGCCGACTTGGCTTCGAGCGCTGTTCTCAAATGGCGACAAGACCGCAAAGTTGGTGTGTTCGCGCGGATTCCCGCATCCTAGCGAGATCAACGTCTCAAATTTGAAATGAAAGAATACGATGTGATCATCATCGGCGGCGGTATCCATGGCGCCGGCGTACTTCAAGCTGCCGCCGCCGCGGGACACAGCGCCTTGCTGGTCGAACGGCGGGCGCTTGCCAGCGGCACGTCGAGTCGCTCCAGCAAGCTCATTCATGGCGGACTGCGCTACCTGGAATCCGCTCAATTTGCCCTGGTGCGCGAGAGCTTGCGCGAGCGCGCAATTCATCTGCGCATCGCCGCCGAATTGGTCGAACTGAAGCCTTTCTTCATACCGGTGTATCGCGACACCCGACGGCGGCCGTGGCAATTGAAGCTCGGACTCTGGATGTACGCGCTGCTGGGAGGATTTGATGCGGCTACGCGCTTCGGCAGCGTGCCGCGCAGCGACTGGTCCTGCCTCGATGGCCTGAAGACCAAGGATCTGGACGCGGTGGTTCGCTACCATGATGCGCAAACCAACGATGCACTGCTGACGCGCGCCGTGGTGCAATCGGCGTTGCAGCTGGGCGGCGAACTCGCGATGCCGGCCACCTTCACGCGAGCGACTTTGGACGACAGCGGCGTCACTGTGAATTACACGGCAGGAGCGTCGAGCTTCGAATGCAGGGCGCGGGTGCTGATCAACGCCGCCGGACCCTGGGCGCCGCAGATCGCACGCGCCGTCGAACCAGCGATCAATGTGCCCGATGTGGACCTGGTGCAAGGCACGCACATCGTGATTCCTTTTGCGCTGAAGGCCGGCATCTACTATGTCGAGAGTCCGGCGGATGGGCGCGCCGTGTTCGTCATGCCGTGGGGCGGAGCCACCCTGATCGGCACCACCGAAACGCCGTACCGGGGCGACCCCGACGCCGTGCAGCCGCTGCCGCAGGAGGAGGAATACCTTCTGGCGGTCGCGCGCCACTATTTCCCGGCCCTTGGCGCACTTACCCGCGGCGACATTAGCCAGCGTTTCGCGGGGCTGCGCGTGCTCCCCGCTGCCAGCCAGGCGGCCTTCGACCGGTCGCGAGAAACCATATTCACCACGGATCGAGACGTACGCCCGCGCGTGCTCGGTATCTACGGCGGCAAACTTACCGGGTGGCGCGCTGCTGCCGCCCACGTGATGGAGCGTATCAGCCCGTCCTTGCCGGCCGCCGTCAGGCGCGCCGCAACCGATGAGTTGATTTTGAGGAGACCTGCATGAAGAAGCTTGGGTTTGCTGCGCTGACGTTTGCGTTCTTCGCAACGCTGGCGCACGCCGATGACTATCTCAGCCCGACGGAGGAGCGCGTGCGGCTGTCGCTCGGAGTGATACGCACGTCGAACACCACCGATCTGCAACTCGACAGCAGTACCGGTGTCGCGGGCACGCCGATCAGCGCGGAGAACCAGCTCGGATTGGACCCTTCGGACTATGAACCCAAATTTCAAGCCATGGTGCGAGTGCAGGAGCGGCACCGGCTGCGCTTCGATTTTTTTGAGCTGGATCGCAGCGGTTCAACCACCATCACCGAACCGATCATATTTCGCGATGTGATATTGCTGCCTGGAGACCCCGCGTATTCGACCCTCAACCTGAGCACCTTCAGCATTACGTACGAATACTCGTTTTTCCATACCGAGAAGTACGAGGTCGCTGCCACCATCGGTGTTACTGAAACCGATATCTCCGCGCGTGCGCGCGTCACCACCAGCACGCGGCATATTGACCAGTCCGAGGATCAGGCCGGCCCGTTTCCGACGGGCGGAATCGATGCGACCTATGTGTTCAGCAAGCGCTGGTACGTGGACGGCCGCGCCCAATACATGCACTTATCGTACAATAATCTTTCGGGTTCGCTGGGTTACGGCGAGTTCGACGTGTTGTACCGGTTGCGTGAGAACATTTCGTTCGCGCTGGGCTACAACATCGTGCGCGCGAATCTCGAATCGAGTCAAACCACGCAAGGCGGCTACTTCGACTTTACTTCGAAGGGTCCGGAAGTTTTCGTCAGAGTCGCTTTCTAGCTGAAAACCCCGGCGCTCGCGTGGCCGCGGCTAGGGGCTGCCTTCCGCCGAAAACTCCACCCGATTGTTCGCCGCCGCGGCGCGATTCCATTCGCCGGCGGTGAGGGTGTCGCTGCGCGTCGGATACGGCGTGCCTGCGCCCGCCGCCGTAGCCTGGTTTTCGATCGCGACCGTGATCGCACCTGAGGTGCGCTGGCGCACGCCGTCAACCAGGTTGGCGAACGCCAGCGACTCGCGTTGTTGGCTCGACAGGGATTCGGCGAAGGGATTGCCGATCAGATCGCAGCGGCTGACCGGGAGTGTAGCCGCGGCAAGCGTGTACCCATCCGAGCCATTGCCACTGAGACAATAGTTTCCCGCCAAATTGGTGACCTTCACCACGCCGCGAAACCCCTGCGACTCGAGCGTTGCCAGCAGCTCGCGCAACACATCGATACGGCTTCGATCCAAGGGTACTTCGCCATAGGGCACGGGCTCCGCTCGCGGCGCGATTGCCGATGGCGACGATCCCAAGGCGGCTGCGTCCGCCGCGGCGGACGCCGCGTTGCCGTTCACGGCCGCAAGCGCGGCGGTGAGTTCCTTGGCCGCCGCGGACAGGTCTGCTCGCGAGCGCTGCAGTTCCGCATTGGCAGAGGTCAAGCCGGCGATTTCAGCGCGCGCACTCGCCAAATCATTGCGCGCAACCAACCAGCTGGCGGCAAATGCGCAGGCAATGATGCACGCAGCCAGCATCGCGACCGCCACCGGCCAAATCGGCTGCGCCGGCGGCAACGGCCGCAGTGGCACCAGCGGCTCGCCGGCTTGCATCGGCATCGCGTCGCGGATATCGCGGACGATGCGCGCGGCCGCGCTATTGAGGGCATCGGCGATGAAGCGTCGAATATCGGCGGGCGCAGCCTCGGCCGGTTTTTGCGGCGTCGATTTGTCGAACGCGGCGGCGCCGTAGGCGGTGGCGCCGGCATCCAGCTCCACCGGCGACAACGCCGGCTCCGTACTGTCGCGGCGATTCGGCAACAGGTGCAATTCGTACAGCACTTTGGAAACATCGACGGGCCGCAGCTGCTTGGGCAGAACTCCCATTGCGCCGAGGGCCCGCGCTTGACCGACGTACAGTTCGCCTTCCTGCGAGGTGTACATCATGATTGGGATCATTGCCGTTTGCGGATTGCCCTTGATCTCCCGGACCGCCTGCAAACCATCCATGCCCGGCATCAGATGGTCCATGAAAATCGCGTCCGGCCGATTGTTCTTCAAGTATTCAATGGCTTGCTCGGCCGACTCCGCCATGTCAACCTCGACCTCGTATTTCTCGAGGATGCGGCTCAAAAGGACTCTGGCCGACTTGGAATCATCGACGACCAATGCACGTTTGCGGGCCATGAGATTATATTAGCCCAGTCCTAGACGCGCCGGTCAGCGTCCCGCGAAGCCTCGCCCATACGCGCGCGCTATGCGGGATCGGCGCTCTTCGATTCCTTGTTCTGTGCGATCCAGGTCAATGCGGATTCAACATCGGCGAGTTCACTGGCGGTGAACCCCTCGAGCCTCACGCCGGTAGCCTCCGCTTTTTTCTTGGCGAGCTCCGCGGCGGCGACGGAATGCACCCATACCAGGCCGCGGCGCACTTTGGCAGTAAACTTCTGCTGCTTTTCTTCGTTCATCATTCGTCTCCTTACAAATTGTCTCTAGGCACGATACACGACTACCACGGCCGTGAGGAAATCGGGCTCCGTAAGCTACGGCGCCGCGATGGCGCGATCCAATCGAGTACTGTAGGCGTTGAGAGCGCGCGAGACCACCCCTATGTATTGGTTGGCTTCCTCCCAGCGGCGCTCTTCGATCGCTTCGCGAATTCCGGGCAGGGTCTTGACGCCGTAACCGGTATGCGCGCCCGGCGCATAAATCATATGCTGATACCAGTCGCGGCCCGGCAGGCCGCGCGGATCTGTCAAGCTCTGTTCCAGAATCGAGAGCGTTGAATTCACGCGCTCGCGTTCGACGTTCAAGGCCGCATCATTGCTGGCATCGAGGCGCGCGTATTCCTTGTCGAACGCTTTGGCGCTCTGCTCCAATTTCTGCACCGCGTTGTCCAGCTCTGAAAAATTCAGGTACGGAACCTCGTCGGCGCGCGGCGGGGCCGCTCGCGGCTTGTCGGGGTTCGCCGCCAATCTGTACGCATCGTCGTCGAGCAGTTTGTTGAGCTCGCGGGTTTTGCTGCGCATGGTCTCACTGAGCTTGTGCAGCTCATCGGCATAGCCGGTTACCGAGGCTGCGAAATCCGTTTCGTGCGCCGGTATCAATTCCGCTTGGCTCGCCCGCAGCATGACCCGGCCCGCTACTTTGGCGAGCGCAACCCCATATTCATTCGTGGGATCGACGAAGCGCCGGAAGTGATCGAATGAATCATAGGCGGAATGATAAACGCCATAGTCGGCTTCGCCGCCAAACTCCAAGTTCAAGGAATTCACGCCCAAGTGCTGCAGGAACGGTGTGTAATCCGAACCCGAGCCCAGCGCGCCAAGCAGCAAATCGCCGTTTGAACTGCCATGCGGCGCTTCGGGGCCGCCTGCTGATTCGTAATTCGCAACGTGTCTTGCGGCCAACGCGCGCGCCAATACGCTGGCGCCGGTTTCCGGATCCTTGACATCGCGCGCCGCTTCGCTCAAAAAATGCTGCAGGGCGTGGCTGCCTTCGGCCTGAAAAAAACCGCGGCTGTTGGTATCGGAATTGACGTACAGCACCGCCTTGGTCTTGAGTTCCGCGGCATGCTGCTCGGCCCATTCGGTCGAGCCCAGCAGTCCCGGCTCCTCGCCGTCCCAGCTGGTGTAAACCAATGTGCGGCGCGGCTGCCAGCCGGCCTTGACCAATGCGCCGATCGCCTTTGCCTCGGCCATCAACGCGACCTGTCCCGACAAGGGATCCGTGGCTCCGAATACCCAGCCATCGTGATGATTGCCGCGAATGATCCAGCGATCGGGTTCTTGGCTGCCGCGAATCTTCGCGACGACATCGTATACAGGTTTCTGGTCCCAATTCGACAGCACTTTCATGTGCACTTTCGCTGGTCCCGGTCCGAGATGATAGGTAAGCGGCAGGCCGCCGCGAAAGCCCGCCGGCGCGACCCGACCGCCTAAGGCGGCGAGCAGCGGCTGTGCGGCCGCGTAGGAAATCGGCAGCACCGGAATTTTCAACACGGTCTTGGCATCTTTGAGCGCAAGCCGCTTGGCCCCGGGCACCGCGCCCACGCCGGGGGTCAACGGATCACCGCTGTACAAGGTCAGATCCTGAACCGAACCGCGCTGTACGCCATCGGGGGGCCGATAGCCGCCCTTCGGATAGATATCGCCCAGGGCATAACCGTCGTCGCGCGGATCGGAGTAAATCAAGCAGCCGACCGCGCCATGTTCATATGCCAGCTTCGGCTTCAGCCCGCGCCAGCCGCCGCCATAGCGCGTCAACACAATGCGTCCCTTGACGCTCACGCCCTGACGTTCGAGCTCCTTGTAATCATCCGGCATGCCGTGATTTGCGTAGACCAGTTCCGCAGTTACATCGCCATCGGCGCCATACACGTTGTAGGCCGGCAATTCATCCTTGGTTTGCGAGGATGTGCTGTCGCCCTCGATGGGCGGCTCGGTCAATCGCGCTTTGAAATGGGTCGGCGCCACCAGTTCCACGGACACTTCGCGCGGCGTGGGGTACAGCACCGAAAATTCCTCGATGGACGCATCCCAGCCCCACTCGCGAAACTTCGCGAGCTGAAATTCTGCATTCGCCTTGTCGTGCGCGGAGCCCACATGATTCGGCTGCGACGCCATCTGCTGCATCCAAGCGCCGAGCTCCGCCGGCTTAAGATCGGCATCGAAGCGCGCCTCCAATTGCAGTTGTGCTGCGGCGGCTGCGTTCGAGAATCCTTCGAGTTCGTTGGCGCCCGCTGCGGCGACGGCCGGCGTGGCGACGCCCGGTGCTTCCGCGGCAGCGCCGCCGGCTGTGCTCCAGCCGATGACGGCAGCGATGAGGGCGCACAAAATGCGCGAAATCGTAATTGGCAAGCAATTCTCCTTTTATTCTCTGATACCGGTGCCGCGGTTCAACAGGGTTACCGCCAGCGTGAACATCAAGGCGGCGGCGGACACCATGATCCCATAAGCCAGTCGCAAATCGACATCCGAGGTGCCGAGAAAGCCAAAGCGAAATGCGCTGACCATGTAAAGGATGGGATTGGCGTGGGAAGCGGCGTGCGCCCAGACCGGCAGCATGGTCACCGAGTAAAATACGCCGCCAAGATAGGTGAGCGGCGTCAGCACGAAGGTCGGGAACCAGGAAATCTGGTCGAAGTTCTTGGCGAACAGGGCGTTGATCAGCCCTCCCAATGCGAAAATGAAACTTGTCAGAAACGCCGCCGACAGAATCGCCAACACATGGCTGACCGCCAGGCGCGTGAAGCACAGCGAAATGATGGTCACCACCGAACCCACCAGCACCCCGCGCAGCACGCCGCCCATGGTGTAGCCGGCGACTATCAGCCAATTCGGCAGCGGCGACACCAGCAGTTCCTCGATGTGCTTGCCGAATTTCGCGCCGAAGAACGACGACACCACATTGCCATAGGAAGTCTGAATGACATTCATCATGATGATGCCGGGGGCCATGAACTGCATATAGTCGAAGCCGCCCACCTGGCCGACGCGCCGCCCTATGAGGCTGCCGAATATGACGAAGTACAGGGTGGCGGTGACCGCCGGTGGCACGATGGTCTGCCCCCAAATTCTTACGATGCGGCTGAATTCGCGGATGACGATGGTTGTGAAACCAATCCAGTCGGTGCCGAGGCGCGATTCGGCCATGCTCAGGATGCCTTGGCGGCGACGGTCCGCGCGTTGCCGTCGACCAAGCGGATGATCCGGCCTATCATTACCGACGAGCCGCTCAGAGCCCGCGCCAGCAGGCCGCCTACGATCTCCTGCAGCCAGTCCGCGCAGCCGCGCAGGCGATTGAGAGCCGCAACATCCGACAGCTCGCCCAAGCCGACGGTCTGCGCCCACGCCGCCACCCCACGCAACGACATGCCGCAGGGCCCGTAGGCCAACGCCAGACGCAGCAAGTCTTCCGCACTCTTGATCTCGCGACGGCGGATCAGCGCTCCGCTGGCCTTCGCCGATGCTTCCAGGTCCTCGGTCGAGGCCAACCGGCTCAGCAACTGTCTCCAACCGCCGTCCAACTGTG
>Ga0209139_10000267_pt1 | contig 17392 bp, 19 predicted proteins | sample BogFormECP14_OM3_FD_188246 | JGI IMG/M metagenome (GOLD analysis project Ga0209139, IMG submission 188246) | Bog forest soil microbial communities from Calvert Island, British Columbia, Canada - ECP14_OM3 (SPAdes) (version 2) | ecosystem: Environmental > Aquatic > Freshwater > Wetlands > Bog ...
TGAGCGGCACGTTGGTGCTTCGCGGCTGTTGCGGGGTTTGCGATTGTGGCGGAGTTTGCGACTGTGCGCGGCAGCTGGCACAGAAAATCAAAGTGGCGATTGCAACAAATGCCAGACAGGAAAAACGCGTGCTTCTCAAAAGAAAAAGACCTCCACAAATCCGGGCAACGGAACATTCCTTTAGACTTCCCGTAAAACTTAAAGATACATGGCCAAGCGCTGTTCTGTCAGATGGCAGCATGCCAAACTAGGACATGCTGCTACGGCCAGCCGAACCCGACGACGCCATCCACGTAGCTCGTGTGCACATCCGGTCGTGGCAGGTGGCGTATCGAACGCTTCTTCCTGAAGACTTTCTCAATCAACTTCGCCCCGAAGATCGAGCGCAAAGGTATGATTTCGCGAGCCACGATCCCCAAAAGCCGTGGACGATTGTAGCGGTCGAGGACGGGTTGATCCGCGGGTTTGCCACTACATCGCCTTCGCGCGATCCGGATCTGCCGAACCACGGAGAGTTGTGTGGCTTCTATGTCGATCCGGAACAGTGGGGCCGGGGTATTGGCCTCGACCTTATGTCGGCTGCTCGTGCACGCCTTTTCGGACTTGGATTTGAGAATGCTCTGCTCTGGGTCCTGGCGAATAACGTTCGAGCAGAGCGCTTTTATCAAATCGACCGATGGGTCCCCGATGGCCTCCACCGGACAGCGTCGATGTGGGGGATAACGGTGAATGAAATCCGTTATCAGCGAGGGCTTGCAGCACAACAATCCCCGTCCGAATATTCGGGCGAAAAGCGGATAGTCTAAAAACAGGATGTCTATAAGAGAAGAACTCGCAAGTAAGACCTTTGATTCTCTGGACGGCATGATGGAGGCCTATGCCAAAGAGGCGGTGAGGATCGCCTCAATCGAGCATGGCAGAAAGCTCGACTATTCCACGGACTCGCTTGAAGGGCTCGAATCCATTCTTGAAGCGCTGACTCCCGCATCGGAGGGCGACCTGGAATGGCTGACGAAATTGTGGGGCAGCTATTTTGGCGAAGTCTTCCGCCGCCGCTACACCGCGGACTGGACGATGAGCGAATATCCCGGCGGCAAGTTTGCCGTCCCCACGCTCGAAATCGGTGGCTCGCGCATCTATCCGCTGCTCAAAGTGCATCGTCGCCTGACTCTGGGCACCTCGGAGGATCTGGTCAGTTTTGCCGAGATGGCCCGGAAACGCCTCGATGCCGTACACCCACAGACAAATTAACCACGTACTCAAAATGGAGTTTCGCCCCGAGCGGTTGCTCTGTGCGACAATAACTGAAACGGAGGAAATTCCCGCGCGCGTGTGCCGGGAGATATCCCACTATGCTCGATAATCTGTTTACACCGACGCATTTACTCATCATTCTCGTCATCGCGCTGTTGATCTTTGGACCGCGTAAACTGCCTGAGCTCGGCAAAGGCCTGGGCGAAGGGCTCCGCGGCTTCAAGGATGGCATCAAAGGCGGTAACAGCGATGCCGCAAAGACCGAACCGGTAGCGAAGACAGAAGTAACACCGCAGCCGAAATGATTTCAGGGACTGCGCCGTTCAGCCTGTTGTAGCGCATAGCGCTCCTCTTTGAACGGCCAGTTCCCGGAGAAAGCATGCCTGGACGGCCCCCCTCAAGCCCGTATCTGGTTAAGCCTCATCAAAAAGTAAAACTCTCCCATTTCCCCACCGCTGATACCGGACGCTATCGGAACAAGGAAGAAGCCGCAGCCGATCTTGAGCAGCATCGTCAGAGACTCGACGAGTTGCAGGAGCTGCTCACAGCCGATTGCCGTCATGCCGTTCTCATTGTGCTGCAGGGTATGGACGCGGCGGGAAAAGACGGCACGATCCGCCACATCTTTACCGGCGTAAACCCGCAAGCCTGCGATGTAACTCCGTTCAAAGTGCCTACTCCGCTCGAATTGAAGCACGATTTTCTATGGCGTGCGCATCGCGCGGTGCCACAACACGGAATGATCGGCATTTTCAACCGCTCGCACTATGAAGATGTGCTGGTGACGCGAGTACACAAACTCGTTTCAGACGACGTCGTGAAAGCGCGCTTCAGCCAGATCGTCGATTTCGAAAGAACGCTGGCCGAGAACAACATCACCATCCTGAAGTTTTTCCTCCACATCAGCCGCGAAGAACAGACACGCCGCCTCGCCGAGCGCCTCGCAGACAAAGACAAACAGTGGAAACTCAGCGAAGCAGACTTTGCCGAGCGCGGCTACTGGCCGCAATACACGAAGGCCTATCAGGACGCGATCGAGAACACCAGCCGCAAGCATGCGCCCTGGTTCATCATTCCCGCCGACCACAAGTGGTATCGCAATGTGGCCATTTCGGAAATCCTCGTCGACACAATCAGCAAGCTCAAGATGAAATATCCCAAGCCGGACTTCGATCCCAGCAAAGTCAAGCTTTAGGCCCCGCTATCCGCGATAAACAATGCGGCCTTCGCTGATCGTTGCGATCACAGCGCCGAGCATCGTCCAGCCGTCGAAAGGCGTATTCCTCGATTTCGATTTCGATGCCGAAGCTTGAAACGTCCACTGCTTTTTCGGATCGAAGATAACGACGTCGGCGAAAGATCCTACCGCGAGGCTCCCACGCCCCTTCAGGTTCAGTACAGACGCGGGCTGCGTGCTCAGCAAGGAAATGATGCGACTCAACGGCAGCTTATGTTTGCCGTGCAATACAGCCATCGTCAGTCCCAGCGCCGTTTCAAGGCCAGTGATGCCGTTGGGCGAGCGTTCAAACTCCTGCTCCTTCTCGTGCGCGGCATGCGGAGCATGATCGGTGGCGATGGAATCGACGGCACCTTCGATGATGCCGTCGAGCATTGCCTGGCGATCCGCCTCCGAACGCAGCGGCGGATTCATCTTGGCGTGCGTGTTGTAATCGGCCACAGCTTCTTCGTTGAGAACAAAATGATGCGGGGCCACTTCGCAGGTAACGTGCAGTCCATTGCGCCGCGCGCTCTTGACCGCTTCGAGGGCCTTGGCTGTCGACAGATGGGCAACATGAAGATGAGCGCGTCCGTTTTTCATCTCTGAGAGCAGGCGAATATCGCGCTCTACCAGATTTGATTCAGCCTCGACTGGCATGCCGCGCAGTCCGAGCCTGAAGGCAAGCGCGCCAGCATTCATCGAGCAGCCGCCGGTCATGCGCGTATCTTCGGCGTGCTGAATAACGGGCAGCCCGGCGCGCGCCGCAGCCGCCAGCGTCTGGCGCATGATCGAATCGCCGAGGATCGGCTTGCCGTCGTCGGTCACGCCTACCGCGCCCGCAGCTTTGAGCGCGCCATACTCCGTCAGCGCTTCGCCCATGCTGCCCCGCGTCGCCGCTGCGATAGGAAAGACGCGAATCTGCGCGCCGCGTTCGGGAGATTGCATCCAGCGCGTCGTCTCCGGCGAATCGTTCACCGGGATCGTGTTGGGCATGGCGCAGACTGCGGTGAAGCCGCCTGCGGCCGCCGCCGCGGTACCCGAAGCAATCGTCTCTTTATAGCCCTGTCCCGGCTCACGCAGATGCACGTGAATGTCGACGAGGCCGGGCGCAACTACGAGCCCCTTCGCGTCGATGACTTCGGCAGCTTCCTGCTTCGCAGCGCCGTTGAGCTTCCCCGGCGCCTCGATGGCAGAGACACGGCCATCCTTGAGCAGCAGATCGCGATCAGCGTCGAGGCCGGAGGCCGGATCGATAACACGCCCTCCGCGAATGAGAATCGCCTTCATTTGCGTTTTCCTTTCGACGCTGCGCGGCCCGACGCCTGGGAAGTGAGCGCTCGCACCAGCAGCGCCATGCGAATCGCAACGCCATGCCGCACCTGCTCGGCGATAGCAGATTGCGGGCCATCGGCGACTTCGCTCGTGATCTCAAGTCCGCGAATGATCGGGCCGGGATGTAGAACAAGAGCCTCAGGTGCATGCGCCGCGAGACGCTCTGAGTTCGCTTGGTAGCGCACTTTGTACTCTTCGAGATCGAGGTTCAATCCAGCCAGACGCTCCGCCTGAATGCGCAGCATCATGACGACCTGCGATTGCTTGAGAGCCTTGTCGAAATCACGCTCAATAGCGATGCCGGGACCGGCGGATGCAGCTGTTTCCGGCAGCAACGCCTGCGGGCCGGAGAGCAGTACGCGCGCTCCGAGACGCGGCAGCAGCAGCATATTCGACCGCGCAACGCGGCTGTGAAAGATGTCGCCGCAGATCGTAATCGTCACGCCTTTCAGTGTCGTTTCAGAAACAGGCGCGGGTTTGCTTCCGCGCAGATGCGTAAGGATCGTTCGCAGATCGAGCAGCGCCTGTGAGGGGTGCTCATGCATGCCGTCGCCCGCATTCAGAACCGGCAATCCCGTTGCGCGCGAGAGCACATAAGGCGCGCCCGATGAAGGATGCCGCAGGATGATGCACTCAGCGCCAAGCGCGCGCAGGGTGATTCCGGTGTCCTTGAGTGACTCACCCTTTTCGATGCTGGAAGAAAGCGCGCTCACCAGCACAGTGTCCGCACCAAGCTGCTTCGCCGCCAGCTCAAACGAAGTACGCGTCCGCGTGCTCGATTCGTAAAAGAGCAGCGACACGCGGCGCTTGAAGAGATGCTTCATGCGTTTCAGCGCGTCCTCGCCCTCGAGCGCGGCCGTAGCCTTGAGAATCGAGGTGACCTCATCCAGGTTCAGATCGGCAACGGAAATGAGTGAGCCGGAGTGTTGGGAAAAGACTTGAGGCGTGCTGGTTGCAGGTTCTTTGCGCGGCTTGGCTTGCGGTTTTGGCATGAGAAATACTTGAAGAGTCTTGGGATGAAGGACTTGTGCTCCAACGCCCAAGTCAGTCTACCCGATCAGGCCTTCAATCGACACGCTCGGCCAGAAGCACCTGCTCGTCGTTGTCAACTTCGCGCAGTTTCACCTCGATGATCTCGCGGCTGCTGGTCTGTACTGTTCTGCCGACGAAAGTAGCTTCAATCGGCAACTCGCGATGTCCGCGATCGATCAGCGCCAGAAGCTGCACGCGGCGCGGCCGGCCATGATCGAAGAGCGCGTCGAGCGCAGCGCGCACTGTGCGACCGGTGTAGAGCACATCATCGACGAGAACGACATCGCGTCCGTTGACGTCGAAACCGAGAGCGCCTGGATTGACGACCGGACGCACGTCTTTCGTCGAGAGGTCATCGCGATAGAAGCTGATGTCGAGAACGCCAACGTCCACGGGGTGCTTCTCAATCTTCCCGATCAGCGCGCCCAATCGCTGGGCAAGAGGAACGCCGCGCCGCTGCACTCCAACCAACCCGAGATTGTCACTGCCATTGTTCTTCTCGATGATCTCGTGGGCGAGCCGGACGAGTGTTCGCTCGATTTCGGAGGCGGACATGATGCGGCCCTTCTCGCGAAGCGCAGGCCGGGAGCTTGTCTGTGTGTCTGTCATAAGTATTGGCTCTTGCGGGATGATACGAGGTGCTGGCGCTGCGCGGCAAGCCGCCGGTTTATGAATGAATGGAAAGCCGTTTGCGCGCTCCCAGCACACGCGCTCCCAGCAAGCCACTCAGCGAGGATAGGGCGACAATCGCGACGGCGGCGCTCGCAGACCCGAAGAGCGCGACCGCTGCGTGTCCGTCAGGCGACAGCCAGAAGTGGATCAACCACGGCACCTGCTGTACGGCTTCCGGATTCTGATGCGCCATTTGATCGGTCATCTGTTGCGTGAGCGCAGCGAGCCTTTGGTCAATCGACACACCGCGATGCAGGCCATAACGTTCAAAGACGATGCTCAGGCCATCTACAATGCTCGAAAGAAAAGCCGCCAGCACGCCAACCAGCATGCCGATGCGCCAGCCCGCGCCGGGATTGGCCAACACCGTTGCCTTGCGCTGGTAAAGCGCGATCACGCAAAACCCACCAGCCAGCACCCAAATGATGTCGAAGAAGTCGAGCAGGGAACTGAGCAGGCCCAAAGGCAGTGCCACCACAAGGGCGGCCTGCACCGCGTGCCGCCACGCGACTGGCTGGTTCGCATGCGGCCCGGAGCTGTTGCCATTGGCCTGGTAGGGAAGCTGTTCCTCGGCCAGCTCAAAGCGCAGCTGGGGCGCTCCGCAGTGCGGGCAAAACAATTCGGGTGTAGCAATCGTCGCACCGCAGCGATGGCAAGCCAGATCCATATCTTGACCCTATCGCACCGGACATAGGAACGCAACGGAGGGGAACGCAACACAGTGGAACGCAGCGCTACTGGCTTGAGGAGGAATCGTTGTCGTCGATGCCATCAGGCAGTTGCAACTCCACCAGTGCGAATTTGGTATTGCCGCTATTGCCCTTCTTAAACCCCACCAGGTGCTGATGATGCTTCGATCCCGCGCGCAGACTCAGGTCATCACCTTCATCCACGTGTACGCTCTTGTTGTGCTCGCTGCAGGTAAGGCCTTCCCGCGTGCTTGTGGGGGTGCCGACCGGCGAATCGTGGTTGCATTCGATCACATCGCCATAGCGGCCCAGCGATTTGCGATAGAAGGTCAGAACCTGGTCCTGCGAATCCGGCGTCTGGTAGTTTACGACCTTTACGCGCAGCTGCCATTTGCCGAATCCCATATGAATATCCGCCGCTTTGTCGTTGTCGTGATCGGGCACAATCTGCGCTCCCGGATAGACGGGCAGGCCGACATCGGCGGCCGTCAAATCGTTGGTCTTCACATGCAGCCCGCCCATCGGCGTATCGATCTTGACGTTCTTGTCCTCGCCATCCTTCGACTTATCTACCTGAATGCGACAGCCCGAGGAAACCAGCAGAGCAAGCGCCATGAGGGGCAAAATATAGCGTTTCATCAATCTCTTTCTCCCTAATAACACATACGGTTTAGCAGCGGTGTCCGTTCCCGAACATCCTATTCCTCTTACTGCCCAAAATCGTGTGCAATTTTCTTGACATATCTCCACAGCGGATACAACATATAGGACGACTGCTTAATTTGTTTCTACCAGTAGAACAAGTAACGCATTCTCTAGAAGAACCTACTTAGGGAGGGGTTCTTCACGGAGGCAAAGATTGCGTTGGTTCCTTTGGCAGTCGTAGTCAGTTGTGATTGAGAGGCTTCAGCCACGCGCGAAGCCTCTTTTGTTTTGGAATTTACACACCCGTCTCCTCTCGTTCGCGTCATCTGTCAAGATTCCGGGTTACAAGGACTGGAGAATTGCTGCGGTCTTTGTATATCGGAGGGGAAGATGACCTGTTTGACGAAGAACTGTTCCATGAGAAGAAGCATTCTGACGCTGCTCGCCTGCGTGGTTGCACTTCTCTGCGGCACGGCGTCGCTTCACGCCGATGCGGATGATCCGCCAGCCGCTGTCGGGCGGCTGCATGCCATGCAGGGAAGTGTTTCGGTGCAGCCTGCCGATGTCGATCAATGGAGCCAGGTGGCGGAAAACTATCCCGTGGCAACCGGCGACCGCATTTACGCCGATCAGAACTCGCGCGCGGAAATACAACTCGGATCTACGGCTGTGCGCATGTGGCAGACCACCGATCTGACCTTCACGAATCTCGCCGATCAGCTCACGCAGCTGGGTCTGGCACAGGGCAGCATAAGGGTCCGCACGTTCTCGCTGAATCCCGGAGCGCAGGTTGAGGTCGATACGCCCAACGGCTCCCTTACTGTCGTTCAGCCGGGAGATTTTCGCGTGGACTCCTACACCGGCAACGGCGGCACCGTCGTCACTGTCATCAGCGGACAGGTGCAGGTCACCGGTCCAGAGCTTTCGCAATACGTAAACGCAGGACAGTCGGTCCAGCTTGAGGGGACAAACCCGATACAGGCCGCATCGATCCAGCCGCCCGCGCCCGATGCGTTTGACAGCTGGTGCGTCGATCGCGACCGTCACATTCTGAATGCCCAGGCGGGACAGTACGTAGGCCGCAACGTGGTTGGCTATGACGATCTGGATGGATATGGCGCGTGGTCAAATGAAGGGGACTATGGGCCGGTGTGGTATCCAGCGCGCGTTGCCGTCGATTGGGTCCCCTACCGCTACGGTCACTGGGTTTGGGTGGGTCCGTGGGGATGGACGTGGGTGGAAGATGAACCATGGGGCTATGCGCCATTCCACTACGGCCGGTGGGCGTTTATCGGTTCGCGCTGGGGCTGGTTACCCGGACCAATCGTCGCTTATCCAGTGTGGTCCCCAGCCTTTGTCGCCTTTGCCGGCGGCGGAGGGTTTGCCGTTGGCGTGGCATGGTTCCCACTGGGACCGGGTGAGCCGTTCTACCCCTGGTACCACTGCAGCACCACATACATCCGCAACATTAACGTCACGAACATCAACATCACGCGCATCCGCAACGTGACGGTGGTGAACAACTACAACACGTTCATCAACCACGTAAATAACCTCAACGATGTCCACATCAACTACGCCAACCGCACGCGCGCGTTCACTGCGGTGAAGCCGGATGATTTTGCGTCTGCCCGTTCGGTGCACGAGAATCTGGTACACGTGGATCCGGCGCAGATCGAGCGAGCTCAGGTTGTTCCACATCCATCCATCTCGCCAACACTCGCAGCCAAGGTTCCTCGACCCGTGAATACTGTTCGCGTGCCAACCGCACGGCCTACATTACTGGTCCAGGGCGGTCGCGAGGAACAGGCACGCCCCGGCGCTCCGCTGCAGAATGTGCCGCGTGCGCAACCGCCAACTACTGTGTCGCACCCGCAACCACAGCCAGTCCCTCACACGAATCCACCAGTTCAGACAGGTACAGAAAAAACGGACAACTTCAACCGCCAGCCAGAGGAGCCGAAACCGCTGATCACGCGCAGTCAGCCGCCGCCTCAGCAACCAAAGTTCGAAGACAAGCAGAAGGCGATGGAAACGCATCCCGGCCGTCCACTCGAACCGCAGCAGATCGACAACATGCGCCAGGGGAGGCCTGCAGGTCAGCCGCAGGACAGGGAGTGGCCGTCTCACCCGCAGCAAGAGTCGCGCCCGTCTCCGCAGCCGCATCCATCATCACCGCATCACTAATACTTATCCCGTATATAAGGGCCGCAGTGCATAGCTGCGGCCTTTATGCTGCTCAGCGACCAATTTCACTTCGCTGCATCTTAACGAGGTGCCTCTGAAAAAACGTGAGATGCTTTCACTACGAGGGGAGGGCACGATCATGTCTGACGAAATCGCCAGTCTGTTTGCTCCGCTGGAGATGGGAAATATCACGCTGCCGAACCGCATTGTGGTCTCTCCCATGTGTCAATACTCCTCTGAAGACGGCTTTGCCAATGACTGGCATCTCGTTCACCTGGGCAGCCGCGCAGCAGGCGGCGCCAGCCTTGTCATCACAGAGGCAACCGCTGTGACAGCAGAAGGCCGCATCAGCCCGCGCGATCTTGGTTTGTGGAAGGACGAGCATATCCTGCCGCTCAAACGCATCGTCGATTTCCTCCATGGTTTGGGATCATTTGCCGGCATTCAGCTTGCCCACGCAGGCCGGAAGGCGAGCATGAGCCCGCCGTGGATGGGCGAGCGCATCATGACCGGGGCGGAAGGTGGATGGGACGAAGTGGTAGCTCCCAGTGCGATTCCATTCGCACCACATTACAAGCAGCCGCGGGAACTCGATGAGGCGGGAATCAATCAGATAGTCGAAGCCTTCGCGCAGGCGGCACGCCGCGCTCTCCTTGCCGGCTTCGACGTGATCGAGATTCACGCCGCGCACGGCTATCTGCTGCATGAGTTTCTGAGCCCATTAAGTAACCATCGCAGTGACATATACGGCGGTTCGCTCGAAAACCGCATTCGACCGCTTATACACGTCGTCGACGCCGTGCGCGATTGGTGGCCGGAGGAAAAACCGCTCTTTGTGCGCATCTCCGCCACCGACTGGACCGATGGGGGCTGGAACGTGCAGAGTTCGATCGCGCTCGCCGCGCAATTGCGCCTGCGCAAGGTCGATCTCATCGACGTATCTTCAGGCGGCCTCGTGCCCGGCGTGAAGATCCCCGTCGGCCCTGGATATCAGACGCATTTCTCCGAGCAGATTCGCAGGCACACCGGCGTCATGACCGGCACCGTAGGCATGATCACCGAACCCGCGCAGGCCGATCACATCCTGCGCACCGGCCAGGCCGATCTGGTTCTGATGGCGCGCGAATTCCTCCGCGATCCCTACTGGGCGCTGCATGCGGCCGACGATCTGGGACAGAAGATCGCATGGCCTGTGCAATATCTGCGCGCAGCGAGCGGCGGCGTTCCTTCACGCGAGCCCATCACCGCTGACGACGCTGAGTCGCTGCGTTTCGCTTAGGTCACGGTTTCGGTTTCTGTTGCAGAAGCATCCGTCGCGTGGCCTATACTTCTGTGAGTGGCCACTGTCGGGCCAGCCGGGTTTTCATGCAGAAGCAGAAACACGCCTCACAACGACCCTTGCATCGGGAAACGGAAACAACCGCCATTCCGGACAAACTGTACTTTCGCATCGGCGAAGTCGCCCGCCTGTGCAAGGTTCAGTCCTACGTCCTGCGCTTCTGGGAATCGGAATTTCCTCAGCTGAAGCCGAATAAGAGCGGCACCGGGCAACGCCTCTATCGCAAGCGCGACGTGGAAATGGCCCTGCAGATCAAGCGCCTCCTGCACGAGGAAGGCTACACCATCGCCGGTGCGCGCCATCTGCTGCAAACCGAAGGACGCGAGGCGCGTAAGGCGCACAGCTCACAGTCCGAGCTGCCCTTGAAACCCGAGGTCGCCGGACTGAAGAAAGACAAGAATGAAGCGAGGCTGCAGCGCCTGCGTAAAGAATTAAAGGAGTTGCTGGGCATGCTTTCCATATCGCCGGCTCCAGCTTCGCGCGAGCAAAAGGCAAAAAAGACAGCTCCAGCGGAACGTCCCAGCCTTTTTAGTGAATAAAAAAATTTACCGGCGCGACTGTGCGGCCAGCTCCGACTCGATGGAGCCATGCGTCATAAAGCGCTCCATCGCTGTCATGGCGCAACTCTGCCCGCAAAGGTGATACATGTCCGGGTTACGGCTTTCGGCCATGTTCCACGGCAGCAACGTAAAGCGTTGAGAGGGCTGGCCTTCGTCGAAGCAGGGAACATCCCCCAGCATCGCCATCCACCAGTGATTGGCTTCGCCCTTCTTCTTTCCACAGATATCGCAGGTAAACGCAACGTCCCAGACCATGGCACCACCTCCCGTGAAGCGGTTGTAGAGATACAGTACCCCAGAATGGCGGCAATGGATGTAAAAAGTTGCGCCAGGAATTTCTCTGATTATTGTCAGGAATCAGGCATAATCAAGCCGAGGGCAGCATCTAAGGGTCTTATGGTCTTTGGTAACGTTGCTATGCTGTGCCCCGATTGCTATTCCGACAAATTTCGTCTCTCCAGGCTTCGCCTGCGAGACATTCCCCTTCTTGTGGCATTCCAGTACCCCATTCGCTGCAAGAACTGCAGAACGCGCATTCATACGTCACTAACCCAGGCGATTGGGGTCATTCGCAAGCGCGGGACATCCCCTCCGAATGAGACGTCATCTCCGAAGTGAAAGGGGCCGCGAATCCAAACTCACGCCCCTGCCCTTGTTTCAGAACCGCTCTTATGCACTTGCGGCGGCAGCGTTGCGCGCCTGGCGGTTCCGCTCGACAGCATCAAGAGCGGACCAGAGTGCTCCCGCGATCTCTTCGACTGTATCAAGCGATTCCTGAGCAGCCTCCGGCGCCTTGGCCAGTTCATTCGCGATGAGCTTGCGCCAAATATCTGCGTGCAGAACGTCGGCGGTCTGGTGAAGCGTAAAGTAGCGGGCGGTCGTGGAATCGGCGCCATATCGATTCTTGAGCCCGGCCGCCTTCTCTTTGGCAATTGCCGGAACGCGCGATTCGTAAGCATAGAACGCAGCCAGCGCCGCGGCGGTATTCCCTTCACGGGCAACGCGTTCGAATGAGGAGATCAGCCGCTGCGTTTCCGGTTGCAGCGTGCGCGCCTTTACTTCGCCTTCCGTTGCGCCCATCCCCTTGGCGAAATCCATCCATAGATCGCTGTGGGCGCGATCATCTGGCGCGCCAATGCCTTCTTCATCGGCAAGATTGGCTGCGATCATGCGCCGCGTACCGCTATCTTCGAGACGCGAATGCAGAGCGCTCAAATGAGAAGGAAAAGCAGATACGTGATGCCAGTATTCGGCGGCATATTCGCGCAGATCTTCGCGGGTCAACTCGCCCGCCGTCCATGCAGTGTAAAAGGGATGCTTCAGAAGGTTATAGCGCTCGATACGCTCTTCTGCCTGAACAAAAAACTCGCTTGCAGTGGTTTCCACGACAGTCTCCTCACGCTCAGTGTAAGTCAGAAACGGGTTGAAGCACTGTATAATTACAGGAAAGAACCTAGGTAACTTCGTCCTAAAATACTTTGTGTCGCGTTGCGATTTTACTCGTTCTACGCCCAGGAATGATTCCAAATCGCTCAGCACAGGACTTTAATTTCTAAACATAGAAGATAGCCTGTCGAATCAGGATGCAACAGTTGATCGCCATAAGTGCGCCAAAGTCGTCTAAGCCCCTGAAATTATTTAAGAAGCCCGGCCGCGATTCGTTGCTACACAGTTTTGTGTTAGCCGATCAGGCGCTGGTGAGCGGCAGTAACTTCTTACTTGGAGTCCTCCTTACCCGCAAGTTACCCCTCGACCAGGTCGGCCAGTATTGGCTCTTGATGGCAGTTGTATTCTTCGGCGGGACGATCCAGCTCGCGCTGATCGTGTCACCCATGATGAGCGTGGGGCCCTTACAGGATCGCTGGTCAGCAAAGGAATATTTGATCGGTGTAACGGCTCAGGAATATGCCTTTGTTTTCGCCTACTCCATCATCGCGCTCGGTGTGTTGTGCGGCTTGCGGCTCATCGGAGTCCATATCCCATCGGGCGTAATCATTCCCCTGCTTTGTGCAAACGCTGCCTATCTGCTCCAGGACTTCTACCGCCGCGCGCTCTTCTTCCAGAAGAAAGCGATGCTGGGCCTTTTCAGCGACACAATCAGCTATCTTGGCCAGATTGCCATTCTCTGGTTCCTTTTAACCAGGAGCCAGCTTTCACTATCATCCATTTTGTGGATCTCGGCGGCGACCTCGACTGTCGCGCTTCTGCTTGTAGTCTTCAAGCTCCCGATAGCTCGTTGCAGTATTGAGACACTTAGAGCAATTGCGATAAGAAACTGGGCCAGTGGCCGATATCTGTTAGGCGCCGCAGTCCTGCAATGGGGTTCGGGAAGTCTCTTTGGCTTGGTGGCGCCGGCATTTCTTGGGGCGGCAGTTGCAGGAATCATGAGAGCGTGCCAGTCGCTCGTGAACGCCACGAATATCTGGGTACAGGGACTGGAGAACAGCTTGCCCTCGCAGGCATCGGAACGATATCGCGCCGGTGGCCCAGCCGCGCTTAAGGCCTATCTCATGCGGGCGGAAACTCTTCTGGTTGGCGGAACCCTCGGATTGGCGTCGGCGGTGATTGTTGCCCCGAAGTTCTGGCTTCAGTTGTTATACGGCCATCGCTTAGACGGATACGGATTTCTTTTACAAGCCTATGCAATCCTGGCTGTATTCTCCGTAGCTGGCCTCCCGATCAGAGCCGGTCTTCGTGCCATCGAACGCACCAAGCCGGTATTCGTCGGTTACGTCGTCTCCACCATATTTTCGGCGATTGCCGCTCCACTGGTTCCGGGCTTGTTCGGCCTGAAAGGTGTAAGTGTCGCCCTGATATTTACGCAAGTGCTGACTTTGCCGATCCTGTTCGTTTCACTACGCCGTGGTTTGAACAACACAAAGGCGTGGGATGCAAAAGTCACCAGATAATCGCACTTAGATTGGTACCAGCCAGTCAGAATAAAGTGCTCTAGCCTCTCCCGGAAATCCGCCGCATCAAAGGCATCGCCGCGGAACGCTTGATAGCAAGTTGCAGTTTGCGCACCGACTTCTTCAGCGCCATCTTGGGACTGCGATGCTCATAGCGAACATGGGAGTAAGGCGTCTTCCTCAGCGTCTCCCAATACGCGGACTGGTACGGGTGTACCGTTGAGTACTGCCACGGCTTGAAGAGGCCGGTGAAATGAACAATGGCAGGACGCGTCGTCAGGCTTTTTTGTTCACGTCGTGATATGCCCATTGTTTCGTGATGTTCTTCGAAAAAGGGCTGGAACACATTCCACCGGTAAGGAAGCCGGAGAATGTAAGGGTGGAGCACAGCGTTGATCGCATCCTGATCGAGAAGTGTCAGCAATGACCCATTCTGGCGAATGTATTGCACCAGTTGCGGAATCGCATCGTGTTCCCGCCACCACTTCAGGTTCATCAGAATCACGCCCGTGTTGATATAGGGGCTGTCGGCCGGTATTCCAAAAATCTCCCTGCGATCGCTCATCGGATTTTCAACGCCGGCCAGCGCATATTGTGAAATATCGGTATTCCACAGCGGGCGCAGATCATCGCAGATCAATAAGTCGCAATCCAGATAAAGAACTTTCTCGATACTTTCATCAAGTAAATGCGCCGTGAAAATTCTGGCGTAAGCTGCCCAGGAGATATGGCCATACGTTGGGAAATCAGGATAGGTATCCGGACTGAACTCCTCGAACTCAACCTGTAAGTTAGGAAAGGTCGAGGACAGTTTTTGAAGCCTGGCAGTGTTCTCATCCGATACTTCAATCAATATGATAAGAGCCCGCAGAGACACATCCGAATGACGATCGACCAACGATTGGATCGTGACCGCTAAATGTTGTGAGTAGTTATCATCAGTCGCGAAGATCAGATACATCGAATTTGTCTCGGGCATGCTTTTGGGGGCTCCAGTGCCTGAATGGGTTGCGCCTACACAACTCAAGCCAAATACCGTTTAGGCATATTCAACCTAACAGGCATTAAGGCGTTGATTGTTCTCATTATTACGAGATCGTTTAATTTGTGAGGGTCTTAGTTATAAACCGATATTTATCCGGCAGGTCAGTTTCATAGATTGTGCGTATAGGTTGTAGCGGCATTCTTCCAGTCATTATAAGGAATGGTCGGGGAGAGAGGATTCGAACCTCCGACCCCCTGGTCCCGAACCAGGTGCTCTACCAGGCTGAGCCACTCCCCGATCGTATGGCAGGAAATTCGCGCAGAAAGCGCTCCTGGTGGGTGCTTTCTCTTGTTGCGCGAACTTCATTCAGTTTATCAGAAGATTGTCTGAATCGGCAGCACGCATCCGCTCCATTTCCCTCGCGAATGCTGAAGCTAACTCTCGTTTTCAGGCAGATAACGACGGCCAACGATCCGATACCTTCCCGATAACACGCGCGCAATCGCTTCCGCATACGCGATGTGCTCCTGTTCCAAAATGCGCGCTGCGAGCGTGTGCTCGTCATCGTCGTCCAAAACGGGCACGGTTTTCTGCAGAACAATTACGCCATGATCAAGCTGTTCATCGACAAAGTGTACGGTGCAGCCAACCACCTTCACCCCATACTCAAACGCTTGCTGCTGGGCATCAAGCCCAGGAAACGCGGGCAACAGCGACGGATGAATATTCAGAATGCGCTGAGGAAATGCCGCGACAAATTCTGCCGAGAGCAGGCGCATATAACCGGCAAGACAGACGAGATCCACATCGTGCTCGCGCAGGCAGGCAATGATCTCGGCATCATGCTCTGCGCGTTTGCGTCCGCGTGCCTCAATGGCGACCGCACTCAGGCCCCGCGTGCGCGCCGCGTCCAGTCCGGGCGCGTCAGCTTTGTTCGAGATCACAACTGCGATCTCAGCATCTGGCAATTTGCCATTGGCAATGGCGTCAGCAATGGCAAGAAAGTTCGATCCGCGTCCGGAAAGGAGAACCCCGAGACGCTTGCTCGGACTCACTGATAGATCACCCGGCGATCACCCTTGACCGTGCGCCCTATCACATAGAACTTTTCATTCGCGCGTTCCAGCATCGACTTCACGCGCTTGAACTTTTCCGCTGGTACCACAGCAATCAGGCCAACGCCTAGATTGAACGTGCGTAGCATCTCATCCTGCGAAACACTGCCGAGTTCGCGCAGGTGCTCGAAGATGGGCAGCACGGGCCAGCTGCCCAGTTCAACGATGGCAGAGATGTGCTTTGGCAGAATACGCGGCAGGTTCTCCGTGATGCCGCCGCCGGTGATGTGCGCCATGCCTGTCACGTAGTCGCTCGCCGTCAGCTTCTTGATGACATTCAAATAGCTGCGATGAGTCTTCATCAAAGCTGCGCCGGCCTTCTCCTTAAGCGCATTCACATACTGCTCGGCCTTGTACCCCGCAACTTCAAAAAACAATTTCCGGGCAAGTGAGTATCCGTTAGTGTGTAGTCCCGTCGACGGCAATCCGATCAGTACATCGCCGATCTGAATCTTCGCGCCGGTAATGATCTTTTCTTTCTCGACAACGCCGACGATGAAGCCAGCCAAATCGTATTCTCCATCGGAATAGAACCCGGGCATCTGCGCCGTCTCACCGCCGATCAGCGCACAGCCGTTTGCGCGGCACGCATCAGCGAGCCCGCTGACGATCTTCTCTGCAACGGCTCCATCCAGACGTCCGGTAGCCAGATAATCGAGAAAGAAAAGCGGGACGGCGCCCTGCACGGCAATGTCGTTTACGCAGTGATTCACCAGGTCCGCCCCTACGGTATGGTGAATGCCAAGCTCAAAAGCGACTTTCAGCTTCGTTCCCACGCCATCGGCGCTTGAAACCAGCACAGGCTGTTGATATTTCGCAGTATCCAGCTTGAAAAGGCCGCCAAATCCGCCGATTTCGCTCAGCACATTCCGGTTAAAGGTCTTCTGTGCCAGGTACTTGATGCGTTGCTTGGTCCGGTCGCCGCTCGTAATGTCGACTCCGGCGTCCGCATAGGTGACCGGAGATTTCAGGCTGCTCGATTTCTCGTCTGACAATGTATTTCCGTTTTCGTAGAGATAAGGCTGAGAAAAGTCAGTTTAGCATTCCAGCGCCTGCTTCAGATGAGGCGGGATTTGGTGAATCGCGCGCCGTTCCCGATTTTGCATAATTCCCTCGGGGAAGATCTCTCAGTGGACAGCTCATCGGGGATGGATTTCTGACGAATGCACATCCTTTTGTGAAAATCAACAATTCTGAAGAAAATATTTCGCGTAAATGCATCTAACGGATACGCTTAGTGGAGCGCTGCCTGCGCCTCGGAGCCCCTTTTGAAAATCTCGACTCTTCCCCGTTTTGCGGTTGTTGCCAGCCTGTTGTCTTTCGCTGCCTTTCCTGTTGTTACACATGGCGCCACTTTCGGCCCTGGCGGCGGCATTCCCAGTCCTATCGGCCAGAGCAATAACATCGCCTTCGGCCCCGGCGGTGGCATTCCCAGTCCTATCGGCCAGAGCAAT
>Ga0209139_10000268_pt1 | contig 17352 bp, 17 predicted proteins | sample BogFormECP14_OM3_FD_188246 | JGI IMG/M metagenome (GOLD analysis project Ga0209139, IMG submission 188246) | Bog forest soil microbial communities from Calvert Island, British Columbia, Canada - ECP14_OM3 (SPAdes) (version 2) | ecosystem: Environmental > Aquatic > Freshwater > Wetlands > Bog ...
ATGGTGGATATTTCTCGAGACGCGCGCTGGGGGCGTACGACTGAGGGTGCGGGCGAAGATCCTTATCTGGGTGCGGCGATGGCGCGCGCTTATGTGAAGGGGTATCAGGGCGACGATCTTTCGAACCCGGAAAATGTGGCGGCGTGCGTGAAGCATTTTGCGGCGTATGGCGCGGCTGAGGCAGGGCGCGAATACAACACGACGGATATGTCGGAGATTCGGCTGCGGCAGATTTATCTGCCTCCTTACAAGGCTGCGGTGGAAGCGGGTGCCGCGACGATTATGAGCGCGTTCAATGCGCTGAATGGTGTGCCTGCGACTGCGAATCCATTCCTCATGCAGAAGGTCTTGCGCGATGAGTGGGGTTTCAACGGCTTTGTGGTGAGCGATTACACGGCGGTGATGGAGCTGGTGAATCACGGGATTGCGCTCGATGCCGCTGCGGCTACGCGCAAGGCTTTTCTTGCGGGCGTGGATGTGGATATGATGTCGCACTTCTATGACACACAGTTGCCGGAGCTGGTGAAGACGGGGCAGGTTCCGATGAGCGCGGTGGATGCGGCAGTGCGGCGGGTGCTGCGCGTGAAGTTTGCGCTTGGATTGTTTGAGCATCCTTATGCGCGCGGGACCGAGGTGACGGCTGCGGTGCTGGAGCATCGTCCGGTGGTGCGCAAAGCCGCGGAAGAGTCATTCGTGTTGCTGAAGAATGATTCTGTGTTGCCTTTTTCTACTGAGGCGAAGAAGATTGCGCTGATTGGGCCACTTGGCGATGACGCGAACGAGATGGTGGGATCGTGGAGCGGAGGGCCGCGGCAGGAAGATATTGTCACAATCAAGGATGCTCTCGATACGCGAGTGAAGAAGAATGGCGGATCGCTGGTGTATGCGAAGGGTACGGAGATTACCGGGACGTCGGACGAGGGTTTTGCCGAGGCTGTGCATGCGGCGGAGCAGGCGGATGTGGTGGTGATGGCGCTGGGCGAATCGGGTGCGATGAGCGGTGAGGCGGGATCGCGGGCGCACCTGGATCTGCCGGGGAATCAGGAGAAGTTGCTGGAAGCTGTAGCGGGGGCGGGGAAGCCGGTTGTTCTGCTGGTTTTTTCGGGGCGTCCGCTGGTGCTGAATTGGGCGGCGCAGCATGTGGCGGGGATCATGGAGGTCTGGTTTCCGGGGACGGAGGCGGGGTCGGCGATTGCGGATGTACTCTATGGCGACGTCGCTCCGAGTGGCAAGTTGCCCATGAGTTTTCCGCGCGCGGTGGGGCAGGAGCCGCTGTACTACAACCAGTTTCCTACGGGGCGGCCTCCGTTTAGCGCTGATCTGACGAAGCCTCCGGGGGGTGATTCGCGGTTCATCTCCCGCTATATTGATGTGCCGAATGATGCGTTATTTCCGTTTGGATTTGGACTGAGCTATACGAATTTTTCATATGGGAAGGTGTCGCTGTCGCGGGCCGCTCTACCTCTGCGCGAGGCTAATCATGAAGGCGCGCAGAAGTTGATGACTGCAACTGTTACGGTTACGAACACGGGGAGTCGCGCGGGGACTGAGATCGTGCAGTGCTATGTGCGGAATCTTGGCGCGAGCGTGGAGCAGCCGGTGCGCAGTCTCGAGGGATTTAAGCGGGTTGTGTTGCAGCCGGGCGAGTCGAAGCAGGTTTCGTTCGATCTGGGATTTCCGGAGTTGTCTTTCTACAACACGGAGAACAAGGCGGTCATCGAGCCGACGAATTACACCGTGTGGGTTGGCGGTAGTTCGCTGGCCAAGGACGAAGCCGACTTTAAGGTGACGCCGTAGTCATTCCGACAGAATTGGCTCGGGAGTTTCTTCCTGCTTTGGCTTCAACTGCTTGTGATGTTCAAGGAAGCGCACGCAGGTGTTCCAGCGCAGGATGGCGTCGTCGTTGCCTGCCGGGCGCAGGTGTTCTGCCTGCTCGAAGAATTGCAATGCTTTGACGATCCAGTCGTAGACGTAGCCGCTGGAGCCGGGGCCGTCTGCATCGTAATAGGCCTTGGCGCGGCGCTCCCATGCGATTCCGGAGTAATAAGCGCGGTCGTACTCGGATTCCAGGCCGAAAATGGCTGCAAGGGCGTTGGCGAAGGCGCCTGATTCCTGCGGGATCTCATCGGTGAGGGCGAGGACGAGACTGATGCGCGCCTGGCGGTTGGTTGGGTCGATTTCGAGGATATCGCGGCAGATGCTCTCGGCTTCGTTGGGCTCGTTGAGCAGGCGATAGCGCTCGGCTTTCGCGAGAGCAGTTTCGATGCTGTCGTGCGAGATGGGCTTGAGGTTGAACATCGGATTACCTCCTTGTTCGTTCTGAATCTCCTTCGTGCTAGAGAATGTGGAAGAGTTGCTTCAGGGGATCGAAGAACCGGTCCACGACGCGCTCCTTGAGCGGGATGATTGCGTTCTCGGTAATCGTAATCGACTCGGGGCAGACTTGTCGGCAGCAGGTGGTGATGTTGCAGTAGCCGATACTGTGCTTTTTGCGCAGGTCGCTGACGCGATCTTCGGTGTCGAGCGGGTGCATTTCGAGGGCGGCGGCATAGACGAGCAGGCGTGGGCCGATGAACTCATCGTGTTTGTGGTGCTCGCGCAGAACGTGGCAGACGTCCTGACAGAGGAAGCATTCGATGCACTTGCGGAATTCCTGCACGCGCTCGACATCGGCCTGCTGCATGCGCCAAGTGCCATCGGGCGCATCGGGTGAGCGCGGCTTGAATTGCTTGATGGTCATCTTGGCGCGGAAGTTCCAGGAGACGTCGGTAACGAGATCGCGGATGGGCGGGAAGGCGTGCATCGGTTCGAGGATGATGGGCATCTCGAGATTAATGTCGCTGAGTCGGGTCATGCACATGAGCTTGGGCGTGCCATTGATTTCAGCCGAGCAGGAGCCGCACTTGCCGGCTTTGCAGTTCCAGCGCACGGCGAGATCGTTTGCCTGCTGGGCCTGGATGCGGTGGACGGCGTCCAAGACGACCATGCCTTCTTCGACGGGCGTGGTGTAGTCCTGAAACTGGCCGCCTGCGGGATCGCCGCGCCAGATGCGGAATGTTGCTTGTGTGGCCATCTATTTCATCTCCTGAACTACGGCCTTTAGTTCTTCGGGCATGGGTGCGATGGGGCGCTTCTCGATCTGCATTTCGCCCTCTGCGCCTTGTTTGACGATGATGTTGTACCTACCCCATTCTGCGTCTTTGTTAGGGAAGTCTTCCCGGAACTGTGCGCCGCGGCTTTCTTTTCGCAGGATGGCGGCGTGGGTGACGGCTTCCGAGACGATCATCATGTTCGGGACATCGATGGCAGTGTGCCAACCGTTGTTGTATTCGCGATTGCCGGTGATGCCGATTCGCTCGGCGCGCTGATTGAGTTCCGTGATTTTGTCGAGGGCCTGCTCCATTTCGCCTTCGGTGCGCACGATGCCGACAAGGTCCTGCATCGCGTCCTGAAGGTCGTATTGGATCTGGTACGGGTTTTCGCCGGAGGGGCCGCGCTCGAATGGCGCGAGGGCCGCGGTTGCAGTTGTCTGGAGTTGCTGGTCGTCGATGGTGGTTGCGCTGTTGGCTTTTGCGAATTCGGCGGCGTAGCGTCCGGCGCGGCGTCCGAAGACGACGAGGTCGGAGAGGGAATTGCCGCCTAATCGATTTGCGCCGTGGAGGCCGGCGGCTGCTTCGCCGGCGGCGAAGAGGCCGGGGATGTTTGACATCTGCGAGTCGCCGTCGACGCGGATGCCGCCCATCATGTAGTGCGTGGTGGGGCCGACTTCCATCGGTTCTTTGGTGATGTCGAGGTCGGCGAGTTGCTTGAACTGGTGGTACATGCTGGGGAGCTTGCGCTTGATGTGCTCCTCGGATTTGGAGATGTGCTGTTTGATCCATGAGATGTCGAGGAAGACGCCACCGTGCGGCGAGCCACGGCCCGCTTTGACTTCGCGGTTGATGCAGCGGGCGACGTGGTCGCGGGTCAGGAGTTCGGGAGGGCGACGCGCGTTTTTGTCGCCTTGCGTGTAGCGCCAGCCCTCTTCTTCGCTGTCGGCGGTTTGGTCTTTGTATAGGTCGGGGATGTCGTCGAACATGAAGCGGCGGCCTTCGCTGTTGCGCAGCACGCCGCCTTCGCCGCGTACACCTTCAGTGACGAGGATGCCGCGCACGCTGATAGGCCAGACCATGCCGGTGGGATGGAACTGGACGAATTCCATGTCCTGCAGTTCTGCGCCAAAACGATAGGCGAGTGCGAGGCCGTCGCCGGTGTATTCCCAGCTGTTGCTGGTGACCTTGAAGGCTCGGCCGATGCCTCCGGTGGCGAGGACTACGGCTTTTGCCTGCCAGAGATAGAAGCGGCCTTTTTCACGGTCGTATCCGCAGGCTCCGGCGACGCGGCCTGAGTCCATGAGAAGGCTGAGGACGGTGCACTCCATGTGGACTTCCATGCCGGAGTGAATGCCGTGGTCTTGCAGGGTGCGAATCATCTCAAGACCAGTCCGGTCACCGACGTGGGCCAGCCGTGGATAGCGGTGGCCGCCGAAGTTGCGCTGCAGGATGCGGCCGTCTTTGGTGCGGTCGAAGAGCGCACCCCAGGCTTCGAGTTCGCGGACGCACTCGGGGGCTTCTTTGGCGTGCAGCTCGGCCATGCGCCAGTTGTTGAGGTATTGGCCGCCGCGCATCGTGTCGGCGAAATGGACGCGCCAGCTGTCGCGATCGTCGACGTTGCCGAGGGCTGCGGCGATGCCGCCTTCGGCCATGACGGTGTGGGCTTTGCCGAGGAGCGATTTGCAGACGACTCCGACTTTAGCGCCGGTGGCTGCGGCTTCTATGGCGGCGCGCAGGCCTGCTCCGCCTGCTCCGATTATCAAGACATCGTAGGAGAAGCGCTGGAATTCGGGCATCTAGAGCCTGTTATGAACTTTAGGGCAGACAGCGTTGCACGAGAAAAACCAGCCAGACGAGGCGGAATCCGCAGCGTGTGGCGGGACCACATGCAAGGATGACAACAAAGTCTGGCTGGTTTTTCTCGGCAACCCGAAGGGACGGGGCGAATTTTCCCGATGACCGCGTCCCTCGTCGTTTATGTATGTCGAATACATCGCACTCCTCATTCCTTGTCCTCGAAAAAATTCGCTCCCGTCGCTGTCTGCCCTAAAGTTCATAACAGGCTCATAGGATTCTCCAATCGTGCCAGATGCCCATGGCGCAGAGGCGGACGTAGATATCGGAGAAGCCGACCCAGAAGAGGCTGGCCCATGCCCATTTCTTGTGTGCTGCGTTCAGGAAGCTGACGCCCTTGTAGAGTCTGTGGCGGATGGGGTGTTCGGAGATGGAGTCGAAGGCGCCTCCGATGAGGTGGCGGAAGGCGTGACAGCCGAAGACGTATCCGCCGAGCAGGATGACGTTGATGACCAGTACGAGGCTGCCTACTCCGATGCCGAAGCCGTTGGGGAAGCGGAAGGACACGATGGCGTCGTAGAGGAGGAAAAACCAGACCAGATAGGAGAGGCGCAGGAAGTAGCGATGGAAGTTCTGCATGATGAGCGGGAAACTTCGTTCGCCGAGATAGGTTTTGCGCGGTTCGCCGACGGCGCAGGCTGGAGGATCGGCCCAGAAGGATTTGTAGTATGCGCCGCGGTAGTAGTAGCAGGTGAGGCGGAAGAGGCCGGGTATCCAGAGGATGAGGAATGCGGGTGAGTAGGGCAGGAAGCTCGGGAACCAGTGAGGCTTCGGGCCGAAGATCGCGTGCGAGGAGCTGCCGAAGAGTTCCGGCGAGTAGAACGGCGAAATATACGGGCCGAAAGTGTAGTACTGGTTCTGAAATGCGGCCCACGTGGAGTACACGATGAAGGCGCTGAAGCCGAGGAAGACGGCTGTGGGGGAAAGCCACCAGGCATCGCGGCGCGAGGTTTGGCCGAACTTGCCGTTTTTCCAGACTAAGTCGGGAGCTGACACGAGTCCCTCCACGGCAGAGGGATTCACCAGCTGGCCCTTTCCGCCGCTGGCACCGAATTCTATAGCAGGAACTCCGCGATGAGCTATAGCTGGTTTTGCTTTAAAGGAGGACGGCGCTCAGATCGCTTTATCGAGGGAAGTCGTCAAGCTTTCGATGCTGCGCGACAGCGAAAGAAATGTCTGCGCCCGCGCCTCAAAAGCGGCTCCTTCTTCCGGAGGCAGGCTCTGGATCGCTTTCTCCAATGGCTCGATGGGGGATTCCCGGCTCTCGCTTTCCTGCGGCGCCTTTCCTTCGAGACGGTCCGCCATTCCATCCAGAAGCTGCGCGAGCCATGCGTCGAACTCCTTTTGTGCCGCGCGGATTTTTTCCGGCAACTCAAAGCCAGTGAGGCCGAGACGGTATTTGAGCAGTGCGATGCGCACGATGAAGATCATGCGCAGCTGGGGCTGCCATTGCTTGATTTGACTGCGCAAAGCTAAATCCTGTTGGCGCGTGGAACCAAATTCGAGGAGCACACCATCGCCAAGAGAGCGGACCTTGTCGAAGGTTTTGTTGATGGACTCGCGCAGGGAAGTGCTACGTTCGAGCGCAACCTTTGAATCGCTTGAACGGGGTTCTCTCATAAATTCAGCGAGTGACCGAATAGCAGAAATGAACGCCCGCCTCATTTCCAAAGCAGTGGGAGCCGTCCACATCTGATCGAAGACAATCCACATCATGATGAGGCCGAGAAAAATGCCGGCGACACGATCTCTTGCGATGGAAAGAGATGTCTGGAACTTGAACTCCTGCACGTTGATGAGGCAGAAGGCGACGGCGGCCTGCGATCCGCCATAGGACAGGCGCGGGCCGGATGTTGCGATCCAACCAGCCAGAGCAATCACGGCCATGTAGAGGAGGGTGAATTCCCAGATGGAGTCGAGGGCGGGCAGGATAAAGATTTGGGCGCCCATGCCCAGGATGACACCACCCAGAATTGCGCCGCCGAAGCGCAGAACCTGTTTTTGCCGGGACGCGCCAATCGTGCTCAGACCGGTTAGCAGGCAGGTGGTGATGGCTGTGCTGATGCCCGGCCAATCGACTGCGTTATAGAAGAGGTAGCAGAGGCTTGCGGCGAAGCATCCTCGCAGACCGAACTTGATGTGTTCAATGTTTGAAAATGCGTCTGGCGCGAAAAGTGTCCAGCGTGTGGCTGTGCTGATTTGAGTGGGCGCGTTCGGGTGAAGTGATGGAGAGTTAGCAAAGACCTCGGAGATTTGCGATACGGTTACCTGCATTTCGCGCAGCAGCGGGACGCCGTGCACGATATCGACGTCGCTGTCGAAGGTAATTGGGTTTGGGATTTTCCCTTTCAGAAGGTCGTTGCGGATGCTCGCGACGCTTTCCGCAATCCGCGCAACTTGCTTTCTGTCTTTTTCGTCAGGGATGTGGATTTCGAAATGCGCCAGATTGGCGGCCAGGTCCACGAGCCTTCCGGTGAGCGCTACGATCGCGGCCATTCTCTCGCCATATTGCGGTGAGTAAGAAGCGCGGCTCAAAATGCTGCGCAGTCGAGATGTGCCGAGCATGCTCTGCCGCGTAATGTCCTTTCTCGTCTTCGCATCCAGGAGGCGATCTGTGCTGTAGCTGTTCAGCACCTCCTCCACGCCGCTCAAACGAACTGCGATGGACTCGACCAGATCGTCCCAGGGTTTTAGATGGGCGAAGATCAACTCAAATGCTACGGTGATCAGGCTGGCGGACATGACGCTGAAGATTGCCCAGAGAGTGTCTTCAACCTGGATCCTTGAGGGGACGTGGCGGTCCCACAATGCGATGGTGATGGCGACCAGGTACGCGAAGCGGTTGGCTGCGAAGTAATTCGTGGTGGCACTGAGCGCGTAGAAGAGCAGGAAGAGCGTTCCGATGATCCAGAGCATGCGCAGAAGTGGATCGCCGACGAAAAGAATTGCCCCTAAGAGGATATAGATGCCTGAGAGCGCGAAGGTAATTATGGCGGTTTTAGCAGCAGTTATGGTTGCCTGGGGGCTTTCTCGCGAAATAGTGAAAGCGTAGATCGCGCCGTATGCGCCGAACGGAATTTTGAAGGTCATGGTGACGATCATCACAACCGTTGATGCAATGACCATGCGTGCGACCAGAGCCGTTCTTCCTGGATAGGGCGTGAGTTCTTCCCTGAGGAAATCCCGGAGCCACGCAACCGGCTGCGGTCGTTCTGACAAGGTTTGGGTCACGGTCGCCATGCTCAAGCAGCTATTCTCCCAGATTTGTCATTTCATCATGCTGCAACTTGACGGGATGGGATCGGGTGATACTCTTACGCTGTAAAAAAATGAGGTGAGCCATGAGCAAGCTGCGTCTTCGCATCTTCGACGGCACACGCCAGCCTTTTGCCAGCCCGGCTCAATTTCTTGTTCGCATTGTGGATGGCAACCAGAAGCAGCAAGTGTGGAAGAACTATCCCCAGAATGACCTGACTTTTGAGCTGCCTTTCTTCAATAATTTTGGCGACAACTACAGCGTGCTGGTTTCGTTGGGCGGCTATAAGCAGGCAGGCTTTGTTCCGGTGAAGCTGTCGGACGCATATCTCACCACCCTGGACATCATGCTGATCAGCAACGATCCGTCCTTCAACTTTGCTGATGGGCTTTGGCCGGCGGCCAAAGCTGCTTACCCGTTTCTGGCCGCGGGCGCGGATGACGCAACCGGGGAACAGCGGTATGGCGATCTTATGGAGCAGAAGCCGAAATCGCTCGCTTGTCTGCTGAATCTGGGCGAGGCGATGAGCCAGATCAGCTTGTCGCAAGGCACGCCTCTCGATTACATAAAGCAGTTGCGTTGGGATGGGCAGTATGCGCCGGCGCAGGACCGCTTCTTCGGCTGGTGTGATGTCGCGCTCATTGATCAGGTGAAGGTCGCGGCGGCCGCGGGCAAATTCGCGGTTGAATGCGATCCCGGACTCCTGCATCCCGGCGCAACTTCAAGCTGGAAACAGGTGCAGTTCGGCGAGGCCAATGTTCAGTTGACCTTCCATGAAAACGACAAGATGACCATTGATGGGGTTGACTGCGTCATGATTGAGCCGGATATGGACTACTACAAGGATCCGGCGGCGCATATTTTGCTCGAGGTCTTGCCGAATGCCTTGACGCATACGCTGACAGAACCGGCGGAGGTGTATGTTCTGCGCTGGATCGCCGGGCAAACGGCTGGAATTCCGGAATTTGATCCGCTCTATACGATCCGGTGATGGGGAGTGAAAAGGTTCGCCGGGGCTGGGGCTGGATGCAGCGCAACTTTTGCGGCAACTAAAGGGTTCACTTTAGCATCATGTCTGTGCATCATGGCCTACAATTGCTCGCCGTGAGCCCACAGACAATTCCAGCATGCAGGAGTAAGCCTCAATGAACGCCGTTGGGGAAAGTGAATATGCTCATCGTGAGAATGCAGATGGCACATTCGATTCCATCTGCCTGCGCTGTTTTCAGACCATTGTTTCGGCGAACAGTGAAATGGAGCTTGTGGAAAGCGAGAGAAAGCACTCTTGTACGAGAGCTGTGGCCTACACAAGTGGCAATATAGAAGGGTGCCCGAGCGTGGGCTGAGGTTTAATTCGATTGTAAGTTGTTGATTTGTATGGCGCGCCCAGAAGGATTCGAACCTCCGACCTATTGATTCGTAGTCAATCGCTCTATCCAACTGAGCTATGGGCGCGCAAAGGCAGGTGACTGCGAACTCTTTTAAAGATATCAAGTTCTGGGCGGTTTCGCAAACCCGTTCGGGGTTTATGATGGCTCAGTTTGGATCGGTTTCAATGTCTGGCGCGGCGGCGCGTGGTGTTCTAAGCTGGCGTCAGAGGAGAGCCCTGTTTATATGCCGAATGATGAGCAGGAAATCCGCGATTTGGTGGCGCGATGGAATGATGCCTCGATGGCCGGCGATGTGGAGACTGTCCTTAGCCTGATAGCTGATGATGCGGTTTTTCAGGTTGCAGGCCGGGAGCCTTTTGGGAAAGTGGCGTTCACCGAGGGGCTGCGTCGTGGACTGGAGCAGGTGCGGTTGGATGTGCGCTATGAGATCGAAGAGCTGCAGGTGGTTGGGGACTTTGCGTATCTGCGGAATCATTTGTGGGTGACGATGACTCCGCGCGGCGGTGGCGTGCCGATGAAGCGTACCGGTTATACACTTACGATTCTGCGGAAATTGCCTGACGGAGGATGGGTGCTGTCACGGGATGCGAATATGCTGACGCACTCTGACTGACTATTTCGCAGGCGCAGGGGCGGCGGCTTCTGCAACAGGCTGAGGCGGAATCAGAGGGAGCTCTTCCGCGATGTTGATTCCGGCGCGGCGCAGGAACTGGGCGACGGTTGCTTTGTTGAGACGGGTGGCGTCGTATTCGACGCGGACCGTTTGCGCTGCTTCTTTCAAGTGGACGGACCTGATGCCATAGACTTCGCTCATATTGTTGAGTGCCAGCATGGCTGCTTCTGTCGGATGCTGTTCGTAGCGGAAGAGGACTTCTACGGTAGTCATGGGGAAATGATAGCAGGCGGCGGTTTGCCGGACAGCCCGTAGGGGAAGTGTCGTGGTTCCCATCCTTTCCGTGCTACCGCCATAAGAAAGCAGGTCCTTCGACTACGCGCCTTTGGCGCTCCGCTCAGGATGACATCTTAGAAGTTCAGAGATTTCTTAAATAGTTCATGATTTCGGGATTGGTCCAGTCCTGCGGGCCGATGAACTTGCGGCGGATTTTGCCTTGGCCGTCGATGATGTAGGTCTCGGGCGGCCGAGTCGTGCCGAAGGCGAGGTTGCTTTGCTGGGATTCGTCGTGGATTGTGAGGAAGTCGACGTGGTTGTCGGTGAGGAATTGATGATAGGAGTCGATGTTGTCGTTGAAGTCGACGCCGAGAACGACGATTTGCGGCATTTGTCTTTGGAGGTCGGTGAGCGAGGGTAGCTCTTCAAGACAGGGAGCGCACCATGATGCCCAGAAATTGAGTACGACCACTTTGCCGCGGTAATCGGAAAGGCGGATGTTTTTGGAGCCGTCGACAATGGTGAAGTTTGGGGCTGGCGTGGCTAACTGGGCGGGATGTGAGCCTCGGTCGCAGCCGGCAGAGAGAATCAGGATGGATGACAAAAGTGCTGAGAAGTATCGAAGGCCGCGCACATTTCTATAATACGGTCTGGATCTGCCTGGAGTTGACTTGGACCTGTCGGTGATTGTTCCGGCGCGAAATGAAGAGGATTGCCTGGGCGCTTGCCTTGAGTCGCTGGTTTCTCAGTCGGATGAGGGCTGGAGGCTGGGGCGCGACTGGGAGCTGATCGTTGTGGATGATGGGTCGACTGATCGGACGCTGGAGGTAGCCAAAAGTTTTGCGGCGGTGACGGTCATCAGTCCGCCTCCTCTGCCGAAGGGTTGGACGGGCAAGGCCAACGCTGCGTGGACTGCGGCGAAGCAGGCGCAGGGAGAATGGCTGCTGTTTACCGATGCGGACACGGCGCATGAGCCGGGCGATTTGCGGCGCGCTCTGCATGAGGCTGAAAAGCATGAGGTGGCAATGCTGTCGTACTCGCCGCGCCAGATTGTGACAGGCTTCTGGCAGCGGGCGCTGATGCCGCTGGTTTTCAGCGAACTGGCGCTGGCGTATCCGCCGGCGAAGGTGTCTGATCCTGAATCGCGCTTGGCGGCAGCGAATGGGCAGTTTTTGCTGGTACGAAGGGATGCATATGTCCAGATCGGTGGCCATGAGGCGGTGGCCGATTCGATGCTGGAGGATGTGGATCTGGCGTATCTGGTGAAGCGGCGCAAGCTAGGGCTGCGCTTCCGGTATGGTCCGGATGCGCTGAGTGTGCGGATGTACCGCAGCTTTGGGCAGATGCGCGAGGGATGGACGAAAAACCTGGCGCTGCTCTTCGCGAATACACTGACTACGGCTGCGTGGAAGCTGCTGGATATTGCGCTGCTCGCAGGGCTCCCGGTGCTTGCGTGGTATTTTCCTGGGCCGTTGAGCGTGAGCACGCCGTGGATTACGGCACGGCTGGTGATTTCGCTGATCTGGCTGCGCACGCTGTGGCGTTTTTATCGCCGAGTCGCGAAGTCGAATTTTCCGCTTGGGGATTGCCTGCTGAGCGTGTTTGGACTGCCGTTGTTTGTGTGGCTGCTATGGAAGAGCTGGTTCGACCATACGGTAACGAAACGCGTAGTCTGGAAGGGGCGTGAATATGCGGGTGGAAGCCGATGAAGCCTGAATGGCTACGTCGGCATCCATTAGTTGAGTAGTCCGGTGATGAGTGCTGCAATTAGAGAAGAAAAGCAGATCCTTCGCTGCGCTCAGGATGACAGAGTACAGAGTATTGGGGAAGATGATTTTACTAACGAGAAAAGCTGAGTTTTCCGCGTCGCATTATTACTGGAACGAGGGGTGGTCTGCGGAAGTAAATGAGCGCGTGTTTGGCAAGTGCGCGAACAAGAACGGCCATGGGCACAATTACACGCTGGAAGTGACGGTGGCTGGCGAGGTGGACGCCACGTCCGGCTTTGTGGTGGATCTGAAACAGCTGAAAGATGTGATGGAGCGCGAGGTTGTCGGAGTCTACGACCATCGGCACCTGAACAAAGAGGTGCCGGAATTTGCCAAGGCGATTCCAACGACCGAGAACATTGCAATCGCGGTCTGGAAGCGGCTTGAGGGGAAGATTCCGGGAGCGAAGCTGCATCGTGTGCGGGTGTATGAACTGGCTGATCTCTTTGCCGATTACTACGGTGAGCCATGAGAGCGTATTTGTCACGGCGGTATCGGCTCAGTGCTTCACATCGGCTGAACACGGCTGCTTTTACTGATGAGCAGAACCGCGCTGTCTATGGGAAGTGCAACAATCCTCACGGGCACGGACACAACTATGTGGTTGAGGTGACGGTGGGCGGACCGGTGAATGCGGAGACGGGCATGGTTTGCGATCTGGTTGAGCTGGATACGTGCGTACGAAAAGAAGTGGTGGAACGCTTCGATCATACGAATCTGAACCTGGATCCGCTCTTTCAGGATCGAGTGCCGACCACCGAGAATCTATGTATGGAGGCGTATCGGCTTCTGGCGGCAGCTTTTGACAAGGCAGAACTGGTGCGCGTGCGCGTGGAAGAGACGAGCAATAACTCCTTCGAATATCCGGTAGATGCGCTCTTTGCAAAGCGCTGAGCTGCGAGTGGGGAAGAAAAGAGAACGACGATGGCGAGACCGGCAATTGTGCGCAAGGCTATGACAACGGGCCTGGAAAACATTTCGACGCAGGACATGTATCGCGAGATTATTCGCCGCTTTGACGATGACCCGACGCGGGATGGGTTAGAACAGACACCGGAGCGCGTGGAGAAAGCGCTGACGTATCTGACGAAGGGTTATCGCGAGAATCCGACGGAGATTCTGCGCGATGCGCTGTTCGATGTGGATTACGACGAGATGGTGATCGTAAAGGACATCGAGATGTTCTCGCTGTGCGAGCACCATATGCTGCCTTTTTTCGGCAAAGTGCATGTTGCTTATATTCCTAACGGCAAGGTGGTTGGGCTGAGTAAGATTCCGCGGCTGGTCGAAGTCTTCTCGCGCAGGCTTCAGGTCCAGGAGCGTCTGACGCAGCAGATCGCTGACGCGATTCAGGGCGCGATTGCGCCGCAGGGCGTGGGTGTGGTGATCGAGGCGCGCCACTTGTGCATGATGATGCGCGGCGTCGAGAAGCAGCACTCATCCACGGTGACTTCGGCGATGGTCGGCGTATTTCAGAAGCAGAATACGCGGGCTGAGTTTTTGTCGCTTGTGCGGGATCGCGGACACAACGGATTCTGACGTAGCGCTCGGCTATAGTAGTCAGAGTGAATGGGCTACTGATTGTGGATAAACCCGGCGGGATGACATCGCATGATGTCGTCGTTCGGGTGAGAAGGGCCACGGGCGAGTCGTCGATTGGTCATTTAGGCACGCTGGATCCGATGGCGACGGGAGTGCTGCCTCTGCTTCTGGGCAAGTACACGCGGCTGGCGCAGTTCTTTGGTTCTCTGGAAAAAACTTATACCGGGACGATTCGCTTCGGCTTTGCGACGGACACCTATGATGCCGAAGGGCAGGCGACGGGTGAAAGCGTGGCAACGTCGCTGAGTCTGGATCAAGTGCGGCGCGCCGCTGCGGATTTCCTAGGCGAGATTGAGCAGATGCCGCCTCCTTTTTCCGCCAAGAAAACCGGCGGTAAGAGGGCGTATCAACTTGCCCGCGCCGGTGAGACGCCAAAATTGAAGGCTGCGCGAATCACGGTCAAGGCATTTGAGATTACGGCGCTTGATGACGATGTTGGGGCGTTTCGCATGACCGTTTCTGCCGGTGGCTATGTGCGTAGCGTGGCGCACGAGATGGGCATCGCTCTTGACTGCGGCGCGCATCTTGCCAGCCTGCGGCGGATTGCGGCTGGACCCTTTGGAATTGAAGTCGCGATTCCGCTGGCCGATCTCGAAGAGCAAACCGGAGATGCGCTGGCGGCAAGAATGCCGCATCCGCGAACGCTGCTTCCTGAACTGCCCGCAGTGACGGCGGATGCGGTTTCCGTAGGCCGCTTGCGCAACGGCGCGGCTGTGAATTTGCCCGAGTTCAGCGCGGCATCGACGGTAAAGATTTTTGAGGGGCAGCGCAACCTGATTGCGATTGGGCGAAGAATCGCGGGGACGCTCTTTCAACCCTTCGTTGTGCTGGGTTAATTATTTTCGGAGAAGCGGCTGGAGTAGTTGCAAGACGTTCAGGGCTACCTGTTGATTGCCTTTGTCGGTGGCATGGATACCGTCTTCCTGCATCGAGCCTGGAGTACCGTAGACATCCTTGAGGAGAAATGGCAGGAAGGGGACTTTATACTTGCGCGCAAGCGTGCTGTAGGTTTCGTTGAACTGCTGGATGTAGTCCTGGCCGTAGTTTGGCGGAAGGGTGATGCCTGCGAGCACGACTTTGACTTTGGCCTGCAGCAGCGTTGAGACAATCTGGTCGAGGTTTTGGCGTGTGACGGAAATCGGCAGGCCGCGCAGGCCGTCGTTGCCTCCAAATTCAACAATAACAATCTGTGGATGAAGGGCGAGCACGTCTTTCAGGCGGTCCACTCCGTCTTTTGTTGTATTGCCGTCGATTCCTTTGTTGACGACGTGGTACGAGTAGCCGTGACTGTCGAGATCGCGCTGCAGGTAGTCTGGATACGTCTGACCTGCTGTGACGCCGTGGCCCGCGGTTAACGAATCGCCGAAGCAGACGATAACCGGGCGGACGCGCTCAGCGGCTTTTGCTTGTGCCATGCTGAGTGAATGGAACAGAGTTGCGAAGCATAGCGTAAGTAGTAGCAAGGAAACGTGTGGGCGCGTCACATAGTTATTTTAATCAGGGGATCGGAGTCGGGAATGATTGAAGTGCGAGGACTGAAGAAGTCGATTCGCAATGGCAGTCGAACGGTGGAGATTCTTAAAGGCATTGATTTGAAGGTGCCGCAAGGGCAGTTCCTGGCAATTATGGGGGCGTCGGGCAGCGGGAAAAGCACGCTGTTGGGGCTGCTGGCTGGACTGGATGCTCCGAGTGAAGGTGAAGTACTTGTGGATGGAACTGAGATCAGCCGGCTGGCGGAAGATAAGCTGGCGCAGGTGCGAGGCAAGAAGATCGGATTTGTATTTCAGTCCTATCAACTCATTCCTACGCTGACGGCTCTCGAAAATGTTCTGCTTCCGTATGAGTTGAACGCGAATGGCGATGGGAAGAAGCGCGCTACGGCTCTGCTGGAAGCAGTCGGGCTGGCGGATCGGCTCGATCATTATCCGGTGCAGCTTTCCGGCGGGGAGCAGCAACGTGTTGCTCTGGCAAGAGCGTTTGTTCTTGAGCCGCCTATTGTTTTAGCCGACGAGCCGACGGGGAACCTGGATTCAACCAATGGGCAGCATGTATTGGATCTGTTGACGGAGCGGCAGCGTGAGGCGAGTACAACGCTGGTGCTGGTGACGCACGATAAACAGATTGCGGATCGCGCTGACCGGCGGATTTTTCTGCGCGATGGACGCATTGTTTCCGATGAGGCTCAAAATGGAGCTTGAGCAGAAGCCTGCTTTGGGTTGGGGCACAGCGGCTAAGATTGCATGGCGCGAACTGCGTGCGTCGCGAGCTAAGTTCTTATTTGTAATTCTTTCAGTTGCAATTGGCGTGGCGGCGTTGACCGGGGTTCGCGGCTTCAGTGAGTCATTCCAGAAGGCGCTCCTCGATCAGGCGCGGAGCATTATGGCTGGGGACCTTTCCGCGCGGATGTTTCGGCTCGCGACGCCACAGGAGAATGCGAAGCTGGATGCACTTGCTGCCTCTAAAGGAGTCGAGCGGACCTCCGTAACGGAGACGGTTTCGATGGCATCTCTGCAGGGCGATCCGGTTCCGCTGCTTGTGTCATTAAAGGTAGTGGAACCGGCGAAGTATCCGTTTTACGGGACGCTGGTTCTGAATCCTGCGGGCGATCTCCACTCGCTGCTTAGGGATTCGACGGTGGTGGTGGACGACAATCTGCTGGTGCGACTGCGCGCGAAGGTTGGTGACACGCTGAAGATTGGCGGGCAGTTCTTCAAGATTGCTGCGGTGATCGAGAAAGAGCCGGACCGCCTGACGGCGGGAATTGGTTTGGGGCCGCGCGTGATGATGACGCGTGCGGCGGTCGATCGAACTGGTTTGCTGCAACAGGGAAGCCGCGCCACGGAACGATATCTATTTAAGCTGGGGCCGCAGAGTGGGAAGGTTGCGGATGTTCGCGGCGAACTCGAGAAGATTCTGCCCGACGCGCAAATTACAGATTTTCGGGAGACGAGCCCGGCGCTGTCTGAGGGGCTTGATCATGCGACCGGGCTGCTGAGTCTGATTTGCCTGGTTGCGATGGTGCTCGGGGCGATTGGAGTCGGGATGGCGATGCGCGCGCACCTGCAGCAGCGAATCGACATTCTGGCGATTATGAAGTCGATTGGGGCTCGGTCGTCTGACATTCTGCGGATCTATTTGTTACAGACACTGTTACTTGGCGCAGTGGGCGGACTGCTAGGCATTGCGTTCGGGTTGGGGGTGGAATGGGCGCTGCCTTTTTTCTTCGGCAAGCTGTTGCCCATTCAACCGCCATTGCGACTGCCGGTGCGGTCGGTATCCGCTGCGTTTGGTACCGGGATTCTTACGACTGTGCTCTTTTGTCTTCCACCTCTGCTGGATGTTCGCAAGATTCGGCCGAGTATCGTGCTGCGCAAATCTGTAGAAGGCGGGGATGCAGATGGTAAGCGCGGTTTCTGGAAGAGGATCGGTGAGAACAGGGCGCAGTGGATTTCTATCGTTGTGATCGTGCTTGCGCTGGCTGGTATTGCGGCAGGACTGG
>Ga0209139_10000270_pt1 | contig 17263 bp, 20 predicted proteins | sample BogFormECP14_OM3_FD_188246 | JGI IMG/M metagenome (GOLD analysis project Ga0209139, IMG submission 188246) | Bog forest soil microbial communities from Calvert Island, British Columbia, Canada - ECP14_OM3 (SPAdes) (version 2) | ecosystem: Environmental > Aquatic > Freshwater > Wetlands > Bog ...
GCTGCGAGTCGACATCACTCACCGTCGGGTCTGGCTCTGGAACGGTAAGGAAGAACGACCGCGATGCTGGCATCTGATCATCCGGCGCGAGGTAGGATCAGTCAAGACGATCAAATACAGTCTCTCGAACGCCCCCGCCGATACACCACGGCTCCAGCTGGCCCAGATGCAGGGACAGCGCTACTGGGTCGAGCGCGCTTTCGAAGACGGTAAGGGCGAATGCGGCCTGGCCGACTATCAGGCGCTGGGATGGCGATCATGGCATCACCACGTCACGATGGTGATGTTGGCGATGCTGTTCATCCTCGAACAGCGCGTGGCCCAGCAGCCGGGCCTCGAATTGCTGACGCCGCGCGATATCGTCGAGATGCTCAAGGAGACCTTGCCGCGCAAGCCGGAGGGAAGAGAGGCGCTGGTCGCGCGCATCAACGAACGCCACGAGCGCCGCCGAGGCGCCATCGAATCCCGCTTCCGCACTCAACACAGAAGGGATTCGGGATAGATAAAGCCGTGGCCAGCGAATGTGACTCTGTCAAATTAGTGTCGATCGCGAGAGCAAGAGGCTGACCAGAAGCGGCCTGCGGCGAGGTGGGCGGCCCGAAGCCAAGCTCGCGACGAAGGTCGCTCACCTCGTCGACCGTTGCCCTGCACGTTGGCATCGTCAACCCCCGGCGGGTTCTCTTTCAGCTCGCACGACCGCCTCCAATCGCGGCCGCCGCCGCGTCCAGGCTGGGGGTACCGCGCGAGACCGAGAAGTGACCATGCGTGCGACGATCTGATCACGCTCGCGCGTGCGGGCCATCAGTCCGCCAGTTCCGCTACTCAGCGACCTTGCGACCGACCCGCGATTTCTTCGTTCTCTTAATGTTCCGAACCTGCTAGCCTCGCCGTTATGAACGAGTCGCAGGTCCGAAGGATCATTCACGTCGATATGGACGCGTTCTACGCGTCGGTCGAACAGCGTGAGGAGCCTACGCTCAGAGGCAGGCCGGTGGCCGTCGGTCACGCCGCCGCGCGCGGAGTTGTCGCCGCAGCAAGCTTCGAGGCGCGCCGCGTTGGCGGAAGATCTTCGCGCTCGACAGGCATGGTTGGAGCAGGCGATGGCTTCGACGCCGAGCGTCGAGGAGCGCCGAATCCTGGCGGCAGCCGCGCAGGCCATGAGGAAGCTCGCATTCGCGAAGGATGCTGCCGATTGAACGGACATAACGTGGAAATTCGCCACGACAGTGTGGACAGAGGAAGGACAAGCTCGGCGCATCCGCAACTCAGGGGCGCCAAACTACCTGCGACGGCGTGGCTCGGGACGACCGAGGTCCCGACCAAATGACTTCTGAGCCGGTCTTCGTCAAAAAGGCGGGCGCGGTCGCCGAGGACGAGAGGCGCCGCTGGAAAATTAGGCCGGCATCACCTTGAAGCCCGCGCGGGGAAAATGCACCACGACGTCACCGACGTGGGGATCGGTGCGGCGGATGGCGATTTCGCGTGCGTTGGAGAACACGATCTCGCCCGCGACCGGATCGCGGCCATAGTCATCGGCGGCGACCGTCACCTTGTCACCCGGCTTGCGGCCGTTGGGATCATGCGGATCGGCGGTTTCTTTCGCCTCTGACGTCGCGGCCTTGGCGATGGCGAGTGCTTCTTTCGCCTCCATCGGCGTAGGCTTGCCGTGGCCGATGGCATTCACGCGGGCATACCACGCATTCACCTTCGGGAATTCAGCGGCTAGCCGCCCAGCCGCCTGTGGCGCTCTTTTGCCGAACCAGAGATTCAAATAACAGTGAATGTCGGCCACGGTGGGTGCGGCGCCCTGCACGAAATCGCGACCGTCTTCCAATTGCTCGGCGATGAAGGCTGTGTGAGCACGGCATTGATCCTTCGAGAAAGGCGCCATCGCCTTCATCGCATCGGTCGAGAAGGCCGAGCCGGACATTTTCGCACGATCCTGCTTGAACGCCTCCGGGACCATGTCCCCGATCTCCCCGAACACCACGCCGACGGTCGGCATGAAGAACAGGCGATCGGCCCAGAACGCCAGCGCATAGGACAACCCCTTGCCGTTCTCGAACAGGCTGGGCTCGGGAAAACGGCGTTCGAGTTCGCGCAGGATGATCTGTGTGTCGCAGTAGATGTCGGCGCCGATCTGCATCACCGGCGTCCTGCGATAGCCGCCGGTCAGCGGAAGGAGGTCGGGCTTTGGCATCATGTTGGGGATGTGAACCGAGCGCCACGAAAGTTTCTTGATGCCGAAGGCGATGCGCACCTTCTCGGAGAAAGGCGAGGAGGGATAGTGGTGGAAGATGATCTCGGCCATCACGACAGCTCGTTCGAAAAGCGCAACCCAGCCGAAGGCCTCGCCGTTGAACCATTCTCGCTCGCCCACCCGGCGCCTAAGCCGGGCGTCGCGGCCGTCTCGAATTCCAATCCCTCTTCGCGCATGGCGATCTCGGCCTTCCGGGCGTAGGGCGACCGCGGGTGTTTATTGAGGGTGACCATGGCGGATCTCCGAGGGTTGGCGGCGTCTGGCGAGGCGTCGCGGCTGGCCGGTGGACTGATGCGTCGCGGACCAAATCATCTCTAGGCTGCCCGCCAATGATCCGGCCTCTTCTTTTCATTCAGGAGCCTGACACGGGCGACAATAAGTGCGGCGACCTGCTCGCCGTAGCTTATTTCGCTGACGGGGGAACGGCGCCTGATTGTACAGCAATAACGCGCCAGCTTTCGCCGTCGGGGACCCAGACGGCGAGCGCCCGATTGTCGAGCTCCTTTGCGACGCCCCGGACTGCGATGCTGATAGATAGCCGATTGAACACGAGAGCGAGCTCGCGACGTATCTTGAAAGTGTGATCGCTACGGTCGATCCGGCTGTAATCCCAGACCCGGTCCCGCACCCCGTCGATATAGCTCGCTTTGCTGTCGGCGACGCCGCTCGAATGCATGTAGACGAGATCGTCGTGCAGCAGGCGGTCGAGAGCTTCGACATCCTTCGCCAGCATGGCGGCATAGCGCTCGTCCTCGAGCCGCTGGATGATCGTCATCACCGCGTCCATCGTCAACCTCCTAAATAAACGGCGCGGACGGCCTCGTTGCCGCCCATCGCAGACATGTCCTCGCCCGACAGGACGATCTCGCCATGAGCGATGACATAGGCATGATCGGCGATTTCCGCGGCTTGATGGAAGCTCTGCTCGGCGATCAGCACCGTCAATTTTCGCTCTTCCTTGAGGCTCTTGATCTTCTCGATGGTCTGCTTGACGACGGCCGGCGCCAGGCCCACGGACGGCTCGTCGACGAGCAGGAGCCTGGGCTCGCACATCAGGGCGCGGGCGATCGCCACCATCTGCTGCTGTCCCCCGCTCATCGTGCCGACTAGCTGTCCAGCCCGCTCGGCGAGTATCGGGAACGCCGCATACACGTAGTCGAGATTGCCAGCGATTTTCGCGCGCGCGAACCGGCGGTAGGCTCCCAGAAGCAGATTTTCCTTGACGGTCATGTTGCCGAACAGGCGCCTGCCCTCGGGCACAACCGAGATGCCGAGGTCCACGATCTGCTCGGTTGCGAGTTCGTGCAGCGCATGCTTGCGTCCTTCGACCTCGAACACGATCGACCCCGAGCGCACGCGCACGAGCCCGAGAATGGCCTTGATCAGGGTCGACTTTCCGTTGCCGTTCGTGCCCAGCAGCGCTACGAGGCTCCCGCTGGGCGCCTCGATGGAGACGCCATGCAGCACGTTGACGGCGCCGTAACCCGCGACGACATTGGAGACCGTGAGGCTACTCACCGAGGTAGGCCTTCTGAACCTGCCGATCGCGGACGATCTGTTGCGGACTGCCCGTCGCGACCAGCTTGCCCGCCATGATGCAAATCACCCGCTCGGAAAATCGCATGATAGCGCGCATGATGTGCTCGATCATGATCACCGAGATGCCGCGTTCCGAGAGGGCGAACAGGATGGTCAGGACCTCATCTACCTCCGGGGCCGAGAGCCCCGCCATGGCTTCGTCGGAAATCAGCAGGCGGGGCCGCCCCGCCAGTGCGCGGGCGAGTTCGAGCTTGCGCAGCTCGATCTGCGACAACGAGCGACAGTCAGCATCCGCCTTGGCGGAGAGGCCCAAGCCAGCGAGAATCTCCATGGCGGCCTTGCGCAGGTCCCGGCTGTCGGACGGCGACTCCCGGGCTCCGAACCCGAGCGGGACATAAAGGTTCTCGGCGAGCGACATGCCGTGAAAGGGCTGCGGGATCTGGAACGTGCGCGCGAGTCCGAGCCAGGCCCGCTTGTGAGCCTCGAGGCGCGTGACGTCCTTGCCGGCGAAGGTGATTGAACCGGCATCCGGCCTCAAGCGTCCCGCGACGCAGTTGATCAAAGTCGTCTTGCCGGACCCGTTGGGGCCGATGATGCCGAGCCGCTCTCCCTGTCGAAGATCGAGCGAGATATCCGAAACAGCGACGAAACTGCCGAAACGCCGGGTGACGCCTCTGACGGACAACAGCGGCTCGGTCATGCGAGCCTCCTCCGCCGGCGTCCGAGTTCGTAGGCGCCGCCCGGCAGCAGGATGACGCTGAACACCAGGATAAGACCGAGGACGAGCAGGTTCACCTCGGAGGACGCGACAACCGACAGCGCCTGCTGCACGACCGACAGCAGCACCGCTCCGATCACAGGCCCGACCCACGTCGACGTGCCGCCGAGCAACGGCATCGCCAGCGCCGCCAAGCTATAGTTCATGCTGAACGCGGAAGTCGGATCGATATAGGAGGCATAAAGGGCGTAGGGCGCGCCCGCGGTCGCCATCAGCGCGCCCGAGACGGCGATCGCGACGATCTTCACTTTCAACGTCGGGACGCCGCAGGCTTCGGCGGCGATCTCGTTGTCGCGAATCGCGGCCAGTCCACGACCGAGGTTCGATCGCTCGATTGCGCGCGCGACCGCGACTCCGATGACGGCGAGGACCGTCATCACCACGAACAGGAACGCCGTGTAGTCGCCGAAGCCCCAAGGGGCCGACGGCCGCTGGAGCGACAGTCCCCGCGCCCCGCCGACAAACGGCCAGTTGAGCACAACTGACTCGAGGATGACGGCGACGGCGATGGTCGCAATGGAGTAGTAGATACCGCGCAGGCGGACCGACAGATAGGCCACCGCCAGGCTGATCGCCGCGCCCGCCAGGGCCGCGCAGAGAATTTGCGCCACGAGCGGCGCCTGGAACGCCTGGCCGACCGCGACGGCGACATAAGCGCCTGCCCCGAACAAACCGGCGGCGCCGAAATTCACATAGCCCGCATATCCGCCCGCGATGTTCCAGGCCGTCGCGAGCAGCACGAACTGGATCACGACGTACCCCGCGAAGAAGGGATATTCGTTCTGGATCCCTAGGGTCAGGGCGTAGGAAAGGCCGATCGACAATGCGCACCCGCCCCAGAAGGTCCACTCGCTTCTCACCGCAGCCTCCCGAACAGGCCGGATGGGCGTACCGCCAGCACCGCGAGCACGAGCGCAAATGAGACCGCCGTCGCCCAAGAGGCGCCGAGCAGCGTCAGCACCAGCGTTTCTGCGAGGCCGAGAATCATGCCCGACAGGTAGGTTCCGGAGATCGAGCCCATGCCCGCGAGGACGACGACCGCGAAGGCCCGACCGATGTAGATGCGGTCGGCCGACGGCGTGACCGGTCCGATCACGATCAGCAATGCGCCGGCCAGAGCCGCTGTGGCGAGCGACAAGCCGAACGCGAACTGCCGGATCCGGACGGGGCTGATCCCCAGCATTCGGAGGGCTTCCTGGTCGGTTCCGGCGGCCCGGATGGCGCGGCCGGTCATCGAATGCGTGAGGAACAGGTGCAGCGCGCTGAGCAGCAGCGTGCCGCCGACGAAGGAGGCCAGCATTCTATATGGAATCCGGACCCATCCTAGGGAGAGCGCGCGACCGATATACGGGGCTTCGACGCTCTGGAAATCGACGCCGTAGGCGAGGATCAGCGCGACTTCGATCAGGAACGCCATCCCAAAGAACAAGGAGAAGCTGCGCAGCGGGTCGGGCGCGCCGCGCATCTCGAAGGTGAAGCGATACAGGCTGTAGAAGAGCACTCCGGCGACAAAGAAGAACGGCGAGAGCAGCAGCCCCGCGACGATCGGGTCGAAGCCCCAGCCGTTGAGAGTGTGGACCAGCATCGCCGCTGCGACCACCACGGCGGGATGCGCGAGGTTGGGGATTTCCAGCACCCCGAACACGAGCGCCAGTCCGCTCGCGATGGCGGCGTAGAACGCGCCGAGCAGCAAGCCGGAAATCAGAGCGCTGACGAGGAGGTGAGTGGTGACCATTTCCGTCGACGTTCAGGAGTGATCGCGCCGCCGCATCGGTGGCGCCCCTCTCAGGAGTGCGCCTTGTCGAACGGTTTGATGAGATCGCCGGTGCGATACTTTTCGGGCGCGACCACCACCACCTTGCCGGGTTTGCGGAATTGCTCGACGTCGTGCGGCGCCACGTCGCGATACTGGTCCATCAGGACGCGGTTCTCCGCCCATTCGCCGTTCGCTCCAAAGCGGATCGGACCGAGGATGGTCTGAATTTCATTGGCGTGCAGCCAAGCCGCGAGGGTCTTGTCGTCCGTTCCCCCGGTCGCCTCGACCGCCGCCTGGATGACCTGCCCCGTGCTGTACCAGTAGGGCGGCAGGAAATGGCCGAGTGGGTCAACCTTGGCAGCAGCCGCTTTTTTGGCGTAGGCGTCGAGAAACTCCTGTCCGCCGGGATGCATCTGTTTCGGATCGATCGAGAATGTGTCGTAGTTGACGATTCCGTTGAGCTGTTTCCCGAGGGATTCCAGCAGCGAGGCGTTCTGGATGCCCACCATGCCGCCGCCGAACAGCTGCACGCTGGAAGGCAAGCCGACCTCGTCGATGCCACGGACGATCGCGGCCGATTCAGTTGGGTAGGAACAGACGTAGACGATATCGGGCTCCACGGCCTGGAGCGACTGCAAGAGGCCGCTGAAATCCGTGGTGTTGGCGGGGTAGCGCTGGTCGAACGCGATCTCGATGCCGAGTTCCTTGGCGGACCGTCGCCCGCCCTCGGCGGCGCTCTGCTGGAACTCGGCGTCGGCCGCGAGAATCGCCAGCTTCTTCAGGCCGTTCTGATGCGCGAGGTCGAAGAAGGCGCGATAAGTCAGCTGAGGATCCGGCCCCCAAGGGCCCATCGAGAAGTATCGGTCGTAATTGGCCTTAGCATTGAGGCCGATCACGAACATGCCGATGAGCAGGCGCCCGCGCTCCTTGGCGATCGGCAGGGTTGGGCCGGCGACGTTGGTGCCGTAGGGCGAGAGCAGGATATCGACATGGTCGATGTCGATCAGCTTCGAGTAGAGCGCCGGCGCCGAGGCGGCGTTCGACTGGTCGTCGTAGGCGACGAGTTCGACTTGCCGGCCGAGAACGCCGCCTTTGGCGTTGACCTCGTCGCGCCAGATCTCGATCGCCAGCAACCCGGCCTTGCCGCCGGCAGCCAAGCCACCCGACTGCGCGATGCTGAAACCGATCCGCAGCGGCTTGGAGTCGGCGCGCGCCGCGAGAGTAGGCAGCGACGCCGCGGCGGCGGTGGCGAGGCTGGTCGTGGTAAAGCGTCTTCTCGTCAACATGGCGTTTTCCTCATCCTTGGCTTTTTTGTCTTCCGTTTCAGCGGCGACTTTTCATAGACCCGCCAGCTGCAGAACGAGCTTCCCGCAGGCGATGTAGTCCTCCTCGCCGAGGCCCATGCTTTCGGCGGCGGCCATGATCTGTTCGACGGCGGCGCCGAGAAGCACCGGCACCCCGAGATCCCTGGCGCTCTCGTTGATCAGACGCAGATCCTTGCGGGTCTGCGTCACCGTGAAGGTCGGCGTGAAGTCCCCGCGAAGCAGGCAATCCGCCTTGAACGCCAGATGCGGTGAGGCGATCGCACTGCCGGAGATCGCGTCGATGGCGACCTTCGGCTCGACGCCGCCCTTGCGGCACAAGGCGTAAGCCTCCGACAGGCTCACCATCAGCGTGTCGACCATCAGGTTGACCGCGAGCTTCATCACCCGCGCCTGCTCGTCCAGTCCGACCGGGATGATTTTCTTGGCGTAGCACTCGATGACGGGGCGGACGCGCTCCAACGCATCGGCGGGTCCGGAGACGAAAGTCGAAAGCCCACCCTGACGCGCGGCCCCCACCGTGCCGGACACCGGCGCCCGCAGATAAGCGATCCCGCGCGCCGACGCCGCCTCAGCGACGGCTGCGGAGGCGGCCACCGAGATGGTGCTCGTCTCGATCAGAACCGCGCCGCTGCGAGCCTGCGCGAGCACTCCCTTCGGATCGGCGAGGACGCTGCGCACAGCGGCGTCATGAGGCAGCGAAGCGACGATCACATCGGCGGCCGCCGCGGCCTCGCTCGCATCCTCGACGAGACGCAGGCCGTTGGCTCGAGCCGCGGCTCGTTGTGCTGCGCCGGAGTCGAGCACCTCGACGCTGTGGGCGGCCGCCACGCGGGCACACATGGGTTCGCCGATTTTGCCGTAGCCAATCCAGAGTATGTTCATGGAGCGATTCCTTCCGACGGGGACAAATAGGGATTACCGCGACGCCAGAGCCAAGGATGGATCTCGAACGAAGCGAACAAGCCCGCGGCGACATAGGGGTCGCGGCCGGCAAAAGTCTCGACCGCTGCCGCCGTTTCGGCCTCGATGACGAGAAGGCAGCCGCATTCCGCGCCTCGGCCGAGAGAGGCGGACCCGATTGCAGCACGCGCAACAAAGGCACGCCTTCGTCCAAATGCTTCCTGTGGCGGGCCTTCGTTCCGGCGCGCAGCTCGGACATGCCAGGCCTATCCCGGGCGATCACGGCAAAGAACATCGTCACGCCGCCTTAGTGAGAACGAAGTCGTTCGCGAGTTCCCAGAAGGGACCGTCGACGCCGTATTTGGCTGCATCCGACGCCGATTCGTTCCAGACAAAGGAGCGGATCAGGGATTGCTTCACGGCGAAAACCACATCGGAGTCGAGGTAGCCATCTTCCGAGTCGAAGAGATGGGTCGTCAGAGTTTGGAAGTCGGGGGCGCTGACGATCGCGTGGACGTGCGCGGGCCGGTAAGGGTGGCGCCTCGTCGCTTGCAGGAGTTCGCCGACGGGACCGTCCGTCGGAATGGGGTAAGAGGTCGGACGGATCGTGCGGATCAAGAATGCGCCATGGTCGTCCGCGGCATAGAATCCGCGCAGGTTGTCCTCCGGTTGGCTACTGTCCTGGATGTCGTACATCCCATTGGAGTCGGTCTGCCAGACCTCTATCTTCGCCCTGGGGATCGCCTCGCCCGATTCGGTCCGCACCCGACCGCGGATGAAGAGCGGCGGCTCTTTGCTCTCTCGCAGCAGGATCGACTCGCCCCAACCGCGTTTCGGGGAGCCGGGCACATAGAACGGCCCGAGGACGGTCGTCTCGGTGGCGCCCTCCGGCACGTCCGCCGTCAGCATGTTGACCAGGGAGGATAGGCCGAGGTTGTCCGAAAGCAGGATCATCTCCTGCCGCTTGTCGTCGGATATGTGGCCTGTCGCCGTCAGGAACGTGATCCCGGCCATCCACTCGGCCTCCGTCAGTCGCACGTCGCGCGCGAACGCGTGCAAGTGTCGGATGAGCGAGTGCAGGATCGTCCGCAGACGCGGATCGGGTGTGGCCTCGTAGCGTTCGAGGACGACGTCCGTCAACTCCCGTTCGGTCATATTGCGCATAGCGTTCCTCCGTTGCTTCTTGTTCGGCCCCGGGCCGGCGCCGGCTCAACCCGAGATCGAATGGTCTACCAAATCCCAGATGTAGCGGCCGGTCGGGTCTCGTTGCTCTTCGGCTATGTGAGCGATCAGACCGGCGGCCCGCGAAAGCACGGCAAAGCCGCGCATCAGTTGAACAGGTATTTCGATGTCTCCGAGAACCGCCGCCACCGCCCCTGTCGCGTTGATCGTTATGTGGCGCTCGGCGGCGGCGTCGACCTCTTCGGCGAGCCATTGCAGCGTCGCCGAGAAGGCCCCGGCCGTTCCCGCCTCCCGGGCCAGGTCGAGCAGCGCCTTGGCCCGAGGATCGTCCGGCTTGTGCAGATGGTGGCCGAAACCCGGGACTGGCATACGGCGTTCACGATGCTCCCGGGCGATGAGCCGGGCTTCAGCCCGGCCGTCCTCCGCGTCGACAATGCGCCGCAGCAGGACGGCCGCGCCCTCCATCGTACCCACGAACTGGCTCCCGACCGCGAGCAGGCCCGCCGCGACGCCGGACTGCAGGTTTTCCGGTGAACTGGAATAGACCATGCGCGCGGCTATCGCGCTCGGGGTCAGACCGTGCTCCATCAGCGTGATCAGGACGGCCTCGACGATGCGGCGCTCCGCCTCGGAGGGCGCCTTCCCGAAAGTCTGTTTCAGGAACACGTCGACGAAGGAGGCCTTGCCGATCAGGTCCTCGACGAGGTTGTCGGCGCCGTAGAAGACCGCTTGCGGCGTGTATCGGCAGAGATCCGAATGGGGGCGTTTCATACAGCGTCCTCTCGGGCTTTGGAGCTTCGCCGACGGACGATCTCATCACGGATTTCGGCCTTCAGCACTTTTCCGACAGGGCTCTTGGGCAGCGTTTCGAAAACGTGGATTTCCTTCGGCGTCTTGACGGACCCGAGTTCGTGCTTGATCACGGCCGCGAGTTGGTCACGATTGAAAGTCGATCCGGACCGAACTTGAACCGCGGCGTGAACCGCTTCGCCCCACTTTTCGTCGGGCATACCGATCACCGCACAATCGACGATCCCCGCTTGCGCCGATATCACGACCTCGACGTCGCTCGGGTACACGTTGAAGCCGCCCGTGATGATGACGTCGCGGATGCGGTCCTTGATGAAGAGATAACCGCGCTCGTCGATCACGCCGGCATCGCCCGTGAACAACCAACCGTCTTTCAGCGTCCTCGCCGTCTCCTCGGGCGCGTTCAGGTAGCCCGTCATGACGAGATCGCCGCGGAGGGCGATCTCGCCTTGACGGCCGTTCGGCAGCGCCTGCCCGTCCGATCCGAAGATGCCGACCTGCGTCAGGAAGGTTGGCCGACCGACCGACGCGAGATCGTCGCCCGTCATCTGTTCGGGCGGCAGGAACGTGGCGACCTGCGGCGCTTCGGTCTGGCCGTAGGACGTACAGACCACAGGACCGAAGCAACCCTGGGCGTCACGGATATGTTCCCGCCGCATCGGCGCTCCTCCATAAACGAGGAGGCGCAGCGATCGGAGGTTGCGCGGAGACCGACGCTGCTCGTCGACCAGCGCCTGGATGAGCGTCGGCGGCGCGAAGAACAGGCTCACGTCATGCCGCTCGGCGGCGTCGAGCAAGCTCAACGGTTTGGCCGCATCCGGAAAGATCAGAGCGCCCCCACTCCCCAACACCGGCAGCATGAATGTCGAGGTGCCATGCGTGAGCGGCGCCGCGACGAGATAACGGTCGTCCGGGCCCAGGCGCATCGCGTGCATCTGGGTCACGATATTGGTGTTCCACGCCCGCAGCGGCTGCTTGACCCCCTTCGGAAACCCGGTCGTTCCACCCGTGAACTTGATCGCCTGCGTGCGATCCAGCGCAAAACCGGCATGTGGGACGGGCCCCATGGCGATCGTCTCGCCCGCGCCCTGGCTGACCTCCGAGAAAAGCCTGATCGTCAGACCTTCGGAATCGACGCGGGGGCGCATGCCCTCGTCGACCAGCACCAGAGCGGGACGGACGAAGTCGATGATCCGCCGCAGTTCTGGATCGCCGCCGCGCGGGTTGAGCGGCGTCCAGACCTTGCCGGCGGCGAGCACCGACAAAATCCACAGCAGATGCTCCGGCGTGTTCGAGGCTCCGACGCAGACGACGCCCCCGCTCGAAGGGTCCAGCTTCGACAGCGCGCCCGCCCGATCGACGACGCGCCGCGCGAGCTCGCGGAAGCACATCTCCCCTTCGGGCGCGATGATTGCGGTTCGCTCGGGAAATCGCTGCGCGGCGCGCCACAGGAACTCGATCGGGAACATTGCTCAGGCCACCTTGTCGTTCGAAGGCGGCGGCGCGGCGGCAGTTCGGTTCGGCACTTCATAACCGGCGAGAGAGGCAAGCTCCTCGTGGATGATCGCGACGATCTCCTGGCGCCTCGACGGGTTCATCCTGTTGGCGATCGCCGCGACGCTGATAGACGCCACCGCGCGGCCGTCCCGCAGGATCGGCACGCCGATGCCGTAGACGCCATCGATGATCCGTCCCGGATTGAACGAGAATCCTGCCCGTCGCGCGTGAGCGACGCCTTGTTCGACGTCGGACACCGACAAGCGGAAGCGTCCGTAAAGCGAAGCGCACTGTCTGATCAGCTCAGCGCGTTCGTCGGCGGGTAGGAACGCCAGGATGGCCATGCTTCCAGAACCCGCTCCGAGCGGGCGCCGCGAACCCTCCTGAAGGCTCATTACTCGGATCGGATAGTCGCCCTCGCGCCTGACCAGGCAAACCGCTTCGGCGCCGCCGCGGACGGAGAAGAGGACCGTGTCATGGGTACGCCGCGCTATGGCGTCGAGCGCGGGCATGAACAGCTCCCGGCGCGAGAACAGCGCATGTCCCTTGACTGCGAAGGAATAGATCGCCGGTCCGACCGTATAGATCTTACTCTTGCCGTCGAAGGCGAGAAGGTCCTCGCGCACGAGGGTCTGCAAGATGCGACGCGCCGTCGCGATGTTCAGTCCCGACAGCTCGACGATCTGCGACAGGCGCGCGCCCGCTTCGGCTCGCGCCGCGACATGAGACAGCAGCTCGACCGCTCGGACGATGCTCTGGCTTCCTTCAGGACGCTCGGTAGCAGCTTTGTCGCTCATGCGATTCCATTCCCTGCAAATCAACTAGGTCAAAGAAAATGGATTGTCAACATATGTTACTCGATGTTCATATTATGATATATGCGGGGCAAGCCGGTCACGTTCGTCGCTCGGTGCAGTCATCCCTGCCCCGTCGGAGGCTCTGCTCCCTCCCGCTCCAGCCGTTTAAATTCCGAGGGCGTGAGCCCGAAAGGCCTCATAACGCAAGAACGGTAAGGTGAGCGTTCGCGCAGTCTCGCGTACCAGCGATCGATGCCTTCGAGCGAAGGCCGCGGCGTCGGAAGCGAGACATAGCGATACAGTGCCGAACCCAAGGGAATGTCGCCCATGCCGAAATGGTCGCCGGACAGGAAGCTGCGGCGTCGAAGCTCGGCGTCGGGTACGCGCAGCAACTCGCCGACGGTCTGCGCCAGCTCCTGAACGCGGGCCGGGTCGCGCGAATCCGGATCGGTTCTGACGAACATTTGATATAGGGCGATGAAAGGCCCGTAGAATGTGGTCTTGTACCACTCCATCCGCTGATCGCTTCGTGCGCGTTGTCGGCAATCTTTCGACCCCAGCGCGCCCTCGCCATAAACGTCGAAGAGATAGCGGACGATGCTGTTGCTTTCCCAGACAACGAAGCCGTCATCGTCCAACACGGGGATGCGACCGTTCGGGTTGAGCGCGAGAAATTCCGGCGTGTCGAGACCTCCAAACGACCCGCCGAGGTCCTTCCGTCGATAGCGTAGCCCCAGCTCCTCGAGGCCCCACAAGACCGGGACCACATTGGTGGAATTGCGACGCCCGTAAAGATCCATGATCCTGCTCTCAATTACCATATTATGATTTGATGATTTCACATCTTGACATCATGCGCTTTCGGCGTCAAACCCCACGCCTGAGAGGGCGAAGGGAGAGCGGGATGGGAAGACTGATCCTCAAAGCCGCGACCATCGTCACGATGGACGACGATCTCGGCGATTTCGCATGCGCCGATTTGCTCATCGAGGACGACAGGATCGCCGCCGTCGGACCCGATATCGGCGCGGTCGACGCCGAAGTCATCGACATGCCCGGACGGGTCCTCATTCCGGGTCTCGTCAACGCGCACATGCACACCTGGCAGACCGGGCTGAGAGGGATCGCTGCCAACTGGACGCTGCTCGAATATTTTCGCTGGATGCACGCAGGGCTGGCCACGCAGTTCACGCCGGACGACATAGGCATCGCGACCCTGGTCGGGGCGTACAACCAGATGAACTGCGGCGCCACCACTCTGGCCGACTGGTGTCACAACAATCCGACGCCGGCTCACACGGACGCGGCCGTCGCGGCCTTGCGCGAATCCGGCATCCGTTCCGTGTTCCTGCACGGCTCTCCCAAGCCCGACCCGAAGGCGGGTCAGCTTCATTTCTCCGAGGTGCCGCACCCTCGGCGTGAGGTCGAACGCCTCGCCAAGGGGATGCTGGGCGGACCAGACAATCTGGTCACCCTCGGCCTAGCCCTACTCGGGCCGCATTATTCCACCCTCGAAGTCTCACGGCATGACCTGAAGCTCGCACGCGAGTTCGGGTTGATCGGCTCGATGCATCAGGGCGGCGGCGCCGAGAAGGCGCCCGGTGGTTGGGAGGCGCTCGACGCCGAGGGCTTGCTCGGGCCCTCGATCAACGTCGTGCATGGCAACGACCTGACGGATCAACGGTTGGATCGCCTGGTCGACCGGGGGGTCACGTTCTCGATCGCGCCCGAGGGCGAGATGTCCCAAGGACATGGCTTTCCAATCGTCGGCCGCCTGCGCCAGCGTGGCGTCGCTCCGTCGCTCGGGGTCGACCTCGAGTCGCTCGTGTCGGGCGACATGTTCTCGGTTGCGAGATGCGCGCTGGCGTCGCAGCGCTCCTTGGACAACGCAGAGAGCCGCCGCGAGCGCGGGACAATACCGGAAACGTCGACGATCCCGGTGCGCGAGGCGCTGTCCTGGATCACGGTGCAGGGCGCGAAGATGCTCGGCTTGTCGGACCGGATCGGCAGCCTGACCCCCGGCAAGCAGGCGGACGTCGTCGCGATCGACGCCCGTCAGTTGAACATGCAACCGGTCCATGATCCCGTTTCGTCGGTCGTCATGCAAGCCGGGCTCGCCAACGTGGAGGCCGTCATGGTCGCGGGCCAGTGGCGCAAGCGCGAGGGACGCCTGCTCGTCGACGGCCTGCCCGCCAAGCTCGAGGCACTCGCGCGATCGGGCCGGCGCATCGCCGAGGCGGTGGGCATCTCGACCACCCTCACCGCGATGCGAAACAAGGACGGCGACATTGGGAGCGGCCGCGCGGCCGCCGTCCGATGATTTTCGAACGTCGCGTCTACACGTTTCGTCCCGGGAAGCTCGACGCGTTCTGGGAGGCGCAGGGCGCGTGGAACACCGACGAGGTCTTCGGGCCGCTCCTCAGCCGCAACATCGGCTATTTCAGCGCGACCGCGGGCGAAAACGATCAATTGATCCATCTCTACCGCTTCGACTCGCTCGACCAATGGCAGACGCTGTACGGACAATACTACCGAGCACAATCGCCCGAGTACTTCGCCCTGGTGCGGCCTTGGATGCTGCGCCAGGAGAACGCGTTCCTGACCGCGGCCCCGGTCGGAGAACCCACCGCGTGTTGGACCGGCCCCAGGCTGCTGCCGCCACCTTCCCTCCGTCTTTGTCCGGCGCCAGAGAAGGTCTGCGTGCTCGAGACCAGGATCGATCTCTTGCCTGGTGGCCTGCCAGCCTATTGGCGAGCGCATGAGGCGCATCGTCCGGACGCCGACGCGCACAGCAAGAGCCATCTCATGGCCGTATTGGTTTCACTGGTCGGCCGGCTGCATCGGGTCTTCCGCTATCAGGCGTTCGCCGATGCGGCCTCAGCGCAACGGGAACAAGAAGCGAGAGCCGCCGATCCGCGCTGGCGCGAGTTCTCGAGCGCCTACGCCGAATGGGTTGCCGACGAAACGACGATAGCGCAGCATCCGTCGCCCCTCCCGTCGCGACGTGCGTTTCTCGACGAGCGCTCGCCCGCGGGCGCCTCGGGCTAGAGAAATCGTAATTTGCAAGCGAGGAACAGACCAATGACCAACAAGTTTCTGCTGACCGAATCCGATCGATGGGCGGAAGCTGTCGAGCGCTGCGCGTCTGATCGCACGAGGTTCCGCCGGCCGCGCGATCGCCCTTTGGCCGGCGAAGCGCGGCATGCCTAAAGGAGTTGAAAATGAAGATCGGATTCATCGGCCTGGGGCGAATGGGCGCCGGGATCGCATCCAACATCGTGCGGGCGGGCCATGACGTGATCGTCTGGAATCGCTCCCGCGAGGCTTTGCTGCCGCTCGAGGAGCTCGGAGCCAAGACCGCCGGCGAACCGCGTGAGGCGCTGCAGGGAGACGTCCTCATCTCCATGCTGGCCAACGACGATGCCTTCCACAGCGTCGGCCTCGACGGACCTCTTCTCGCCGACGCCGCCAAATCCCTCGTGCACGTCAACACGTCGACGATCTCGGTCGACTTCGCCCGACACCTCGCGGCGGCCCACGCGGCCCACAACGTGGCTTACGTCGCCGCGACGGTGTTCGGGCGAGCCGATGTCGCCGCCGCCGGAAAACTGACGGTGGCGGCCGCGGGCGCCCGAGCCGCCGTCGAGCGCGTCGACCCCGTGCTGCGCATCATGGGTCAGCATGTTTTCTTCGTCGGCGAGGCGCCCGAGAAGGCCAACATCGTGAAGGTCGCAGGCAATTTGATGCTGGCGACGGTCATCGAGAGCTTCGGAGAAGCTTTCGCACTCGTTCGGAAGGCGGGGATCGATCCGGAGGCTTTCTACGATGTCGTCACCAGCGGCCTGTTCGCGGCCCCCGCCTATAAGGGCTATGGCCGGCTGATCCTCGACCAAGCCTATGAGCCTCCGGGCTTTACCCTCAAACTGGGCCTCAAGGACGTAGACTTCGCCCTGGCGGCCGGCCACGAGCTCAACGTCCCGCTTCCCCTGGGCAGCCTGCTCCGCGACCATTTCCTCGAGGCGATCGCGAAAGGCTTCGCCGAAAAGGACTGGGTTTCGATGGCCGAAGTTTCGGCGGAGCATGCGGGACTTGGAAAAGAGGGTCGCGCGTGAACCATCGTCGAGAGCGCCCCTCCGGGTTTCCAGCTAGTACCTCGTCACCGGGATTATGACTCTTTGGCGGGGTCTGGATAGACGCGGGCGAGCTTTTGGCGAGCTTTGGTTGTGGTGAATCCCCATTCGATTCGGGCTCTGGAGGCATTTCGCTGTCGCTGCCAGCCGGTCGCGTTCGCCGATGCGGCGGTCCAAGCACTGGCTGCGAAGCACGTCGATTTCGATCTCGACCATGTTCAGCCAACTGGCGTGCTTTGGCGTGTAATGGAACTCCAGGCGCTGAAGGATGCGATGCGCCTCGGGCGCG
>Ga0209139_10000271_pt1 | contig 17210 bp, 12 predicted proteins | sample BogFormECP14_OM3_FD_188246 | JGI IMG/M metagenome (GOLD analysis project Ga0209139, IMG submission 188246) | Bog forest soil microbial communities from Calvert Island, British Columbia, Canada - ECP14_OM3 (SPAdes) (version 2) | ecosystem: Environmental > Aquatic > Freshwater > Wetlands > Bog ...
GCTCGAATGCAAGGAATTCACAGGAAGGAGAGAGAAAACAGAAAGAGCAACAGAAAGAGAAAAACACACTTGACTCATACCGGCCTTCTCATGGAAGGCGTTTGGTGGTAAAGATTACCGAAATCCAACCATCGACAAGTAATCCCTTATTCCTCCTCAGCCGGAGGAGGGCTTGCCTGTGTTTGTGAGTTGGAAAGCCGGGTCGGCGGCTTGGTCATTGCCGGTCTGCTGTTGCGGGGGTGGGGCCGGGATTTGCTGCGGGCGGGGTGGCGCGGGTTTCTGGCGATACTCGTGGTTCATTTCGAGGGAGTCGCGGACGGTTTCTTCCCAGTATTTGGTGCCGCAGGAGCTGGTGAATTCGTGCTGGGCGAGCTGGATGGTTTGGAGGAGAGTCTGGGCGAGGTAGGCGAGAGTCCCAGCGGTTTTGGGTTTTACATCGCCACGGACGACGGCGGGGAAGAGGCGACCGAGGGCGATGCTGAGGTCGCATGCCGACAGGTACTCGCCGGAAAAGAAATAGGATACGTCGCGGCCTAGTTTGTCGGCGGCCTGGACTTGGGCTTCTTTGCGGGCGTGGAAGGTGCAGAGGTGGAGATGGGTGGCGGCATGTGGTGTGCGGCATTGGCGACCGTCGGCGAAGGTGAAGGTGCAGAGATCGGCGCGGTCCTGGGTGTTTGAGGACATAGATGGCTCCTGTGACGGATGATTTGAGATTTTGGATTTTGAGACGAAGAGCCCTTCGAGGGCTCCCTTTGAAGTTCAGGGTAAACCGACAGGGCTGACCCTGCGGGGTGAACGAGTTCGTTTGGCAACTTCGGAAACAATTCCTCAGCGGCTAAAGGCGCAATGCAGATGCCGGACTTATGTCGGACCTAAAGTGCCCGTGTGGCAATGCGGCGCTTCAGGGGCTGAAGCCCAAGTCATAGCAAACGGATTGCACGGGAGCTGAAGCTCCCGCCTCCTAAGGAATCGGAGTTGCCACACAGAGTCGAAAGGTCCGATCCCTGTAGCCCGCAGACTCGTAAACCCCTGCCGGGTAAACCCTTACAGGGCAGGCTGGCGCTTCGGGTCGGTACCAAAAAAATGGCCCCGGTTAAGACCGGGGCGCAATACTCAATGAGGGAAGTGTACCAGAGTGGGAAGGGTGTTGTCAAGTAAATTCGCAGGCAAATTCGTTTCCCATAAGTGAGGTAACCGAGCGAGGCGAGGAAGTCTTGAATCAGCGAGGTGAGCCAACAATTCTGGTGTATTCTTAGCTTGATGGACCTTGGTAATTATCGTGGCTGATCAAGAAATCATCTTCACTGTTGAGGACGCCCCCGAAGGGGGGTATACGGCGCGGGCGCTTGGTTATGCGATCTTCACTCAGGGCGAGACGCTCGAGGAACTGCGGCAGATGGTGCGAGACGCCGTCAACTGCCATTTTGAAGTGGAGAATAAACCACGGCTCATCTCGATTTGCTAAAACCTGCCCTCCGCTAGCCACCTCGCCACTTCGTCAGCTACAGAAAACTGTTGAGCTGGATTACTCTCATAGCGGCCACCCAACTCGTAAGCGTTTCTTTCCAAGGGTATGTGGTCGTAGTCGCCCCCATTTAGGAATCCAAGAACATACAGTTCGGCAAATCGAGGAATTCCGAGCTGGCGATATTGTTCCACGTGAACTAGTTCGTGAAACAGGAGGCCATCTGAAAATGGTCCGTGGGACACGACTTTGTCTGAAAGGTAATCGCGGCCATGTTCGATTGATCCGGGAGATTGTTGAAACCCAAGTTTCTTAGCATCGGGTAGAAGTCAGGATTGGGTACGCGTTCTCCGCTCAGCACCAGCAAGTGTGTTTCGTCAATCAGTTGGGGCGAGAAGAAGCCGGCGATTGCAGCTTTCTGGCTGGCAGACAACGAGATGGCGCGGGGAGCGTATCTCGCCCGCTGACTTGTAATGTATTGGGCGACGAGGCCGGATACCTGTGCAACTTGTTCAGGCTTGAGGTGTGGAATTGGCATTTGGCTTGGTGCGAAAGCGCTCACTGAGCGGCGGGTTGGACGAGTTCGGACTCGCTCGCCTGGACACGGTGAGTCAGGAAGCCGCGGGCGGCTAGGAGTTCGGCGTTTAGGAGGGCGGCACCGGCGGCGCCGCGGATTAGGTTGTGGGAGAGGAGGGTGAGTTTGATGTCGAGGAGGGGGCATTCGCGGACGCGGCCTACGACCGCGGCCATGCCGTTTCCAGCGTGGACGTCGCGGCGGGGTTGAGGGCGGTCGTCGCCGTCGATGACGACTACCGGGTGGCGGATGGCGGTTGGGAGCGAGGCTAGTTCGGCGCTGACTTCGAAGTTGCGTAGGGCTTCGCGGACTTCTTTGAGGCAGGCGATTTTCTTCAGGCTGACGGAGATGCACTCGAGATGGCCTTCGAGGACCGGGACGCGATTGCAGTGGGCGCTGAGGCCTAGACCTGCGTCGATGAAGCGGGCGCCATCCCATTTGCCGAGAAGTTTTTGCGGCTCGGACTCCATTTTTTCTTCTTCGCCGCTGATGAAGGGGATGACGTTGGCGTGAATGTCCATGGAGGCTACGCCGGGGTAGCCTGCGCCGGAGACGGCTTGGAGCGTGACTACAAAAACTTTTTCGAGGCCGAAGGCGTCGGCTAGCGGCTTGAGGACGAGAACGAGACCGGCGGTGGAACAGTTTGGATTGGTGACAATGAAGCCGCTGTCATAGCCGCGATTTTTTTGTTGCGTGGGAATCGCGTCGAGATGGGCGGCGTTGACCTCGGGAATTAGCAGCGGGACGTCGGAGTCCATGCGGTGATTCTTGGAATTGCTGACGACCGGGTATCCGGCGCGGGCGAAATCTTCTTCGGCGGCTCCGGCTACGCTGGAATCGAGGGCGGAGAAGACGAAATCGCAATCGAGGCTGGGGTCGAGGCTTTTGACGATCAGGCCGCGGGCTGCTTCGGGGATCGGTCCATCGAGGTGCCAGCGGACGGCATCGGCGTAGGTTTTGCCGGAAGAGCGTTCGGAAGCGGCGACTTCTGTGAGTTCAAACCACGGATGATCAGCGAGGAGCTTTACTAAGCGCTGGCCGACTAAGCCCGTTGCGCCCAAGACACCGGCGCGCCATTTTTTTCCGGCATTGCCTGGGATGGGCGCCTGTGCGTACCCAGACATGCCGCTCTTATCGCCATTTTCGGGAGACTGTGCGCTCATGCCGCACCTCCGAAGTGCGCGCGGGCATTTGCGGATTGAGGCAGGCCGATGCGCGTCCCTCGAACGTGCGGTTTAAATGTGTTGCGAATCCAGATGGTCATGTCCGTTTCGGCGGCAAGCGGCAGCACGTGTGGATGCAGGACTTTTGCACCGCTCGCGGCTAGCGCGTGCGCTTCATCATAGCTCAGGTCGTGGAGAAGTTTCGCTTCGATTGAAGCGTGTGGGTTCGCGGTGTAAATGCCGTCGACGTCGGTCCAGATGACGAGTTCTTCGGCGTCGACGACGTGGGCGATGATGGCGCCGGAAAAATCGGAGCTGTTGCGGCCTAGCGTGGTGATGCGGCCGTCGGGAGTCGCACCGATGAAGCCAGTGACTACGGGAACGAGGCGTGCTTCGAGCAGCGGGAGAAGAATGGCGCGGCCGCGTTCCTTTGTTTCTTCGAGATGCGGTTTCGCATCGCGGAAGGTGTCGCAGGTGAGGACAAAATCCGAGGAAGAAACGGGAACAGCAGCGACGCCGGATTTTTCTAGAGCGGCGGCGAAGAGGCGCGCGCTGAAGCGTTCGCCGAAGGAGGCGAGACGATCCGCGAGTTCCGGTGTGGCCGCGACGGGACCGTTCAAAGGCACCTCATGGAGAAGATCGCGGCTGAGAAGCTGGAGGCCGCGGCGGACGCGATCGTGGTGGTCTTCTGCGAGATGGAGGTCCTGCAGCACATCGAAGTGTTGATGGACGATGCCTTCGGCTTCATTGCGCGCGTGGGAAAGTTTTCCTTCGGCTAGAGCGCGGGAGATGGAGAGAAGACGATCGGTGACGCCCTTCATCGCGGAAACGACTACGACTACGTTGGCGTTTTGCGCAGCGGCGCGGACGAGTCCGGCGGCGTGCAAGAGGCGCTCGGCACCGAGGAGAGAGGTGCCGCCAAACTTTAATGCGACGACATTTTGAAGTGAGCTTTCGGCTAGTTCGCGGGCAGTGATCGCAAACCGGCCGTCGTTGTGAATGGCTGCGAAGGGATCTTCTACGGCCACTTTTTCTTGCGCGTATTCCGGGGTCATGACTGCGCTCCTGGTTTCCGCTGGAGCGTCTCTGGCGGGGGTTTAAAAGAAGAAACCCACCGCCAGATTCGCTTCTGGCGGTGGGTTGGAAACTTTTCTTAGCTTGCTAGTTTCTCCGCGCGCCGGAAGCGAAAATAGTGGACTTCGCCTTAGTCGAGGTAATCGACATAGACGTCGTCGTGGTAATTCGCTTCGTCGCGATGGAAATCATACCGAGCAAAAGACTAGCACAGGAGAATGTTCGGGGGAAGAGGAGATCACGACGGGTTGTTGATGGGAATAACGGGTAGACCTTGGCAAGATGGGGGCGTAGACGCGCGCAGAAGAGCGTGGTGCTAGTACTATGTCGGTAGTCGATTGATATTGAGGCACTTAGGACGCGCAACTTTACTAGGAAGGGTGGGTTTGAATCTCCACGGGTCGGTGGGCGCTGGGTGCGCCTCCGGGGTATTCAAGCAGGGAAAGGAAGAAACCATGAGTCCAAAGAAGTGGTTGAGTGGAATATTTGTGCTCGCATTGATCGCCTTCGCGGTCGGTTGTGGCGGGGGAGCAATGACGCCCCCCGTGGCGCAGCAACAATCGGGGACGGTGTTTATTTCCGGCGGTGATGCGCCTCTCCAGGGCGTCGTTTCGTTCAAAGTAGTTATTTCAGGCATTGCCGTTGCGCAGGGAACAAGCACTCCTATTACAGTGACGACCGGCTCGCAGACGGTGGACTTCGCCAAACTGAACGGGATGCATACGCTGCTGGATTTGAACACCATTCCGGCAGGAACGTATGACACGGTGATCGTCACGCTGGCTACACCGGAAATCGACTACCTCAATGTGACGAATCCGCAGACGACTCCTCCGACGCGGCCGACGATCAGCAGCTTGAATGCAACGTCGACGCCGCCGGTTTCACTTTCCATGTCGACGGTGACGATCCCCCTCAGCACCCCGCTCGTTGTGAGTTCGGGCGATGTGATTGGGCTGGGATTTGAATTCGACATCCGGCACTCGCTGGCAGTGGACGGAAACGGGCAGCTCACGGGCGTCGTGAACCCGATGATCAACGTGAATGCGGTTACGCCGAGCGACGCGGACGCGTACATCGATGAATTTATCGCCGGCGTGACGACCATCAATGCGGGCGGAAATTCATTCACGATTCAAGGGCCGCACGGACATGCGTTTACGGTGAACGTGAACAGCCAGACGGAATGGGAAGGCAGCGACACGATCGCCAGCCTGACTGCTACGTCGATCGTGGCGATCTCCGGAACCCTGGACAAGACGGCGGGGACGTTCGATGCGGATACCGTGGCGATCCTTTCGCAGGACAGCTTTTATGCGGGAGGGTTGATCACGTATGTGGATCCGCCAACCGGGACGGCGACCGATTTCGACCTGTATGCGCGTGACGTGCTGCCTTCGGGCACGGGTTTCACGTCGGGACAGATATCGACGATTGATCTGACTGGTAACGAAAAATACCTCGTCTACTGGATGCACAATGTGTTCGTAAACCCGAAGTGGAGCACGATTTTCTTCAACTCGTCGCTTCTCGTTCCGGGGCAGCATGTGAGCATCGGCGGGCCATTCTCGAATGGAACCGTGACGGTGAAGCGTGTCGTGCTGCGGCATGAAGGGCACACGGGGACGCTGGTTGCCGGCAGCGCGAATACGGGCACCAGCACCTTCCAGTTCAATTCGAACGGGCTGGCGGGGATTTTGTTCAACGGGCCGGTGACCGTTTACGTGACGCCGTTTACGCGGTTTGGCGGCGGGTTGACGAGTCTGCAGGACCTGACGAACAATCCGACGAACCCCTTGCGCGTGGTCGGCGTGGTGCTGAAGGATCCTATCAGCGGACAGCCGGTGTTTGTGGCGCGCAGCGTTACGGAGCTGACGAACTAAGTCACTCAGACATAGTGCTAACGAAACGGCCATTCCGCGGAATCGGATTGGCCGTTTTTCTTTTTGGCGGCAGGAATCAGTACTACCGCTGTCTAAAGCACTTTCGCTAGCTCGCGAAGCACGGCGTCGCCGTAGTTAGCGTCCTTGATCGAGAATTCTCCCTTGCTGAGCACGGTGTTGAAGTTGAGAAAGACTTCAGCAGCGTCATCTCGCTTGCCAATAAAAATTTTCATTGCCGTCCAATGCCCACTGGGCTTGGTGAAAAAGCCACCATCTTGAGCGTGGCTTTGATCGGTTCCAATAATAACGGCCGTGAATGGGATCTCCGACGCGTGGGTTACGTGTTCAGGCAGAGTCTTCGCTTCAAGGGTCTTCTTAAGATTCCGCAGAAGAATCGAGGAGTCGGATCCGGGAACCGCGATTAGCTTGCCGCGGCCGGAAGTAATGGGGGGGAATCCGTCGTTCGGTTCAGGCTGACCAGCATCCACTTCGAATCTGAATAATGCGGTTGCTCCGTCACTTTGGTATTTGCAATTAAAGGTTCTGATGCTTCCAATCTCCGCGATTTGATGCAAGTCAAACATAAGGTAGCCATCACCCGCTACTGGGACTATCGGCTCCGAATTCTGACTAAGCAACGAGCTGAAGGTCTGGCAGCCAGTCGTTAGACTGAAGAGCAGAATCACAACGCCGCTCATCATTGTTTTCATTCAGCGTCCCTTTTATGCCGGAGCTTTGGAGTCGAATAACAGGCTGGAGCAGGTGAGGCCAGACTCGGCTTTTTGGAGTTCGGAGATGTCGATTGGAGTGACGTGGAAGCCGGCGGCTTCGATGCGGGCGCGGGTGCGAGGGAACGAGGCGGGAAAAATCACCGTGTCGCCGAGGACCAGGGCGTTCGCGGCGTGGGGTTCGGAGGGGTCGACGTCGATGAAACGAAATCTGGAAAAGCGCTTTGTGTCGAACCAGGCGCGATTGGCGAGGAGCGTATCGCGGCCGAGGTAGGTAACGGCGGATTTAAGATGCAGGCATCCGCTCACGGGAACTTCCATGACTTCATAGCCGCGCGAGACTGCCTTGAGAATGGCTGTGAGTTGCCTGATACCCTCGGGATTACTACGTTTTGTGACACCGACAAATAATTTGTAGCGGACGCGAAGGATGTCCCCACCCTCAACAGTGCCGGGGAGCGTGATGTATTCGAGTTTGCGGAATTTGGAGATGGCTTCGGCGAGCGAGGCGGCTTCGGGACGGCGGGATTCCGTGCCGAGCGGAAAAATGACGGCGAGGTGAGGGAGGACGAGGGCGGGATCTTCGACGAACATGGAATCGGGGAGATTCGGTTCGGCGGGGAGAGAAATGACGCTGACGCCGAGTTTTTCGAGAAGCTGTTGATAGGCGTGATGCTGCGCTTGCGCAATTTTTAGATCGATCGGCTGGCGCGGGATGAAACTTAGTTCGCAGTTTACGATTGCCGGGCTGACGGCGCGCGTGATGGCTCTAAGCATGACGGAAGAGTGAGTCTACACGAGAATGCGGCGAAGAATTGAGGCGCGAGGCTAGGAAAACAAAATCTTAGGTATGAGACGGCGCTGCCCGTTCGGATGTTGCGGCGCACATTCAAAAATAAATTTCGGTGTAGAGGCTAGGGCCAGCGAGTGGCTTGCGCGAAATGCGAAATCATCAGCGTGGTGAGGGTGATGCCGGCTCCGAGAAGCATTCCGGCGAGGATCAGACCAACGACGCCGATGGGTATCCAGAAGCCGGAACGTGCCGCGGGAGGGGCCGCGCTGATGACCGGAGCGGCAGGTGGGGGCGTAGGGACAACGGCGGTTTCCGGCACGGCGTCTTGCGTCGGAGCCGCAATATTCACATCGGAGGCTTCGTACGGAACTACAAGACAATATCCTTTGCGGGGAATCGTCTCGATGTAGAGCGGCTGGTCCGTGGAATCGCCGAGGACCTGGCGAAGTTTGTTTACGGTTGTGTTGACGTTGGCGTCGTAGTTGACGTGCGTGTCCGCGGGCCAGAGGCGCTGGCGCAATTCTTCGCGCGTGACGACCTCGCCCGGCTTGTCGAGGAGCGCGACCAGGACTTGATACACCTTGCCCTGCAGCTTAATGCGCGAGCCGTTCCTGGTGACTTCCTGGCGCTGCTGGTCCACCTGAAACGGACCAAAACGCGCAAAACGAGGAGTTGAAGGGGGCCCGAAGTTCGATCGTTCTTCCATCCCAGTATCCAGCGTTGGGATCATGTTTGGAGTCATACACCACATCCTATATAGGCATTAGACGCATAAAACGTCTGGGTGTTTACCGTGAAGACGAAATTTGTGGGAAAAGGTTTCGTTTTTCCGGCGCCTCTATGCGTTTATATGAGAAATAGTCCGATAGGGAAGCGCTTCTATAGTTTTGCGAAGTTAGATTGCTGAAATCTTTAGAAATATTGAGTTTTCTGCCCGGATTTGAACACGTGTCCGCAAATGGGACGCCGGATTGGTGGACGCGGGGAAATCAGTTCGCCGCGCTTGCTGCACTCTGAGGCAAGGTCATGATTTCGACGCTCGATGGGTGTTGTTTGGAACGGTAGATGTGTTGGGTGGCCTTTTGGTAGTCGGATTCCTTCGCCTCAAAAATGTTGGGGACAAACTTTTGCGGGTTGCGGTCGTAAACGGGGAACCAGGTGCTTTGCACCTGGACCATGATGCGGTGACCCTTTTTGAAAACGTGATCCGCGGTGTGCAGATCGATGGTGAAGGGAGTTACTTCGCCGGGTTTGAGTGCTTCGGGCTTCTCGAAAGAATTGTGGTAGCGGCCGCGGAAAATTTCGTCGGAGATCATGAGTTCGTAGCCGGAGAGTTTCCAGTCGTCGGGGTATTTTTGCGGGTAGACGTCAATTAGTTTGACGATCCAATCGCTGTCGCTGCCGGTGGTGGACGCGAAAAGTTTGGCGGTGACCTGGCCGGCTAGCGTGATGTCTTCTGTGAGGTCGCCAGTTTGCCAAGTCAGGACGTCGGGGCGATTGTCGACGAAGCGCTGATCCTGCACTAACCACGTGTACCAGCTGCCGGGGTGGTCCTCGGGATAGGTCATGTCGATCGGGCGATGACGGTACGGGACGGGATGCGCGGGGTCGCTGATGTAGCTGTCGGATGCGTCGGCGGAAGTCGTTTCCGGAGCGTCGAAAGAGAGTTTTCCGTTTTCGTGGAAGTAGAGATTTTTGGTTTGCGCTTCGCGCGGCGGCCAGGAATCGAATTGCACCCAGTTGTTGCTGCCGGTTTGGAAGAGCAGCGCTTCTTTGAGCGGGAGTTCGCCCTTGTCTTTGAGCCAGTATTCGAACCAGGGGACTTCGATTTTCTGACGAAAATAAACGGCGGTGTCGCTGCCGAAAGGAATTTCGCCGAGCGATTTGCCCGGGCCGCCGCCCCAGCCGCCGTGATTCCACGGGCCGGCGACGAGATAGTTGAGATGCTTCGGATCGGATTTTTCGAGGCGGGCGTAGGTGGACATCGGGCCGTAGAAATCTTCCTGATCCCACCAGCCGGCGACGTTGAGATTCGGGACGGTGGGTTCTTTCAGGCCATGGGCGACGGCGAGGTGCTTCCAGAATTCGTCGTAGCTGGCGTGAGCGACGAATTCGTTCCAAGTCGGGAGTTTGCCGTGAAAATATTTTGCGTTAGCGTTGGAGAGCGCGCCGAGGCGGAGATAAAAGTCGTACACGTCGAAGCGATCGAAGGCGAAGCTGAAATTTTCGTTGGAGGATTCGAGGAGCGCGGTGTATTCGAAGCCGTAGCTGAGGCGAAAGGCGCCGTTGTGAAAGAAATCGTCGCCGAGCCAGGTGTCGCCCATGCAGGCTTGTTCGGAGGCGGCCTTCAGCGCGGGATGCGGGTTGATCATTCCCATGGTGACGAGAAAACCGTCGTAGGAAATTCCGTCGAGCCCTACGCGGCCGTTGTTGTGCGGGACATGTTTCACTAGCCAGTCGATGGTGTCGTAGGTGTCCGTGCTTTCGTCGATGCCTTTCGGGTCGTTTGGATCATGGAGGGGGTGCAGCATCACGAATTTGCCTTCGGAGCCGTAACGCCCGCGAATGTCCTGAAAAGCAAAAATATAGCCCGCGGGGACCATATCTGTGTAGCGATAGATCAAGCCGCTGATGCCCTTGTCGGGGCTGGAGATTCCGTAGGGAGTGCGATTCATGAGAATGGGCAGCGGCGCACTGACGTTTTTGGGTACGTAGAACTCGGTGTGAAGTTTGGCGCCGTCACGCATGGGAATCATCACATCGGTTTTGTCGAAGAGCGCGCCCAAATCAGGGCGCGGGCGCTGCGGAGCGGCGGCAAAGCGAGGGACGCACAAGAGCGCAATCAGCGACAGGAAAATCCAGAGAATGCCTATCTTACGAATCGAACGCATGGAACCTCTTCCGGAATGAAGCGAGATCATCACTTTTCAGCGAGGCTGAGAATATCACAAGGGCTTCGGCATTCTCCGTAGAGCCGGCTAAGACCTGTCTCGTGAAAGGGTCGGCGCTCGAAAAGGAGTTTCCTCAGGGGCTAAAGCCCCGTTTTGCGCTCGCCTAAATGTCGGAGCTTAAGCTCCGACCCCTACCTAGCTAAAGCTCCGACCCCTAAAAGTGGCTTCTAGTTGCCTGCACTCGCATTCGCAGGCAAAACGGAAATCACGACTCCCGAAGGGTACGCTTTCGAACGATAAATGTGCTGCGTGGCTTTCTGGTAGTCAGATTCCTTGGCTTCAAAAATGTTGGGGACAAATTTTTGCGGATTGCGATCGATGATGGGGAACCAAGTGCTTTGCACCTGGACCATGATGCGATGGCCCTTCTGGAAGACGTGATTCGCGGTGTGCAGATCGATTGTGAAGGGAGTGATTGCGTCTGGCGTGATGGCTTCCGGCTTTTCGAAGGATTTGCGGAAGCGGCCGCGGAAGACTTCGTCGGCGATCATCAATTCGTAGCCGGAAAGTTTCCAGTCATCGGGATACTTTTCGGGATAGACGTCGATCAGTTTTACGATCCAGTCCGAGTCGCTTCCGGTGGTGGAGGCGAAGAGTTTTGCCGTGACCGAGCCGGTCAGAGTGAGATCTTCGGTGAGTTCGTCGGTTTGCCAGGTGAGTACGTCGGGGCGATTGTCGACGAAGCGCTGGTCTTCGACGAGCCACGTGGGCCAATTGCCGGGATGATCCTCGGGGTAAGTCATGTCAATCGGGCGATGGCGGTACGGGACGGGATGCGCGGGGTCGCTGACGTAGCTATCGAACGCTTGAGGCGTGGCCGATTGCGGCGCGTCGAAAGAGAGCTTGCCGTCTTCGTGAAAATATAGCTCGCGGGCGGGGGCATTTTTAGGCGGCCACGCATCGAACTGCACCCACTTGTTGCTGCCAGTTTGGAAAAGAAGAGCTTCTTTGAGCGGAAGGCTGCCTTTGTTTTTGAGCCAGTAGGCGAACCACGGCGCTTCGATTTTTTGGCGGAAATAGAGCGACGTGTCGCTTCCAAAGGGAATTGCGCCCAGCGACTTGCCCGTGCTGCGGGCCCAGCCACCGTGATTCCACGGACCGGCGACGAGATAATTCAAGTGATCGGGATCGTTTTTCTCGAGGAGTTCGTAAATTTTCATCGGGCCGTAGGCATCTTCCTGATCCCACCAGCCGGCTACGTTGAGATTGGGCACCGTTGGTTTAGTCAGGATGTACGGCATGGCCTGCTTTTTCCAGAAGGCATCGTAATTCGGATGAGCGACAAAATCCTTCCAGGTCGGAAGCGATCCGTGAATGTAGTTCTTATCGGCATTCGATAGCGCGCCGAGTCGCAAATACCATTCGTAGGTGTCGAACTGATCGAAATTAAACGAAAAATTAGTTTTACCGGTCTCCATCATCGTGGCGTATTCGTAGCCGTAGCTCAGGCGGAACGCGCCGTTGTGGTGAAAATCGTCGCCGAGAAACATATCGGCGGGCGAGGCTTGTTCGGAAACGGCTTTGAGCGCGGGATGCGGCTCGAGCATGCCCATCACCGTGAGCCAGCCGCCGTACGAGATACCCATGAGACCCGCGCGGCCGTTGTTATGAGGGACGTTTTTGATCAGCCAGTCGATCGTGTCGTAGGTGTCCGTGCCTTCGTCGATCGCTTTGGGATCTTTGGGATCGCGTACTGGCCGCGACATCACGAAAGTTCCTTCGGAACCGTAGCGGCCGCGAATGTCCTGCAAAACGAAGATGTAGTCGTCGGGAATCATTTCAGCGAAACGGCTCAGGGCGCGCGGGTAGCCTTTGTCGTCGTGGGCGATGCCGTAGGGCGTGCGATCGATGATGATGGGAAGCGGCTCGGTGGCGTGTTTCGGCGAGTAAATTTCGGTGTGAAGCTTGACGCCGTCGCGCGTTGTGATCATGACGTCGGTTTTGTCAAAGAGCAGCGAGTAGTCCGGTGGATTCGGAGCTTGCGCGTGAGCTTTCAGGAGGAAGAGAAGGACGATTACGACGAGCCAAATGTAGATTCTGCTTTTCCATAATAATTGCGCGAATCGCATGGAATTGCCTCCAACTTCACGACGGGATCGGGCGACGAACGGGATGAGGATAGTACAGGAGGGTGGGGTAGGACAGACATTCTTGGCGGTCTCTGCCTGCGGTATTACCGGAGGCACTTGATCTGGTGTTAGAAGATAGAGCACAGCCAAGATTGGCTGTGCCACTGGGCTTTCTCTGGTAAACTATAAGTTGCTCGACCGCACCTGAGAATAAAGGAGATCGTCACGGGCTGCTGGTTGTTTCGGCAGCTATTTTTGTCTTCGCAGTGACTGCCGTTGTGTTGTCCGCAGGCAGATCCGCAGACAGACGTAGAAATCATGAGCCAACAAATTCGTAATATCGCCATTATCGCGCACGTGGACCACGGAAAAACTACGCTGGTCGACGCCATGTTGCGGCAGAGTGGAATTTTTCGTGCCAACGAAGCGCTTGTAGAACGCGTGATGGATTCCAACGATCTTGAACGCGAGCGCGGAATCACGATTCTCGCGAAGAACACGGCGCTTTTTTTTCACGACACGAAGATCAACATTGTCGATACCCCGGGCCACAGCGATTTTGGCGGGGAAGTAGAGCGCGCGCTGCGGATGGTGGATGGCGTGGTCGTTCTGGTGGATGCCAGCGAAGGGCCGCTGCCGCAAACCCGTTATGTGTTGCAAAAAGCGCTGGCCGCCAAGCTGCCGCCGGTGATTGTGCTGAACAAGATCGATCGCACGGACGCACGGACCGCAGAAGTCCTCGACGAGATTTACGATCTCTTTATCGATCTGGACGCGACGGAGGATCAGCTCGATTTTCCGGTCGTTTACACGAACGCGCGCGACGGTGTCGCGCACTACAAGCTCGGTGATGACTCGAAGGATTTGCTTCCGCTGTTTGAAACCATTGTGAAGAATATTCCTGAGCCTACCGGCGACCCAGACGGGATTCTGCAAATTCAGGTGATGAACCTCGATTACAGCGATTTTCTTGGGCGCATCGCGATCGGGCGCGTGTTTAATGGCACGTTGAAGCGCGGCGAAGATGTGGGCATCAGCAAGCTGAGCGGCAAGCTTCAGACTACGCGGATCACCAAGCTCTACACGTTTCGCGGGCTTGAGCGCGATGAAGCGGAAGCTGTGGGCGCAGGTGATCTTGTGGCGATTGCTGGCGTGGAAGGAATTCAGATCGGCGAGAGCATTGTTGACCTGACGACGCCGCTGCCTCTTGAACCGCTTTTGATCGACGAGCCGACGCTCGCCATGATTTTCACCGTGAACAGCAGCCCACTTTCGGGGAAAGAAGGCAGCTATTTGACCTCGCGCGACTTGCGCGACCGTCTGCAGCGCGAATTGCTGACCAACGTTTCGATTCGCGTGGAAGATACAGACACGCCGGAATCGTTTCGCGTGCTAGGGCGCGGCGAACTCCAGCTCGCGATTTTGATCGAGACGATGCGGCGCGAAGGCTTTGAATTGATGGTGGGCAAACCGGAAATTGTGGTGCGCACGGAAAATGGCAAGAAGCTTGAGCCGCTCGAGCGCCTGGTGATCGACGTACCGGAGAATTTCATTGGGATTATCCTGGAAACTTTGGGGAGCCGGCGCGGCGAGATGCTGAAGATGAGCAATCACAATTCTGGGCGCGTGCGGATGGATTTTAAGATTCCTTCGCGCGGGTTGATTGGTTTGCGCAGCCAGTTGCTGACGGATACACGCGGCACGGCGTTGATTCACTCGATTTTCGATGGATGGACGGACTATGCGGGAGAAATGGCGCTGCGGCCGACCGGTGCGCTGGTCGCGGACCGTTCCGGACCATCGACTGCTTTCGCGCTGTGGAACATCCAAGAGCGCGGGGAGTTGTTCATTGGCCCGGCCATCGAAGTGTACGAAGGAATGGTGATCGGGGAAAATTCGCGCGAGCAGGATATGGAAGTAAATGTCACGAAGGAAAAGAAACAGACGAACATGCGTTCGTCGAGCGCGGATGAGGCGATTCGCCTGATCCCGCACCGCGAGCTGAGCCTGGAGCAGGCGATCGAATTTATTGCCGACGACGAATTCGTGGAAATCACGCCGAAGTCGATTCGTCTGCGGAAGAAAGTTCTTCAAGCCAACAAGCGTCCGCGGCGCTGGCAGGAAATTCGCGCCAGCCACGAAGCGACGAAATAACAGCGCGCTTTCGAGCGGGTTCTAGTGGCTGGACTTCTCTAACAATTCTGCGAGGTATTGCTTCCAGAGTTCGGCCCAGGTGTGCGTGCCGTGGCCGTGCGTATTTTCGCTGGCGGGGATCAGAACGAACTTTGCGTTTGGAACTTTCTTGATTTCACGTTCGGCGATGCCTAGTTCGGGCGGATTGATGAAGTCGTCGCCGGAATTGATGTACATCATGGGCGCTTTGATTTTGCCGAGCTGCGTTGAGGGATCATAGTTGCGCGACGCGTTCACCTGGTACAAGAGATCGTTCGCGTCCAGTGCGGCGAATCGTGATTTGAAATAATCGTCGAGATATTTGTCGGCGGCGTCGCGGGTCGGCAAAGCTTTCTGCATGGGGATCGGCGCGGCTCCTGCGATCAGCAGAAAATCCAGCGCGGTGCGAAGAGCAGCCTTCGGCTCTTCTTTGTAATCGCCGCTTTTCCAATCCGGATCCTCCCGGATGGCATCCATGACCATTTTGCGCCAGAGGCGGTTGCGTCCGGCGATTTGCACTGGCACGCATGCCAGCGGCATGAGCGCGTCCATGAAGTCGGGATAGGTCTCGCCCCACACGAAGGAGTGCATGCAACCCATCGACGTGCCCATCACGAGACGCGCGTGGTTGACGCCGAGCCCTTCGGTCAGAAGCCGGTAATGCGCTGCGACCATGTCGTCGTAGTCGTACTGCGGGAAATGCGCGTGCAGACCGTCGCTGGGCTTGGAAGATTTTCCGTGGCCGATGCCGTCGGGAAGAATGATGTAGTAGCGGGCCGCGTCGAGAAGTTGGCCGGGACCGAACAGGACGTTTGCAAATTGCGGCGCGAAGAACTGCTGGCCGGTGCCGCCTGTGCCGTGAAGAATGAGCACGGCGTTGGTTGTGCGTCCCGCTGCGTCTTTGAGTGGTTTGCCGAGCGTTGTGTAATGCAGCCGCAATTCGGGCAGGGACTCGCCCGAATGGAATTGAAAATTGTGAAGGATGAACTCGCCTTCCGTCGCTGTCGCCGTTGGCGACTGCTGAGCAGCGCAGGGAACGGCCATCAAAGCCATTGCGGCGAAGGCTACGCCTCCGAATTGTTTGAATCTTTCGAGCATCTCTCACCTCGGTGGACCGAAAATCTATCACGAATCAAAGAGCGTGGTCTTTCGCACACTGGTTTTAGGCTCCTCTTGGCTCGACGTGCACCTCTTGTGTTGATGTGCCGCTGTGACTAGACTGCAACGCGCCAGAACATTCCCGGCGCGCGAGGCGGTCCGATGCGAATTTACGTGGGGAATTTTATGCGAAGAATTGTGTTGTCCAGTCTGTGTCTCCTGCTTTTGCCAGCTATCTCGCGGAGCCAGGCGAAGCCCAAGCTTTCGCCGGCGGTGACCGCTTTCGTGAAGGAAGACGAGGCGGTGATCGCCTTGACGCATGTGCGTGTGGTGGACGGCACCGGCGCTGCAGCGCGCGCAGATCAAACGGTCGTGATCGCGGACGGAAAAATTGTCGCGATCGGCGATGCGGCCTCGGCAAAGATCCCGGATGGCGCGAAAGTGCTCGATCTTTCTGGCCGAACGGTGATTCCCGGACTGGTCGGCATGCACGATCACATGTTCTACCCGTCTCCGGGTGGCGGGCTGCCGCTCTATCCTGAACATGCATCGAGTTTTCCGCGGCTTTATCTTGCGGGTGGAGTTACTTCGATTCGAACGACGGGCAGCCTTGAACCGTATGCCGACCTTGAGCTGAAGCAAGCGATTGATGCTGGCAAGCTGGTCGGCCCCAAAATTCATGTGACCGGCCCGTATCTGGAAGGAGAAGGCGCTTTTGCTTTGCAAATGCATCAGCTTAAGGACGCTGAAGATGCGCGCCAGATGGTCGAATTCTGGATCGCGCGAGGCGTCACTTCCTTCAAGGCTTATATGAACATCACACCAGACGAACTTGCCGCCGCCGTGAAAGCCGCACATGCACACGGCATCAAAGTGACCGGCCATCTTTGCTCGATCGGCTTCCGCGAAGCGGCAGCCATCGGCATTGACGATCTGGAGCACGGCATTGAAGTGGACACGGAATTTCTAGCGGACAAGAAGCCGGGCATCTGCCCGAATCCGCAAGCCGCCGCAAAAGCGTTGCTCTCGGTGGACATCGCGAGCAAACCCCTGCAGGACATGATTCACGATTTGATCGCGCATCACGTCGCGGTCACTTCCACGCTTCCCGTTTTTGAGACTTCCGTTCCGGGGCGCGCGCCGTTGGACGCGCGCGTGTTGGACGCAATGACTTCCGAGGCGCGGATTGCCTATCTATCGAGACGCGCGCGAGTTTCGGATAGCTCGGCAACTTCTGATG